>Ga0255047_10001115_pt1 | contig 20312 bp, 26 predicted proteins | sample JV7_2_1_MG_FD_183640 | JGI IMG/M metagenome (GOLD analysis project Ga0255047, IMG submission 183640) | Seawater microbial communities from Jervis Inlet, British Columbia, Canada - JV7_2_1 | ecosystem: Environmental > Aquatic > Marine > Inlet | place: Canada: British Columbia | collected 2016-10-06 | reverse complement strand
AATCGAAAAGCTTCTTCCGGCTTGAATGAAATCCGGATGGGGGTTGAACTCGATGGTTCGGGGCGTCCGGTGGCCTATTACTTTTTGAAAGAAGCGCCGGTGCAGTGGGTTGGATCGGTGGCCTATGGCTCGGGCCACACGCGGGTTCCGGCGGATGAGATTGACCATATCTTTATTACAGAACGCCCGGGCCAAACGCGCGGGTTCACGCATCTGATGGCCACCGGCCAGCGGGCGAAAATGCTCGATGCGATTGAAGCTGCCGTAACCATTGGTTATCGGGTGGCGGCGTCTAAGATGGGATTCTTTAAACCGAACGAAGATTATAATGCGCCCGCGGATAGTGATGGAAATCCGGTGGACAGTTTTGGCGGGGTTCCGGCGGATTGTGCGCCAGGCGAATTCTGGGAACTTCCGGAAGGGCTTGATTTTGAAGCGTTCGATCCGGGGTATCCTGGTGCGGATTTCGGCGATTTCACCAAATCGATCACCCGCAGCATGGCGGCAGGGCTCGGGGTATCTTATCCGGAGTTTGGAAACGATTTTGAAGGGGTTTCATATTCCGCCGGCCAGATCGGCGTTCATTCCGATATTGCCTTCTGGGCGGATCTTCAGCAGTTCTGGATCGATGCGTTCGAAGAACCCAATTTTGTGGACTGGCTGCCCATGGCCATCACCTCCGGCGCCCTGCGTTTGCCCATGAGCAAACTGGCAAAGTTTGAGCGGGTGAAGTTTCAGCCGCCGAGCCGCCGGCATATTGACCCGATGAAAACGCACAAAGCGCAGAGTATTGCCCTGGGCGATATGTCGCGCGGGCCCTTCAGTGTGGCTGCGGAAAATGGTCAGGATTATGAAGACGTGGCGGAAGAGTTCGCCCGGGCCATTGCGCTGAATCAAAAACTCGGCCTCCCGATTCCGGAAAGCTGGGGCGTTTCGGTGGAGCTTACCGAGGGCGAGAACACCGCCCTGCTGTCGGATGATTAAGGCTTATAGCTTATAGCTTTCAACTCCAAACCCTCCGCTCCTGACCCTGCCTTTTTTTTACCCGTGCGAAAACGGGGGTATGAAAACAAAAAGCATTGAAGAAGTCCGTAGCCTGATTGATCAGCTTAATGAAAAGAAGCCGGTCTTTAATGGTTCCATTCGCGCGGTTGCGCCGGTGGGCGAAAAGGCGGATGCGGCCAAAACCTTTGAACTCTCTTTTTCTTCTGAGGAACCCTACGAACGCTGGTTCGGCATGGAGATCCTCGGGCATAAAGCCGATGAGGTCGATATGGAATGGATCAGCTCTGGCAACGCGCCGCTGTTGCTTCAACATAATCACGACCAGCAGATCGGCGTCATTGAATCTGCAAGACTTGAGAATGGCCGTGGCACGGCTGTTGTTCGCTTCGGGAGAAGCGCACTGGCTCAGGAAATTAAGCAGGATGTGGAAGACGGCATCCGCACGAATGTGTCGGTCGGATATCGCGTCCATGAAATGCAGCTCGTTTCTGAAAAGGACGGGCTCGAAAGCTACAGGGTGACCAAGTGGGCACCTTTGGAAAATTCCATCGTATCCACGCCCGCCGATCAATCAGTTGGTGTTGGCCGGTCCGATGTTCCTGAGCAAAAACCCAAAATTCAAATAAAGGAAGATCCTATGAAAGATCAGAAAGCCCTCGCCAAGTCTCTTGGCCTGAATGAAGACGCCTCCCTGGAAAGCATCATGGAAGCCCAGTCCCGCAAAGCAAAAGCGGAAGCCAAAAATGATTATGATGCCGACCTGAAACGCCAGGCCGACATCCGTGCGGAAGCCGATGCTCATTCCGGCAAAATTGCCGACATCAACGAACGCGCCAAAACCGCGATCCGCGATGGAATCTCGCTGCAGTCTTTCCGTGGTGAAATCCTCGATTGCTACACCAATGGCACAGTACAGATGCCTTCCGCTGCGTCTCTGTCGAAGCAGGAGCGGAAAGATCTGTCTGGATATAGTTTTGTTAAAGCGATCCGTGAGCAGTCCAAAGGGGTTCTCACTGGACTGGAAGCGGAAATGCACCAGCAGGCCATGGTTGAAAGTAAGGCTAATGGAACGCAGGTTGAAGGTCTTGGAATTCCGCACTCTGTGCTGATGAGTCGTGATCTGACAGTTTCGACTGAAGGCACTGATGTGGTTGCTACTGGAATTCAGGGATTTATCACCCTGCTTCGCAATAAGATGCTGGTTCAGCAGCTTGGTGCCCGTGTTCTTACTGGATTAACTGGAAACTTCCAGATTCCGAAAATGACCGCCGGTGGATCCGCTGCGTGGGAAGGTGAAAACGATGCGAACGCCGAAGGCACTCAGACCATTGGTCAGGTTGCATTCAGCCCGAACCGTGTTGGATTGTTCACCGACATTTCTAAGCAGCTCATTATGCAGTCCACGCCCGATGTGGAAGCCATGGTCCGCGAAGATCTGGCCACCTCGATTGCTTTGGCCATCGACTATGCCGCGATCAACGGCGCCGGCTCTTCCAATGTTCCTGAAGGCATCCTGAACACCACCGGCATCGGTTCTGTTGCAGGCGGCACAAATGGACTGGCTCCGACCTTGAATCATATCATCGATCTGGAAACTGCGGTTGCGGTCGATAATGCGGATCTTGGAAATCTGGCCTATCTCGTGAACACGGCCACCCGTGGCAAGCTGAAGAAAACGGCTGTTGAATCCGGGCAGACTGCAAAAGTCTGGGCCGGCGGTGCCACTCCGCTCAATGAATATGCCTGCGGCGTTTCCAACCAGGTTCCGAGCGATCTGGATAAAGGAACCTCCACCGGTGTTTGTTCTGCGATCATCTTCGGCAACTGGAATGATCTGGTCATTGCTCAGTGGGGCGGACTGGATATGGTTGTGGATCCGTACACGCAGGCCACCAATAACCTGGTGCGCATTGTTGCCAACACCTATGCCGATGTGGGCGTCCGCCATGCGGAAAGCTTCGCGGCCATGAAGGATGCGCTGACGGCGTAAACCTGCGGGGGCTTCGGCCCCCTTGGTCTGTTTTAAGTTTTAGGTGGTTAGGTGTTAGGCCCTGCCACTTAAATCCTAAAACCTAAATTTCACCTCCGAGGTTTCTATGAAGATTAAAACACTGAAGAATGTTGGGATTGCCGGGGAGCACGTTGAAGCAGGGTCAGTGGTTGAGGTTTCTGATGCGGTTGGCCGTGAGCTGATTCTAATGAAGAAAGCCGAAGCTGTTTCTGCGAAGAATAAAGCAGCCCCCCTCCCTGCGAAAAAGAAGACGGCCAGCAAAAGCGCAGCCCGTGGTGGAAAATAATCTGAAAGGGGCTGGCGGTTTTGTCTGCCCCTTTTTTGAATCTGGAGCAATGCAATGCAGATACGGATTAAAAAACGGTGTTTGATTAAGGGCAAAAAGGTGACGGCAAAGACGGTGCTGACGGTCCCGCAGGATGTGGATCGGCAGACGGCGGATCACCTGGTATCGATCGGCCGCGCCGGTGTGGTGGATGAACAGCCGGTTGTTTCTGATGAAACGGGTGATTAGGTATTAGGTTTTAGGTATTAAGTGCGGAGTGATTTTATGAAAAGATTTATGGTGTTGGCGATTGGGTGTTTGTTGGCAGTCTCGGCGTTGGGTGCTCCGCTGAATCAGATCAATAATGGCGAGAGTATGTCCGGGGTCCGTGGAAAAATGAACGCGGTCATCTTGCAGACCAACACCAACACGGCGGATATTGCCACGAAGGCGGATGCTTCCGATGTTGCCGCCCTGCAATACGGCGTCACGAACATGCTGGATGAAAACGGCACGCAGCACACGATTGTGGATTATGTGGCGGCGAATGGGGGCGGAGGGAGCGCCAATGCAGAATATGCGGTGCATGACCCATGGCGGGTACAGCTAGGCAATACCCCGCAAGAAAATGCCACTAATCTGATTGCCACAATCCGAAAGGCCGATGGACTAACGAGCGTCACCAATCAAATATATATAACAGTTCCGACAGCTCAATACGACCTGACCAGCAACCCGCTCCATCTCACAAACAGTTATGTGCATCTTATATGCAACACTGGGCCGCAGGTTGTTTCGGCATCAAAGGACAGCAACACGGTTTCGCGCTGGTCAACCGATGCCGCAGGGGCAATTTTTTACGGCGAAACCGGGACTACGGATATTGTAGGCGATTTTAATGTGTCCCCCAATCCTGCACTGATTTATATTTCCAATCGCGTGACAGTCGTTGGGATTTCGTTTGTATGGGCCGAAATTGAATCGGACAGCGGTGAGCATATCATCTTCGATAATTGCGGCTTCCATCACTCTTATGTAGACATTAATCGAGACTGTTCCGCCATCTTTAAAGGATGTATCGGCATCAATTCCGGAGTCTGCACCGCTTCGAGTGATTTAACAGGAGCTAAATTCAATGGATCGGTGGAGAATTGCTTTTTTCACGACGTTACTGATAACTCTTTTGGCGGGGGAGCGACTGGTAGCGTAGGGTCTTCCTCCACCAAAAAAGCGGTCCTGCGAAATTCCACCTTTGATGGTCATTGGCCTTTGCGCAACTTCCTTGGTGGTGGGGGTGGTTCCGAGGTAAATGTACTGTTCGAGGGTTGCCAAATAAATGCAAGCAATATGATGTCGGTCGCCTCGGGTGCGCCAGTAACGATAGAGGCCAGAAACACCACTTTCTACAATAACTTTCTTTATAACACTTCCACAATGCTGAACGGGGCTAATATTACAGATGGTGGGTTTTACAACTGCCGTCTTCACCACGAATCAATGCAGAGTATAACGAACGGCGGGGTACTCGTTTTTGCGAACTCCATAATCCCTGCTTCCGTAACAAACGCGGCGGATTCTGTGTCACAGTGTACCGATGCGCTAACCTATGCGGCGCTAGGAAACTGGGAAGCCTCCATTGAGGCAGGTATCGCGGCTCTTGAATCCCAAAAAATAACCGTCCCGACAGCATACATTGACGCAAACGCCACCCTTACTGATGCGCAGTGCTATGGGTATACCTTCTTTACAGCCGGGGGAATTACAATAAACCTACCCCCTCTACAGGAGGGCATGTCAATCACCTTCATTGTCACGGGCGGAACGCTGAGCATAAATCCGGATGACGGGGATGTTATTACACTAAATGGAAACTACTTGGATGCTGGGGACTCAGTGTGGGCAGCAGGGGTTAATGATAAAATAACCTTCTATTTTTTCTTTGATACCTATTGGTACGCTGACGCTGAAAACTTTGCGGATGGGTCATAAACCATGACCCGCCTACTCGCCATCTTAATCCTGCACGTCCTGCGGGGGTATTAGTGTCTGGGCTCCGTAAAATGAAACTCTCTCTCTACATATTGATCTGGTCCTTGGTGGCCACGATTGCGCGTGGCGCGGACATCCCTCCGTTCCCTGTGAACACCAATGAAGCGTATTCGGTGACTACGGATTCATCTGGATCTACAACGAACGCTGTGAAGGTGCTTCCGTGGCTTATGGCCACTATGGACCCTGAGACTGGTAAGATGATTCTCGAAACGCCGCCCCAATGGATGCTGGATGGCCCGAAGACGAATTTTACCACCATCCAGATCGAGTGCATGGCCGCGCTTTCAAACACGGTGGTTTCGGGCGAGTTTAAATCCTACAAACCAGTGGCGTTTGTTAAATGGAAGGTAATTGAAGAATGATCAACACCTTTGCAGAGGATTATCGGCGGATATTAAAGCGGGCGCATCGTGTAAATGCTTCCTACCCGCTGCAGCATCCGGACAAGATCGATCGAGACAATGACGGGAAATGTAAAACACGGATGAAGAGTTGGTTATACGACCACGGACTGAAAGCCGATCTGTGCATCATCCATACCGACGCAGGGAAGGTTGAATATCTCACCACGGCGGGAGCTGGTACAGCAGCCCGGAAGCTTCAACGTCTGAAACGGAAACTTAAAGAGCAGGTAGCATAATGGCCGATTTAGATCCAGACACGAAAGATCGGCACGACACGCTGCTGCATGGTGAGAAAATTCTGCAGAACGGGAAGCGGGAGGATCTGCCGACTTTAAATGAGCATGTGGTGAATCTTTCAAAATCGCACCGGATTGAGCAGCAGAAGGTTGCTGCCATGGAAAAAGCGTGTGTGGATTGCAGGCGGGCTCAGCCTGCACCGAAGATCACTATGGCGCATGCGGCCATCACGGCCACGGTGCTGTCCTTTATCTGGGGCGTAATTAAAACCATTTATTCAACTAATGGAGGAACACCATGAAGAAGAAAGCAATTGATGCGGCCTGTTTTGCCGTTGCCATCCTGTCGATGGCTTTAATGATTACCGGATCCGGCTGCTCAACCCTTGCCGGCTCTTCCGATGCCACTCCTGCAGAAGCGGGCTTTGAAGTGGTGGAGGCTTATGTGGTGGCGCGGCCATTCATTGCGGAGGAGCATCGGGCCATTATTGCGGAGATCTATTCCTTTGCCACAACCACCGATGATCTGGATACCGTTACTGATGATCTGCTACGCGAAGCAGTGCAGGAATTGTTCTCCAAGGCCGAACCCGAAGAACGTGAAGCGGTGCTGGTGGTTTTTAAGCGGGCAAAGGATCGGCTCCTGGAGCAGATCGACCTGAATCCGGATATGGAAAAGGCTGCGCTCATTGCTGAATTCTTCCAGGGTGTGGAGGAAGCGGTGGACTATTACGGGCTCACGCCGGGCGGTGCATAATGGCTGATCAATCTCCAGCACCCAGCAGCGGAATGAGCAAGAAGGCCGCAATTATCGGCGCGGCCATCACCGCCATTGCGGCTTCCGAAGAGTGGAAAACGCAGGCGTTTATTTTCGGCATCGGCGCGATTGGCGCCCTGGTGCAGGGCGCTCTTGATTGGCGGAAAGCAAAATGAAATCGCGGGCTTCCAGACGGATTCATAAACTCGTTCGCCGGGCCGATCGGAAAACGAAGGTTCCGCGCATTAAGTATGCGAACCCGAAGCAGTTTATTTATGTCTCCGAGCGGTTCAATAAAACCGTAACCGTGCCGGAAGGCTATAAATCCGATGGAGCCAGCGGGCCGGCTTCCGACATCTACAGTCAAAGCTGGTGGGTGCATGATGTGCTTTGCGATACAGGCCGGTGGGATGATGGAACGAAATGCACCAACTGGCAGGCCAGCAAAGTGCTTTCCGACATCCTGAAAAGCGAAGGCCGCAGCATCCGCTCATTCACCTGGCTCTGGACCACCTTCTTTTTCGGCGGGGGTGCAGCGCGTGAAAATGGAATGGTCCACCTGAAACAAAAACCCAGTGCCTAGTGCCCAGTGCCTAGTGCCGCGCCGGAGGCGCTGATATGGAAACCTTTACTGCTGAATTATTTGAATGCGAAGAGCTCACAGTTCCCTGCGTGGTTCCGCTCTATTGGAACGATCTGGAAGTCTGGAACGACGATGAGGTGAACACAGAAACCATCGAGGTGCGCGGCATTCAGTCGAATGAATATCTGCGGGCAGCCATGGGGTATGCCGGGCAGGACTCGATGAATCCGCGCGTGAAAATCCAGACGGCGGAAATTCCCAATGCCCGGGAGGGCGATTCGGTGATGGTGGATGGCGCGGCTTATGTGGTCGGCACCCCGGAGCCGGATGGTAATGGGGTTACGGAACTGGATTTGAAGAGTGTGTGAATGAACAGCCGGGAGCTAGTAGCTGGCGGCTGACAGCTCTCGGCCAAACCTGAAAGGTTTAATTATGCCAACAAGAACAGATATACGGGAAGCCCTGAAGGGGATTTATGAAGGGGTGGCGGACTTTGAAAAGGTCTATCTGGGGCGGCGCCGCTCGATCGATCCGCGCGATATGCCCGCGATCTGCATCTATTTTGAGGAAGAGGAAAAGGAACTGGCACATATTGGAACGCCGCGCGTGTTTGATCGGGAGGCGAAGATCAGTTCCGAGATCCATGTGCAGGGGGCCGATGCCGAAGTGGTGGAAGCCCTGCTGGACGATCTCTGCGAAAAGCGGGAGGCCGCTGTGCTGGCCGATGAAACCTTATCCGGCCTCGTGGAATTTATACAGCCGACTGGCGATGACTACGATATTGAGCACGATGGCAAAGATGTGGCCGCCGTGGCTAAGTGCGCCGATGCGGTGCGGTATCGGTAGGGCGTGCGGTTTTAGGTTTTAGGATCTGGCGGATAAACAATAACGGAGCGAGTGTATGGCCTTTGAAAAAGTATTCGACGAACGGATTGCGGAACTTGGAACGGGGGTGCAGCGCGATGCCTATACCGAATACTGCCGGCAGGGTTCTTTTGCACGGGCCGCCAAAGCATTGGGCAAATCAAAACCCGCTGTATTCCACTCCTTGAAAGCGCTGGAAAAGAAGGCCACGGCAAAGGGTTTGATCCAGGCCTGTTCGGCGGAAGGTGTGGCCGGCCCGGGCCGCCGCGTGGGCAAAGTGACCACCCATACCAAAGACGGCGTGGTGGTGCAGGAGTGGGTGCGGACAGATAAACAGCAGCAGGATCTGGAGGCTCAGATGGAATTATTTGCCTCCGCGCTGCGGGATCAGGTGCCGGTGCGGGATTATGAGATTGTTGGACCTGAATTTTTTGATGCTGATTTATTGGCGAATATCCCGATTGGCGATCCGCATCTGGGCATGTATGCCTGGGCCGAGGAAACCGGGGAAGATTTCAACTGCGATATCTGCGAACAGCAAACCATCCGCGCGGTGGATCGAGTGGTGGATGCCATGCCTTCCTGCGGGGTGTGCCGCATTGAGGAATTGGGCGATCTGTTCCACTCCGACACGGAAGATGCCATGACCCGCCGCAGCGGGCATCATCTGGATGTGGATGGCCGATGGGGCCGCGTGGTGAAAATTGCCCTGCGGATGCTGACGCATTGTGTGGATCGATGCCTTGAAAAGCATGAGCGGGTGGAATTGGTTTGCGTGAAAGGAAATCACGACGATCAGACCGCTTTCTGTTTGGCCATGATGATGGATGAGCACTATCGCAATGAGCCGCGCGTGTGGGTGGATACCAAATACACCACCTTTCATTTTAAAGAATTCGGGCAGGTTTTGCTGGGCGCGAATCATGGCATCATTAAACCGGCTGCCCTGCATACCGTCATGACCTGCGATCAGGCCGAAGCCTGGGGCCGCACCAAGTTCCGCTATTGGCATGTCGGGCATGTGCATCATCACCGCGTCATTGAAATTGGCGGCTGCACAGTGGAAGCTTTCCGAAGCCTGAAAGCCAAAGATTCCTATGAAGCATCCAATGGCTACCGCGCCGGGCGCGATCTGGTCGGCATTGTTTACCATAAAGAATGCGGTGAAGTGGAACGCCATACCTGCAATCCGCAGCGCCTGCTACTGAGTTGCTGAGTGTCCGCTTTTGTTTGAAACAGAATGTTTTGAGGGTGTTAAGTTTTAAAACCTAACACCGCGCAGCTCCGCTCCTGACCCTGCCTTTTTTTTACCCGTGCGAATCTTCCGTCCTAAGAAGAATGAATAGCTATCCATTCAACGGAGGACAAAACTATGGCACGTCATTCAGGACAAAGCGGCATTATTAAAGCCGTAACAACGGGCGGCACTGTTGCGGCCATCGGCGAAGTGAAGAGCTTCAATCTTAATATCACAGCGGAAACCATCGAGGGAACTGCCATTGGTGACACCTGGAAGGAAACCTTCCCCGGAATCAAAAGCTGGGAAGTTTCGCTGACTTGTAATTACGATCCATCGGATGCGCCACAGGCTGATCTGATTGAAGCTGAGGAAGTGGATCTGGAACTTGATTTCTCCGGCGAAACCACTGGATATGAAACATTCACCGGCACCGGCACGGTGACGAGTGTGAGCGTTTCCTTGTCTGAAACGGATGTTACCACCTATGAAGTGACGGTGTCCGGTAAAGGCGCTCTGGTTCGCGGCACGGTTGCATAATGGCCATTGAGAAGTCCAGGTGGCGCGGACCGGCTGTTGCTCATTTCACTGCACTTGGGAACCAGCACATGCGGGTTCCTCAGTGGGATGATCTCGATGACGAGTGCGTTCTGTATTTTGACCCGCTGACGGTGGAGGATCGGATTAAACTGGATGAAGAGCATCCGGATTATTTAATCGAGGTCATTATCCGCCACACGCGGGATGAGCATGGAAAACCGGCCTTCTCATTGGCGGATAAAAGGTGGATGCGCACCAAGGCTTCCCCGTTTGTGATCTCGATTATTGCTAATACGATCCTGAATGCGGACTCCCTCGATCCAAAATTGCTGGGGGAGTTTTCGTCGCCGGACGGGAAAGCGGAAGGCTCATCGGAATAATTTACGATGTGGCGGAAGATCGAGGTCTTCAGGTTTCAGATGTGATGCGGATGCCGGCTGCTGAATTTATCGTTTGGTATCTCCGGCTAAAGGAAAAGGCGAAAGATGTTTAAGCGTGGGTCAGTCAATGTTCCAATTGAGGCCGAAGATAAAACAGGCCGCGCCTTTAAATCCGCAAAGAATAATATGCGCATGCTGGGCAATGAAGGGGCGAAAGTCTCGCGCAGTTTGCGGCTGATTGGTGTGGGGGCCGGTGTTGGTATTGCGGCCTCGGCGGCTCTTGCAACCAAAAGCATCATCACTTCTGCTGCCGAATTTGAACGCGCCGCCCGCGAAGTAAACTCTCTGTTGAATCTGGATGAAAACGGCTTTAAGGAGCTGACGAAGGATATTCAGGAGGCCTCAGTGTTGATGGGTACGGATCTGATTGATACCACCCGCGCGGCTTATCAGGCCATTTCCGCCGGTGTTCCGCGTGAAAATCTTTTGGAGTTTCTGAAAACCTCCAGCACGGCGGCTATTGCCGGCTTATCCTCCACAGAAACGGCGGTGGATGTTTTGTCCACGGTGGTTAATTCGTTTGGAAGTGATACAATTTCGGCGGAACGCGCGGCGGATATTCTTTTTGCGGCGGTGAAGGATGGTAAAACCACCTTCGATCAGTTGGCCAGTTCTCTTTCCAAGGCGGCGCCATTAGCGGCGGCCATGGGGATTGATTTTGAAGAGCTGGCGGCGGCTGCGGCGGCCATCACAAAGCGCGGCGCTCCAACGGCAGAAGCTATGACCCAGATCCGCGCCATTATGGTGGCTCTTAAAAAACCGACGGCGGATATGAAACTGCTGTTTAAACAGTTGGGTGTAACTAATGGCGATGCGCTGATTCAGACCTATGGATTGTCGGGTGCTTTGCAGCAGGTGGTTACTTCCGCGCAGAGCGGCGGCATTGAGATCACAAAATTCTTTTCCGAAACAGAGGCACTGAACGGGGTGCTTAATCTGACCGGCAAAAATGCGGAAGGGTTTGGTGCAAGTCTGGCCAATGCCTACAACTCCGCCGGCTCTGCTGCTCTGGCGTTTGATCAGAACAATGGCACAGCTCTCCGGGCGGTGGAAAAATTAAAAAGCTCCTGGCAAAACTTCGGTGCGCAGTTGATGCGGACGGATGAATGGGGAATTGCCATTGGTTTTCTCACTGAGCAGATTGAAAATTTATCCTGGGCGCTTAATGATGGATCGGCCACGGTTGGGCTGGCGTTTGATAGCCCGAAACTGCAGTCGATTCTTGGGGAAATTGAGCAACTGCAGGATATATTACAGCAAGGGATTATCGGGGATGAGAGTCAGGCGGCTATTGAGGCACAGATTAAGTTTCTAAAAAATGCGGCGAAGGAAGAAATCGCTATTATTAAAGGGGTGAAAGAGGCGAAGCGTGATGCGGAGCGGAAAATTTCTCCAACACCCGCCGGCGCGACGGAGGGAAAAAGTTCGGATGAAGTGATGGCAATCATTGGTGACACGCCCACTCCGGCGGCGGCGCAATCTTTGGGGTTGGGTGAAATATTGAAGCCCGGCTTTAATCCCGCGGATGCGCTTCCGCAAAAACCCCTTTCTGATTGGGATCGAATGGCGCAGGAGCGCGAAAACCGGTTGGTGGCCAATGGAACCGGCTTCTCTAAATATCATGAATTTCTGGATCCGACCAATGCAGCCAAGGCTGCTTCCGGATCCTCGCCCGATGCCAGTGCGGCGGAGGCCGTGAAAGCTTCTGCAAAGCAAGGGGCCAGTGCGCTGGATGAAATTGCCGCCGGCATTAGCGAGCTTGTTCAAGGATTGGAAACCGTTAAACAGCAGGTGGCCAGTGCCCGATGAGTGTGTGGAAACTGAAGATTAATGGAGTTGAATCCGAACTGAACGCCCTGGGTATTCAGCAGTTCGATCTGGTGCTGATGAACCTCGGCGAAGATACGCTGCGCCTGAATGAAAAAAAGGTGGCACTGAATACCTCCCCGGTCATGGGCTATGGCGACACGGTGCAGCTCATTCAGGACACCACCATTCGATTCATCGGAACCTGCACCAATAATCCGCGCGTTGGTATGCCGGGTCAACTGGAAGCCCGCACATATACCTGCAAAAATATCATCTGGGATCTGAACCGGATCATCTATGAACAGGATTGGCACGAAGACGAGGACAATACCTATTTTAAAGGCCGCGTGAAACTCGGCAAAGATGTGGACGATCAGCGCGTGACGGTGAATGTGGCGCTGGGCGATGTGGTGGGCTATGCCCAGAATGCGGGGCTTTCTTTCTCTGTAAATTATCCAGGCATTGGAACCATTCCGCCCGATTCAGAATTTGTGGACATCACCTGCTTTGAGGCCATCCGGCATCTGCTCAACTGGGCGCCCTCGGTCGCCACCTCGGTGGACTATTCCACCGGCACGCCGATCATCAATTTTGTGAAACGCGCCTCCGCCACCAGCGCCACCTTCACGGCCACGGAATTGCAGGCCCTATCCGTCAGCCCGCGCAATGATCTCCTGCTCGATGGCGTGGTGATTAATTATGAGATCGGAAATAATGTGGATGGGGAGTTTTTCACCAAAACACAGCAGGACACCGCTGGAGATACGGAGGGTCTGAATGTGCTGCGGCAAACGCTGGAGCTGTATGGCGTGGAGGCCAGCTCCACGGAGCAGGAGGTGGAAGTGGTTACTTCGACGATGCCGGCCACTCCGGGTAAAACTTTTTTTGAACGCTTTATTCCAGGCTTGTCCGATATTACTGATATTTCAATTACAGATCAGGCGAATACCAGTGCGCTTCCGCGCATCCTTGAAAATGGGTCGGTGCCGGAATGGACCGGACGGGTGGCCGAGGAAGCGGTGGTTACAGCAAAAGTGTCGGGAAAATATAAAGGCACGGCCATTGATGGGGAAACCATTGCGGTGAATATTACCCTGACCGATGCGGAATCAAAAAAATATTCTCAGGTAACTTCGGCTTCTTATACCCCGCCGGAAGATATCCCGACTGGTCTGGCGGATGCGTTGCTGGATGAGCGTTCTCTTCTTCAATATGAAGGATCCATTTCCATGGTGGCCAAAGAGCCGGACTGGACAGCGAACACCTCGATGGTTTGTAATATGGAACCCGGCGGAGTGGCTGAAAGCTGGGATGATGCCGAAGCGTGGGATGATGCGATTCAGTGGCTGGACACCATTGATGGCTTTTCAGGGTTTGATCAGATTAATGCGGTCATTAATTCCGTTCGGATTTCGCATGTGCCTGGTCGGTCCAGCACCACGGTGCAGTTCGGTCCGCCGCAGCACCTCGGACCGCAGGATATTATTGAAATGGCGCGGGCCACCCGTAACCGTTCGCCTTCGGTCTGGTCGCGCAAAGAACCGGCCAGCGGCTCATCCGGTGCGGTGAGCATGGGCGGCGCAACCGCCAACCAGAACGGCAATATGATGGGAGGGGGCGGACTGCCTTCTTCCGATGGCAAAGCCAAGGGGATGGTTCTGCAGCTGGTTGAAAAAACCGTGAATGCTGAAACGGTGCTGGCGGGCGAATGGGATCATTTGAAGTGGAGATAGTTTTTCTATGATCGCCAAGGTTATAGACAGTGTCGGTTTTGAGGTTGATGATGCGGTGGTGGTTCAGACTCCGGATTTTCAGTATGATCCGGAGACGGATTTTTCCGTGTTCGATTGGCTGGATTCCGCCGATGCGCTTAAACTGACTAATGCGGTGAAGGAGCGTGCTCTGGCGGCGGGGTGGTCTGATTTTCTGAATATCGTTGCGCCTACTGCCGATTCGGAAGATGCAGGAAAAGCCTCAACCTTTGCGGCGCTTCAGGAGTTTTTCACCGGGCTGCATTTCGGGAATGTGATTGCTGCAGATTATAATAATTCATCGGCCTCTGCCAGCACTGGTTTAACAGGGTATGTTTCCTGGGCGGACCGCGCATATGATACCTGGGTGGATGCAGCTGAATATTTTGAAAACTTTTGCCTGGCGGTGGGGTTGCATGATGGCGGCGGGAATTTTGGTTTTCGCTATGCTACCAACGCGGATGCCAATGGGGAGCCCCTTTTGCAATATCCGAATTCCGCCCGCGTTTGCCAGACCGGCGATCTGTTTGATGTTCCGGCGTTGTTTGAAGATTTGATTACGGCACTGAAAGCGGTGCAGTATGTGCAGTGGTCGATGCCGAATGTAGATTTGCGGTCGGGCCGTGTGTTTTCGTGGGCCGATCAGGCGGGCGAGGATGGCGATGGGGAAAAATCGGCGGATGTTTCGGGTAGTAATTTTTCCGGCGGCAATATTGCACAGCTTCACCAGAATGCGGAGGATGATTATTCCGGCGCATCCTCTCCGGCAGTGCCGCCGTTTGGTAAGGCCACCACAGAATCCCGGCTGATACTGGATGGGTGGTCGAATATTAATGTACTATTATCGGCCTTAACCGGCGGGGCAAAAGCTTCGTTCACTCCGGCCCTCGATGGCGCCTGCAAAGTGCATGTGAAAAGTTCCGCGCCTCTGGGGTTTGATTTTAATGCATTAGGTTCCGGTTTGAGCAGTGGGTGGACTGAATTAAATTCAGATGTTGCAACGGCGGATACTGAATTTAAATCCGGTTTAATCGGGCTCGGATCCTTCGATTCGAATCAGTTCCCGACGGCCTCGGTTCCGCCGTTTGGAATTACAGCTACAGTGAATCCAGTCACTCAAAGCGGTGATGAGCCGTATGATGCCGCCCTTTCTGTGGCAGTTGCTGCGGAGGGGGATATTAGTTCTGGCGATGTTACGAGTAATCAGGATCTGGATATCTCATGGGATAATGGCAATGCGAGTGGGGGCAACTCGGAAGATGTTAATGAAAATAATCTGTCCGATGGTTCATATGCTTATAATGCAACGTGTGTGATTTTCGGCGGCACTGAGGCGGAGCAGAATGATATCGCGGGCGGTTCTGTGACAGTGTTTAATGTTACACCCACGCCAACACCAACACCGACGCCAACTCCAACACCTACACCAACACCAACACCGAGCCCGACGCCGCCTACCACGCCGCCGACAACACCACCAACAACACCGACCTGATGAAAAAAATATTTATCCAGATTGCATCCTATCGGGATCCACAACTCGTCCCGACCATTCAATCGGCGCTGGAAAATGCGGTGAATCCCTGGGGGCTGTCCTTCGGGATCTGCCACCAATTCAGCGCGGATGATGCGTGGGATTCGCTGGCCGAGTATACGGAAGATCCGCGTTTCCGGATTCTGGCGGTTCCTTTTCAGGATTCGCGCGGCGCCTGCTGGGCGCGGTCGGAGGTTCAAAAACTCTGGCAGGGGGAAGAATATACGCTGCAGCTCGATTCGCACCATCGCTTTGCGGAGGGATGGGATGTTGCGCTGATGGATATGCTGGAGCGGGCAGAATCGGATAAACCTATTATTACAGGGTATATTCCCTCGTTTAATATTGAAACCGAAGAACGCTGCAGTAAGCTGTGGGCGATGCGTCCGAATTATGATCATCTGCGCATTATCACCACCTTTCATCCGGAAGATCGGGCCGATGCCGGGCTGCGCAAGCATATGTTTTGGTCGGGTCATTTCATGTTCACCTTCGGCGAATACTGCGAAGAGGTGCGCTATGATCCGGATCTGTACTTTATTGGCGAAGAAATCAGTATGGCCGTCCGCTCCTGGACGCATGGATATGATATGTTTCTGCCGGATCGGAATGTGGTGTGGCATGAATATACCCGCGAAGGGCGCTCGAAACATTGGGGGGACCATACCGTTCAGAACGGTTTTGAAACAGCCTTTCATGACCGCGATGTGGTGAGTAAAGAGCGGGTTAAAGCGTTATTAACCGGATCTAATCTCTTTGAATACGGGCTCGGCAGCGTCCGGACTCTGGAGCAGTTTGAAAATATGTCCGGAATCAGCTTTTCAAATTCCTATATTGCGCCGGAAGCCAAGGTGAATCTATCGCTGCCAGACTTTGCTTCCAGTGTTTGGAAAAAATGCACAAACTATCGATTCACCTGCCGGCTGGATTTGAAAGCCATCCTTCCAAGGCTTGGAAGGGCCGATGGTTTTGCGCTGTTTGTTAAGGATACGACCGACACTGAAATCTATAGAAAAGATTTTTCAATCGACGCAAAACTTCCGGATACCCTGGTGGTCACCATGGATTCGACGCATAAGCCGGAATCGTTTATGATCTGGATGCAGAATTATGAACCCTTTGAATGGCTGAAATGCACACGCTTTCCGGTGAAGGATTATGACGCGGAAAAGCTCTGATTTTGTTTTCATCCATGTTCCGAAAACCGGCGGCATGGCGGTTTCCGCTATGATCCGGAAGGTGAATCCGGCCTTCCGAGATACCCATGATACGGTGCGGGACTACCAGCGCCTGTATGGATTGGATTATTTTTCATCCATGCCCGGGTATGCCCTGATTCGCAATCCATACGATCATCTTTTATCCGCCTTTTGCTATGGCCGGGAGCGGTTCGACCGCACCGGCTCCGCCGATGTGGAGCTGCTGCACAGCTTCCGATCGTTCACGCATTTCTGCCATACCCTGCCGGAAAACATCGTCCGGCTTCGAAAAATGGCCATGTTCCGTCCGCAAAGCAGTTTTGTTCAGGCAATGGATGGAAGCATTCCGGTGGAATGCTGGCCCTTTGATCGGCTGGAACCGTTCTGTGCCATGCTGAAAGAAAAGCATTTACGTACCGAAACAGAGCTGCGCCTGGTGAATCGGTCGAATCATCGCCACCATGCCGACATCTATTCACAGCGGATGCGCACGCTGGTGCGGGAATACTTCCGATCCGATTTCGAATTATACGAATCGATCAGGGCAGAATTTTAAAATAAACCTCCGCTTCTGTCTTCTTCGCATTGCCTCGATAATGATCATACAGCATTGAGATGCTGCCCCGGTGGGTCAGCAGGGTAGCCGTCCGATCCGCGCTCCCGTGCAACGCCACATGATAGGTGCAAAACGAATGCCGCCCAGCGTTGTGGGGAAATGCAACCTTTGCGCTTTTGTAGATATCCTCCCTCCACTTGATCGCGGTACTGCTCGGCCAGATGGGGAGTGTCTTCAGGTTTTTCCAAGGTTCCAGCCATTCCCAAAGGTTCGGCTCAAAACCCTGCACATAAAACCGCCGCTTCATTTTGTGCGACGCACCCTTATGGCGGATGCCATGCTGTTCAAAGTCCAGGTCTCCGCGCTCCAGCCGGGCGATTGCTGAGCTCCGCATCCCCGCAAAAAACGACAACGCCAGAGCAGGCGTAATCTCCGGATGCAATTTCAAAGCTTTCTTAAAGAACTTAGCCACATCACCCGCCGGCATAAACTCCGGCTCACTCTCTGCCAGGCTGATCCGGTCCATCGTGGCCAGTGGCGACACTGCGCAAAACCGTTGCTTCACGCACCAATTAAAAAAGGTTCCCCAGTTTTTATGATACCCGTCCAGCGTTGAATCCTTAAATGGCATGCCGAAAAGAAGCTCATGAATTATATCCTGACTCACCGCTGCCACCATCATCTCATCACCTACTCCAGTCGTTAGCCGCTTCAGCGCAAGTTCCTGGTGTTTATAATGATCCTGCGAAATCCGAGCCGCCTGCTGCTTCCTTAAAAAGCCCCGCACGGCCTCCTTCAGCGATACCGTTGAATCTGGGCATAGCTGTTCAACATAAAACCGCGCGGCCTCCCGGGGGTCCACACCCACTGGCAGAATCTCCCGAAGGTCGCTGAGTAGCGCCACATCCGCCGCCGAAGTCGAAAGAATGCCATGCCCCTCTGATTGAACCGCCCGCTTTAATTTAGCAAAGTGTGCATCCCGCTTCGCCGCCGACTCGAAAAATATTCGCTTCGACCGTTTCCCCGGTTGCGGAACAGAAATTCCCCATTTCGAAGAGCCACGATCTTTCCGCTCAATTTTTCTCAACTTCGCAATTCTGGCCATTATTAAAGCCTCCATAGTGGTGGTGAATGGTGGCGTTATTATGCACTGGTGGCGCTTGGTGGCGATAAAAAAGGCATAATAGAGGCAGATAGGGGCAGTTACAGGCTTATACAAAACGCCCAGTAAATATTAATAAACCCCTTTAAAAGTAGCATAACCGCATAAAAAAAGGCCCGATCGTGTGATCGGGCCTTTTAAGTTGGTGGAGGATAACGGGGCCGGATAGAGCGTTGATTACCAATGAGTTAACTTTGGTGGTGGTGTTATTGTGTCGTTATGGGAAATTTTCAGGCTTGGTTCTGGTAGCGGGGATCTTTTTTGAGGAGGTCTTTTTTATGGGCTTGGGCGATGGGTTTTTGGATATCGATTAGCTCTTCGAGTTGATCCACGGTGATGGCTGTGAGTTTTCTCTGTTTGATGAGCTGGTTTTCGATGCTGCCGAGAGCGCAGAGCAGTGCGATGATCCATGCACCGATCGCGGCCATGGGGATGCTGATGAATGCGAAGAATCCGCCGGCAAGAAAGAAGATAGTTCCAAATAGGCTGAGCATTAGATGTTCTCCCAGTCGGACCAGGTGCAGGTGCGATCTTTGGTTTCGTGTTCTTCGATGAGCTGTCCGCCGATGTAGATGCGGGATTTTGTGGCGAGTACTTTGGGCCGGTCTTTAAATCCTAAATCGGAATAGGTTACATTCACTTCCTTTGCACGCAGGGTTTCGTTGTTTATTTTTTTATAATCGCAAGTTGGCTGCATGGTTGATTCTTTCTCTGGATTGAAGCTTTTGGCTTGCTCGACCCATTGGGTTTGTTCCCAGTTGTAATAAAGTTTAATGACTTTTAGAGTTCCTGTGTTTTTGAGTTTTAAAAGCACGCTCATGCTAATAAGTGGGCGGGTATCATATTTGGTGGTGCTTGCCCGATTCTGAATAGTTACGTATGGATCTAGTGCGCATGCGTATTTGTTTTTTTCAAAGTTTACGCCGTGCTTTTTGATTTCGATTTTGGGGGCGGCGTGGGTGGTGGCGGCGAGGCTGATCAGTATGATGATGAGTGCTTTCATTGGATACCCTTTCTGTTGTTAGGGGTATTTTATAGCATGGTCTTTTTAAGGTGTCAGGTTTTTGGATTCTTTTTATTGGGCTTTATGAGGATGTGCTGGGTGTCGTAGCCGGTGGCGGTGCATTGGTCTTTGAGTGCGCCGATGAGGATGCGCAGGGCGTGGTAGTGCGAGTGCTTTTCAATGGCTGCGCAGATGGCGGTGAGGGTGGCTTGTGTTGGTGGGGTTTTGGCGTTTTTGATGCGGTTGATCCACCCTTGGCTTTTATCGATTTCTTTGGCGAGTTGGTTTTCGGTTATGTTCAGGCGTGCCATGGCGTGAGTGAGTTCTGTTCCGAATTTTGACATGAGGCTCCCGTTCTAGCTTCATTTAATGGGATGAAATCTAAAATAGGTCTAGTATTAAATACTAAATAGCACTGTTTTATTACCTATAGGTAATAATCTGAGGTGTGCTTTGTGTGTTGGCGCACCTTTTGCTAAGTCTTGCCGCTTAATTCAACGGATGTGGTAATTATGATTAAGGGTGAAGTGCGGAGTATTGTTGGGGAAAAGAAGGCGCAGGAATTGGATGCTTGTTATGAGGGAACGGGCGTTGCCTGGGAGCGTGTGTTTATTTCTTATTTGATGAGGGCACGGGAGTTGGATGCAGCGGCGGGCGATGAACAGCCTTCGCTTTATTTTTTTCCTGATTGATGGCAATGAAAAGGGTGGCGGGTTTTTTGGTGTGAACCATTATTTGCCCCCCTTATTATTTTTATCCAGCGTTTTCCCGTAAGCATTTGTCTGTTCCGCCACCATTTGCAGCCGTTCTTCATCGGCCTGGCGGATGGCGTCCAAATAGGTTTGTGGGTTTAGGTGGTGGTTGAACTGTGGCGGCCAGATTAATTGGTCGCCATGCTTTTCAT
>Ga0255047_10001114_pt1 | contig 20314 bp, 26 predicted proteins | sample JV7_2_1_MG_FD_183640 | JGI IMG/M metagenome (GOLD analysis project Ga0255047, IMG submission 183640) | Seawater microbial communities from Jervis Inlet, British Columbia, Canada - JV7_2_1 | ecosystem: Environmental > Aquatic > Marine > Inlet | place: Canada: British Columbia | collected 2016-10-06 | reverse complement strand
CACGGCCGTGCGCGTCTCGGGCTCAGTTGTTGCGGCGAGTGGGTATCGGCTCAACGGGTCGAAGTTGCTTGACCGATTGAGCAGCGGAATTCCGACGGCGTGGCTTGATTCCGTTCCGATCGAAGTCGACTACGTAACCGTCTCGGACATCCCCGCGGACCTCGAGCTTGCGGCGCGAGAGATTGCCTCGTTTGTGCTCAAGCAATCGAGCGTGACGGCCGGCGGCTCGCGGCTCGGGCTCTCAGCTCAAGCAAATGCCGACACCGGATCGGCCGACTATTTCACGCAGGCGCTTTTAGAGTTGCCGGTTGCTCGGATGGCGCTGCGGAATCATCGGCAAGTTATATGACAACCGGCGTGCGCGTAAACGTGCTCGACTCAAGGAAGATTCGCACGTTCCTCGATGACCTTGACCCGAAAGTGCGCGGGGCCGTCGTCGACCAGGCGCTCGAGAGTATTGCGCGCCTCGTCGAGCAGCGAGCTAAAGAGGTTGAAATCATTCGGGGCCGTGGCCGAGTTTCGCCCCCGTTGCGTCGCAAGCTTTCTTTTCGATCGGGTCGCCTTTCCGGTTCGATCTCAACCGACTTGAGCGGTCGGCCTAATCAATTCGTCGTTGGCTCGAATGTCAAATATGCCCCCGTGCATGAGCTCGGGCTGGCGCCGTATCCGAAGCGCCCATTCCTCAGGCCGGCCGCTGATTTCGTTATGGAAACGAAAGCGGCGAGCGTGTTCCGTCGGGCGTTGTTGCGCGTTGGGGGCCGCCAATGAGCGTTGAGAGCGACCTTGAGAGCGCACTCGCCACGATGCTCGGCACGTATACGGTGGGGCTCGACCACACGACACAGGGCCCGAAGTCGCAACCGAGCGTTGAGGGCTCGTCGCGACATGCGGCGGTGCGTGCTCTTGGATCTCGCGGGGACCGGATTGTATACGGCCAGTCGACGTGGACGGATGCGCTAGCCGTGACGGTATGGTGGCGCACCACGATCGACCGGACGACCCGGCTCGACGAGTGGGCGGCCTTTCGAGACGCGCTGGTTGCGGACCAATATCTCGGCGGGAACGTCGTCGGGTTGCAAGACGCCTACCTTGTGCTCGAGACGTGGGGCGAGGCTCAAGACGGAGCGTTTGTCGTCATGGCCGCTGAGATTGAAACGGAGCGCGTCGAATGAGTGTGGCGGATCTCAAAACCGACCTCGAGGCGGCGCTTGTTGCGCTCTCGCCGTCGTTTGTGATTCTGACCTCTGGGACGCTGGACTCTCAGCGCGTTGAGCGCTCGACGTATCGTGCGGCCATACGGATTAGCGGTGTCGAGGCGGCTAGCGTTGGATCGAATCTCACGGTCACGATTGCAACCGTTGAGGTTGATCTACTCCACAGGGCCGCAGGTTCGACGCCGGCGCAGCTCGAGACGGCCGAGGACGCTCTCTCGGCCATTGTGGGGAGTGTCGGCGCAGATTCGTTCTGGACCGGGCTCGACGAGGTACGCTCAAGCCCGATTGAGGTCTCAATCGAAGGGCAACTAGATCGCGTCGGCGAGGTGGTCAGGTACACAGTGCGCGCCGAGTGCGCGTTAGAGGGGTGAACAATGGCGGATATTGAATTCCTTTTGGGTGTGGCTTTCAAAGCGCAGAGTGTCCGAGGCACGGCCACGGCGATGCCGGCCATCGGTTCGGGCTCGGGCACGGGTGGCGCGATCAACGAATCAGACGGGGCCGTTATGGGCTCCGATGGTACGGGCGTGGGTGATTCTGGAATCGCGTTCTCGCTCGGGAAAACGATCTCAGAAAAGTCGGTCATCACCGGATCGTTCACGCGCAATTTTGCCAACTTCCTCGGCCGCACCGTTGAGAGTTTTCAGATTGTTACACCGTTGAAGGGCTCAGGGATCACCGGATCGAATCCGCTGGTGATTGCAGATTTCGTGTTAGCCGCTGGCATCGGCGTTTTGCACAACGCGGCGGGGCTCGATGCCACGGGGCTCGCGTCGGGGCAGTTGTATACACCCGAGTCAACCACGCTCGCGACGGCCGCGATCTACTTCGGGAATGAGTCAAGCAATGGCGGCCAGATCATTCTTCGGGACGTCGAAGTTCAAACAATGACGGTCAACTTTCCACCTGGAGAGGAGGCGACCGTTACGTGGGATATGGTTGCCGAGTTCGATAGCTACAACGAAACGGGGAGCTGGCCGGCGGCGCCATTCGAGTATGGCAACCAGGCGACGCTATCGGCTCCGGTCGTGCAAGGGGTGGCGTTCACATGGGGGCCGGATACGCCGGCCGCTCGAGAGATTGGATTCTCGTCGTTTTCGGTTGCCGTCGAAAACGAGTTCGAGACGGTCGCGTCAAGCAACGCCGCGAACGGGGAATCAAAACGCCAAATTGGCCGCAGAGTTGTTGCTTCGGGGACCATCGACGCAACAGATGGTGAATTCCTCTACGAGATCGATCAGCTCGCCGAGGATGACATTGCCAATGCCGAAGCGTTGTCGTTCCAGGTCGGTACCAGTGCCTCAATCGGCGTTGCGGTGAATTCGATCAACGTATCCATCCCAGACGGAGAGTTGACTAAGCTCGAGCCCGAGCGACTTGGAAACTCACAGGCTTGGACGATCGAATTGGTCGCACGGGCAAGTTCCGCGGATACCGAATGCTCCCTCTTTTATAACTAGCGGCAACGGGGGGCGGCTCGCATGGCTCGAGGCGATTTCAAGCAACGCGTCATCATTGAAGTACAAGACAAGGCGTCACCGCAGATTGACAACGTCGGCGGCTCGTTCTCGAAGCTCGGCAACTTCCTCGCGTCCAAGTTCACGATTACGCTGGGCGACATTGTCGGACTATTCAAGTCGGTTGCGAGCGCCGCCGGCGCCGTCGTCGGCGCTGCTCAAGAGCAAGAAAACGCGGTCGTAAAGCTCGACCAGTCACTTTCCAGTCTCGGACCTCGAGCGGGCGAGGTCTCTCAAGCGTTGCAGGCTCAGGCCGCGGCACTCGAGCAGACCACTACGTTCTCAGACGAGGCGATCATATCGAACCAGGCGCTCGCGATTAACCTCGGCGTGAACGCGGATCAAGCCGGCAAGCTCACCGCGGCGGCCGTCGAGCTTTCGGCGGCAACGGGGACGACTCTCGAATCGTCATTCATCAACCTAGCTCGCACGCTCAACGGATTCCGCGGGGAGCTCGGCGAGCTGGTGCCGGAAGTCGCCGGAATGACCGTTGAGCAGCTCAAGGCGGGCGCTGCTCTCGAAGTTGTGGTGGATCGGTTGGGCGGCTCGGCGGCTGCCAAAGTCGGCACGTTCTCGGGGGTCGTCAAGCAGCTCGGCAACGCATGGGGGACCGTGCAAGAGGTGATCGGCACGGCGATCACAGAGAACGAGGGACTGCGGACAGCGCTTACAAAGGTGCGGGACGTGATCAGCTCCCCGAAATTTCTCGGCGCAATCGGGGATGCGGCTACGGGATTCGCTGAGATGGCTACTCAGGCGTTTCAGCTCATCACGGACATCGATCCACTCGTCACCTCGATGAGGAAGTTCGGCCAACAAGTTAAGACTCTCGCGGACAACTTAGTTACGGCGACGGGCCTCATTTCGCGATTCTCTGACGCACTCTCGATTGGGCGCGCGATGATGGGCTTGAGTTCCGCTCGAGCATTCGAGCTGAACGATCGTCTAGCCGCTCTCAATGCTGCAATGGTGGCCGCGGCTGATAAGCAGGAAAAACTGACGGTGGAAGTCGAAGAGGCCGTTATCGAAACGGACAAATATTCTCGCGTAGTCGTCACGGCCGCGGGTAGCGTGAATGATCTCACAAACTCCGAAATCGCTGGAAACATTGCAAAACGTGAGGTAGTCATTGAGACTGACAACGCAACTCAATCGCTAGTCACATACGAACAAGCGGAGCGGTCGCTACGCGGGGAAACAGACGACCTAACGCGCTCGCTCGAGCGCACAGCGCGCGCAGCCTCTCAAGTGAACGCCGCAACCGGGGGCCGCCTAACCGCTCGAGATCGACGCTCACAAGCCGACGTTGACGCCGCGCTGGCCGCAGGTCGACAGACGACCCAAGGCGGGACGCGCATTCGCACGGCCGACGGGTCGGGCTCGAGGCTAGTCCGATGACGTACCGCTCCCCCGCTTTCATGGTTGACAATCTGCTCTCGGCAATCACCGACGTAGCGAACGACGTCGACGAGGCTACGAACACGTCAACGCTCACGAACGACGAGCGCCGGAAGTTCATTGACGGCCGGCAAGGCGTGTTCGGTATCTACACGGCGACGGGTGTCGACGCTGGCGTACGGGTCGATACTCTTGCGATTCCCTCGCCGGCCGCGAATCGACTCGTCATACCATCGGGGCACGACTTCGACACCGAGACGTTCGAGGTGTTGCATGACGACGGCCTCACGTTGCCGAGCCCGACAACGGCCTCAAGCGCCGCGGTGTCGGGCTCGGGTGTGATTGACCGGACGCTGTCGAGCGGGAACGAGCGTTACTGGGGATTTCAACTCTCGACGTCATCGGCTCGCACGTACACGTGCGCGGGCTACTGGCTCGGCGTTTACGAGCAGCTCTCGACGGCAGCCGCGGTGCAGCCGGGTTGGCAGAACGGGTTCGTGTCACAGGTGATTGAGACGGAGTACCCGAGCGGAATAGCAGCCGTAGAACTCGCTGCGCCACGTCGTCAATTCTCGCTCGAGGTGCGCGACATCGACCCGAGCGGCTCGGACTATACGATCCTCGATTCAGTGTTGCAGGCTCGAGGCCGATCGTTTTGGTACTGGCCGCCGGATGACACGGACGAGGGACCATTTCTCGTGCGCCTCGCTAGCGAACCTACGCGCCGGCAAGAGTTCAAGGCGCCGCAGCAGGGCCTACGGTACAAGTTCGCATTCGACTTCGTTGAGGATCGTCTTTAGCGATGGCGCTCACGATCGACGATCAACAATTGACGCTCGCGCAGCGTTCCGACATCGGGCTATTCCCGCTCGTGGTGCTCGAGACGTTTACCGACCGAGACGCGCGCACCGTCGATTCTACTTACTATTGGACGCGCGGGGCGCCGTTCTTCTACGAGTGGGACGGCGCTACGGCGGTGCAGTTTGAACCGATCCTGCTTAGCGTGTCGCCAATCTCTCGTGGCTTCAATCACATCCCCGATCAAGGCGACTACTCGATCCGCGAGGGGCTCGAGCTTGAGCTAGACGCTTCGCCTCGAGCGGGGGACTACCTTTGGCAAACGCTCATCGGGGAACGGCTCATCGGGGCTCGGGTGACGGTGGCCTCTCTGCTCGTCGACGTCGAAACGGCCGAGGATGACCCGCGTTGGTTCGATCTCGAGGCGCTCGGACAGGTTCACACGGTTCGTTGGCGTGGCGAAGTTACAGCAATGCCTGAGTTCTCAGACGACGGCCAGACGTTCCGTTTAATATGCGACACGGAGGATCAGATTCTAGAGGGCGGCCGGAAAGTTCCGATGCTCCCCCGTATCCCCGCAGAGGAGCACGGCCGAAACTATCCGTTTCTCGTGGGCGACGTCGACAACGTCAAGCCTATCTGGTTTGACGCAGGGTTCGGCGTGACGACGTCGGCCAGCTTCCTCTCTACTGGGAATATATCGGTGTTTATGACGGCGGAGCAGGTGGCGGCGGTGCACGTCATCGGGAATTGGGGGTCGTTTGGCGGAGCAGCGGCGTTCGGTTGTTTTGTTTTGATCGGCTCCGAAATTGCTCGAATGACGAGCCTCACGGGCTCGGGGCCCACGTACAGCCTAGGTGTGGCCGGCCCCAGTAATCGCGGCGCATTTGGGTCAACGGCACAGTCAGGCGATGTCGGCACCGTCGTTTATATATTCGGGAAAGAGCTGCGCTTTGGCGTCTCGGGCGGCGCGATCTCAGGGCTTGGCACGTCGGCCTATTATACAGCGGCGGGCGGCGGTGAGGTTGACTTGTTGGCGCTTATTCCGCTTGCGTGTAGAGCCGCGAATATCTCAGGGGATTCGCAAGACCCAGCAGGAGTCGTCGGTTGCTTCGTTATCGACAATCTCGTTTGCCTCGAAGCGTATGGAAATTTCAGAGATCACATTTTGCAGCTTGTCGGCTTGCCTAACGATACGTTGAGAGTCGATGTGAAGGGAGGTTTCTCAATCGCCGAGAGCGGCACGGCAATACTGACGATTGACGGTGATGAAACTAACTGGTCGCACTTCGCTCGTACAAGTCAACCCGACCCACCCGACACGGCGAGCAGCTCGGGTTCGATCGACGCAATCACCGGTGGGATTTCGTGCACAGGAACAACATCGTCATACGAGCGCCGCTACCACAGGGATTCGCTTGCGCTCACAATCGGCCTCTGCGAAATCGAGTGGACGTTTACGATCCCCGCAAACGATTGGGATGACTTCCGCTCTATCACGTTCTACGTCAACTACTCGGCCAGTTGGGCTTACGAGGAAGGGAACATATTTTATAAGCAAGACCTCGCGAGCGGGGAAAACACGATTAGGATTCTCTCGACGGCCGCCACGATCGACGACATTGGATTGATTGTTATATTCGACCGAGACGGCTCGCCTGCTGACGAACGAATCGACATCGTAGACGACCCCACGTACTACCTCGGAACGGCGATCTCGGCGGGCAGTCATCCGGCCGACGTGCTCGAGTATGTGTTGGACAACCTTTTGCCAAGTGCCGCGATCACAGCGAACGCCGCGAGCTTTACTCAGGTTAAAACGGACGTGCCTAGCGTCTCGGTCAACACGGACATATCAGCCGTTGCTTCGACGCTTGCCGAGCTTGTCGCGGCGATCGGGTTCAACTCGAGAACGAACGCCGTTCTATCCGAAGGTGCGTCGGGGACGGAACTCAAGCTGCTCGCGGCCGAGACGGACTACGACTTCGGCGCGTCCATTCGAGCGCTCGGCGCCAACTTTACAGAGTTAAAAATGAGCCTGCGAAACATCACCGAAATAGGTAACCGATTCTCGGCCGTCTATGACGCAGTGATTGGTCAGAATCTCGATCGTACAGAGAACTACCGAGAGCAGCTTACGGCCGACGAGGTGACAAACGACATATCCGCTAAAATTTCAACGGGTGACATCACCACAGGCCAAACCGAGTACGGCCAGCGCCGAGCCGAGCCGCTCCCGTTTATCATGCTGACCGATTCAACCTCGGCAATCGACGTGCTCGGGTACTACGTCAACGAGTCGTTGCGGGGCCAGGTCGCTAAGTATTCGTGCCTCGTCGCGTTTGACCTCGGGTTTGATCTCGAGGCCGGCGACATTGTCACCATTCAACCACGTTGGGAATCGTCGGTCGTCAAGACACGAGTTTTGCGAACGGTATTCTCATTTGATGAGCACGGCGTTGGGCTCGTGCTCGAGGAGGTTACCTAAGTGGCTAAAATGAAAAACTCTAAAACAACGATTGCTGGATTTCTCACTCTCGGGTCGGCTTGTATCAGTCTGGTCGCGGCTATTTTAACGGGCTCTGATTTAATTGCCGTGATCGTTGAATTGGTCGTGCCTGCTCTTGCGGGGGTCGGACTCATCAGCGCGAGTGACGGTGGGTTCTGACATTGCCGTGGCGGACGTAGGTAATGGCGATCAGCGAGAACTGGGAAGGTTCTTCCAAGAGGTGAAAGAATTGCGCCATGACTATCGAAACCTCAAGATGATCGTTGATCAGGGGCAGTCGATGCTCGATGAGACGCAACGTCGGTTAGAACGCGAGCTGATGGAGTTGCACAGTGAGCTCAAAACGTTTCAGGCGAAAGTCGCGACGCTCTGCGCGGTGGCCGTGGCCGTAATCACGGCTTCCGCTTGGCTACTCCAATTCTGGGCAAACTCAACGTGAACTCATGCAGCTTGTAGCCTCTTTGATGTTTGATGATTTCAACGGAAAATACTCGTTGCTCGAGGCCGACGGGCTCTCACTCTGGCTTATGGAACGAGAGTGGAACGGCAATCGTCGAAACATCTCGTGCGTGCCTCGTGGTGAGTATCAGCTTGTGAGGCATCACGGGACTAAATACCCAAACACGTGGGCGCTTGTCGGGTCGACAGTCGCCGGCGGGGTATCCCCCGCCGTGGGTAAATCTCGAAACGCCTGTGTATTGCACAAGGCGCGATTTCCGTCTGACCTTGAAGGATGCCTCTGCGTTTCTAAATCGGTCAGTGCGTGGGGCGAGGCGCTCGACGTTGCCGCTGCGTGGGATGAGCTGCGCCGACAACTCGCCAGTGCCGAGACGCATGATTTAATTCTGAACTAGTTGAGGGGGCCAATGTGCAACGAATGGCAAAACTCGCAGGACTGACACTCGCAACGATCTACTCGTTCGGGTGCGCGGGCAACATCGGAATTGTGTCGCCCGTTTTACTCACGGCCAAGCTCGACGACGGCCAGGTGGTGACGGAGGTTTATTACGAGACCCGCGGCGTGCAATGGACGAACGGCTATGCAGTCGTGGGCGGTGACGAGGAAGGGCCATCGGCGCTCGAGGGTGGCAACCTATCCGAGAGCGGTGGCGCCGTCATCGTCGACACGATCGCGGGCGTGGGTCGCATCCTAGGCGCCCTGCTCTCGCCATTCGGTGCGGCTTCGGCGGCACTCTCGGTAACCGATTAAAGCCGGCGTCAGTGTCGTCTCAAACCGCGACTGCGCTGCTTTGGGGTGCCGCGTGGATTGGGGTCGCTGCGGCGCTGGCGCCGGTGCTCGGACGACATTTGAAGCGACAGCAGCGTTACTATCCAAAACCGAAAAGCGCCCGAAAACCGTAGTCTGCGGGCGCTTCCAGGCCGTGTGCGTCTCGGGGCCGAGCTATTCGATGTCGGGTATTGCTTTTGCTAGCAGCGTTTGTACCCGCTCTATCTCGAGAAGCACCGACGACACGTCGGCCGTCGTCTCATTTTCGATAAGGCCGCCAAGCAGCTCTACTGCAATGCGGACTCGTTCGACGGCGCGCGCATGTTTTGCAATTGCTTCAGCTTCGGGTGAGGTCGGCACTAAACGTCTCCAGGGTTCAGCAGTTGTCGCCGAATCTCGGTGACTAGGTTCGTCAAAACACCATGAATCGTGTTTCTAGCGTCACCTCTCGCTTCCCAGGGCAATTCAAACTCGGATACTACGTTTTTTTCTGCGTCGCGCCGACGCGCGAGTAGATACTCGATGAGTTCCGCCGCATGGGCCGTGTGAAATTCTATTTTGACTTTCATAGTTACGCCTCTCTCGTGTAGTCGACTTCACGCGACCACTGGACGCCCGACGGCGCCGGTTTTTCGAGCTGCTTAATTCTCTCGCGCAGCTCGAGGTTGGTATTGGTCAGACGCTCGACCTCGAGCAAAGCATCGGCGCAGGTTTCTTCGAGTTGCGCGTATCGTTTGACCTCGTCCTGATAGCGGGTGTACCAGTGATCAGCGCCAGCTTGCGCTCGTGCGACCTTGCCCCGCATTAGAACGGAATCTCTTCGGGATCGACGGGCGCCGCAATCACTTCATTGGCGAAGCGTTGCGACGCCGTCTCTTGGACGACGGGTGCCGGCTGATTCGTTGGGACGAATGCCGGGGGCGGCGGCCAGGTCTCGGTGACCGCATGGCCGAGATCGATTGCCCGCGCAACGTCGCACGAAAGCGGATCGCAGACGTTCCCTACGTCGTGCGAATGCTGAAGGACGAGCGGCGCGGGCGGTGCGGGCTGGTAACGCTCATCGGGCGCGGCATGTTGCGCTTCTCGCGCATTAGCGATGCGCTGCCGCGCTGCGGCTTGAGCGTCGTGCATCGAATCCTGCGGTGGCTGAAACAGTATGCCCCGACCGAAGTTAGTTTGATGCGTCGTCAGGAAGACGCGCACGCCGCGGAGTTCATCGGGTGTCACATCTTCGCCGAGCATATCCTGCAATACTCGAATATTCGTTGAATTGCAGTCGTAACCCTTATCCGGCCAGCGATCGAAGGTGATCATAATGGCTAACCGTTCGCCACCCGGCTTTCGATCATCCTTGACTGCGCGTTCGGCGACGCCCGTGATCACGGCTGGACCCTCTTGGCCGATCACGTCTTGAGAGTTGAGAAATTGACTACTGGCATAGTCCCCGAGTCGACGTTTAATTTGTGTCATTTTGATTCTCCCGCGCCTTTATTGGCGTCTTTGCTACCTTAGCGTTTGTTGACAGCGTACACAACGAGAGGAAATCACATGACAAAATTAGAACTCGCCCGACGACGCAAGGGAATGACACTCCGTCAGGTCGCAAGCGTTGCCGGGTGCTCGCACGCACTCGTGGGATTCATCGAACGCGGCCAGCGCCCGACGACGAAAACGACGGGACGAAAGCTCGCAAAAGCGGTCGGGCTTAAAGCGACGGAATGGGAAACGCTACAAAACCCGGCATGAATTGTTTCGTTTTGAATCTCACTCATTCGCCCAAATGCTCGACGATGCTTGATCATGCTCTGTATTTGCGTGCGTGGGGTGGATTCCCAGAGTTGACATCGTCTATCGCTGCACTCCTAATGAGGCTCGGCGAGCCGTTCCGACTCACCCTCGCGTTCGTTGCCGTGCCCCATCAACCAGGGGCCGTGAGGCAACGAACGACGGCAAAGCCGCATCGATCCCAATGACGTGCAGAGGTGTATTCAGATGACGAGACGAGAACTAGAACTGACCAAGCCTGCGCGCCTTCTGACGATCGTAGAAGTCGCCGAGCGCGCTGGCGTGACGACGCCGACGATCTATCGCCAGATTCAGTCCGGCCGACTGCGAGTAACCAGGAGCGGCGGTAGGACGCTTGTGCATCTCAACGACTATGAAGCTTGGATCGACCTGTGCCGATGTATTCGAGAATGGAGGCGCCGGTGATGCTGCGTAGCGCGTGCCCAGAGTGTCCACGGGGTCTCTACCGCTATCGGTTGCTCTTGAACGAGGCGCTATGAGACGCCCCTATTGCCCCCGTAAAGTGCTCTTGGATCTCGCGGCTCGCGGTGTCCACGTGACGGCAATCGGCGGCTCGCGCTGGGCGCTGAGCGTGCCACGTGGAACGACTCGCCTTGTTTTGACCGAGAACCGCCGCAGGGCTCGCCCGTGGCCGCTTGCAGTGAGGCTCGAGAGGTTTGGCGGCGGCGAAAACACCACACCCAGCGGGGGGGCGCAGGCATGAGCGCAGGCGACGAGCGGGGATTCAACCCCATAGCGAACTCAATCCCGACCCGCTGGCAACCGGGAGAGAGCGGCAACCCTCGAGGCCATTCGGCGAACCGCCGGCAAGCGAAGCGACTTCGCCGAGCGCTTGACGTTGTTCTCGAGCAGGAACTACCCCCCGAGTGGCTCGAGCAGCTCGATGACAGGGTGCGCGAGGTCTTACCGCCGGATACCACATTTGCGGAGCTCGTGGCCGTGAGGCTCGCCCTAATTGCCGGCACGTCACGCGACGCGCTCGAGGTGCTCGGGGCCGCGCGGGTGATCCTCGGCGCGACGCAGAAGCCCGACCAGGCCGCGCCCCCGTCGAAGCTCGGCGACCCGGTGCTACCCGGCACCGAGGAACGTCGGGCCGCCATTGCCAAACAACTCGGGCTCGCCGATATAGAATCGTGACCGTCTCGAGCTGGGAGCTCGGCGATCTCGTTTGGCCGTCGTCCATTGACGTACCGATCGACCCGACGCCTCGTCAATCAATCGCACTCTCGATGGATTGGAAAAGAGAGATGTTGTTTGGCGGTGCGGCCGGCGGCGGCAAGTCGTTTTTCCTGCTCGCTGCGGCGTTGCAATTCGTCGACTTCCCCGAGTATCGCGCCTTGATTGTGCGTCGCACGTTCTCGCAGCTCGCGATTGCCGAAGGGCTTCTAGACATTGCCGACGAGTGGCTTACGGGTCAGGCGCACGGGTACGCGAGCGTCGATGGTAAGGCGACCAAATACAAGTTCTCGAGCGGCGCTGAGTTGCATTTCGGGCATTGCCAGCATTTGAAAGATCGCGAGAACTACCAGGGCGGCGCCTATCATTTCGTCGGGTTCGATGAGCTGACGCAGTTTTTGCTTGCCCAATACCGCTACATCGCGTTTTCCCGTCAGCGCCGGCGCATGGCAAGCGTCATCCCCATTCGAGTTCGGAGTACGAGCAACCCGGGAGGCGAGGGCCATCAGTGGGTCAAGCAGAGATTGATTACGGAGGCCACGAATATCGACGAGGCGCCGGCCTCGCTCGTGAATCATGCGCGCGCATTCGTGCCGTCGAAGCTCAGGGACAATCCGCATATCGACGCCGACGATTATGAGACGAGTCTCAACGAACTACACCCGCACGAAAAAGCGCAGCTCATGGACGGGGATTGGGACGCTCGGCCTCCGGGAGCTCTATTTCATCGCGAATGGTTTGAGAAGTTCACGACCCGACCAGGCAAGGTCCGGCGTCGCATTCGGTACTGGGATCTCGCAGCGACGGAAGAGAAAGAGGGCAAAGACCCCGACTGGTCGGTGGGCACCCGCTACGAGTCGCTGTTCAACGCTTCGGTTGATTACCTCGTCGCCGACGTCAAGCGACAGCGGAAGAAGCCGGGGCCGCTCGAGACATGGATTCGCGAGGTTGCGATTGCCGATGGCGTCGAAGTCGAGATCCACATAGAGCAGGAGGGCGGGGCTTCGGGCAAGATCGCCGCACGTGCGCTGGCTCGAGAACTCGAGGGTTTCACGGTGCGGTTTCATCGGCCTACGGGGTCGAAAGTGGTACGCTCTGGACCCGTAGCGAGTGCCGCGCATCAAGGCCGAGTCGGCGTTCTGCTCGGCCCGTGGTACGGAGAATGGATCGATGAGTTAGAGGATTTCGACGGGTCAGATAAAGGTCACGACGACCAGGTCGACTCGCTCTCGGGCGCACACGCTACGCTTGGCGTGAAAGCCGGCACCACGTGGGACGATTTATATCCACCAGAGGCCGACGAGGGGGGCTAGATGCCAAGGCCAGAATTTCCGAGGGTACGGCCATTTGAGATCGCGCGGCTAGGCTGGCGATTCGACGATAGCCGCGATGTGTCGACCGATGATTCCGATGCGGCCGTCGCGGGGATGTTCACTCACACGTTTGATACTTGGATCACATCAACCGGACAAGATCGGCGGAAGCATTGTTCACTCAATGACAAAGTCGTTGAAGAGGTTGAGCGGCGCTGGCAGCTTGAGATTGAAACGAACCCCCACGCAAATAGGAATGACTGGGAGGCGGCCGGCGGTGCCGTTGTCGATGACGTCTGTTTCGACCCGCGCCTTGATACGATTCGGTTTGTTGTGACTGAGGCGGGGCCGCCTGAGCGGATTCTCGGATGTTGGGTGCTTCAAAACATCACGATCCTATCCGAGACCCCGCGCGAGCTAAGCATTCGCGCGATGCCACTCGCCGGCGTGCCAGCGGGGTTTGGGATGTCGATGCCCGAGACGTGGGCCGTCATCGCTCGATTTATGATCGAGCATGATCTACCGATCGCGGGAGACGTACAGGTTCTATCGCTCGATGAGATCTACATTCCCGATACGAATGACGCTGATATGGTGCCGACAAGTGACAATCAGCTTTTAGATTATTGGCAAGAGATCAGCCCCGCGGTGGACGAGGTAGAGCGAAGCACACGGCGCGAAACGCCTAAGCGACTGCGCGCGGTGCGTAAACGTCCCGACGGCGAGGCGGCGAGCCCGTTGAGTCTCGGTCCCGATGACCCTAGTTAGTTCGCAGGTAGTCGACGGCGACCTCTTCGACGTTATGGCTAACGGATCGGGGACGCCTCCATTCTCGACTACATCGGGCTCTATGGGGTCATCGGTCGATGACAAGCTAGGGATCACTCTCCTATACGGATATATCGGGCGCTTTGAATTGGAGATCCCGCTCGGCGCCACGATCGACGGCGTGCGAATGACCTTCACGTCGGACGGCGAGGTGGGCTCGGGGAACAAGTCGCTTAGGCTCGGCTTTTTGGCGCAAGACGGCACTTGGGAATCTGACGGATTCAACGCAACGAACTACTCGACGAAAACTTCGGTGCCGTTTTCGTCGACCGTAGTCGTCTCAACGATCACGCATCATGACGGAGTATGGCAAGATGGCGCCGCCGGCGTTGACGATTCGTTCTCAATCTCGGCCTCCGTCGGGGCGACGTTTTCGTTTGTCGACGGTACGCTTTCCGGCGATCTATCCGCGACGGGTCTCGTTGATCAGCTTCAGTCGTTTGTTGATGGCGCAATCGCGGCTGACCTACTCGACAGTGTCAGCGGCACGGCGATGCCCGTACTCTTTGCCGTCGGTGGTGACACGGCCGTCAACGTGCGTCAGCTCGCGCGCGCATTCGAGCACGCTACGGCCTCGTCTCGGCCGGTGCTCGAGGTTGCGTTTACACCCTCCGGAGGGCGGATCGAAGCGGCCGGCGACGTCTCGAGCGTCGTATCAGCTCGCGGGACCGTCTCGAGCGTCGCATCGGTTCGCGGGACCGTCTCGACCGTCGCATCGGCCAGGTCGACGGTGGTGCCGGTTGTATCCGCTCAAGGCGTGGTAAGCTCTGTCGCGGCGGCCCGAGGGGAGACGAGTTGATCCGATACCTGAGCGACAATCTCATACGCCTCGTCGCCCCGATCAATACCGAGCCCGATCCTCACACGGTGATTTCGTCGGGCACTTGTACCGCGCGCCTATTCGACGAGGATCACGAAACAGAGCTGAGCGCCGACGAGGCGACCTCGCAAACGGTTCTCAGCGTTGATCGTGCTCGGTCGATCGAAGTCGGCTCAGACGTTACGGTAATGCTCGACGACGGCACTTATCACGATGCGGGCACAGTGACGGCTCGCGATCTGGACGCCGACGAGGTCACAGTGACCACGGGCTTGGCCTCGGCGGCGAGCGCTGGTGCTCGAGTGCTTACGTCGATCGGCGCGGATGTCACCCTCACCACATATGGCACTCCGGGGCTCTTGACGACGGATTGGGGCTTCAAGGGCACGATGCTGCACAATCATGCCGACGTAAAACCGGGAATGCAGTTACGGATTGAAATATTTCTGGATGCGTCCGGCGTCGAGCTGCTCGAGACAATCCGTGAGCCCGTTGTGGTCGGGAATTAGGGGGGCGGATGGGACGGCTCGCGAAACTCGCAGACAAGGCACGGCGTGCCGCTCTATCCGTATTCGGCGGCGCTCGCGCATTGACTCAACCCATTTATCGTTTCGGTGCGTTCCGCCAGGGCATCACAGGCTCAACGCAACAACCCGGCCCGAGCGTCTTACTCTCGGACGGGTTCGTCGGCGTGCAAGCAACAGCCGCTCGAGCAATCGCTGGCCGGCTTTCTGACCTCGAGTTCGTGGTGCAGAATCGAGTGCGAGGGCCGGAGGGCGTGCGCTTTTGGGAGGACGATTTAGAGCATCCCCTACTCGACGTGCTCGATCGGCCAAACCCCTATCTATCTCGCAATCAAATGCTGAAGCTCACCAGCTATTGGCTCACCCAGACGGGCTCGGCTTACTGGTTGATTGTGACGAATGGCGCCGGCTCGACTCGAGAATTCTGGCCCATGAGTCCGCAGAACATCGAGACGCTTTCTGACGACCTTATGCCGATTAGTGGTTACGTGTTCCACGGCGAGGCCGGTGAGACTCGCTACGGCCGTGAAGAGGTCGTGCACATGTATGACCCCGACCCGAGCGACCCATTCAAGGGTGTTGGAGTCATCGGGCCGCAGGCGTCCAATTTCGACGCAACCGAATTCGCGGGCTCAACGATGCGGGGGCATTTCAAAAACGATGCGACGCCCAAACTTGTATTGCAGGCGTCCGACGACGCCGAAGTGGCCGGCAAGGGGCAGCGGGAACAATTCTGGGCAGACTGGCAAAACCGATACAACCGGCGCGGGGGCGAAAACCAGGGCGTGCCGGCGTTCCTACCGAATGGCTACAAGGTGCATGAGCTGGGCGGGCTCTCTGACATCGACTCAGTGCGCTCGTTCCTCGAGTATGGCCGAGACACACTGCTGATGGCGAACGGCGTTCCTCGCTCGATTCTGGGCGATGTCGTCGACGCTAATCGAGCGGCTGCCGATACGAACCGACTTGTCTTTGATCGCCATACGATCAAGCCGCAGACGCGCCTGATCGCAGACGCACTCTCACATCAGGTTGCATTTCCCGAGTATGGCCGAGACACGCGCGTTGCGTTTGAGCAGTTCATCGATGAAGATGCGGACCTTCGATTGAGAACCGAGGCGCAAGACGCTGCGCTTAAGGTGCGCTCGGTCAATCAGATTCTCGCCGATCGAGGGGAAAAGCCTGTCACGTGGGGCGACTTGCCCGTTGGGTCGTTTGGTGACGTGCCGTACGACGCCGATGCGTTTGGGCTCGAGGATGAGGACTCACACCAACCGCCCCCCGTTGAGATCGCCGGTGAAACCGACGAGGACGACGCCGCACGGGCAGCGCGCGCGTCTGGGAGCTTTCATCCTCGGGTCTTGTCTCGTTTCACGCCGGATGCTTGTTGGCAGCGCCTGATGCAAAGTGAGGCCGCGTTCATTCCGCGTATGACCAGCGCCGCGCGTCAAGCGTTCGCAGCTCAGAAAGGGCTAGCGATTGCGGCGCTACGCGAGACTGAGAATGTCGACGAGGAAACGGCCCGGGCGTTTTCGCGGGGAGATTGGATCGACGACCTATTCGAGAGCCTCGAGTTCGGGCGCGTGTTTGAGACGATCATGTTCCCCGTCAGTCTCGAGGTCTATCAGAAGTCGGCCGAGAACGTGCTTGCCGATCTCGAGGTCCGGCCGTCTCTCTCGTTCAATGACGCCGCAGTCAAGGCCGTGCGAGAAATGGGCGCCGATCTTGTCACTAAAACGACGGCAACTACGAAAAAGCGCCTGCGGAACTCAATCGGAAAGGGCCTCGAGGCGGGCGAGAGCGAGGAAGAGCTGGCCTCGAGAATTCGCAAGGTCTTCAACCAGGCGTCGAAGTCGCGGGCTCGAACGATCGCACGCACCGAGGTCGGCTGGGCGACGTCAACGGGTCAGCTCGCCGGCTATATCGAATCCGACGTTGTCACGCTCAAGCGCTGGAACAACGCGCGTGACGGCGATGTGAGAGACACTCACGAAATCGACGGCCAAACCGCTCGAGTGGACGAGGTCTTCATTCTCGGCGACGGCGAAGAGGCGCAGGCACCGAGGGTTTCAGCGGATGGCGGCCGATTGTCTGCTCACAACGCGATCAATTGCCGGTGTTTTTCGACGCCGGTGCTCGAGGGGGTTTGAGATGAGACGACGATTCTACCGTGCCGACCCGGCGCCCGAGCGTATCTCGCGCCAGTGCCGCATTGACTCAGCGATCGACACCGATTCGGGTGAGTTCGATATGGTGCTCGCGACCGAAGGCGAGGCCAGCGACGGGCATATCATTTCGATTCGCGGCCTCGAATTCGCAGATACGATCCCCCTGCAAATGGATCACTCTAGAGCGGTGCAGTCGAATCTTGGCACCGTCTCCAAAATGCGACGTGACAAGGTTGACGGCTTGCCGGCGCTGCGCGGTGTCGGGCAGATTCGGTTGACGGGTGACGGCGAGCAGCTCGAGGCGAGGCGCGATCTAGTCGACGCGATCTCGAGCGGTCACGTGCGGGGGACGTCCCTCACGTGGGACTCGATCAAGCACGTTGAACGCCGCGACTTGCCGAAAGAGCATTTTGCGAAGGTGACGAACACCGAGAAGAACTACCGCAAAAAGTACGGCCTCTTCTTTGAAGCATCGAAAGCGATTGAGCAATCAATCGTAGGTATCCCCGCGGATCGCGAGGCCCTGATTGGACGTCAGGGCGAGGCGACTTCGGAGGTGTCCCGCAAAATGTGGGATGGACTGATTTCGCGAATTGATGACCCGGCGACGGTCAGGGCGAGCGAGATCATAGGCGCACTCGAGCGAAGCGTTGAGCAGCTCGAGGCGGCAAGGGAAGCAGGGTCGGGCGACGACTCTAGCGACGACAACCCGGAAGGAATGCTCAGCGTTAATCATGCACTGGACGTTACATTCGACCAGCTCGAGCGAGCTGGCCGATCGGATGGTGCCGATCTGAAGGAGGCGCTCGGCGACGTGCTCGAGCGGCTCACGGGGAGTCGATAAAATGACACGAAAGAAAATGACCAGGCCCAATCGGGCACAACGTCGCAGCGAGGAATCGCAGCGGCGGCGCTTTAAGCGCAACGACGACCAGGACGAGGGCGGGGGCCAGGGCTCGGCTGAGGATGCTCTCAACCGGATGACTGAGAAGCTCGCCGGCGCAATCGAGGGCGTGCGTTCAGACGCGCGTGACGAGGCGCTCAAGGCGGTGAACGAGTTCGCTGAGAAGATCGAAACGAGCCGCAGTCGGCGCGCGCCGATTCCGAAGCGAGACAGCGAGCGAAGCCGCGACGAGGGAGGCGAGCGCAGCGAACATCGTCGACCCGCAGGCGGTGAAAGCGTCGAAATCTCGACGTTCCGCGCGGTCGGTTCGGCAATCGAGCCGCTCTACCGCAAGCTCGAAAACGATCACAACCGATCGGCGGAAGAGCGGATTGAGTTTCGATCGGCTCGAAATCCTGGCATCGACAAGATGGTCAAGCAATGGGCGACGCACGTAAACACGGGCAACATCGAGGGCCGAATCCGATCTTATAACGAGATCAATGACGCGTATCTCGAGGGGCTCGGTGTCGGCGCGTCTCAGCGTGCGGCGCTGCTCGAGGGTACGCCCAATGCTGATTCGGGGTTCGCTTCGGGGACGGGCGCTGAATTGCTTCCGCTTCCGCTTGCGGGGCAGCTCATCATGGAACGGGACCGAGCGAGTAAAATGCGCGGCCTCGTGACCACGTTTCCCATGTCGAGTCAAACGGTACGGGTGCCCGTGCTTCCCACGGCGGCGGCGGCAACCCGAGCTGAAAACGCGTCCTATGCGGAAAATACACCTGACCCGGATTCGGCTCTTTTGGCCGCGACCGATTTGGGCGTTGAGTTCAGTGCGGGGCGCAACTTCACTGAAGATTCGAGCTTCAATATCGCGAATCAGCTCACGGTGGTTGCAGGCGGCGCGATCGGCGCAGAGGAAGACGTGCAGATTGCGACGTCAACCGGGGCAGGTTCCGACATCACAGAGGGTCTCGACGGTGCGACGATTATCGACGTCGCCGAAACAACGCCGTCGGTGCTTGCCTATGCGGATATTGTCGCGCTGTATTACGCGGTGCCCGAGCAGTATCGCCGAGATGCGGCGTTTTTCTGCGCGGGAACCACGTTGGCCGACATCATGGTGATCAACGATACGGTCAACCGGCCGATCTTCTTGTCGGCATTGCAAGATGCGCGCGTGATTTCGGATACCGATTCCGACCAAGCGGGGCGGCTTCTGAATAAGCGCATCTACGAAATCCCCGTTGCGGACGATGTGATCTATTTCGGTGACCCGAAATGGTACGGGCTCGGCAACCGTCAGGGGATTCGAGTCGATTCGGAGCGCGCTGTTTCGACGGGTCTTCGGACGTGGGTGATTGACGAGCGGCTCGACGGTCGTGTCATTCCGACGAGTGCAGTCGGTACGAACGCTTCTTGGCGAAAGATGGTCTACTAGGCTCAATGAATGGCGGCGCTTGGCACGTGCCGAGCGCCGCTATTCGGCGGCACTCATTGAGAGGAACAGAAAGAATGGCGAAAGCGACGTCAGACAAAAACGAGATTGCGGAGCAAAAATTCCGCAACAGTCGGAAACTTTCAATGATCGTGGGGGATGCGAACGGGCTACCCGATGCGCGTTGCATTCAACGCCTTGGGAAGATGATCCCGAAGCAGCTCGAGATTGGCGGCGAGATCCCCGAAGATGTTCACGCGTTTATCTCGCAATACAAACTTGAGAAGGTCATTCTTGAGGTGGGGTCTGCAACGGATCTTGAGACAGAGTCAACCGATGGCTAAACTCACCACGGTCGCGAAAGTGAGAGCCTACGCCGGCGTGACATCCAGCAGCGATGACGACGTCATCGGTGGTTTTGTTGATGCGGTGTCGGCGCTGATTGCTTCCCAGGTCGGACACGACTACGAGGGCGACACGGTGACGGCTGAGCCGCATACCGCACCGTTCTCGGGGGCGCTGGTGCTCGAGAAGCCGGCCTCGTCGATCACGGCCGTGCGCGTCTCGGGCTCAGTTGTTGCGGCGAGTGGGTATCGGCTCAACGGGTCGAAGTTGCTTGACCGATTGAGCAGCGGAATTCCGACGGCGTGGCTTGATTCCGTTCCGATCGAAGTGGACTACGTGACCGTATCGG
>Ga0255047_10001113_pt1 | contig 20316 bp, 27 predicted proteins | sample JV7_2_1_MG_FD_183640 | JGI IMG/M metagenome (GOLD analysis project Ga0255047, IMG submission 183640) | Seawater microbial communities from Jervis Inlet, British Columbia, Canada - JV7_2_1 | ecosystem: Environmental > Aquatic > Marine > Inlet | place: Canada: British Columbia | collected 2016-10-06 | reverse complement strand
AATCCTTCCATACACTAGTTTGAAATGCCCCTTTCTTAACTATTTCCTTCATGTAATTAACATAAACTCCATGCGGTACAAACACTTTTTTGCAGCCCGGTGGTAACTTTATTCCCTGGGCACATGGTAAAGATGCCTGAACATAGATATCTGGCTTAAAAGTATTTACAAAGCTCTGAATTTCCTTTATGTGCTTAAATGTTTTGCGCTTTTTGATTTTAAAGTCTCTATAGTCTTCTGGAACAATACCGCTAGTAATCTTTGGCTCTGGGCCAATAATCATTTGATCAAGGTCCGACCGCTCCTCAAAAGATTCAAATACGCGTTTGTGCGCCAACGATGTCATCACATAAAGTATTCTTTTCATTAGAAGACCGATTTAATCCCATCACATAGTCGTTCACAAAATTTACCATCAGTCTTGTATAGGCAATGTTCGAACAACCAACTGTCCTTAATATCTATCAGTAGCTCATCAGTATGCAGTGCACGATCAATCGCATCTTCCATCTCTTCTGGCTCAAGAATAGTAAACATTTCCTTAGAGAAATCTATGGCCTGCTGAACCCCGCGTGTCTGTGTAAACTTCACATGCACTATAGGCTTCTTCATCACTATAGATTCTAATAGCATCATACTTGTATAACCAACGACCGCATCTGCAGCAATAATCATTTCTCGCGCAACACTACTGTCATTTCTTATGTCACCTATTACCTTCATATACTTGGTTGGATTTTTGTAATACTTTAGTGTTCTTCCTATAACCTCATTCCCGACGCCCATATTCTTTCGCCAACACTTAAATGCAGACGGATGGATCTTTACAACAACCTGCACCTCATCCTTATGCTTCAATGCATATGCTTCAAGCGCAGCCATAGTACTCTCTAGGTCCTTATACAGATCTCTCATAACACTTTTGCCATCTGGAGTAGTTTCGACATGGTATGGAGGATACGACGGAAAGAAAATTATCTTCTTACCCTTTTCTATCCCGTGTCTCTCAAGTATTTTATTTTTCGATTTCCACAAATCTGGCCTCAAACATATATCAAATCTTGGATACCCAATAATTCTTCGTTTTGTTTTTCCCTCCCACAACTGATGATATCTCTCACCAGGAGATAATACAATATCTGGGTTAAAGAAATACGATCCATTCCATTCGTATCTATCCTCTGCAAACATCGTTCCAAGATGGCTCTTACCAGGTGCCACCTCTCGTGGTACCAAAATAACCTTTAATCCCTTATTTCTTAAGTAGTGCAGTGTCTTTCGTATAGGAATCTCCCATACCTCTGTGGTAAGCACAAAATCATACTTCTTCTTTAGTCCTGTTTTTGGAATATGGAATGCATTTTGGTGCAAATCTATATTCACACCAAACTTTTCTGGTTTCCAAAACGGAGATGTTAAATAATCTATAGTCCAAGTTCGTGGATCTAAAAACAATCCTTGTAGTGTCATATCAGTTTCCTCACTATATTTTTCTTCTCAGGACAGATAAATGGTATTGTCTTTCTAAATCTATCATCCTGTAGAGTATTTTTCTTATAAAAACTGTAAGGAAGTTATCCCTCTCTAACAGTCGAATCAATGGATATGTAAATTTTGGTAACTTGATATAAAGATTGAATGTGTTGAATAGAGAGTTAATCTCATCATGTGTCATGTCTTCAATCTCTACCGTTGGATACAACCCAGTTGTTATCTTAATGTTTTCCTTTTTCAGAAGCCCAGATATAATTAAATTCTTGGTAAGCTCTGCATCTGCAAAGGGAATAAAAATGCTAACTATCGATGAATTTGGCTTGGCATCCTTATTAAGCTTGATTGTCTTAAATACATGCTCTCGATCCATACCTGGAATTCCAATCATATTATATGCACTAACGTGAACACCACTATCTCTTAGATACGTTATAGCTTCAATGATTCTCTTATTTGTCATCTTACGATTAAGCACTTTGTGTCTGTATTCTGCATCTCCGGACTCCACACCAATGCTGACATGTATACATCCCATATTACCTAATAGCTGTGCCGTTTCTTTATTGATTGTAAGTGGGTGCACCAATGCTATAAATGGTACTCCTACTTCCTTTCTATACAGCTCAGATAGCTCCCTGAGAACCTTTTTGGACATTGATGTGAAAGTACCATCAACAAAATAGAATATCTCTAGGTTATACTTATCCCTGAGAGCCTTACACTCTTGAACAAATTGTTTTGGATCCTTGTGCCTCACATATATTTTACACCCTGCATTAATATAGGTTTGTTTAATAGATCCTGATCCACAATAGCTACAATCATATGGACATCCTCGTGTAAACTCAACATGGCCCATTCTATACGCTCTTCCCTCAAACATTCCATGAATTTGAATAGGATCATAAGAATCCCAGTCCTGAATCGGCAATGTACTTAGGTCAGTTAAATCAGCTATACCGTTGTTTACAATCTTGTCATCTTGTTTTATCCAGAGACCTTTTATACCTGAAGTGCCCTTTCCGTTTTCAATACGGTTACATACCTCAGTTAATACTTTCTCTCCTTCGCCGCAGCACACCATATCAACATAGCCTTCATCAAAACAGCTAATTGGGTTGATACTTGGCGTTGGCCCACCACAAATAACCTTAATATCAGGAAACTCATTCCTCATTGGTATCAATAATCTTCTATGGATATCGCTATTTACAGAGTAGAACGAAAACGCAACCAATTGAGGATCAAATTCCTTAATTGTTGCCTTAAAATCCTCATATGGATCTGACTCCTTCAGCTTAATATCAAGACTGCCACGCGTCTTCTGGTGTATCCCAGAATCAATCATATTGGCCTCACTAGCATCCAAAACACTTCTATAGAAAGACGTATCGAAAATCTTTGTCTCGTGTCCTTCCTTTTTCAGTATAGTTTCTAACAATGACATGCTAAGCAATGTACGTGGCCTCACATATCTGTTAAAATAAATAAACAAAGTTCTCATAATTCACTCCTTTATGGGTTACCTAGCACCCAATTTCTTGGGTCAATAAACCCAGTATCGTCCATTGAGAATATATCGAAATCAATACCACTACAAGATGGTTCATGATATGCACAAATTATCTCCTCAAGTTGCTGGACATCATGAACACCCACAATAATCTTATCAACATTATCTAAAGATTTCACGTATCCAAGCACTAAACTAAGAACCGAGATACCATTGTCCAACGCTGAACGCTGTAATAATGACAAATGCGGCTTCATCGGCAAAAAATAATCCATTACAGATTGTGGCCTCATTAATAAAAGTCCCTGCAAAAACACTGACCGAATATGAACCCTTATTCCCTTACTAGCTAATTTATCTATAGTACCCGTTTGTATGAACCTCTGGTCTACAATACTGCATGGAACCTGAATTATATCTATTGGATACTTATCAGTGACCGCCATAGCTTCCTCAGTAGTATACACAGATGCACCGATGCTCTTTACAAAACCCTGTTGCTTTAGCTGATACAACCTGTCAAAAAGTTCTTTACTACATGTATCATCCGCATTATGCACTAACAGCCCTTCAACTCGTGGAACATTAAGTGTTGTAAGGGATTGCAAAAACATAGTTTCAGCAACATCTGGGTTCCTTATTGCTGTCTTTGTAACTACACTAAGATCAGATCTATCATGAGTTATACTGCCAAGAACATTCTCGCTTGTCCCATACTCGCGAGATGTATCTACCCAGTCAATACCATTATTATGCGCAAGCTCTACAATATGACGAGACTCGTGATCTGTATTTCTTTGGCGGCCATTAATGCCATAGTCTACCCCAAACTGAGCTGTCCCAATCATAAGCCTCATATTAATCCTATTTGCTCTCTCCACTGACGGTTTTCTTAAATATAGTCATGGATCGCTGTCCCTCTAAGAAACTGTCAACACCGGTATCAAGAGACTTTACTACTATATCTAAACTCTCTAACATTGCGCTTATTGTTTTGTCTACATATTCTTTCTTGTGCGCCCACGTAATATATGTGGATGGCCCGAACAATACACCACGCTTAATAAGCTCTTGATGAAATAAATCCCTATGGCCTGATGGATCATCGGTGTTGAATTTAATGCTAAGCCTTGGCTCCATTCCAAACATTTCTGCAGGAACACCTATTGCCTGTGCATGTTCGTTAAACGCAGATTTCAATCTAGCTGCTTCACTCCAAACATGTGCGTATATCTCTTCCTTATTTTCTTTAAGCTCTTTGATTGTCTCCACTGCGGCAGCTAATGAGCATGTCTCACCACCAAAAGTCATACTAAAGAAAATGTGGTTCATCTCCTTCATAAACTCTCTTTTGCCAGCAACAATAGACAGTGGCATTCCATTAGCAACCGCTTTACCAAATGCACCAATATCTGGCGTTACACCAAAATACTCTTGTGCTCCACCAATTGCCCATCTAAACCCAGTAATCATTTCATCAAAAATAAGAACCACGTCATACTCTGTGCATAGGTCCCTAACACCCTGTAAGAATCCTGGATTTGGCTCAATCAATGCTACAGGCTCCATAATGAGACCTGCAAACTTGCCTGTTTTTAGTTTGCTTTCAAGTGCATCTAAATTGTTATATGGAAACGTCTCTACGTACTCCTTTAAACATCCGGGGATACCATAATCTCTTGTAGTTGATGCAGCGTGCCAGTCCCCCCAGCCATGATAATGACCCTCTGGCTTAAGAATATGTTGCTTACCAGTATAGGACCTTGCAATACGCACACAAGCTAGAGTTGCGTCCGTTCCATTTTTAGCATACCTTACTTGCTCTGCACACGGAATAACCTCTACTAATAGCTCTGCCAATTCAACCTCAACGGGATGCATAAGAGAAAATGTGGAGCCTTTTTCAAGTTGGCTTGTTACAGCCTTGATTGTTCGTTTGTTATTGTACCCAAGAAGAATTGGACCAAGAGCACAAGGGTAATCGATATACCAATTCCCATCTACATCCTGAACCTCACATCCGTCGCCTCTATCTAAATAAATCGGATGGACACCAAAAACAAATTGGTCCGGAGCCTTACTCATGGTTTGTGTACCACGCGGCATAAGATCCTTTCCCTTTTCCCACAATGCTAATGATTTCTCAATACTTCTACTCATCTTAATCTCCTATTATATTTCTATGATCATAACCAGAAATGATAAAAATTACTAACCTCTCCAACGATGTATCCACATTTTTCATACAAACTACATGCGTGGTTATTGTCACCTTGCGTCACCACTTGTAATTCAGTATAACCGTAATCTACAAACCACCGCTGAGCCGCCACAACTAATTTTGACCCAATTTTTTGTCCTCGGTAGGTGCTATCAACTGCAATGAGTCCAATATCACCAACGTCATTTTTGTCTCCAACAGTAACCATTCCAACCATCTTACTATTATAATACGCAACCAAAACAGCATCAGCCAACGAATGGTTTACAGAGTTCTTGATCCACTCTGAATACATCCTGTCTCCAGCGTTCTGTGGCATATTAGGATCCACAGTGTACCTAGAATACAAGCCTGCCTGAACTGCCAGAGATTGTAACTCCTCGCTTACTGTATCATCGGAGTACTCTTTAATCTCTATATCACCACAATCCAATTCTGGCTTAGAACTTATTTTCCGCACAAAAACTGTTTTGCGATCTGCATGGAATCCGTTATTGTTTCTTGCAGCAAACTCTGAGCCTATACTTATATCACTTGCCCAATACACGAGTCTGATATTTTTTTCACTTAGCTCTTCTAGAATGCGACTGAGATCACTGTCCAACACATGTGGTTCTGTAATTCTCGCTACTCCGAACCCAAAAAACTTAGAGTCCCACTCCAGAACATCAAATTTCATTTACTTATTGTCCTTCTTCTTCCATTCCAGGACTTCAAAATCTGTATCCCTTATTGCCTGGTCCAAATCACCATGCTTGTCATATTCTTCCACAACTGCTTTTATTAACTGCAGGTCCTGATGGGTGTCAAAAGATAGGTCATCAAACTTTGTCGAAATCATTGTATTTGGCTTACGATTATAAAAAGACTGAATAGTGTATTCTGTTCCCCTTCTGTACATAAACGGAGTAACGTGTTCTCGGTAAGACTTGTCATTAGTTAGCTGTTTAGTTTCCGCAAGCATCCATAAAGGAAAGATCTCTATGTCTACACCATATGGGTGAGGCATCTCAGATATAAGCCCATTGTTACCCATAAAACAATTATAACCATTCTTTAAATACTCTATGAGCATTTCATCGATAATTCTTCCTTGAATTAGCGGGCAATCTGCAGTGACTCGAACTATCAAATCAACATTGTACTTTTTGGCTGCTTGAAAATATCTATCGACTAGATCATCCTCAGAACCAAAATACATCTCAAACCTATCGTCTAATCCATCTGCAAATACTCCGGATGAGAACGTATTAATGAACTCTTGCTCATCATACTTTGGCATAGCAAGTATAATCTTATTTGGTACTTCTGCCTTCTTGACGCCCTCAAGCACACGACAAAGTGTATTCTTGCCGCTAATATCCTCATAAATCTTACGTGGATACCTTGTTGACCCTGTTCGTGCTTGTATAATAACACCAATCATTATAATGTTCCTCCATTATACCTATATGGTTTCGATAATATCACAAATTCTTTCGATTCCCTTGCCATCTACAAATTTTTGTGCGGCCTCACTAAGACTTTCTCTATCTTTATAGCTAGCAACTAATTTATCAATATCATTTGAGACCATACCAATATTACTCCACAAACAAAATCTCTTAGAAGCCTGTATGTTTGTTCCTTGATGGCTATACTGATGAATGGCTATAGTTGGCATACCATAGAACAAAGACTGAAACATTGATAATCCACCATTTGTAATGGATATTACGCATTTAGCCATTGCCTTATAGTAATTATCTTCGGCAAACATAGTTGCCCGCGGAAATTCTTCTTCAAGGCCAACATGGTTAATGCTTTTGGCCACTATAGCGTCTAACTCCTTATGCTCTAGATATTCTAAAATTTTCCTAGCATGATTATTTTTATCATAGCCACCAACAGATACAAATACACATTTACTTTTTGTATTAATGTCATATCTAGTTGTGCATTTGTGGGTCGGAAATGATATGTATTCTTTACCCTTATATTCCGCTTTATAATTACAAAATGCGCTTATATGAACATCAGCATCCGAATCCTGACCATCTATTACGACTGCTTTTTTAATTCCCTTGGATTTAGCTATAGCCGCTACATTTAACGCAGGGCTTATATGATCTATAACTATTACGTCTGGACCTTTCGGAATAACCATACTATTTTCAATACATATTGTCTTGTGCCCTCTTTCCTCAAGTTCTTTTGCTATTGCCATTGAGCGATAGCGATGGCCCATCCCTATTTTCTCAATTTCGCCACATTCATACCAAAATGCAATATACATTAATCCCATCCTCTGCAATTATAAAAGTGTTTACCATACGCTTAGCCCTCCGTCAACCACAAGGTTATGTCCATTTATATAACTTGATAATGGTGAAAGCAAAAACAATATTGCATTTGTTACCTCATTTGGTCCAGCCATTCTTCTAATGGGAACACGGTCAGAATACTTTGATACAAATGACTTATCCTGATCACTAAATATCCCGCCTGGAGTAACTGTATTAAAGCGTATTGGTGCCATCGCAGCTGCATAATACTTTGTCATCTGGATTACAGCTGCTTTAGAAGCACCGTATGCCACAGAACTGTATAGCTCTGGATCGTCACCATAGATTCTAAAATCAGGGCTAAGCGTACCATAAATACTAGCAATATTTACAATACTTGCGCCCTCTGTAAATAATGGACTGAATCCTGAAATTATATTGTGTGCTCCAATAACATTGGCATCCATTGTACTCATAAACTGATTGGATGTTATATTGGCTCCCTTGGGGCTTATAGCTGCATTATTAACTATACCACTTATTTTGGAGCCCTCTAATGTCAGCTTCTCAACATATATATCAATGGCATCTCGATTAGTTATATCTAGTCCGTCTACTGTGCTGGTTTGCCCAATATCGATTCCAATTACCTCTGCTCCCTCGGTTATCAAATTAGACACGATATATTGTCCAAGAAACCCAGATGCACCAGTAACTAATATATTAGAGCCCTTTAATCCAAAAGTTTTCACAATTATCTCCTATAATAAATCAAAATTTTAGTAACTGCATCGATCACATTATCAACATCTTTGTCTGTCAGCTTTGACGACAATGGTAATGATAATGTTCTATCTGACAACCATTGTGCATTCGGAAAGTCCTTAGCGTTCCAACCAAAGGTATTTGAATAATATGGGTGCGTATGAATTGCCTTATAATGAACGCCTGTGCCTATACCCTCTTCTTCAAGTGCGCTTAAAACAAAGTCCCTATTAATACGCAGGCGGTCAAGCTTCAGCTGAATTGTAAAAAGATGGTGCCCATTCTTTACACCCTTTGGTGTTTTGGCAGGTACATAAATTGGAAGCACCTTAAATGCCTCCTTGTACTTATTTGAAATCTCCTCTCTTCGTTTCCAATTTTCTTCAACGCGCTTTAACTGATGTATGCCAATTGATGCCACTAAATCCATCATATTATATTTGTATCCGGCTGATAAAACCTGATAGTGGGCAAATCCGCCAGAGCCATACCTAGTGTGTGCGTTTTTTGACATACCATGTAAGGAAGTTGTTCGAACTGTATCGGCAATATTGTTATTATTGGTTATGAGCATTCCGCCCTCGCCACAAGCAATATTCTTTGTTACATAAAATGAAAAAGCACCCATGTCACCAAATGTGCCAGCATGCTTTCCATTATAAGTTGTCTCGATAGCATGAGCACAATCTTCTATAACAAAGAGATTGTACCTTGATGCAATGTCCATAATTGCATCCATATTACATGGGATGCCACACATATGAACCGGAAGTATAACGCGTGTCCGTGGAGTAATATTTTTTTCTATCTGTGTCCAATCCATATTCTGTGTTTTCATTTCTGCGTCACACAAAACTGGCTTTAACTGGTTATGAATAATCGTAGAGATACTTGCCGTAAATGTGAAATCAGTGCTTATGACCTCATCGCCAGGCTGTAGCTTTAATGAATTTAGCCCAAGGTGCAATGCGGCAGTACAAGAGGATAATCCAATTGCATGATCAATGCCCTTATAGTCTGCAAACTGATCCTCAAACATCGTAGTTTTTGGGCCAGTCCCTAACCATCCGGACTTCATTGTGTCAACAACTTCATCTATCTCTTCTTGCTGTATATCTGGGCTACCAAATGCCAAGAACTCCTTTCTTACGGGGGTTCCTCCCTCGATGGCTGGCTTAAGTGACTTCATGCCTTATCTACCCTCTTGTATACGATTCCACAGTTCTATTGATCTCTTAGACATATTTGCCTCCATTAGGCTTTCCAAAATTCTTCCATGCCAATCTCTACTATCTTGCCCGCGTCGTAATCTATTCTATAATGATATGGTTTCCACATATTATCTGAAAAAATTATATCTTCCTCTTGTGAAAAAGTAGTATATATTTTATCAATAGTGCGCTTCACTAAGTCTGGTCTAATTATAGGAACCAACACCGTTTGATAAATATCAAGTACCATCTCGTCCATCACTATCTCCAATCTTGTAAAATCTATGTGTATCTAGAAATTTGCCGTCCAAATAGTGGTCTTCAGGCGCAGATCCATATTTTGTGAATCCATTTTTCTCCAAAGCTCTTGACGAACCCGTATTTCCATCAACAACGCCAGCTTCTATCTTATGCATCCCCAGGCGGCCGAATCCATATTCTGACAGCAGCTTTATAGTCTCAGTGGCTATTCCTAGGCCCCAGTGTGTTTTTTCCCCGATCAAGTAGCCAATCTCTGCTCTTCTTGATATCCAATCGATGCTACTAAACGATGCGGTACCTATGTAGTGTACAAAATCGTGATCCTCAAAAATATTGTCTCCCGGGTCAGCGCCAATATTGGATAGTATGGCAAATCTCATCTCGTTTTGTCCTCTTGGAGCAGTAACATCTTCCATAGCTATTGGTGTGCGCCCAACACACAAATACTTGTTAATAGAGTGATCATTGAGCCACTCTATGTATTGTGGTGTGATATACCTATCTGTAAACTTGTACAGCCGTATACGCTCTCCTCGTAAATAACTCACATCATTCTCCTTAGCTTAAGGCGACCGCCGTACGTCACCCTCACAGCAACTTTTCTTATGCGATCCATATCGCCCTCTCCGCTTCTTCTAAACTTTCCCTTCATTTTTTCCACCCACGTAACAAAGATAACCCAGCCATTCTCGCTCATATACATATTAGCATCATGCTTTAATACTCGCTTGTATATCTCTACTAATGCGACATCGACGTCTCTCATTTGCTACTCCTTTTGTCTATAATAATACTGTGCAACTCTTCGTGCACTCCCCTTTGCAGCTGCGCAATGTGTCGAATTTATAGCGTTATTTTCAATAAATACTAATCGTGCGGCTTAGCCCACCCCACTTTAGGTAAACATATAATTTCCTTAAGAATATCTTCTGTAAGCTGTTGTCGGCTCCTCTATTTTCTTCATTTCCAGTACACCATCTCCTAAAAATCTCTCATGTTCGCGTATCGCATCAACCATATCCTTCATCATCTCTGGGTCAGCTGATACTGAATTATCAACTCCAGGTCCATTGAGATCTAGAGTAAAGTGTTTTTCAATTGTGTTAGCGCCTGCCAATACAGCCAGTGCGGGGACCAAAATGTCATTAGTGTGGTCACTATATCCTATATCTCTTGGACTTCTGGCCATGTAGCTCAACGACCTAATAGCGCCAAGGTTAACGTCTTTCTCTGGAGTAGGGTATGATGACACACAGTGCAATAGGGTTAAACTCTGCACATTACTTAATGTCTCAACGGCATCCACTATCTCGGCAGGATTAGACATTCCGGTAGACAATATAACCTTCAAGGAAACATATCTCTTTGCACACTCGTTCACCAGGTCCAAAAACTTCTTATTGGTTACATCAAATGAGGCTAGCTTTATGCGCCGGATGCCCAGTGTCTCTACTAAAAAAGCGAGAGAGTGCTCGTCAAAAGGTGTTGAGAAAAACTCTATACCAGTTTTATCGGCAAACATTTTTAGTTCTGCCGTTTCCTGGTAAGACAACTCGCACCTCTTCAACAAATCGTAAATATCACTATCCTTCTCCACGCGCAACTCAGTTTGATACGTTTGAAACTTAATTGCGTCGCATCCTGCTTCATTGGCGGCAGATACTAGGTTCTTAGCCACCTCTAGATCTCCATTATGGTTAATGCCCGCCTCAGCTATAATAAATGTGTGTCGCATGAGTTATCTCCTAGTCCAAACTTATACATGTTGTGTCTCCGTAGCTCTTATTATTCCCATTAAAAATAAACTAAAGCTGTCCTCTTTTTTTAAACAGATGTTCATGTTCTTAACAATCACACCTTTACTATTTTTGTTACACTCTAGAACCCTATAGAACGATTTAATATATTCGATTGGGTCATAGTTACCAGAGTAAAAATTACAGCCGGTTACCGACATCACTCTATTAGTAAACTCCAATCTATCAATAACCTCTTGCGATATGACAACTGGTATATTACCAGTAAATGTATTTGAAACTATCTCTATAGATATCATGCTATTCTACCGTTACACTTTTCGCAAGGTTGCGTGGTTTATCTATATCTCTACCCAAAGACTTTGCAACATGGTATGATAGCAGTTGCAAGGGAAGAACGGATAGTATTGGACTTAACGTTTCACTAGAATTCGGTATGTAAATAACTTCCTCGGTTATGTTGGCGATCTTTTTGTCGCCCTCTGATGCTATTGCTATAACTCTGGCCCCTCTGGCTTGAACTTCTTTAATACTGGATATCATTTTATTATATGTGGCGCCCTTCAGAACCAGCGCAATTACTGGAGTTCCTGTCTCTACTAACGCCAACGGGCCATGTTTAATCTCTCCGGCCGGCAAACCCTCGGCATGAAGGTACGATATCTCTTTCAACTTAAGTGCTCCCTCGTATGCAACGGGTGTATGCATGCCTTTCCCTAAAAACAATACTGATGTGTCAGAAATAGTGGAAGCAATATCTTTTATACCTGGCTCCTGGCTTAACACAGAGCGCATGTCATCGGCAATATTCTCCAGCTCGCTTCTAACTTTGTCTAGCATCTTCCCGCCATCATTAGAGTTAATTCCATGAAATATACCACCGAGCATATATAACACAGCCAGTTGCGACGTAAATGCTTTTGTAGACGCAACGCTAATCTCTGGGCCAGCTGCGGTATATACTACGAAGTCAGCTTCTCTAGTTAAAGTCGACCCAACAACATTAACTATTGCTAAAACAGTTGCACCGGCTTCTTTAGCGTACCTAACTGCATTTAAAGTGTCTGCTGTTTCTCCAGACTGACTTACTGCTATCACCAGAGTACCGGGCTTTACTCGTGTGCTGTAACATACTTCGCTAGCTAGCCTTGCCCTAGAATAAATAAGCCCTAAGTCTTCTAGGAAGATAACTCCTATTTTAGATGCATTAAAACTAGTGCCGCACGCTAAAAACAAAGTATCGGTACATGATAGAGATTGTATAAACTCGGATACCTTGTTCCAATCGTTTTTGATCACCGTATTTGTTACCGCTGCGGGCTGCTCTTGTATTTCCTTACGCATGAACGTATCGAACTCGCCTATGCTAATGCTTTCTGGCTTCCAGTCAATTGTTATAGTACCCTTTTGTATTTCCTTTACGGGGTCGAAAAATCTTATACCCTCTTTGGTCAATACGGCAAACTCGTCATCTCGCAATATGTATGCCTCATCGGTATGCTCTACCAGACCCTGCACATCAGATGAAACTATTGTACCAGGCCAATCACTAGTAGCTAGACCAACTACCAATGGAGATCCATTGCGAGCAACTACAATTTCGCCTTGATGATCTTCTGACAGCACAGCGATAGCATATGATCCTCGTAGATCCATAACAGCGCGTCTAACTTTATCTAACAAGCTGCTGCCGCTGGCTAAGTCAATAAGATGAGCTATCACTTCTGTATCTGTGTCACTAACTATCTTTTTACCACGAGATTTGATTTGCTCCGACAACTCAACATAATTTTCGATTATTCCATTATGAACTACTGCTATGTTGCCCGATACATGTGGATGCGCGTTTAATTCTGATGGTTTCCCGTGGGTTGCCCACCTAGTATGTCCAATCGCTATTTCGGGCCACGAACGATCTACCTCACTAATAGTGTGGTGAATATTGATAAGCCTGCCCTCACGCTTTACCACTTTCATCTCATTGGTGTTAAAATCCATATACGCCACGCCAGCTGAATCATAGCCGCGATATTCTAGAGTTCGCAGCCCCTCCATAACGTTCATTAACGCATTGTCTCCTATGAATCCAACTATTCCACACATTATATCATATACATCCTTATAAACATCATAAGATGCGGCCAGCTGAACGTGCTACCCGACTTAGTAACCATCTCAAAATCGTGGCGATCATAGTGGCTATAAGCATCCAATGGCATCTTATATTTAAGCGCTATCGTGTATATATACTCCACCTTGGGATCAATCATCGAACATACTTCCCTATATAGTCTTTGATATCGCTAATTTTAATCACACATCCCCTGAATCCGTATAACGCCTCGGGTGACTGAACAAGTATCTCATCTATGGTCGTTGTAGTTTCAACTGAGTGCATCTCCGTGCCATCGTCATAAAACACAGTTGCCTTCTGTGGAACAAGAAGCAAAACATACAAAAGATCTCTTATATCGTGCTGTAAGCTCATTTGTCAAATTCCTTTAGCTCATCTTCGGTAAACTGCTCTACCTTATCTGACGTATACTCAAACGGCGTAACCTTGGCCTCATCCGGGTATGAAACGTCCCACCCCAACGATGGGTCATTTACTCCTGGTGGAACAACCTTGTAGTAGTCTCCACAGTCTACCGTATACAATACCTCGGTCTTAGACACTAGATCTTCATGTATCTTTTCATAGCCGCGAAGCCCAATGAATTTTACCGGAACGCCTGGGGCAAATGTTTCAGCAAATGACATAATGGTAGTAGCCTTAAGCTTGGGAATAAATATCTCTCCGCCAATCGTATTGTTTAGTGCAAAAAGGTTCAGACCCACAGCGTTATCCATCGACATAAAGAATCTAGTCATGTCTTTGTGCGTTACTTTAACCTCTCCGTCCTTGGCTTGCTGCTCAAACAAATGTCGTACTGATCCATTGCTGCCGTAAACATTTCCGTACCTAGTGGCAGTAAAAATGGTTTTTCCTCTAGACGAGTAGTTGTTTCCATTGATAAATACTTGCTCGGCTACAAACTTGGTACCACCGTAGAGAGTGGCCGGGGCGCAAGCTTTATCACTAGAAACCAGCAGCGCTTTTTCCACCTGATTCTCAATGCATGCCTCTAGAACATTAACGCTTCCCAATACATTGCTCTTCACGGCTTCTATGGCGTTGTAGGTGCACGTTTCTACACGCTTCATGCAAGCGGCATGGATACATATGTCCACTCCGCGCAAAGCTGTAGATAGTCGGCTTCGATCTCTAATGTCGCCGATCAAATATCGTATATTTGTTTTGTTGGAAAATTTTTGACGCATGCGAGCTTGTTTTAACTCGCACCTGCTAAACACGATTACTTTCTTAGCAGTATCACAGATTCTTTCGGTTAGTGCGTGGCCTAGCGAGCCAGTTCCCCCAGTTATAAGGACAACTTTGTCTAGTATTGCATCTAAATCTGAGCCACTACGCTTGTACTTAGAATTACCAGATATCTCCAGATACTGATCATGGGTATAGAACATGCGGCCTGATGGCTTTCGATGGGCCTTAAGCGTATTACTCTTGTCCCAATTTCGCAATGTTTGGACCGAGACGCCTAATTTTTTAGCCATTTCTGATGCTGAATACATATTGCTCCTCCTAACACTATAAGAGTAAACTATTAGTAGATTTTATAGCGTTTACGATAAAATTCAGCAAAAACGCTATAAAATCTACTACCTATTAATAAAACGCTACATAATATGAACCCAACTCATCTATTTTGGCAAATAAAACAAGACTATCGCATTCAACAGGTAGAATCTGAGTGGATAGAGTTTATAAAACTGATATCTACCATGAATCTAGAATGGGTTATGGAGATCGGCGCATACTCATGTGGATCTGCCGCTACATTTGGCCATTTCTCCAAAAACGTTATATCTATTGACTCCAAGCTAACCGCATTTGGCAAAAATAAAATGCCGCTGGTTAAAAAACTATGCAATTACACATATATAGTTAAAGATAGTCATCTTCCCGAGTGCATGGACCTAGTAAATAATGCTCTTGGTAATAACCTATTAGATATATTATTTATAGACGGCGACCACACATATGACGGTGCAAAAAAAGACTTCTATGCATACAAGCATCTAGTTAAGCCAGGAGGAATGATAGTTTTGCATGATATCGTTACATCTAAGTATCACAATAGTCTTGGGTGCAAGGTATTTAAGCTTTGGGAAGAGATTAAGGATGACTATATATCTCAAGAAATTAATGGAGGGCTAAACTGGGGTGGCATAGGTATTATCCACACAGTATGTCCTTAACTATAACTTTCTCACTGAGCATTGGAACACTTCCTATAAACTTACTTATCCAATGTATTCTGGCATCAATATCTATGTCTTTCTTCTTCAACTTCCACGAACCTGATAGTATTTCTTTCTGCGTAACACTTTCTACAACACCCCTGAAATTATATAGATTCCAGTCTTCGGTGGAAAAGTATTCTTTCATCTTACCCTTATCCCATCCCCATCGTTTTAATGGGAGTGGTATATTAACTACATAGTTTCCAGCATACACTGCTTCATATATACCAGAGCTGTAAAACATAACCGTCGTGTGGGTTTCTCTAAAAGCTTTGGTGATTGACGCTGGAAACATCTCATCCCCGTCATCTATAATCTCTTTGGCGTATTGTTTTATCTCTGCCGGCAACCACTGCTTCTTTCTAGTCTTAAATATCAGATTATTCCCATCGGCCAAGGTTTTTATGATTTTAACAAAGTTCTCTTTGCTTCCAAAAGACACCGGCACATGTTCCGCTCGCAAATTAGGAAGCATAACCAAAACATCTTTACCGTCGCTAACTTTGTTCATAAGATTGTTGTAAATAGGGTTGCCTAGCGTTCGGTCTCTGCGCGGGTTTCCTTTTATTCCTAGAAAATCTAAGTGTGTGGATTTAATATACTCAGAGGTATAATACACTCTATCCATCGCTGTTATGCACTCGGGAGATGGTTGCCACAGCGAATCAGTTAGGTAAAGAATGCTGTAGATCTTTATATTGTTCTGCTTTAGTTGTTTTAAGTATCCCTTCGCCCACAAATAAACCTCTAGGCTTACTAGTTTGGTGATCTTATCATGCACAAACTGTTTTAGTAGTTGCTTGTCGTTGGGGAATGCCTTAACCTTGTGAGCGTTCTTTACTATCCTGGTAGACGACTGTTTGATTTTCTCTAGAGTCGCACGATTGTATTCTTTGTTTCCCCGTGGTGCATCGAAGTGATACAGTATATACTTAGCCCCAGAGTCGTGTAGCTCATCCATTATAGGCTGAAGAACCTTTAGAAATGTTAATTCTCTAACAACTACTCCTATCACTTGTACAACTCCTTTTATGCATATACAATTCTTCCGCCGCTATGGTCTATAAGTCTATTTAATTATTTCGTCAGCTACATTCTTCCACGCCTTTAGTTGTTCTTTCGGATGATCAAATCCCTTTCGTATTGCTTTGCCGCCTATATTACTGCCTCTTCCGAAGTGTGCAACGATAGCGTCACCGCCTCTCCAAAATTCATCTGACTGAAAGCTAGAATCAAAATATTTTCCGTCTCCGCTCTTGCAATCTACAAAAACGACCGGATTTACTTGATCTGGTCTTACTTTAGTGCGCAACTGCCAGCCAACATCTTCGTGTGGCTTATACGGACGGTTGGATCTATTGCTTGCTTTGCCTGGCCTGAAATCAATTCCGTCGCCGTGTCTTAGCAGCCCAGTACTTCCCACTAGAAAACATACGTGATAGAACGGCTGTCGAGCTATCTCACCTTTTTTAGCAGCAGCAAGTTGGTATGTGGGCGATCCTACATAGTCCCAGTCTTCCTTGAGCACTATGCAGTCTGACTCCACAATAGCAAACCTAGTGGTTCCAACAAACTCAAATGCTGCGTTCAAACCAGAACCGTGCCTATTGCTGCCACCTGCTAACTTTGGTTTGTTAGTAAAAATTGTTATATCTTTATCGTCACGATACTTATCTAGGACATCACGATTGCGCCCGTTGTCGCATATAATAAACCGCGGCGCCGGATGAGTAAATTTTCTAACCGACTTAATCATATAGTCTATTAGTCCGCAATCGTTTTCTACAACAGTTAAAACTGTCAAATCAGTTTGGTTACTCATCTGTGTTAAACTCCTATTAATTCCATTAATACCTGTCCATGGCACACAAATGGTTTATCTTTGGCAGTCAGTCCGCCCTTTTTTGCGCACCAGCAGCCAAGCGTCTTATCTTTAAGCTCCGGCAAACATTCTAATAACTTTGTATTATTCAATATATATTCCTTATACTTTGCGACCGCCTCTTCTCTGGTTTCAACCTTATATCTAGCCATAGTGCCGTCCTTATGTGAGTATGGATTACCCCACTTGCCAGGACGACCTATATCAACATCATATTCCTCTATCATTACATGAACTACTTTCATAATACTCTCCTTACTCTTTTATCGTATCCACGCATATAGTCTCTAAACTTATCTGGGTATCTCGCTACACACTGTAGAGAAAGATTCTTATTTTTCCCAGTGTATTTCCTCATGAACCTTCTGGCAGATTTTCTATTACAAAATCTATAAAGCGCATCTGAATTATTCTCTAAAACAAATAAATATAACTCAACAATAAATCCTGGCATTTATAATCTCTTTGCCTCTCTACGCTCTTTTCTATAAAGTTTGCCGTATCTAAGCATGGTATGAGCAAAATCAACAAGGCTCACAACCTCATTTAAAAGCTTAGAGTTATAATGCTTTCCTCTAAATATCCTGTCTTTAAGTTTTCTATATATAGATATTCTAGTCCTAGGGTCATCTATATATTTTAATACGATCTCAAGATCTTCCTCAGACGCCACATTTAAGGCATGTTCTCTATGGTTACTAAAATTCAACCTATAGAACAGTGCCGGAATTCCAGTAACACCATAGGCCATTTCCTTAGCATACATCCCGCTTCCACTGACACTACTAGTGATATTTGATAATAGACTCATAATTTTTCCTTACATTCCCAGTGCTTTCAGATAGCCATCTACCATTTTCTCAACGGAAAGATTTTGAACAGCGTGTGTTCGGGCTCTCTTGGTGTAGCCGGGAATATCCTTTATTATATATTCTACACCGTTTGCTAATTTTTCTATATAATCTTTTCCATAATCCCAATGTCCCGTGGGAACTATTATGCCAGTATCTTTGTCTTTAACCATATCTACGTTTCCGCCCCACGATGGAATTACAACGGGTAGCCCACATGCTTGTGCTTCGGCTATAACATTGTCCGAGCTTGAGCCCTGACGCGGTCCAATGAAAATATCCCCGTGTGCGTATAGTTTGGTTATAGCAGTGTTTGGTTTTGATCCCATGTATCTAACGTTTTTGTCTCCGCTGTATGGGCTAAGTACCCGGGCGCAGTGGCCATCCATAGTGCCGGCTAATAAAAGCGCGACTTTATGGCCTCTCTTCTTAAGTATATCATATACGCCTACCAATGACTCCATCAAATAAGCGTCGCGCATTTTACCCAGATGCATTAGATTAATGAAACCGTCGGGGCTACGTTGAATTGGCTTAAACAGTTTAGTGTCCACGCCATTATGTATTACCGACCACTTGTTATCGGGGCGCTTGACTATCTCATCATCAATGCGCTCTTTCGACCAATTAGACTGATACACTACATGATGAACATTTGGTATGTCGCTGGTTAGCTTAGCATGTAACGCGGCCATATCTGGTCGTATTTTTCTATTGAATATCTTGTTGTATTCTGCATTGTAAATTCCATCTATGCGCAGTAGTAGCTTTGTATTCGCGTTTTTGCAATACCGCCTAAACTTACCAGTCTCTATAATGCATATTGCTGCATCTGCGTTTTGTGGCTTGTCGTAGGTGATCTTATGTCCACGCGTGCCCATCTCCCTAGCGGCTTTGTATATAAAGGTTACTGGACCACCTCCGCCTGTACTTCCTCTGTGATTAAAACATATAGTTGCCATCTTATATCCTCGGCGCCAGAGTAGTTATGTGGCGCCACTTTTCCTCTGTATCATTAACCCAACTTCCGCTAGTGCTATAGCACGCACTTATATGATATCCTTTTATGTGGTACCCGTGAACTTCTTTTTCATATACATCGGCTTTAATCGGCTTGCCCGCGCCTAAGACCCAGCCATATACACTCTTGATACCTTTGCTTACCTTGAATTTCATACTAACTCCCTTATCCATAAATAACTCTAATTGCTCCATCGTAATCATATCTAAACATATTAAATAGTTCGTTGGCTCGGTTAGGGTCTCGATAGTGTGCGTGAATAAATCTACCCTGTTGTTTCAGCCTGCCATTTCCCTTAAGCATAATTTTATATAGCCTATAAACACAGTGGTCAATACTATCTTCTGGGATTATCATCTTACAGTAAACCCTTATCGTAAAGCTTATCTATAAACCTTGATACACTGTCTTTCGCCAAGCTATACTTTCTGAAAAATCCTGGGCCATTATTTTTAACAAAAAACACTATGCTCATTGATCTGTAGGTCACTGTTTTGCCCAAATAGCAATAATACAAATGCCTAACCGTCTTATCTGTCATCTCTCTCATTTCTTTCCCTTGATCACAGCATCGTAATGATCGGTGTATATATCTGGCTCCCTATAAGGTATATATACGTTTTTGGTTTTGCGATACTTTCCGGAATTATCGCCAATCTTTTTATAGGATGCCGACTTTTTATGATGAGCATTCTTTTTTAAACTCTCATA
>Ga0255047_10001112_pt1 | contig 20339 bp, 28 predicted proteins | sample JV7_2_1_MG_FD_183640 | JGI IMG/M metagenome (GOLD analysis project Ga0255047, IMG submission 183640) | Seawater microbial communities from Jervis Inlet, British Columbia, Canada - JV7_2_1 | ecosystem: Environmental > Aquatic > Marine > Inlet | place: Canada: British Columbia | collected 2016-10-06 | reverse complement strand
CCAACTCTCTGACCATTTCTATGTGGTTCCCTGATCCCTGACATGACACCCTCTTTAATAGGGCCGCCGTATCTAAACATTGGTCTATTTAATGTTCTCATATTAATCCTATGTATTTAAATTTATCTGAGTAGGCTTTCTAAATATCTGTCCGTACAATCCACCAAGACCTGTGATAGTACCTAATGCCGTTTGCCATGGACTCTGTGTTGGCGCATCTTGATATTGTGGTGCAGCCATTCCGCCAGCAAGACCAGTAATACCTGATGCATACTGTGATAATCTTCCATAAGGCTCGTAAGCTTGTGATTGTAATTGTTGTTGCTGTGCGTTTAACAATGCTTGTTGGTATCCTTGATTCATTGAACCAAGATTTCCTAGTGCTTGTATATCTGCACCCATTCCTGTTCTTCCAAAATCAGATAGACCCATTTGAGCAGAACCCATTCCTAATTGTTGTTTAGCAATACCTTGTTGGTTCATTAAATTTTGTTGTCTTTGATCAAGTGCTCCTTGATAACCTTGTTGTAATAATCCCGCTCTAATTCCAGCTCTGTTAGCTAAAGTGTCCGCATTGTATTGACCCATCATCGCCCCTTCTCTACCACCACCAAAGTTTCCTGAGGATACTGCTGCGTCTCTAATATTTTGTTGACCACCTTGTCTTGAAATATCATATTGTCTTAATGTTTCATCGATAACTGCTCCTTGATATGGAGATGTGTAATCTGTTAATTGTTGACCAGTCATAGGTCCTGTTAAAGCACCTAGTCCACCAACAGTAGCTCCTGCTTGACCAGCTGCAGTTGTTGCTGCTTGTAAATAAGGTTGATAAGAACCAACACCTTGTGTTGCTAGACCATAGGCCTGTGCTTGTGCAGGATCTTGTCCAGCTACAAACTGTGAACCCATAAACGTAGACGTATCAAGTGGCGCCGAATACGTCGCCGTCATTTGACGGGCTAAATCTTTTCCTGTGTCTTGTAAATAATTTGGTAATGCCATTATGCTATCCTTGATTGTAACATTTGTTGTTGATCATACATTGCTTGCGCTCCTTCTAAGCCTTGCGACTCTTCAGAAATTTCTCCGCCTTGTTCTAAGTTATCCATCATATTCTGCATAACTTCTGAACCAGCGTCAATGTCTCCACCGCCTGCAGCTCTCACTGCATCAGCTGTAAAAACGAATTCATTTTTGCTTAATCTAGCTGGTACATCATCTGCTCGCTCTTTTCCACCTAATTCTACGAAGCCACCAGTCTCTCTATAATCTTTTTCTTGACCACCCATGTCAATCATTTCTTCTGCTTCTTCAGTTTCCATGATCCCACCTTCTTGTTTACCTGGTCTTTTATACATGGTCATGGCTTTATAAGGATTATATGTAGTTTCATCTTCATCATTCATAGGGCCACCCTTATATTTACCAGGTCTCCACACACTTGAATCAGTCCATGTTCCCTTTTCACTATTAAAAATTTGTCTAACTGTTAAATCGTCTGCTTTATCTATCCAATCATACCCTTTATCTTTTAATGCTTGTCTCATACCAGATATACTGTCAAAAAACCCAATTCTTCCACCATCAGCTGCCATAGCTACTTCTTGTGGTTGCTCCATACCAGCACCTTCTGGTTGCTGTTGTTGTGCTTGCATTACTGCTTGTACGAATTCTTCAAAAGATAATGTACCACCTTGATTTTTATATTTTACAAATTCTGCCATAAGCATTTGTTCTATTTGTTCTTGGCCTGCTTCTCCGCCATTTAATAATCCAACTCTTCCACCATCAGCTGCATAATAATTTGCATCTACAAATTGTTTATTAGGCATGAAAGCTAATGTACTTGATGCTGGATCTGTATAATAATTTCTTGCTTGGTTTCTTATGTTGGCAATACTTGAAGGAACTTGATCCCATGCTTCTTCAATCTCTTCTTCTTCATCACCTTTACCCATTAAGAATGGTGCTGCAACTGCTGCTGCCCCAAGACCTAACGCACCTGCTTTCCATGGATTTGCTTTAGCTAAACCCCATGCTTTACCGGCACCGCCTTTAATTGCGTTCCAGATACCGCCTTTGCCACCGCCGGACATCATTCCACCTAATTTTCCAAAACCACTTCCTGCACCAAACCATGATCCTCCTCCAAATACCGGAGCACCCATCAGTGCGGCACCAAGAGCAGCTTTACCTAGTGGGCTTTTAGCTACTTTCTTAATACCTCTGAAAGCTTTTTTAACAAGTTTACCTAATCCATAATTTTGTCTTGGATCTTGTAAGCCTCCTAAGCCGCCTTGTATTTGTTGGGGTTCTTGCATTCTTGAAATCGCCATAATTTTACCTTAATCTCCTACTTTACTTTGTTTTAGCAAACAAATCAAGCTTTGGAAGAGTGACTGTAACATCCTGTTGGATGTCCTCATTTGGAATTCCTTTAGATACCCATCCATTTCGTGTCTCATAAGTCTCGCCTGTTTTCTTGTTTTTATATGTGGTTTTTACTTGCTCCGGTATAATTACCGGTACTTCTTGTTCACTCATTAGTCTATTTTCTCCTTTTTAATGTTTAAATAACTGATGGTAATAACTACCCCATCACTTACCGTTCCTGCTGTAGTAGCAGCTAATACGTTGCCCCCTTCTACTACCATTGGATTAGTTAGTATTTCTACACTAGCTGCAGTCGACAATGACTGAGTATGTATTACTTCAAAAGCATTATTAGTAATAGTTATTGTAGGTGTATTAGATCCTGATTTATTAGTAACATGTAAAGACTTAACAATGATAGTTTCATTAACTGAAGGTGATAATAAGTTATTACTTTCAGCCGCAGTTACTGTTTTTCCATAAAATTTATATTCGTTTCTTATTGCCATTATTCTAAGAAAAAGTTTCTAGCTTCTATCTCCTGTTTCATATCATCTTGATATGAGGTGTTAAGTTTATTAATAACTCCGTCGAGATCTCTCACCAAAGATTGAAAATCTTTTTGATCATACTCTTCACCAGCTCTAGTTAATGATTGTACGATCTTTGCCATTATAAAATACTTGCTAGTCCTCCGTATTTAAAACCTACTCTACCACCAGTTGCCATTAAATCATCTCTAGTGCTGTGCGTAGGGGCTCCTTCAACCTTACTTCCTGGATCTCTAGTTATTCCACCACCTGTGTGATCAATCTTCCCAATAAGTGGGTTGTCAGGTGAGAGTATATTTGAATTAAGTTTTGCTGCTTCCTTAAAATTGGCCTCGTCAATTTCTTTTTGTAAGTCTATGTCAGCTTGTTTATCTTGCTGTTTCTTAAAGTTCATCATTTTGTATGCTTCTAGTTTTTGCTTGTATTCAAATTGTTTGTTTTTGTTAAGTTCTGATGCTGCTAAATCTTTTTGTATGTCTTCATCAGACATAGTATCAAAACCAAATTCTTTTGCTAATTCTGCTTGCCCCTCAAAATATCCTTTAGCTCCAAAGTTTTTACCTGTTAAAGTTTTTATTCCACTAGAACCGTCAAACAACATACCTGACCCTGCCAATTCATTGTAAGCCTGTTTGTCAATGTCACTCAAACCAGCCATTGCATATCTACCTTGGTTTACACCATCAGCTGTAAGTGGTCCTTCTGGATTCATTCTATTCTCTATAAAATTTAATGCAGTATTTCCAAAAGGGATAAAACCTGCAGCCATTCTCGCCCATCCAGGTACTTCTTTTTTAGGTGTCAATGAGTAGTCTCTATAAAATTCTCCCGTAGCTGGCATTCCTGTTGCGTAATTCATAGTCTTCCCGCTAACTGGATGTGTGCCTGTAAATTCATATTCAAAATGTCTACCCGGTCCTTGTTGAGCAATGTCTCCTGGGAGACCTCCCTGATAATTTCCAGAACCATAATAACCTGATTGTCCAGCATATGGACCTGATGTTAATACAGAAGGATCTCCTGGTTTAATAGCACTACCATAACCAAAAGCATTTCCACTAGCATTAAAAGCGCCCCCACTATTAGTGAAAGCATTAGTGTTAGTTATTCCATAAGATTGTGGTTGTGATGATTCATAAGAAAGATTCTTTTGTTCATAAGGATTTAATCTAAATTTATCCATCGAGAGAAAATGATCCCCTCCTTCATATATACTTTTATCAACGCCTGTATAAAAACTAGCCATTATCTTCTTCCTCCTGGATGTATATCCAATCTAAAAGTTCCTAGTTTCCAGTCTTGACCGGACCCTACGTTTGCAACTTTAAATTGAACCGCTCTTCCTCTTATTCGGGTATCAACTTTTGTACTAGCTGTTGTTATATCATAATTTGTAGTAGTTGCACTACTATTCGGATAGTTTCTAGTGACCAACGAGACCCTAGTACTACCTGTTTGACTAATAAAGTCAGGTATAAATCTACTAACTCTCATTACAAATTCACCATCTCCTCTAAGGTCTGGCATACCAACAACAGCCCCAGTTGAAGCCCGTTTTTGAGTAATGTCAAAGTCACCGGATTCAATATTTGCTAGGATAGCCGTCACTACACCTCCTGCATCTACTTGATCGGTCCCTGTTTCCTGGGCATAGTAATATGTAACTCCTGCCGTATTTCCAACGACATCGAAAGATGTATTACTGCTGGTATCATACTTGGTTGCATGAGGTTTATCAAAGATTGAAGAATCCTGCCACGCTGTTCGATCTAAACTTCCTGTGGTCCATATAGTTCTCTTAGATCCTGACTCAAGATAGTTATAGGTAACTACTCTATCCACTACATTTGAACCATTAGTACAATAGAACCAGTTTACTTCTGTAAAAAGGTTATTTAATCCACAGTTAATTAAGTCTCTTGATGTAGTATTAATGTCATCGTACACATAGTCTTCTACTAGGCATGGTAAAGATTTTAATCTACCATCATATGCAAAAAATCCGTTTTCAGACATCCAATACGAAGTACCGTCGACCTCAATTGCTGCATTCTTACCTATTAATCCACAGTTAGTTCCAGCTATTTCAAAAGAAAAAGTAAATGGAGCTCCCACAAAACGCATTAAAAATAATGCTTTATCTGTCCAAACATAAATGGCATCTCTACCTTGTACTGCGCCCATGATTTTAGAACCATCAGCAAGTCTTTGTGTACCCGCGGTATTGTTTGCCTTTACTGTATATGAATCTGTGCCAGTAATTTTTTCTTGATCAGAGAATCTAATGTACATATCATCTTGAGAGCTTGCATCCCCTATTGTAGTTTCTGTTCCAAAAAATATTAAGTGTCTATCTGGTGTAGAAACTAACATATGCCGTGAAGCTGTTGGTGCATTAGCAAGTACAGTAGCTCTAGTATTAGTTGCAGCCGCTATTGAAGAGTCCCATTCAAAACATTTTCCATTATAAATAAGTGCTAATAATTTTGTTCCATAGTTATCTAAAATCCATAAACCCGGATCAAGAGTAACGTCTTCAGAAGATGATTCTCCCCATTCTACATAATCAGAAATGTTACTTACTGTAGCTCCAGCACTGTGTGTTGCTTTTGAAGTTCCATTTACTCCTCTAGCTCCTCCACTTAAAGTCCCTGTTGAGGTATCATTATTTGTAAAACTTATATCTTCTGTTCCAATTCTAATTTCTCCTGAATCTGGAAATGCAGTAGAACTAGCTATGACTACAGTAGTTGTGATTAAGTCTGTAATGGCAGTAGATAAAGTTGTTGTTGCGATACCTGAAGCAGTTCCGCCAAAGTTAGCTGTTCCCCATCCATATCCCCCTAGTTGTTGATTAGGGCCAACATGGTAATAAGGACTGCCTGTTGCGCTTCCAACATTGCTAGTGCTTCCAGTGGTCTCATTAGCAGCCATCGTTAATTCAATGGTCGTAGAAGTTGGAACCTGTGTAGCCTCAAAGACGTTATCTTCAAAATCTGTGGTTTGAAAACTAGATCCTGTAAGTGTGGTTACACTGCTAAATGTTAAGACATCTCCTTCCACCATACCGTGTGCTGATGGAAATGTTACTGTAACAGTAGGCTGTCCACTAGTTGTTGAAAAGTCACAACTAGCAATTGAAGTTCTTAATGGTGTGATGTCATAGTAAGAACCAGCATAATAAATATAAAGAATTTTACTTGTACCAATCGCTGAATACTTTATTCCAGAATTATTGTCAAAGTGATGAATGGCTCTAGCTGGACCTGTTAATTTATCAGCCCCTAGTTGGTCCCATCCACCTATTTTTTCGGGAGTCCCATACCTAAATCTAACATTATCGCCTGCAAACCATTGCCCTTCGGCTCCTAGTTCTGTAACTTGTTTATTAAATCCTGGTAGAAAACCTAATTTTTGTAGCATAACGTTTAATTATATACAATTTTTGTTGTTTTTACAGTATCTATAACCTAAATTGACCCACAGTTCCATTATTTTCTGTCACCTCACCGTACTCCCCCCTAAGAACTATGTCAAAAGCTATGGACAATCGGGGTTTATCTTCAGTATTTATATCCACATAGTGATACATGTATGAAGGAAAAAAAATTACATCGTCTTTCGAAGGAACATGTTTGATTACAGTAGTGTTGTATTTATTGTAAGATTTGATGATGGGTAAAAAGGGTATCGCATAAGGTCTTAAAAATCCTATTGGCGCTATTTGTGGACTTTCGTTAAGATAAAAAACACCACTTAAAAAAGTATTTTGATGATTGTGTGGTGGATGTATATTGTTTTTTGTATGAGTATTTAACCACATAGATACTACCTCTGGCGTATATCCGTCAATAACTTGATAATATTTAGTAGCAATTTCTAATGCACTTGTTTCAATTTTTTCAAGCAAAATACTAAAATAATTATCTTTTTGAAGATATATTGTTTGTCCCCCATCTTTTTTAACGTACTTACTATTCTCTATGTTTAAAAAGTTTGATACTCCCACATATCTATCAGTAAACAATCCTACAGAAAATTCTCCAGCTTCTTTTATCATTTTATTAATATAATATTCCAGTCTAATTTAAATATTAATTCTTCTAAAAATACTTTCTTAACTTTGTTATCTTTTAAATAAGAATGCAATTCTTTTATATCTACTATAATATATTGATCTTTAATATCAAACACCATTTTATCTGCTTTAGTTTTAAAAGAACCGCCCTTAGTATCATTTTTTAAAGGACGAAGATCAAATTTAAACATTTGATTAGATTTATTTTTTATAATACCTTGAACATCCCACCATTCTTTTTTCTTTTGTATAGGTGTAGCATAAGCCACAGATTCTAGTTTATTTATAAAGCTCATCAAAACAGGTGTTAAAGGAAATAATAATTTTTTCATCATCCATAGTATTAGGAGGTGAGCGATGCATCATACTAGCAGGGAATGTTAACATCTGACCTTCAGTAATATCTATAGTCTTAATTATTTTTTTATCTTTTAAATCATATATCTCAGTCTTTAAAGACGGTGTGGGTAACTTAACAAAATATACATTAGTGTAGTCTGCTTCAGGGTGGGTGTGCCAGTCATGAAAATCTCCTTTAATATATTTTTGACACCACAAATTAACAACTCTCCATTTCTTCATGTTTAGTTGCTCAGCCATTTTAATAAGATAAGGTTTAAGAGCTTCGTAGAATATAGGTAAATATTCTCTCTTTAAATCTCGAGGTAAATTCCAATCGGTTTGATTTATTTTTTCTCTATCAGTATCTATATTAGAGTTAGGTAATTTATGAATAGCATTAATAATTTTATTTTTAATTTGTCTATGTTCTTTAATATCAGTGACAATATAAAAGCTGGGTATACTATATAATTTCATGTTGTGTGTAAGCTTCGTTTCCTAACATCCCTGTTACAAAATAATTAGCTCCCACTGCGATCCTTTCTCCCCCTCCAATATTAGGAGTTGTACCATGCATTATAAAGCCGGGAAAAACTGCTATATTACCAGCCTGCTGAGGAATAGTCCAAGATGTAGAATTGTATTCGTTATAATTAGTAATCGTGTAATCAAAATAAAATTGTTCTTCCAATATAGATTTGTCTACACTAAATCTTAAATTACCTGATTTTACTTTGGCATAGTAAACTACACTAAACAAAACATTTTGGTGTCTATGACCGTGGTGCTCTTGACCTTCTTGTTGATAAGCTCCCCAGCTATGTGTCATTTTTATTTTATTAGATATACCTAAAGTATCGTCCCTGTAGATCACCGCTACAGTATCAATTACTTTTGCTAAATCAGCTAGGTAATCATATTTTAATATGTTTTTATTTTTCGTAAGATGCGCTCCTCGTTCTTTAAATCTTGTACCTTGTTTAGCTTCTTCCTTAATCTTTTCTATTTTAGAATTAGATAAAATAAAATCTGTTTCATAGACTCTTATAGGCAGTCCGCATAAACCAACCTCATGTATTTTTTTTATTTCCATTTTGGTCCCGTCATAAATATAGTTCCAGTTATTCTTTCTCCCTTAGTAACAGGTGTAACTTTATGTAAATAAAAACTTGGAAAAACGAACAAGGTTCCTGGTTGTGATAATTCTTTAATTAATAATTCTTTGCCATCCAATAAATAAAAGTCACCTCCCTTATAAGGTTTCTCTGATAAGTTAAACAACGCAGTTAGTTTAGTAGTGTAATTGGTTGTATGAGCTTCTGCATCAAAATGCCATTTATACTGACCTTTATGTTTATGACTATAAATATTTCTAATTGGTGGGTCTATAGTTTCGCTAAATAAATTAAACCCAAATGCTTCTCTGTTAATCCACAAAAGAGCTTTTTTAAAATCTTTTATTTGACTTAACTTTTCAAAAGAAAAAGAATGACAAGTAGATGTTTTAACGGTAGGCGCCTGTCTATGAAAAGGTACACCTATTTTATTTACAAGAGAATTTATTTTTTTTATTTCTTGTTTATTAAGAAAATTTGTCATGTAATAATATGTAAACTTCATGCTTTCATCCAATCAACTATTAAATGTATTCTATCCTCTCCCCCCTTATTTACCACAGAATGATACTTGTGTGAATTATTAATTTCCCATATTTCCCCTTCTTTTAAATTTTTTTCTTCACCATTAATTGTGAACAAAACATTTTCATTAGTGACTACGGGAATATGTGTTCTTGCGCACAAACTTAAGGTAATACCATCATCAATATGATTATCTATTTCTGATTTAGCCGGTAGGTTTACTAGAATTGCTCTTATGATAAAGCCAGAACCTATATGAGTATTATAAACATTTTTTAAATATTCTATTTCAGATTTAAAGATATCGTAATTAATATGATAAGTAGGGCTATCTATTCTACCGTCTTTGTCAAATATTAAGGGTATGGTTTTTGTTTTTTTATGGACAGTAAAATTTTTTTGTCTCCATTGAAATTTGTCCCAATCTTCTTCTATCTTAGGTAGTTTATGTTTAAACATAGACGCATCAATAGAAGTTATAAATTTATAGTTAAACATATTTGGTTTTAAAAGCTAAAGATATTCTTACATCACCTTTATTGATTGGCGCCTGACCCCTATGTAATTTTTTTGCATCAAAGCAAATGAATCTTCCTTGAACAAAAGGTATTTTCTTTTCACCTTTAATCTCAAAATGTCCCCCCTTTTTTAGAGTTTTAGTAACCATATACAAACAAGTTAAATCACCATCATCACTATGAAATAATCCGTCCATTCCTGGGTGTTGGATATTGATATAAGAGCGAAGTATGTGCACTTTTTTACCTAATGTTTTACCAACCTTTTCAAATAAATACTTGTTCAAGGCATCGTTAGGATTTAAATCAGAACTGTAAAACATATCTGATCCACTTTTAACAGACCAATGTCCATAGAAGTGGGGAAAACCATATAAGAAATAATTATCTAAATACTCTACTAAATCTTTAGGTAACCAATTATCTATTTGTTTAAACATAATTAATATTAAATACTATCCTTCTATTTACATCTGTTTGACTTACTGCTCGGTGGAGAGTTTTTCCAGGAAAAATAATTATCTTATTTTCTTCTGTTTCAATAAATTTTTCTTTGCCATCTATCATTAATACGGTTCCTCCATTACAAGTATTCAAATAAAATATGGCGGTTTTAAGATTAGGTAGTTTATAATCCGTGTGTAGATCTGAAGTATAGGGTTTATTTTCTTTAATAGTCATATTACATCGAGCACAAATTAAAATTTTATAATCTAATTTATTTATAATAGGGAGTATCCATTCTTTATAATGTGGAGATTGACTTTTACCTTCTCTGTAAAAACTATGATTGAACCAGAAATGGTCATTGTTCACCATGTTATTTCTCCAATACCAGGGGAAGTCTTGAGAAAAAACTCTGGTTTTTATTTTTTCTATTAATTCGGGTGCTAATAAATTTTTAATTGTTGTTACCATATATATGAAAATCAAAGTTAATAACCGTTCGTATAGTATAATTTACCGGATTGTTGCCAGCATGATATTGATTGCCCTCAAACCAAACGCCATCACCCTTTTTAGGGGTTTGTCTTTCAGCAGGTTTTATATTTAAAAGATCTGGAGTAGGTTTATTTAATTCGAATTTTTCATTAAACCAAACAGTATCACCATCTGAATCTTCAAAGTAATATATTAAAGATTTATAATCTTGTTTGTCATTTAAATCAGTGTGGGGATAATTATATTTATCTAAAGTATGTCCTACTGTAGGAAATGTTCTCCTTAATCTACATCTTAACATTTCCTTTACTTTAAATTTTGTTCTCTTTTCAAAATTATTTATAATAGGTTGAAAGACTTCATAATAATGTGAATTGATTCCTTTAGGATATAGATATAGAACATGTTCGAGTGCGTGAGTTTCTGTTATATTTTTAAAATTTTCAAATTCTTTAGTTCTTCCTCTAATTATATTATCTGCATGGTACCAAGGAAAAGTATTATTATTAATCAACTCTAAGAAAAAAATTTGATACTTTGGTTCTATTAAATCTTTTAAAACTGTTTTCAACATTTGTATGGTATCCCTAAGTGCGGTCTTCCATCTAATAAAGGTGATTTTTTATCTTTTAATTTATTGTAATGTAAAAAAACTTGGATACATTCTTTACCTTTAAAAGGTGTGCGCCCATGTTCCAAATCACATCCTCTATAAATAATACCATCTCCAGGTTTCATATTTACAGTTATTTTATTTTCATCTTTATCTATTATGTCAAAAGGCCAATTATCTCCACCAAGATTTAAAGTCACAGAAAACTCGCACGCTCCTCTATCTTTATGGTAATGTAAAATATTTCCTTTTTTATATATTCTACAGTAAGAATACATCTCTCTTAATTTTTCTTTTGTAGCTTTTTCCATAATAGGTTTAATATGTTGGAGCAATGTATCAAAAGCAGCATCACCGTAAATAGAAAAAGCATCTGGAACTTGTAAGTCCGATCCTCCCCATTTAGTATCCCATTTATAGATTTTTTTATCTCTTATTAATGTGTTTTTTACTTGTTCTTTTATCCTCATATACTGGTACAGAAAAGCCGCCATATTTACAGGGATAATATTTTTTATTATTACATATCCATTGTTTTTGAAACTCATAATACATCTTCTTCTTTACAGTATTCTATAAGCTCCTTTGGCAATAATTTTTTTATATTATATTTACTTTCTTTTGGTTTACCTAAATTAAGTTTGTGCCAATCATAATTAATTACCTTGTCATTGTATTTAATATTGTTAACTTCAAAAGGTTTTGTTATTTTTATGTCTATTTTTTTATAAGGCACATCTATAAATTTATGAATTCTTTTTAATTCTTTCTCTGTATTTTTCACTAAATCTTTATACCTTACTATTATATGTTTGTGTTTACTGTTTAAAATATTTTTTGTAGACATTATGTTATGCCCAAAAAATCCTGTGGGCTCTAATGCATTAGCTACCCACATCTCAACATCATTAGGTTTGATTAACTTAACTACAGAAGCTACACACTCTTCTAAAGGTCTATGTAAAATAATAAACTTAGGTTTAGATATAATTGGTTTTAAAAGTTCTAAATTACCTGGAGTTCCCCAAGGGCCTCTAATTAATATATTATCAGCTTTCCAACCATCAAAATAATTTTTTAATATATTTTTATATATATTATTATATGATTTTTCATCAGGGAAATTTTTATACACTTCTCCTGATTTTAATTTATACAAACCATATAACACATCTGGTAAAACACTATTTGATGTCATAGCAATTTTAGAAGTCTTATTAAGTAATGCTCCTAATAAAGTGTTTCCAGCTCTAGGTATACTCGATAAAAAATAATAATTTTTCATTTATAAGGTTCTCCTAACCACCAAACAACCAAGGAATATCTAGTGCCTTTTGTTACTGGTTTAACTCTGTGTACAGTAAAAGACGGAAAGAAAACCATTGCCCCTTGGTTCTTAGTTTCATTAAGAGTTTTAATTATGTTTTTCTCAGCATCTTTATGGTTTCTAGTTATGAATTGCAATTCTCCTCCTTCATAATCTTTTGGATCAGATAATAATATAGAACAAGAAAGTTTTCTTATTTTACCATGTGCTATATCATTTGGAGCATTCATAGGTTTACCTGTTGAATCAGCATGCCAATTATAATACTGGCCTTTTTTATATATTGTAAACTGAATTGATTGGGCTGAGTCGACTTGAAAATTCCAACCTGCATTTTTGTTAGCACTTTTCATAAAATTTTCAATTGCTTTATAAATCCACACTTCATCCATCCAAACAATATTGGAATCTCTATATGAAGCTAAATCTTTCTTATCTTTTTTAGAAAGTCTTTTTTTGCCCTGCAGATCTACAATAGATCCTCTATTTAATTTCTTTCTTTTAGCCAGTTTTATAACTTTTTCACAAAACTCTTTGCTAAATCCTTTTTCAAAAAACCAATAAATATAACTATAATTCATCCTACTTTCTTATATTAGGATGTATTTATAACTTAATTTATTATTTTTGTAAAGGTGTTAACTAACAGACCAAGCAGAACCGTCCCAAGCCAGGGATTCTTGACCTTCTCTAGAAGTACCTAACCATCTTTGATTAGCTTCATCCCAAGAAATTGGGTAGACATCGTCTGATTCTCCCCATGATGTAACACTTGGATAAGCTATAGGAGCTTGCCAGTCATGATTAGCATCTAAAACCCAACTAGAAAATTCTTTTTTGTTAATAAAAACATTATTTACAGGATCATACGATCCTTGTTTTTGTGCACCTTGTTTTCTAAATTCTCCTGTAGGTGAATATTGTTTATATGTTCCAGGACCTAAAAGATTCACACAATAATTTTCTCCGGCAACATCTTCGTTAGTAGGGCACGCTTCGTCATCTGTTACAATAACATTAAGAACAACATTGTTCTCATCTAATTTAGCAAAATGTTTCATTACGCTAATACCGCTGTGCCTGTAACAGTAAATTTAGCAACTTTTGTTCCGTCAGGTGCTGTTGATGTTAAATTAGTTCCAGGGGCTACAGTCCATGTGTTAACTGCAGGAGCTCTTAAAACAACTATTCCAGATCCTCCCACTGCGCCCTGTCCGTTATCTCCCGCGCCGCCGCCTCCGCCGCCGCCAGTTCCATTTTGTCCCGCAGTTCCGGCTCCACCTTGAGTGTTGCCGCCTGCGCCGCCACCTCCAGTTCCTCCTGGACCTCCAGGTCCGCCGTAAAGATAGCCACCGCCACCTCCACCGCCAGCGTATGCAATAGGTGATCCTTCAATATCTACTGTGTAGCCTGCACCACCTGCTCGTCCAGCACCTGTAGATGCTCCAACCCCAGTTGCTCCACCTCCGCCAGGTCTTGGTCCTGGGCCACCATCTTTTCCTTCTTCAGGTGTATAACCACCTTCGTTTCCTTGGCCTGCAGGTTGTCCTCCACCGCCAGATCCACCATCGGTTACAGAGTGACCTTGTCCTTGTCCTCTTCCACCACCTGTAGATGTAAATGTTGTAAAATCAACTCCTGAAACTTCAGAGTTTCCTCCTTCGCCTCCGTGCTTTGTTCCTCCGCTTCCTATTGTAATTGTGTAAGTAACACCTGCGACCATTTCTAAAGGAACACCTGAATCTAAGGATCCACTTCCATAGGAAGTTCTTAATCCTCCTGCTCCGCCAGCTCCAGCATAATTAAATCCGCCGCCACCGCCTCCGGCAACGACTAAATAGTCTACTTCAATTGCAGCGACTCCACTACCGGAGCCAAACCCTAAGACTTGATATCCAAAAGACATATTCTATTCTCCTTATGCGTCATTAGCAGCGTCTGTAGTATAGAATAATTTAATTCCTAGAACTCTAGCTTCACCTGTAAAGGTATCACTAACATCTGCTGCATCTCTATAAAATTGAAAAAATGTTTGATCATCGTCAGCTGGAGAGCCCGCAATTGTTATTGCACCACTCACAGCAGTCATTTGTATATCTTCTACAGTTCCAATTCCAGCATCTGTGACTTCTTGAGCTGTTCCAAAAACTACATCGGTTGTGTCTCCTTCAGTACAACTGACACCTTGAAGACCGAAAATACAGTTATCCGTATTTATAGTACTTGGACTCCAAAAAACTTGATAGGTTACTGTTCCTAAATTCCATGATTTTGGCATCGCAATAGCAAACTGTGCATATTGTGCTGTACTTGCATCAAAATCTAAAACTTTTAATTCAGGTCGAAGTGCTGTTGTTTCAACCGATGCCGCGTCAGCGGGATTAGTTGTAGGAAGATAAAATGCAGTTGCAGGTATCCACATCGTTTCTGTGCCTGCAATTTTAACTGCAGATGAACCTGATTTAAGTACTCCTGTTCCTGCTGGATTAATATTAATACCAACATTAGTTTCACCGGTTGCTGAAAGAATTGGCCCTGCAACTCCTGTAGCTGCGTTAGCTATAGTAAGTTCGTTAACTGCTGAACCTGTTGCAGTAAAATTAATTAATTCAGCCCCATTTGTATCTAAAATATTAGTACCAATTTTTGGTGAAGTTAAAGTTTTATTTGTTAAAGTCTGTGTTCCTGTAAGAGTTACATCTCCAGTTGTAGTTGAAAATCCTGTATCAACTATATCTGGATTCGTACCATCATTCGCTGTTGCGTAAACAAGTACCGTATCTCCATTAGCAATTGCAACACTACTACCACTACCTGAAACATATTTAAATGTTACGACTTGTGAGCCTGTAGTTGCGTTTTTAATTATATAAAAAGTTTGAACATCAATAGGAATAGTTACATTTCTACCTGCTGAAAGTGATCCTGTTAATTCTATTATTCTATGTGCAAGAGTTGCACCTGTTGATCCATCATTTACCGTTAAATCGGTATCAGCACCATCAGTTACTGCTTGTGTTGTATAACCACCTGCAATTTGTTCAAAAATTTGTAAATTAGTATTTGTGATGTCTCCCCATTGGCCGGCTTTTTCGCCAGTTACCATAAGTTCTACACCAAGACCGGTATATGTAGATGCCATAATTTTGTTCTCCTATTAAGCTGCGTGTGTTACGTCTGTATAAGATGTATTTCCTGTAATGTCAACATCAGAATACGCTAACTCTCCGAAACCTACAGTATTTAAACTAGCAGTAAATGTCTGTGCAGTCAACCCTATACTCATTTCTGTAGGGCTGATTGAGCCTACGCCAGCAGTGAATGTTTGTGAAGATAATCCTACAGCCATTTCCGTAGGAGAAATCGATCCAACACTAGCTACAAAAGTAACCCCTGAAATATCTACAATTTGTGCTTCTGTTGTTACTAAAGTACCTACGTCCGCAGCAAATGTTACACCACTTATTCCTACGACGTCAGCCGGTAAAATAGAACCAATTGCAGCGGCAGTTGTTAGACTTGCTAAACCTTGTGTATGATCGGCTCCATTATTTATACTTAAGGTTCCTAAGCCAGCTCCCATGGTCACACCACTGACATCAAAATTCATATCATAAGTAGTGGTTAGTGAACCTACGTCAGCGGCCATAGTTTGACCACTAATTCCAATTATACTTTCTGGTTTAAATGTAAATTCTCCGCCCCATTCTCCATTACCAAATGAATGAGCACCCCATGCTTCTGGACCAAGGTCCATTGACATTGATAAACCATCAATTGCAACGGTAGTTGTATTTTCACCCCAGTTACCAATACCATACTCATCTCTGCCCCAACCTGATTCAGATTGAGCGTAAGGTAGTGTACCTAAACTTGCTGCAAAACTAAAACCGCTAATTGAAATAACAGGACTATAACTATCACCCCAAGGCTCATTACCATAGGTGTCTCTACCCCAACCTTGTTCAGAATTAGCAACAACTGAACCTACATCTGATGCAAAAGTAACACCGGATAGAGTTAGTGTGTAATTATTTTGATTACCCCAATCACCTTGGGACCAGGTAGTACCGGATTCGTTCCAAGTATTAGCCATAAGGACTTACTCCTTATGCCGTCAATCTCAAGATAGCGGAAGTTGCGTCGTTAGTTGGAAATTGAACGGTAAACGTTCCAGAAGAAACTGTTTTGTCTCCCCCAAAAGCTACTATACAAACTGCATCTGTAGTAGACGTTCCAGTTCCAGTAGTAGTGTTATAAATCATACAACCATTTGCTGTGAATGATGCTGATGTCCAAGAGACATCGGAAAAATCTGTGAATGCAGTTGTTGAAGTTAAACCTACGCCAGTATTAGTTAGCGCTTTTCCGCCAGCAGTGTAGGCTGTTCCGGATGTGTTTGTAATTTCGTTTGAAACAGAATAATCAGTTGTTGTTGCATCTAAAGATGCTGAACTCGTGAACATTGCTAATTTAAAAGTGTCTCCAGTTCCTGATGCGAAACTGTGTTTACCTTGTAATAGTTCTTGTTTAAAACTAGAACAAACTGCTGAAGTTATTGCCATAATTTTTTCTCCTCATTTATGGAGACGGTGAGTTAACTTTTATTCTAACTGTTCCGTCAGTATAATCGTCTCGTCTTCGTCTTCCAAGTTGCATTCCTGCAAACTGTTGTATAGCATTTTTATACTTTTGTTCGTACAATGTCAAGACATCCATTGGACCTTTTAAAAATCCATAAGCTTCTACTAAACAGGCATATAATAGCCCCTGTGGGAAGTACTGACTAAGATAAGTTGTGGCTGTGCTAGTAAGACTCTTAGGAATCATATTATAATATATTCTAAACATGTAGTTAGCGTCCGGAGTTGGAGCTACATACATACCTCCTGAAGTAGTTGATGAAGTGCCCGTAGCACCTCCAAACATCGCATAATATTTAGGGAATCCTGTAACATCTGCTCCTGATGCAGTAGATCCTTTTGGGCCGGTTAATCTGTCTGTATATTCTGATAGATAAGTTTGATCTTTTTTCTCTAACCAAGTACCTTTACCAGTAGTGACTGAAGTTGAATCAAATACCTCTACCCCTCTAATAAATAAAGCTCCTGTTGCACCTTTAGTTCCCAATCCAGGACTATTTATAGTATTGTCGTCAGCAACTAAAGTCCCTTCTGAAACATATCTGGCAGCATCCATAGGAAGCTCTTGATTAATTCTAAATTCTGCATTTTCTATAAACTGATCTACAATAGTAGTAGTAAATACATCAGAACCTACTTCAGTATAATCTAAAATAGCTTGTTTTAATGTTGTGTATGTAAATCCAGCCATTATAAACTCTCTATATTAAGAGGACTAATAACACAATTAAACCCTCCTCCTGTTGCAGTGCCTGTTGCAGCACTTGGTAATGTTAATGTAAAACTATTATAATCTGTTACCGTTGTGTTAGCATCGTTAACATAACTTGTTCCTACTAAAGAAGCAACTTTAAATGACCCGTAGACCGTGGCTCCGGAATCATGAGAACCGGCTGTTGTTGCAGGTGGTGTGTATCCTCTATAAATAGAAGAGGTACCACGCGTACATCCTGTTAAATCATTACTTGATCTTCCAGTGTATTGAATAACTTCGTTTTGATATGTTCCAACTTTTAAAGGGTTACTTGTGTCTGATGAAGTTAAAAGTTTTTGAACCATAATAAATCCAGCAGTTGGAAAATTAGAACCATCGGTTAATGTTATTGTAGTAGCACTATCTGTAATATCGCCATTTAAAGTTGTTTGTAGTTGAAACTCATCAACTGTTACTCCAGCAACATCTTCTTTCACTGCAGTAAATCTTAAAACATCGTCAACCTGTAATGCACCAAAAGGAAAAGAAACTGTTAAAGTTGTAGTTCCTGCAGTAGTAAAAGGATTGAAAGGTAAAAAATCTTGTGTTCCAAATTCTGTTCTAGCTGGTCTTGCTCTTTGTAAAGCTTGTGGATCTGCACTCGTAGGCTTAGGATCTAACTGTGGAGATTTAGGTTCATATTCAGAACGATGAACCCATGCACCAGTCCATTCTCTAACCATTTCATTATATGGAAATGCCATACCTGATCTATCAGATATGGCTAAAGCAAATTTACCTTGGGAAAAAGTAGTCATTAACTAATCCCCGGGTAATAAATTTTAGGAGAAATATAAGTAGAGTTAGAAGAACCGTCTTCATCCTCTGCTCTTAATAATTCATCCTCATATAAAAGTTTTAATTCTTGTACTCTTTGTGGCGCGTACTTAACCGCTAGATAATATGCTAAACCTGCAATCATACAAGGTATGAATCTGTAAGGAACATCTGTTGCATTTGTATAAGCACCAACATCATCAATTCTTTTTGTATAATAAAAATTAATATAGTTTCCATCTTGAGCCGCACCAGGAGTTAAATATAAAGTCATAGTAACTTTATCTATAAATCTTTGAACCCAATATTGGGTGGGTAAACCTGTAGCAGTTTTATTTGAAAATCCTTGATATTGTGATCTACTAATTTTTGTCATTGGAGTATCAACTGTAGTGGATTTTACCCTATAGTCTGCTTCTTGAATATCTGTCATTCCATTTGGAAATTGTAAGACTGCATCACTTGTACTATGAGTAGCTGCCGTGCTTCCATTAACCCCTCTTACACAACCTGTTAAATCTAAACTGGAAATTCCTGTATAAGTAATTTGTTCACTGTTAATGGTTATGATTCCACCGGTTGTTGGCATACCTGTAACTGAAGCAACTCCAATTGTTGTTACACTTGCATTTATTCCTGCAGATAACGTAGTTGAAATACCGGAAGATGTTCCATCAGATGGTGAACGATAAAAAGTATAGACAGCTTGACTATCTACTAATGCAACGTTTTGATTTTTTACTTCCCAGAACTGAAGTCCTCTATTACCCCATTCAGAAAATAAAATGTTTAATGATCTTTTAGCAGTTTTAAGTTGGTATCCAGAAGTACCCTGCATCCCAATACGTTCGTATGCATCTTCTATAATTTCCTCTATACCTAGATTCTTATCGAAAACATAAGAGCCGGAAGTTGTATTAGCCATCTAGTCTCCTATGCGTAATAGGCTGTAAATGAATCTATAGCTGATAATGTTACATAAGCTGCAGTAGCGAATTTAACGCCGTCACCACCAAAAGTAAAATTTAAAGTATCATTGCTTGTACTTCCACCTTTTAAGTGAATTTTAATGTCACCAGCTGCAGAAGTATTATCATGAATAGTTATTTCACCATCTGCTCCTGTTAGGTGTGCATTAATACTTATAATTCGGATTGGCCCCAAGTTAGCCGCTGATCCAGCAATGTAGCCTTGAAGTGCTCCCGTAGATGTTAGCTCTATTGATGCTTTAACATCAGATAATTGTGTACCCATAATTTTCTCCTTAATTGTGAGCTCCCGAAGGAGCTCACTTTATTTTATTAGCTTAGATTATTATTTTGTTGGTACAAAATAGTAGCTCTAATTTCGCCTCCTGAAGTAGCACCAGTACTCGTCCACGTCAGTTTTAGGTCTGCAGTTCCTGTATCAGCCCAAGCCAGTGCTCCACCAGCTTCTGTTGTTGGATATGCTCGTCCAACACCATCAGCTATTGCAATTGAAAATGAGTTGAGCAAAGAAGTATTTCCACCAACTGTGTCTCCAATACTGAAAACGCACGTAGCACCAGCCATTACGGTTGGTTTATCAAGTACGATATCAATAACTTGTGAATTAGCTGGAATAACGACAGTTGTAGAGTTTGCCGCAGAAGCTCCACTCGCAAGTGAAGTACCTGTTGAAAACGTCTGTGCCATTACAACTTGTCCAGTGTTTTTAACATTTGAACCAAGTGTAGTTCCAGTTGTGTTTGAAATCGTTCCCGCTTTTATCGGTCCCGAAAATGTAGTTGTTGCCAT
>Ga0255047_10001111_pt1 | contig 20346 bp, 15 predicted proteins | sample JV7_2_1_MG_FD_183640 | JGI IMG/M metagenome (GOLD analysis project Ga0255047, IMG submission 183640) | Seawater microbial communities from Jervis Inlet, British Columbia, Canada - JV7_2_1 | ecosystem: Environmental > Aquatic > Marine > Inlet | place: Canada: British Columbia | collected 2016-10-06 | reverse complement strand
CGCTCTCGGTGCCAATCTGGAGACTCTGCAGGATCGGGATCGAATGATGAAAGCAAAAGGCGCAGTGGAGGCTTGTGGAGGTGGAGACGTAGGGATCGGCAACCCTGGACCCACAAATCCCAGGCCAACCATGCCACTAAACGAACTCAAACGCCGACTGGGGAAGTAAATGCCTGTTATCAAGCGTATCGAAGATCTATCTCCTGCACACAGGGCGAAACTATCTCCTGAGGCCAGGAGAAAATTAGGGATTGTGCTGCCTTCGGAGGCAAATCCGACCACGGCGCAAACGGACGGATCTTCTGCTCCGCCGCCGAAGGCAGCGACCTTTAGGGCGAGAAAGAAAACTCGTAAGCAGAGTTCGTAGGAGTATTTATGCCAGATGAGGACATCCAGCCGGTCGAAACACCGGATACGGGTGCATCCGATGCGGGGTCTTCCGAACAGGGGCAGGGAGCACCAGCGACTCATTACAAGACCCTTGAGGACGCGGATAGCGCAGCCAGGCGCTTCCAGGGGGAACGGGATCGTTTGCAATCCGACATCGATCGCCTCACGACCTTGACGAATGCCAGCGGGCAGACCGAGAAGGTCAGCGTGAACGATGTGGTTCGCTTCCGAGACCAGATGCTCCCCATTGCTGAGCGTGCCGATTTTCCCGATTACCTGCGGGGGAGTCTGGGCGCAAAGCCGGAAGCGCAGCCTTCTGTAGCCGAGGAGGAGTACCTCACGGATGCAGAAAAAGAGGCTCGCAGCGAGCGTCAGCACTTGCGAGATGAGGTGAGGAAAACGTCCGCATCGTTGGCGAAGATGAATTTCAGCCAATATGTGCAACAGGTACAGGACGGATGGGGCGGACTTCTGAATGGCTACAAGGCCAAAGCGGAGACTGCCTTTGACAACATCGTACAGCTCGGCGGCATCACGGATCCATCCAAGCTGAACCGTGAATTTGTCGAGAACCTCTACCTCCAGCAAGTGCCACTTGAGGAGAGGCCGGCGCTTTTCGAGCAGTTCGGGAAGCAGCAGGCTGAGCGCAAGCTCTCACATCAACAGTCAAAGGGCACTACGGTGCCCAGCCCTGAACGCCCGAGTGAGGAAACCGCTGCGCCGAAGTCACTCAAGGAAGCTATGAAACTTGGGTTCGAGCACGCGGAGCGGGAACGTATTCGGGCTGGAGGATAACCCCAAATGGCACAGACAATAGCTGACACATCTAGTGCCTTTAGCCGCTCAGGTGTAGCGGCTACACTAGAGTTCCATCGCAAGACGATCCGAGATAACGTCTCCGATCGCACGCCACTCCTATCGTTCTTGATGGGAGAGCTGGGCCGCACGAGACGTTCCAACGCCAACTTCGAGAATACGGATGGCCTGCCCGGTGTCTTCATGGGTGGCCGAGATATCCGTGTTCCGGTCCAGCTGGAGTTGAACGAGACGGTCGGATCCTATGAAGGTGCCGATACACTCGACATCACGCATCAGGATACCGATGACTATGCGCTGTTCGCAGTCCGGCAGGTGTCGGGCTCGCTCAACATCGTGGGTCGGGATCAGCGTGGCAACAAGGGCGAGTCGGCCATCTACTCGCTGCTGCAGGCCAAGATCATGGCTCTGGAAAACTCGCTTCGCATGAATATCAACGAGCAGATCGTTGGTGACGGTACAGGCAACGGTGGAAAAGACATCGATGGCCTGGCCGCAGTGGTGGGTAATGCCACCCTGGCGGGGCTCAATCCGGCCACCTTCCCAGCCTGGCAGCCCGGCAAGGCCATCGCAGGCGATGCCATCTTGACCCGTGCAGGCGTAGACAACACGGCAACGAACTTCGATACCACGAATGCGGGTACGGATACGATGCGTGCGGTCTACATCAATGTCTCCGAAGGCAGCGATCGACCGGATGGCATCTTTATGTCACCGATTATCTGGGGCGAGTACAGCGGGGAGCTGACTCCACAGGTGCGTTACCAGGATGTGCAGGCCGCAAACCTCGGCTTCGAGACTCTCTTCTTTGAAGGAGCCGGGACTTTCTTCGACCACGACATCCCACTGGCCAGGATCTTTCTGCTCAACTCCAGGCACATCGCTTTCATGCGGGATTCCGAAGCGGACTTCGCATGGCTGGATGACGGCCAACGTCCGACCGATCAGGACGTTTTCGTGCGCAACATGATCGTTGAGGGCAATGTCGTGACGGATAACCGTCACATGAATGGTACGCTCACAGCAGTGAGCTAAACAAAACCTGCCTCCAAGCCAATGGAGGTTCGACCCCTTGCCACATAGGGGAAGGAGAAAGAAATGAGTTCACTTCGATTCAATCCTGCATCAGCCCCACAGGGGCTCTATGACGTGTCGGCTACTCAGCTGGCACCGCTTGGTTCCGAGCTGCACCTCGGAGATGGCCGCGTCTTCGTGTATTGCGAAGCGGGTGGTACGGCGCTTACCGTAGGTAGGCTTGTTCAGTCTGAAGCCGTAGTGGGCAACCACGGCGGAACAGGACTTGCGACCACAAACGGTACGGGTCTCATCGGGACACGCACCATCACGGTCACTCTTGGTGCCACCGCAGCGGCAGAAAACCTCTACGCAGAGGGTTATCTGCTGATCGTCAATGACACTGGCGCTGTGACAATCGCTGGCTCCGCATATAAGATTGCAGGGCATCCTGCAATCGCCTCTGCGGGCACCGGAGTCATCACTACTGCCGACCCGTTCTGGGAGTCACTCTCTGATGACTCCACGGTTGCGCTCGTGAAGCATCCGTGCAAGGACATCATCATCACCGTTGCCACAACTCCCACGGAGAAGATCGTTGGCGTGCCCATTCGGGACGTTCCGCTCGATAACTTCGCCTGGATTCAGCGCAGAGGAATCTGTGCGGTCCTTCAGGACGTTGCATGGGTGAACGGTAATCCGGTTACCGTGTCCGATACGGTGGCAGGTGCCGCAGGCCCACTAACGGCAACGCAGGCAATCGATGAGCCTCAGATTGGTGTCGCTGTGTCGAATACAGCCACTGCCGATCTGGGTGTCATCTTCTTAGAGGTATAAGGAGGCTCAATGCCGCATCCCGGTCCTGATCCAAAGTTCGACTACACCGATGCACCCTATCAGACGGACTGGAAACCCGCCGATGGCAGGGAGTGGGCGATCAAATACTGTAAGTCCCTTCCTGGCGATAGAGACGATGAGCATGGTTTTCAGGAAGAGCTACGGATGCAGATACCTGGAATCTATCGTGGGCACGCAACGCCTTCGTGGGTTCCGATGGTGGACTACTTCGTGCGGCATGACCGCAAAGGTGTTCGCCAGGATCTGAACCTGAAGCTCAGGGGCATGGAGAAGCCGAAGGCGATTGAGGATCGGCAGAAAGCCGACAAGGAAGCAAAGGTTATGAAGGAGTGGGAGGCTGCACACGCCGCCGTGGCCGACACACCACCTGCAAACACGGGCTCTCCCACAGAGCAAGAGACAGCTCCCACTCCTTCAGCTACCGAAACACCTCAAAACGAGCCCCTATCTGAAGGTTCCAATGTCCAACAAAGGAATGTTCAGGTGCGGAGAGAAGTGAGAAAAGCACTTCAGGAGAACCGTGAGTAGTTGGCAACCTATCTTGAGCTGGTCAACAAGATCGCTCGACGTACAGGCTGGGATGAAACAACTGCGCCCTCGTTTGCGGATCCTGGCAGACCTTGGGATGTATTCAAAGACTTCCTGAACGAAGCCAAAGATGAGATCTTCGATGAGCTGGCAATCCGTGCCATAGAGCAGGAGTTTCTCTTCCGTACGCAAGCGCCTGAGGAAGCCGGCACCATCGGAATGACGGTGAATAACCCGATCGTGACCGGCACCGGGACCACCTTTCTCAGCACTCATGTCGGTAACAAGATGCTTTCCGGTGGCTTCGAGGGCTGGCACCGTATCTCATCATTCGTCGGCGCTACGCTTATCTCTCTCGATTCCCGGCCCCGGGCCACCTTTACGGGTGCGACCTACTCGATCTTTGAAGACGAGTATGACCTGGATCCCACGGCACGGCGTATCATCAGTGCCTGGATCGATCGGCCTCGGCAGGATCTGGAGTTTGTCTCCGAGCCCTACTGGAATGATCGCTATCACGAGCCCAGCACAAGCCTCGGTGTGCCCCGTGAGATCATGCTGTTCCGTTCGGATACCACCGCACAGATCTGGCAGGCACAGCTGCGGCCCATCCCCGATGACATCTATACGATCCGCTACAAGGCCGAGACTCGCCTGGCGGATCTCTCCTCAGCTACCGGAGCGGACTTCTGGGAGATTGCCCCTGAGATTGAGACCTTCATCGTAGACCGGGCAGTGTTCAAGGCCCTCAGCTCCTCCATAGGCGATCAGCCTGACCTGGCGATTACCACCCGTGCGGACCTACGGGATCGGGTCGATAAGTACCGGGAACGGCACTCCGATCCGACTCCACACCGGAGACTACGGCGCATGGGGCCGGATGAGCTGCCTGGACCCTCCCGGCCACGTCTGGATCCTTCGAGGTTCCACTAAATGTCACTCCAGCAGATACAGCTGCCGCGTCGTTCCAGACGCCGGGTGCCATTCGTGCTCTCCAACTTCGGTGGGCTGAATGACGACAACAACAACGCGGCCCTGGAAGATCGGGATCTGCGTACAGCCCGCAACGTGATGTTCTATCGGGAACGCCTGATGGGCGGTCGCTTCGGCTACTACAGGGATCCATTCAGCGCAGCGCAGGATGGCGGCAATCCGGTCACAGGTATTGTGGACTGGCAGCCTGATCGTGGAACTATCGCCTCACCGAACGCACCCAGTACGATCTTCGTTATCGGGAATCAGATACTAGAAGACAATGTAGGCGACGGTACGGGCACAGATCATAATGCAGGCCCAGTGGTAACGATAACTGCAGGTGCTAACAATGTTTACACCTTCGGGCAGCTGACGGAGTTCCTCTATGGAGCCAACGGCGTTGACCAGCCGTGGGAGCTAAAGAAGGATGGCACTGTAGCCACGATTCCTAATTTCTACTCGGGTGGTGACGCACGGACGCCGAGATACCTACACTCTCAGTTCGGATACCTGTTTGCAGGTGGCTACACCGCCACTCAGACTGCCACCCTCAACAACATGACCACAAACTATTCCGAGCTACAGGATGCGAACACCTGGCTTGTAGCGAATGTCGTTGACAAGATCGGTGGCTTTGCCAGCTGGGGCGATGAGCACATAACGGGATACTTCAGGCATAGAGACCTGATGATGATCGGCACCAATAAGCGGATCTACCCCGTTACCTATACCGGGGATGTCTTCGGTCGTTTCGCCATTCAGCGCCCCCTAGAAGTGGGCCTGGCCCATCAACGTGCGGTGGTCTCCATCAACGGTGAGTTCACTTTCTTTATGTCTCCGCAGGGTGAGATTCACTCTATCCGTGAGGTGGCAGGCACCTTCGGTGACGTGGGTGTTAGTAGAACCATCTCCAGCAAGATCGGTAACTACGTCTCTAACCTGAATAAGTCACGCATCCAGTTCAGCCATGGCACCTTCTTTGAGGATCGTGGCTGGTGCGTGTGGGCCGTATCTCAGGGTGTCAATCAGGCCACCCACAATGAGCTGATTGTGCTTGATATCAATCAGTTCCCACTGGATCAGCCAGATCCGAGAGCCGCACGCTGGCTCAGGTTCACCAATGTGGATGCCAATGCGATGGCTGTGCTTTCAAGACTCGCAGACACTGCGACTCAGACCCTGCCATCAGCCAACGGCGTACAGCGGCTCTACTTTGGCACGGAAACTGGCTGGGCCAAATCTTTTACAGAACAGATCTCCTTTGACGAGGCGGATGATGGCACGCAGGCTGTGATCGATACGGAGATTGCCACGAAGTATTTCGACTTCGGCTCACCGAACCAGGAGAAGGCGGTGGTCGAAGGCATCTTCGATATGGAGCCCTCTCTGGACATTCAAGGTCCGACTCTCACGATTGAGTACGATTACGGCACCCGCCAGTCAATATCCAAAGAGATCAATGTTGCAGGCAATGCAGCTGGCGGTTTTCTGCTGGGTACGGACTTTGTGAACATAGGTGTTCTGGGTGGAACCCAGAATATCACACGTAACCGTATCGCTCTGGTCAATGCAGGCACTAACGCCAGTATGAAAATACAAAAGAAACTCTCGGGAACACAGAAATGGAAGATGCAGGCGGCTACGCTGGTCGTAGCTCAGCGTGGTCTCACACCGGAGAACCCATGATTGCACTACGAGTAAGTATCTGTGTGGTGGCCTGCTTACTGATGGCACCTGTGGCGAGTGTGCCAAAGACGTGGGGTACGGAGGTGCTCACCGCTGGAGACTTGAACGGTAACTTCACTGCTGTGGTGAACGACATCAACTCCATCGATGACGATAATGTCTCTGCTCTTTCGGATATCGATCCCACCAAGCTGGATGCTCACCAGGACAACGCTGCCGAGGGCCAGTCGCATACGGACCCCTTCGCACTCGATGCGCAGGTGCTGGCTACCACGCTGGCGATTGAGTTAGAGCAAATCCGTTGGCAGCTGAGAGCCATCGCAGATCAGGACAACGACAACTGGTTCGAGTCGATGGAGAACGTGGGCTTCAGTACGGGCGACGTGAAGATGACCTTCAAGACCAGCGCAGATGTGGGCTGGCTCTTGATGGATGACACCACCATCGGGAACGCATCTTCTTCTGCCGACCGGCCTAATGCGGATACGGAGGAGCTGTTCGAGTTGCTGTGGAACAGCGATGCGGCTGCAAACACCGGCACTATCACGGTGATATCAGCCAACGGTGGCCCGATTACCAGTAACAGCGCCGCCAACCCGACTGTCGTCAGGGATGTAGGGCACGGCATCCCGACTGGTACGTCAGTGACTATTTTCGGGGTCACTGATTCTCTAGCGGGGGTCAATGCCAGCTGGACAACGACTCTTGTTGATCCGAATGAGTTTTCCGTGCCCTTCAATGCGACTGGTTCAGCAGGCACAACGGGTAACTGGCGTCAGTTTGCGGGTATTGATGCTACGGACGCCATCGTCACAGACGCGGCCCACGGGCTATCTACGGGCGATATCATCGAGATAGCGACCAGCAACTCCACTCCAGTCATCGATGGCACCCGCACAGTCAAGGTCATAGACGCCAATACATTTGCGATCCCGGTGACAGTGACAGCTCCGGGCACAGCCGGTACATGGATTCGCCACTTCATTTTTACGTCCGCTAACGTGGCAATGGCGAAATCAGATGATCCAAACTCGCAGTCGGCTTTCGATGCAAACCGCAGGCTCATGCTGCCGAGGGCGCTGGGCCGTGCCTTTGTCTCAGCTGGTGCCGGTGCGGGCTTGACCACCAGGACACTCATGCAGGTGGGCGGTGACTCGAATACTCGGACACTGACGGCTAATGGAACAACAGGCGCAACCTCCGCTGGCAGCGGAGCAGGCGTCAACCTGGCAACGCAGGCTCACACGCATGAAGTCACCAGCTTCGATGAGCCGTCTATCTACATCAATTACATGATTAAGTTGTAGGGGTGTCACGTCACATGAGTGTAAGACTGGCGACAAAGGGAGACCGAGATCTCTTCGTGCGATTGTGGACGGAATATACGATTCAGAATCACAAGAATGGTAGTGACGTGATGCCGACCTCGAAGACACTTACCTACTTTGTGGGCCTGTTCGATTCCTTTGTCTCTGGCGATCTGCCCGGCATCGTTCTGATCGGCGCAGATGATAATGCGGTGCTCATGTGGGGTGCAGCCACCCTGCACGGCCTGCCTTATGACTCGGCCTATGGCTTCACGGCGCAGGGCTTCGGCACCTACGTGCGCCCTGCATTCCAGGGCAAGGGCATCTCGAAGGAACTTCGCAAGCGGGCCATGAAGCTGCTCAAGCGAAAGGGTTTCGATTCTGTATTCGGCTCGGCCTACGAGAAAAACGATGCTGGGTACATATCTGGAGTGAAATTTGGCTTCGAGGTGGTGCAGACCACCGGAATACTGAGGTTATAGATGGCTACAACACTTGCCATATTGGGGACGGCGGCTGCGGGTGCCTCTGTGGTATCAGCAGCTCAGGCCCCCAGCGGTGTCAGCGCTACGAAGACAGACCGCTTCAACTTCCGGCGTCCTCTTGAGCAGGGCGCACTTGAGGAGCAGCTCCGTCTCCAGGCGTTTATCCAACTCGGCGCTCCGCTCGATACCATCATCGATGACTTCATTGTGCGCCGTGTGGCTTCGGGTTCCTCGCCTTCGCAGGCTCGTATCGTTCAGGATGGCCTCCAAGTCCTCCGAAATGAGCTGGCTACAAACGGCGCTACGGTAAAGGCCCATCGCCTTGTGAATCAACTGAACAGTAAGCTGGAGAGAGGTTTTGCTACTGGTCGCCTCAGTGGCGGTGCCCAGTCCATCGGCGGACCCGCTGTGTTCTCCATCAAGGACGGACAGCTCAGTACGAACTTCACCGGTCCAGAAGGCGAGCAGCTGAATGCCCTGATCGGGCAGACCCAGCAGATCTTCACCGACCGGCTCACCACGCAGCAGAATGTGGCTCGGGCTGGAGCCAGTCTGGAGATCCCGACCCGTGGCGATATCGAGGCTGAGGAGCAGCAGCAAATTGCGCTTCAGCAGGAGCAGCTGAATCGGCAGTTCGATGAGCAGGCCCAGCAGATCACCGAGCGGGCGAACCTGCTGGGTATCTCTCCAGGGGCTGCGCTGGGAGAGCTGGAGGAGCAAAGGCTGCTGCTGAACCAGCAGATCCAGACAGAGGGTGGCCTCACGCGGGCACTTCAGCTGCTTGGCGGTCAGCAGAATCTCACCAGCCAGGGAATCCTGGCCGGTCAGAATGCACTGAACCCGACGCTCTCTGGGCCTGCACTGGCTGCGGGTGGGCAGAGCCTACAGGCGCAGACACAGGGACTCAGCATCGCTGCCGGTCTAGCAACGGCCTCGGCTGAGGCGGATGCAGCTCGCTCGGCAGGGCTCTCGAATGCCTTTGGCAATCTGGCTGGGGCGGGTTTGATCGGAAGTCAGCTGGTGGGTGGGGGTGCTCCAGCGCCCACCTCCAGTACCGGAGGCTCCTTCGGAGGTGGCTTGCTGACCAGTGGGAACCTTCAGCAGAGGCTGGGGGCTGACCCCTTCGGCTTGGGCAGCCTCTTTCCGGGTAGACCATAATGGCAGACTTTGCGGTAGCGAATCCAGGCGGTTCGCTTCAAGGCGCACTTGCAACGATTCTCAAGAATCGTCAGCGGGAGCGTGAGTCCAGGCTGCAGGGCATCCAGCAGCAGGCTACCGCTGAAGGGCAGCAACGCCGCAGCCGTGCCAGCGCCTTGACGGGTGCTCTTGGAAACCAGGATGTAGCAGCTGCACTGTCTGCTTCGCCTCAAGCCGGGCAGGCTTTGCAGGGTGCGCAGACAGGGCTGGGTGTAGCTCAGGTCGCTACTTCTCTGGTCGGGCCGGGCAGAGAGATTCGTATCGCAGAAGAGATCCTGCGTGCCGAAGATCTCGCCATGTTCAAGTCAAATATACGAGAGCGAAGTACCATTCGTGGAGAGCAGCGGCAACGTGATCGTGGCTTGACCGCTGGCAAAGAGATCGAAGGCAAGATTCTTGAGCAGATTGCCAACAAAGGTGCGCAATCGCTTACAGCGAATCAGCTCGACTTTATGACAACGATTCGGACGCAGAGGCAGACTACGCCTGGCATCATCAGCGCCAAGGCAAAGGAAGCGGCTGCGATCAACGTACAGAAGTTGACCGGGAGCCTGGCGAGTTTCGCCACCACCTTGCAAACGGCCAAAGACTTAGGCGATGGTGTCGCAGGTTATAGGGCCGCTGTTTCTCAGGCTCTCGGTGGGCGACTGTCCCAGATCGATGCGGGTCTCGGTAATGCGGTGACGCAGGCAATCTCTGGCACCAGTGTAGAGGAGCTGAAGGACTTCCGGTTGCGAGCACAGAACGTCGTGGCGAACACGATAGATATCTTTACAGGAGAAGAGTCTGGCCGTATCAGCGAGTCTGAGCGGGCACTCACTCAAAAGGCAGTGGCCCTGACGGCTCCAGCTGCGTCTTTCGGTGAGATCAAGCGTGGACTCGAAACGATCATGGTCTTTGCAATGGTCAAGCTGGATCAGCAGGCACGTATTGCAGGGAAGCCCTTGGACTTCGACTTGCAGACACCCGTGGGCCGTAGGAAGTTCTCAGTTATGGCAGCTCAGCTGGGCATGAGCCCAGACTCTGCCCGTGAGGCTTTCAGGGAGATCAGGTTGTCCAGAGCCCTTCTGCGTGAGCAGGGCATCGGGCTCCAATGAGTAACGCTCAGGCCATACAGGAAGCGATTGAACGAGAGTCATCGTTTCCTATCTCTGACCGTGCAGCTGAGATTGAGGCTTCGCTGCTGCGTGAAGACACCAACGAGTCGGATGATGACTTTGCGCAGAAATACTTTGCTTCTCAGGGCGGGCTCGGGTCAAGCCCACCGCCCGATCTACATACTCGCTTCGCCTTGGGTGTGCTCGGTAACACCTTCGAGGAACAGGTAGCCACCTTTCGACTGATCCATCCAGATGGTCAGCTGCAGCGTGTACCCACCACCGGCATGTATGTCTTCAGGGAGACCTCAGAGCAGCCATTCAGGCGGCTGGACCCGACTTTCTGGAAGGGGCTCTCGGGCACCGACATCGGCAAAGAGATCATGGGCGATGTACTGGACATGGGGGACGATGCCTTTGAGATTCTCGGTGAGGCAGCGTTCCTGTCTATCTTCAAGCGGCCTGGCTTCAACAAGGTCATTACCACCCGGCTCGGTCGCCTCGGCTTCGGTGCAGCTTTCGGCACATCGGTTCAGGAAGCCACACAACTCGTAGCTGGCACGCAGCGCCAGCCCTTCGCATCCTTCGCAGCCCTGGCTGCCCTGGAAGGCAGCGCCTCCATTGTGGGCGGCACGCTGGGGATCGGTGCCTCCAAGGCAATCGAGGCTGTGCGTGGCTCTCGGGGTATTGCAAACATCACCGAACGTGGTCGCAAGGCGCTGGTGGCTGGGAGAAGGCTCGGAACCTTACCGCCGATCCCTGCTCAGGTGGCAGACCTACCCATCCTGCAGTTCCTGGCGAAACAGTCTGCCGTACATGTGGGTCGCCTGCAGCAGTACATCCGCAAGCAGAGAGAGCAGATCCAGCAGCGGCTGAAGTCCATCGTCGATCCCATCGCACGTAGGCGCTTTCGGGCACGCACCGAGCAGGCACTGGATCAGGCTGAGACGGACATCGTTGAGGCCGTTCGCAAGAACCTGCAGATCGGCACCAAGCCGAAGGATGCTCGCCAGACCTTCAGGGCTCTCACTCAGCTCTTTGAAGGCTGGTGGGATACTTCCCGGCGTGACGTGGACACGCTCTTCGATGTCGCCCGTCAGATTGAGGAGCCGACGTTCAATGCCAGCCCGATCCTACGTGCAGCGATTGAAGTTGAGGCCAGCGCCATAGGCCGCAGTGCTCCGAAACAGAAGCCAACCGGCTTGTTGGGGGCAGCAGGGGAGCCACTCACCAGAGAAGTCAAGGGTGACATAGTTCGCAGGCAGATCAGTCCTGAGCTACAGGGCATCATCAATCGTATCAAGGGCCTGGATCCTGCTGTGGCTCCTGTAACGGATCCAGCTACGGGCATTACGACCTCCGCAGTAGATCAGCTAAGGAACATCCGCTCTGATCTTGCAGACTTGACGATCCCTGGCGCAAAGGGCGCACGGCTCCCCGAAGCTCAAGCAACCAAGCTGCGTCGTTCGATCGATGAGGTGCTCGAAGACCCCACCAACACGAATCCTCAGTTCCTAGCCGCATGGAAGGCTGCGAACAAGAGAGCCGCACGCCGCTTCAATATCCGTGAGCAGGCTGCGGTGATGGAGCTAGCTGCGAAGAAAATCCCACCGGAAGAGTTTGTCCAGTCGCTTGTAAAGCCAGGGTCATCCGAGAAGCTGATCCAGCTGCGTAAGGTGCTCGGCCCGAAGGGATTCGATCGGATCAGAGACTTTGCCAAGGCAGAGATCATCAAGGATCCAGCTACCTTCGCCGCCAAGCTCAAGGCACTGGATCCTACGACAAAGCGGATCCTATTCCCTGGCACCAACAGAAAGGTGCTGTTTGATGCGGCAGGGAAGCTGGAGGCACTGGGCAAGACGAACCTGCGTTCGATGCTCGCCAAGCAGTCTTCCGTTGAGAGCTTCATCGATGAGGTGGTCGGCCAGAACAACACGGCTGCGATAGCTGCACTCAATGATCTCGTAACGAGAGTCGGTGGCCGTGGCAGTGCGCTGGGTAAGTCCACCCGTGCGGCGGTGTTGGATTCGATCTTCCGTAAGGTTCAGGCAGAGGATCGTATTGGCCCAAAGGTAGATCCAGCTAGGCTGAAGTCCATCATGGATGATTTCCGCAAGAAGGGCCTCACCAAGTTCCTGGAGATTGCTGATGTACGCAAGCTGCTGGCGCTGCGTGATCTCACTCAGGTGGCCGATATCAGCATCGACGCAGGCACGGCCCTCATCGGAGCACAGACTGCTGCGACGGGTGCTCGTGGAGTTACAGACGCAGCGGCCAGGACACGCTTCATCGCCACCATGCTTCGGATGGTGGGTGTAGGACGCATGATGACCACGGATCGTGGACAGCGGATCCTTACGGGCAAGGGCCAGAAGGTCATTGTGAACACCGAGCTGTTCCAGATGATTGGTGGCTTTGCGGGAACCTTGCTCTCTGACTTCGATGTTGAGGGAGGCAAGAAACAGGAGAACGAATTCGCACGGTTCGAGCTACTGAAGGATCGTGCTGGGAGCGCACCATGAGAATCCTATTGATTGCCCTCGTAGCTTTCTTGCTGGGAGCGGATGGAGGTACGGTTGGCCCCCGAAGAGTCGGAACGAAATACGACGTTACGGGTCTTTACCTGTGTGACAATAAGGTCGCTGCAGATGCAGGTGGAAATTGCACTCTGTTGCGAGACTCTCCAGAAGTGCCGGAATACTACCACTTCTCCATAACCGAAAGCGTTGGCTGTGGGACCATCAGCCTGAATGTGCAGACTCTATTCCAGACAGATTCAGATGCTTATACGGTTTGCACACTCACTGATACAGACCCTGATTGTTTCTGGGATGTGAATGAGTATGGCCCCTTGCAAGCCTTCTTCCAGGTAGCCATCACGACTGCGGATACTTGCACGGAGCTGGATGTGGTTGCGGAGTTCTACACTCTGAAATGAAACACCTACTCCTTACTCTCTTTGTGCTCTGTGTGGCTGGGCTCGCATCGGCTCAGAACAACATCACTCCGTCTGCCTCCGGGGTCTCTAAGACCACCACCATAGGTAACCTGCAGCCCGCTGCGCTGCGACAGAACATCTGTTTTGTCGTGATCGATGGGGCGACGGCTACAGACTGCACCACGGGCGGTGGCTCTACCATCAATATCTGCTGCTCGGATGGGGCCACCTACATCATCACAGGGGACGGGGCTGGCGGCGGCTCTATGACCAGCTTCACCGCTGCTGGTGACTCCGGTGGCGGTCAGACCATTGAAGACCTCAATACACTGAGCATCCTCGGCGGCACCAACGGTATCGATACAGTCGATAGCGTTACGGATACCGTCACGATCAACTTCGATGCGACTGAAGTAGGCACGGTGACGTGGGGCTCGGGCTCCAACTTCACCTGGACTTTCAACGCCACGGGTGCTGGGAACCCCACAATCGCCTTCGGGGACGGCACTACCACCTTCACGGGGACCGTCACCACGGACGATCTGGTCGTGGATGGCATGTTTGACCTCGGCACGGTGGAGACCTTCGGGAACCCGGATACCACGCCCGACGTGAGCACAGGCTCCTACTGGAACTCGAACGCTACCGGGCAGACCCTGACGGACTTCGACGGCACCATTCTGGATGGTCAGATCATCACGATCATCTCCAAGAGTGCCACGGTCTACGACTGCACGGCCTCTGGTCTCTCCTGCGGGTCCACAGATATCACCACTGCCTCCGGGGATGTGACGGTTTGGCAGTTCGACGGGACGGACTGGCACCTGATCGCCTTCAAGGACGCCAGCGCCAACATGGGTGCCCCGGGCGGTGTCGCAGGAGCTGACACGGAAGTGCAGTTCAACGCCAGCGGTGTTCACGGGGCTGAAGCTGCCTTCAACTACAACAGCGGCACCAACACACTCACGGCGGATATCTTCGATGTGCCCATCAGTGCCGTGGGCGCTGGCTTTCTGGATCTGAAGGAAATCTCCACAGACCCCAACGAGAACCGTACCCGGCTCATCGGTGCAGCCTCCCTGGCCGCTGACCTGACCTGGACCCTGCCCTCGGTGGACCCCACAGCCAATCAGTGCCTCGGGGATAGCGATGCAAACGCCATCTTGGAGTGGGTGGCCTGTACGGGCTCAGGCGATATCACTGATGTCTTTGATTGCTCCTCGGGCAACTGTAACTCGATAACCATCTCGGCAACGGATCTGTTGGATATGTCGGGCAGCGATGCCTCTACTGCCACTGAGGGCTTTATCCTACCGCAGCACGCTACGGCCTGCGCTGGTGGCACCGCCGAGGGGCAGATGTGCTGGGAGGCCGATGCCAACATTCTCCACATCGGAGATAGCGCAGCCCTACAGAATTTCCTGCCTGCCTCGGCCTTCAGCTCAGACGCTGTGGTTAGTGCTACCGGAGCGGTCACACTTCAGGCTAACTCAGTTGACTCCGCAGAGATTACAGCCGGTGCTGTAGACGAAGACCATCTAAATGCCACCCTCACATTTGACGATGGCGACCTGTTGGATTTCGGAACCAACATATCTAGCGCCACCGAGGGCATCCTCATCCCTGCTCATGCGACAACATGTGTTTCTGCTACAGCGGAGGGGCAGCTTTGCTGGGAGGAGGACGCCGATGAGTTGTGGATCGGTGATGGAGCAGCGGCGAAGAATATAGGCGCTGGTACAGGCGATATCACCGATGTGTTCAACTGCTCTACCGGAGACTGCGCTTCGATAACGATCGCTGCCACAGACCTATTGAATATGTCTGGCAGCGACGCTTCGACGGCCACAGAAGGCCTGATCTTACCTCAACACGCTACAGCCTGTGCTGGCGGCACAGCTGAGGGTCAGGTTTGTTGGGAGGCCGATGCAAATATCCTCCACATCGGTGACTCGGCTGCGTTGCAGAACTTTCTCCCGGCTTCGGCCTTCAGCTCTGATGCCGTCGTTAGTGCTACAGGGGCTGTCACTCTACAGGCAAACTCTGTGGACTCAGCGGAAATTACAGCTGGGGCCGTAGACGAGGATCATCTCAACGCCACTCTCACCTTTGATGACGGAGACCTTCTGGACTTCGGTACGTTTGTCTCCAGCGCCACTGAGGGTCTCATGGTTCCGGCCAACGCCACTGCCTGCACCACTGCTACTGCCGAGGGGCAAGTCTGCTGGGAGGAGGATGCGGAGATCCTGTGGATCGGTAACGGGACCGCTCCGGTCAATATCAACGGTACAGGCTCAGGTGACATCACCGATGTTTTCGATTGCGCCAGTGGGAACTGCGATTCCATCACCATCTCAGCCACGGATCTACTCAACCTATCTGGCAGTGATGCCTCTACAGGCACCGAGGGGCTGATACTCCCCCAGCACGCCACGGCCTGTGCGGGAGGCATTTCTGAGGGACAGGTCTGTTGGGAGGCAGACGCCAATATCCTTCATATAGGCGATGCGGCAGCCTTGCAGAACTTCTTGCCTGCCTCGGCATTCTCTTCTGACGCCACCGTGAGCGCCACAGGGGCAGTTACGCTCGCAGCCAACTCCGTTGATTCAGCCGAAATAACAGCGGGCGCAGTCGATGAAGACCATCTGAACGCAACGCTCACGTTTGATGATGGGGACTTACTCGACTTCGGGACCAATATCTCGACTGCCACTGAAGGAATTATGCTCCCCGCTCACGCCACCACCTGTGCTTCCGCCACAGCAGAGGGCCAGGTTTGCTGGGAAGAGGACGCTAACGAGCTTTGGATAGGCGATGGAGCAGCGGCCAAGAACATCGGAGCTGGCACGGGCGATATTACAGACGTGTTCAACTGCTCCACGGGTGACTGTGCGAGCATCACTATCGCCGCCACCGACCTTTTGGATATGTCTGGAAGCGATGCTTCTACAGGCACCGAGGGCTTGGTACTCCCACAACACGCCACCGCCTGCGCGGGCGGTGTCTCTGAGGGTCAAGTGTGCTGGGAGGCCGATGCGAACATACTGCATATTGGAGATGCGGCAGCGCTACAGAATTTCCTCCCAGCCTCAGCGTTCAGCTCTGATGCCACCGTCAGCGCAACAGGGACTCTGACCCTAGCAGCGAACTCCGTGGACTCGGCAGAGATTACAGCGGGAGCCGTAGATGAAGATCATCTCAACGCCACGTTGACCTTTGATGACGGGGATCTACTCGATTTTGGCACTAATATCTCCAGTGCCACAGAGGGGATTCTGATACCCGCACATGCAACAACCTGTGCCAGCGCCACTGCCGAGGGTCAACTCTGTTGGGAGGAAGACGCAGACAATCTATGGATCGGAGATGGTGCAGCAGCCAAGCAGATGAATGGAGCCGCATCTGGTGACGCTGTTACCGTGAACGGCTCAGCGGCAGACACCACCGCCAACTTCTTGGACGGAGATATCGACTGGACACTGGCAGATGGTGGTGCAGGCGGGCCTGACGACATCACCGGTACAGTGGCTTGTACTGGGTGCGTGAACAGCACTGACATCTTTGACGACACCATCGACTTTATCGATATGTCTGCTACGATGACCGTCGATGCCGCCACCAGCATCACCATCAACGAGACCGCAGAGCTGACCTTCGCTACAGGCTCACTCCTTGTGGACTCCAACCCGTTCACGTTTCAGGTCACGCAGGGTGACGATGCTGATGCAGTAGATGACACGGACGCTATCAAGCTGGAACTCACTTCTGACTCAGTGGACGCGGGTGATACCTTCGATGGTATCGTGATCGACTGGCTACAGAATGGCTCCAATGCGGTGATGGACTCTGCCATCAAGATCATCAACTCGGAAACAGTTTCATCGGGGATGACGGTGGGAATCATCCTCAGCGGGACCACGGCAAACTCCATCGTCACGGGAATAGATCTCTCCAGTACGGGTATCGGCGATGCGATCAACATCGGCTCCAACCCGATCCAGACCACAGCCCAGCAGATTGAGTCTACGGAGTTGGACCGGCTGTTTGATGTAGCAGATTCGCTGGTTGACCTGGCGGATACACCCACATGGACTGGCGCTCATACGATGGCTGCCACCCTCACCCTGAACGACAACGATGCGGCAAGCGGTGACGTGAATCTCGTACTGGGCGATGCGGATGAGACAGGAGATATTGGCAACGTAGCCAATATCTATGACGACACGGGCACGAGCCCCTGGCTCGGCGTAAGTAGCTGTGGGGCCGATACTGGAGTCAGTAGCGCAAATGCACTCGGGACTATTATCTGTACCGCAAACAGTGCCCATACCACCGACACCAACTCCGTCAAAGAGATCTGCTTCGACGCAGCCAGCTTGCAGCCGCTGGAGACAAACTTCGCTCCGCTGGAAAAAGTCACATCAACGAACTCAATCTTCGTAAGAGCCTTTGGGGACGCTGGTGGTGCTAGTGAAGAGTACGTGAACGGGAAGTTCAAGGTTCCATCGGATGTCAGTACCACTGGAGCAGACACAGTTACTTTCAGGGCGCATGTGGTAGCAAAGACTCCACACGCAACAAACACTGCGTTCCAGTGGGACTTCGAGCATCTGGCAATCGACAATGACGAGCCCTTCAGCGGTGCCTACACCGTCGAGAACTCTGGTGATCTTGATACGATCCCCACAACTGCCAATGATGTTGCAGATGTCTCATACACTGAGACCCTAACCAACCTTGGGTGGGCAGCTGATGACCTTGTGATCTTCAGGCTGGGCAGAGAAGACGCTGCTGCCACCGAGCTGGTAGGCGATCTGTACCTACTTGAGTTCTGCATAGAGATACCAAGAGAATGAGGTGGCTAGCACTACTGCTGTTGGTTCCAGGCTTGGCCTTTGCTGACGCAAGTGTGGACTTCGACGGCACCAACGATTACCTCGACTTGAACGATGTCGTTGGAATCGACACGATGGCCGAGTTCTCTTTATCATGCTGGGTCAATGCAGGCGCAGATAATCTTAGTCGGCAAATAATAATCGAGGCAGACGCAATAGAGAATAAGTTTAGATTTACTTATAACAACGCCAACCCAGACGTAGTGTTTTTCTGGCCGTTCAAAAGTGGTACTAGCCAGGGAAATTGCACCACAACTATAGTTCTCGATGAGTGGCACCACTGGGGTGGAGTGATGGATAACGCAGATGATGAGTCTCGTTGCTACTACGATGGAGTGTTGGAGACTACAATTACTAGCGTTACTGAAGTAGCCATAACAGCAACCCACGATACTCGGTATGGAACAGATGTATTCGGTAATAATGATTTCCTTGGTCAACTTGCGTGGTGCAGTATAGTTCTAGCCGATCTAACCGCAGAGCAGATGGTAGAGGGAATGCACACAGGATGGTATCGGGCGGCGGGTGCGGAATTTGTACACGCTATGTGGGGCGATTCGCCTGAGTCTGACCTCTCTGGTAACGGCGTGGTGGGCAATGTGGTGAACGATGCGGCTGGATTCGCAGACGGTCCACCCGTCTTCTTTCCAATGGGGCATCAATAATGAAGTGGCTAGTCGTTCTATTACTTCTAGTGCCGGGGATATCAGAGGCTTCGTTTGTAGCCCTCTGCGATCCGAACAGCGCACTGGTGCCCGACAGGGTGGTGCGGATTATCAAGTCCGCACATACCCCCGACTGGGTAGGTGTACCCAACACCGTCATCAACCCTGATCGCAGCGCCGTAACAGAGCCGCTGCGGCGGCATTGGAAATGCTCTGGCTCTCCGTATGATGCCCTGATCGATATGACCACCCAAGAGAAGACCACTGTGGATCAGCCAGCCATAGACCGAGACAACCAGCGGGCTGCGGATCTCGCTGAGCTGGAAGGTCATCGAGCGGACCTGGCTCAAGCATTTACAGACTGGGCCACACTCACACAGGCTCAGAAGAACGATATGACAAGGAAGCAGATTCGAGCCTTCCTGCTCAGAGAGAAGCTCGGCAGTCTGGGTCCATGATCTTGCTCCTCTCGCTATTCGTCTTCGGTGACACGCTGGCGCAGGGGGCCACGATGACTCAGGGTGCCACGCTGGGTGTTGCAGCAGCGGCTACCGGGGGTGAGGACTTCAGCGACCGCTCCACCTGTTACGGCCTCTTCTTTCTGGACTCCAGCGATCCCAACGCTCAGACCGATCACTGCCCGGTGGGCTCAGGGGTGGATGTCATCACACCGGATGGAACCTCTGCGCCGGGGTTCACCAATGCGATCCTGCCTCCAGGCGTCACCCGTGGCAGCACTGCGCTTGCGATGGATCTCTCCGTATCGGGTTCTTTGGGTTTCACTCACGCCGATGAGACGGACTACGAAGAGGCCCAGTTCACGAACTGTGCGTGGGTGCAGTACCTGGCGAGTGGAGACCACCACAAGATCAGCGACAAGGGCGAGGGGGACGGCTGGGAGCACTGGGTCAACACGACTGCCTTTGAGGGCTCCCCTGCCGACAGGCAGAAGGGCACCATCGACACCACGACGGAGCCTGGCACTGACCGGCTGATTGGGCCGAATGGACTGCGAGATCCCCTCTGGTGGCACCTCTGCCTGACTTATGACGGGGGTGGGGACAACACCATCCGTGTCTACCGGAACGGAGAAGAGGACTGCGATGGTGCCTGCGCCACCGTAGTGGGTCCAACCCTGGCGAGCACACAAGACCTGGAGATCGGCCATGAGGGTGCTGGTGAGGAGATGCTCGGTGCCATGTATGAGTGGATGTACTTCGCCGAGGTGTTCACGGCACAAGAGATCTGCCAGGTGTGCCGGTGCGGCCTGCGGGACGATGCACGGGACCGGGTACTAACCTGTAACAGCTGCAACATGGGCGTGAATGTGTGTGCCAACCAGCCTGCTACGTGGGGCGAGTGTGACGGTACGACCATGCCCTGCACGATGTCCTTTGAGGGCACCGGCTGTGCGGCTGATGGAGTCACTGCGGCGTCAGGGACGACCGACTGCGATGGGGATAACGCAACGCAGGGCAGTGACTCCCTCAGTCTG
>Ga0255047_10001110_pt1 | contig 20398 bp, 29 predicted proteins | sample JV7_2_1_MG_FD_183640 | JGI IMG/M metagenome (GOLD analysis project Ga0255047, IMG submission 183640) | Seawater microbial communities from Jervis Inlet, British Columbia, Canada - JV7_2_1 | ecosystem: Environmental > Aquatic > Marine > Inlet | place: Canada: British Columbia | collected 2016-10-06 | reverse complement strand
CGCTGCTCGGCGGCGGTGAGTGCTAATTCCAGTCTCTTAATCTCGATGGACGCTGCGTTGCAACCGCCGCACTCGTACAGAGTGCCCATGTTGATAATCTTTGTGTCCTTCGCGTCACTCATCGTCGGCCTCCTCCTTCATGGCGCGGATGGCGGCGGCGATGATTGAGCGTGCAGCGTTGTAGCCGTATTCTTCGGCGGAAGTGTATTCATCCTCTCCAGGTTTAGCTTGTGCAACCCATTCCGCCACCTCCTCCAGCGCCTCGTTGACGGCGCGTTTGGCCTTGCGACGAGACTTGAGCCGCTGGTTGTCCTTGAACCGGGTGCGCTCCCGCTCCAACTCAGCCACGCGCTTCTCGGCGGCGGCTCTACGTTCCCGCTCCAGCACCACCTTGTCGCGCATGTCCACGACTTGCTGCTCGTACTTCGCTCGTTGCGCCAACCACAACCGCCCCGGTGCGGTGGTCTTGGCAGCCTCTAGTGCCTCCTCCACGCGCCTCTCGGTGGCGGTGAGTTTGGTTTGCAATTCGCGCATGTCGCCGCGAACTCCAATCTCCCATTGGCGCTGGAGGAACTTGTTGTCCCCTTCCAGCCGCTCGTACAGGTCGGCGCGGATGTACTCGGTTGGCACGGGCGGGTGCGTAACGTCTCTCGGTGCATCGAACCACGTACCGGCGTCGTGCGGCCCCGTCGTCGGCGGCAGCGCCCAGATCCTCTCCGGCCCCTTCGCGTCACTCATCGTCGGCCTCCTGCTTCATTTCCCACGGGCACCAAGACGTAACAATTAGTGGGTGGTCGGCAGCGTCCTGCACCTTCACACGGGCCGCTTCAATCAGTTCCCGTTGCGCCTTAACCGTCCGCTCCAACTCCTCGATGCGGTCGAGTACAGCCACCACGTCCTTGGCGCGAAGGACCATCAGCCACTCTTCGTTGTTGCCGCGCACCATCACCGCCCGGTGCCCCTCGATCAGGGAGTAGGCTCGCGGCAGCGGTCGCTTCTCCCGCTTGACCTCGATCTTACCTTCGAGTTCGCCGTGGATGATTCGGATGTCGCCGGACACTCTGTCCCCAAACCCTCGCCGGGCGCGTTCGCCCAGGAGTTTGAGGGCTTCGCGTTCGCCTTCGTTGCCCTTGCGGTTCGACCTCTTGCCGATGCGCTGGTGCTTGGTTAGTTCCGCCATGCAGCCCACCTCCGTTTCGCCCAGTCGCGGAGTTTGGTGTACCAGGGCCGGGCGTCGAGGTGTTCGCTGTACATCCTGTACAGGTTGCGTGCCGTGACGTGGATCGACGTGATCCTGGCGTGGCGTTGCAGCAGCCCCTGTTTGCGGCAGCCGCTGTGTGCGAGGTGGTAGTTCATGCAATCTCCTCATAGACGTTCAGGACGTGTTTAGGGACGGGCCGGTGACCTGCTTCCATCTGCGCGATGGACGGCCGTGCGACGCCAGCCATCTCGCCCACTTCGCGTTGCGTGAGTCTCGCTCGGGCACGTCGCCGCTGCATCCACTTCGGGTTGACGCGGATGACGGTGCCCTTGCTGTTGCACTTCGGGCAGACAATGAACTCGAATTTCCTTTCCATGATTATCCTCTCACCGGCAGCATGGACTCTTCGAGTCGCAGGCTCGCCGTGTCGAAGTGAAGGGCAGCCTGCTCGCCCATTCCGCCGTTGCGCCCCTTCAGGACGCGGTAGTTGACTTTGCCTTCGGTGCCGGGCGGTGGGTTCTTCGCCGTGTCCGGCCGCCACAGTCCCAGCATATAGTCTGCGTTCTCCTCGATTGTTCCGCTGTCGCGTGCCGCTTCCGCCGTGGGGCATTTGAACCCTTCGCCGCCAGCGTCGCCGCGTCCCACCTGGGAGAGTAGTACGAGGAACACGTCTCGACGTTTGGCGAACTCCTTCAGTTCGGCGGTCAGCATCGAGATGCGTTCGTAGGGTGAGGCCCTGTGTGGCGACCTCATCAGTTGGAGGTAGTCCACGACGGCGGCCTTGATCGGGAGTCCCAGCGTTGTCTCGGCGCGTCTGAACTCCTCCTCCAGGGCCGCGATGGTCAGTCCCCCTCGGTCGCTGACGATCAGCCGGTGTCCGGCGGCCTTCAGGAACTCGCTGGGTGACTTGCCTTCATCGAGCGTCTGCTTGAGTTGGGCCTCCGAGGTGTTCTCGACCATGCGGCAGATGCGGGAGGTCACGAGGCTCTCGGGCATCTCCAGACTAAAGAACGCGGTGCCGAACTCGGCGTCCTGGGCCAGCCAGTTGCTGATCAGGTTCAGCCCGAAGTTCGACTTGCCGATGCCGGGCCGGGCGAGGACGGTCATCACGGTGCCGGGGTGTAGGGCACCGATGGCGTCATCGAGAACGGTGAAGCCTGTTTTCACGGCCGTCTCCTGCGACGTGCCGTAGAACTCGCGGAGCCGTTCGACCATAGCCGGTGCCGACCCCCTCGATTGGGTGCTGCCCCAGGTCTGCCGTGCGTCCTGTAGCGCCCTGTGCTGGGCCAGGATCGATTCCGAGGGTGAGAGGGCCGAGTCCGCGACCTGCTTCTGGAAATCGCTGGAGAGGGCTTCCAGCGCCCTCCTGTAGCCGATCTCGCGCAGGCGTCGTACCGCGTCCCCGGTGTAGATGTGTCTCGGGGTGCCGTCGTAGAGCTTCGCCAGTTGGGCAGCGCAGGCCCCTCGGGCGTCGCCGCCGTACAGGGTCGGGTGGTTGTCCGACAGGCGGAACCTCACGTTGGCGAGGTGGATCGTCTCCCCGTCTTCGAAGAGGTCGTTGATGGCGACCCAGGCGTCCCGGTGGAAGGCGTTGCTGAACGCTTCGACCGGCAGGTCGATCACCCGGAGGCTTTCCCTCGGATCGTCGGCCATGAAGATCCCAGCGAGGACCAGCCGTTCGGCGTCTCTATCGTTGGTCATGCCGGTGCGATCCCGCTGTTGATGCAGCGCGTGCAGGCATTGTGGATCGGCGCGATCTTCTCCTCGCGGCAGTACGGGCAATCGATCTCGGCCGGACCCAGCCGTGCCGGTGCCGACCGTTTGACCCAGCCGGAGAGATACCGCTTGGCACCGCGAGCCGTCTTCCGGCGCTCCGGCACGTCGGCGGCCCATTGGCAGGCGGCGGCAAGCTCGTCCTCGACCCGGTGGTTCGGGAAGGTCTTTTTCAGTTCCTCGATGTAGCCCTCGGTGATCTCGAAATAGCCACCCTTCACCCTCAGTCGAAGACCACCGTCACCGGGAGGAGCGAGAATCGCTCCGACTGTCTTCTCTGAATTCTTATTCTGAGTCTTCTTCTTTGGATTGGGGGGCGAGGGTGGGGGCGAGGGAGGGTCATTCCCTTTTTCTCTTGTCCAAATAGATTGAGATAGCAATCTAATCGTGCAAGGGGGGTTGGGGTCTTGGGTGGGGGCGCGGGTGGGGGCTTGGATTTCGATGATTCCGGCCTCTTTTAGAGCAGTCAAAACCCGCCTCAAATTGCTCCTCTCGACCCCCGATTTCTTCACCAGATACCGGGTCGAAACGCAGCAGGTTCCGGCGTGCCGGAGGGCGATGGAATTGTCGGCCTCCTCTGAGGTCGTGGTGAACACCTCGACGCACCGCAGGATCGCGACGTAGACCTTCAACGTGGCGTCGCCGCGCTTGGCGACCCAGTTGAGGTGCCGGATAGGAACCCGGAGCCAGAGCATCTCGTTCATCACGAGTTCCTCACGGTCACGAACGTCACGTCCTTGCGTACCGTGTAGTTCTTCGCGCAGCCGGGGCAGTTGATGGGGCTGACCTTGAGCATGGCCGTCCAGCCCCGGCCGGTGGCGATGTCCTCGTACCCGCAATGGGGGCAGGTAGGGGAGGACCGGGCCTCCCCCGCCTGCTCGGCTTCGAGGTCCGTCACACGCTCGGCCAGCATCCGAGAGTATCGCCCGGCACAGGTTGTCGAGTCTTGGAACTTGCCCCACAGGATGGCCTGTTCGAGGTCAGCGTGGCGTTCGTCGGTCATTGGTCGCCCTTCGCCAGACTGATCAGGGCATCCACCGCGTCGAACTGTTTCTGCTTGGCGTCCACCGCTTGGCGCAGCAGCAGGGCGAACTGTTCGGCCGTTGTGGCGAGTTGTTGAAGGTCCGCGAGTTCCCCGCCGGGCTGCTCCTCGGTGGGCTGCTCCTCGCCGCCGCCGTTCGTGCAGGGCGGGAGGTCGTTGGTGCAGTACCTGGGGATCTTCTTCCTGGGGAACCAGCCGAGGGCCAAGAGCCGGTCCACCTCGGTCGCCGGGATCGCCCAGTTGGCGCGGTGCTTCGTGTGGTTCGTGCGGGTGGCCGCGATGACGTGGCGGTAGATCATCTGACTCACGCCCTTGTCACTCATCTGCTTTGTGCCCGTCGCGAGAGCGAGCCTCTCGGCAAACTCCTTCGTGGTGAGATTGATGGTGAGAGACGCCATATCAGTCCTCCTGTGTCAGGGAAATGAGGTGGGTTGTGGGGGCGGTGCCTCGGCCGTAGGCGCATTCACGCCAGTACGGGCACCAGTTCTCGGAACACTTCCAACTGTCCGGCGACGCCGGTTGGAAGCTGCCAGCGCGGACGCCAGCGGCGGCCAGGGACAGCCGCCCGGTGGCCCTTGCCTGAGAGTCCGCGTCGTGGACGGCCGTGATCGTCTCTGCACGCACGCCGCGCTTTCCGGGCACCAGCACGTCCAGCTTCTGCGAAGGCGACCTGACCCCCGTGAGGGCCTCCAGACCGGCAGCGTACAGAGCAAGCTGCGAGGACTGGTCGGCCGCCTTGTCGCCGGGCCAGCGGTTCTTGGTCTTCGTGTCGCGGATCGTGCCATCACGCTCGACCACGTCGAGGTACATCAGGACCGAATCATCGTCCGGGCCGGACAGCGGCACCTCGATCTCGAACTGCGTGTACAGCGGGTCCACGAACGGCAGGATCTTCTGCCGGTAGGCGTGGCTGAGTTCGCAGGCCACGTTGCCCACGGTGACGATGTGGTCATCGAACGAACCCTTGGCCTTCTCGGCCACCGTCAGGGCCACGTCGCCCCGGTCGGCGGCGTTGACGTACTGCCAGACGGCTTGGTCTACGTCGGCCTCGGAGAGCGCCTCGGTGGTGTTCTTCAGTTCGAGCATCATCGTGACGGCCGCGTCCACCGCGCTGCCCCGAAGGGCCGCCGTCCCGGCAGGGCGGCGGTCTTCGAGGATGTAGTGGCGGTAGTAGGACTGACCGCAGAGGTTGTAGTGGTTCAACTGGGAGTGGGAGAGCCTCACGAGTCCACCTTCTTCGGCGGCGTGTTGCCGTCGAGCCAGCCGGACCAGTCGCGGATACGGGACAGCAAGTCGGCGCAAGTGCTGTACACCTCGGCCGGTTCGAGCTTCCCTTCCTCGCCTTCCTGCACGATGAACCCGTTCGATACCATCGCGATCTTGATGCGTCGCGCCCCCATTCTCAAAACGGGTCATCCAGGGAGATTTCGTTGCGGATCAACTGACCGAGGCGCTGACCGGCACGCTTGACCATCTTGTCGGAGATGTTCGCCGGTTCCCAGTAGCCGAGGAACGGGTTGCCGCCGTCCTGGGGCTTGAACCGGGTGATGCGCTGGGTGATCGCTTTGATCTGCTGCGCGTCGCCGTTGGCGATCAGGGTGATCTCCTGCTCCAGGGCCTGCTTGGCGGTCATCTCCTGCTGCGGGACCGGGTCGGGAGTCTCCACGATGTGCGCGGGAGTTTCCACGAGCGGGGCGAGGAGGTTGAACGCGGACGGGTCAAGGAGTGGTCGGTCTGACCGTTCGCGCACCGGCCGGGGCTGCGGGGCCGCCGAGGGGAACGTCCGGCGGGGGTCGCCGCCGCCCACCGTCGCCGCGCCGTCATCGTCGGCGTCCACCGAGATGCCCAGCATGGAGGTGACGGCGTACCGGCGCAGGTAGGTGATGGCCGACCCGACGCGCTGAGAGTCTGCGATGTCGCAGCCGATCCCAGCCGAGGATTCGATGATCGCTTCGGAGACGGGGTCGATGATCTGGGTCTTCACGAACACGCAGCCCTCGCCGGGGCTGGATTCGACGTGCTGCATCAGCAGCAGGCCGTGGTTTTGAAGGACCGGCAGGACGGCGCTGAGTAGCTTGCCGAGGGTCAGGTACTTGTATTCCCGCGACCCGCCCTTCCCGGCGCGTCCGGTGCCGTCCGGCGCGATGTTACCGAGGCCAGCCTGGGCAGCCAGTAGCCTCTCATAGATGTTCATAGGCGTCATAGGGGTTCCTTTTCTCCCGCTCACAGGCGGGTGGTTAATGAGTCAGACATTGTAGCACGAGATGAGAGCAGTCTCCGGGGTGGAGAGGCTTCAAGCAGCCCCTCCGTTCGGTGCCCCGGATCACCTAGCCTGCGAACATCCTCAGTTGAGCAACCCGGACGGCAGGCTGCTGGCAGGACTTTCAAGGAGTGCCGTCGAGTGGGACAGAGCATTTATTTCGAACCCTTCCCGTGGGGGAGGTTCCACTTCTTCGCGCAGACGGGACCGTACCCGACGTGCAGCGAATCGGGGTGGGTGATCTCGGTCGAGCAGAAGCAGCAGTAGCTGAAGTCGAGGCCGTGCTGGGTGGCCTGCTTGATCAACTCGCCGGGCTTGGCGAGTTCGACCAGCCGGGCGGGGATGCCCGTGGAGGTCGCGGCGTGGTTCGGGCGATAGGTGCCATCGGCTTCGATCACGCCGTACCATTTGCCGTTGGGCCAGCCCTTGCCATCGGTGACCTTCAGCTTGCCCTTGTAGCTACCCTCGCCGGTCTTGATCTGGAGGCCCGGCATGGTGAAGGTGATGCGCTTGGCACCGTTGCCCAGAGGGGCCGCCAGGGCGTCCCAGATGCCCGTGAGGTCGAACGAGTGTCCCTGGGCCTTATTCACCGCCTTCGCGTTGTCCTGGGCCTCCTGGGCCGTCCTGATGGCGATCTTGGGGGCGGGGGCTTCGGCGTCCGCGAACTGTTCCTCGACCGTGGTCCGGGCGGATGCGTTCACGGCCGTCTCGATCAGGCGGCCCTTGGCGGCCAGGATCTCGTGGACCCGCTCGTCCATGACGTGTTCGGCCACCAGGGTGGTGATCTGTACGCCACGGTCCTGGCCGATCCGGCAGATGCGATCTTCGGCCTGCTGGCACCAGCCGGGCGTCCAGTCGTTGTCCACGAACAGGGCGTGGTGCGCGTGGGTCAGGGTGAGGCCAACGCCAGCAGCGCGGATGGTGCAGGCGACGCCCTTGAGTTGACCGGCCTGGAAGGCGCTCACGATCTCGGTGCGCTTCTCGGGGGACTCGGAGCCGGAGAGCCGTGCCCAGCCCTCGCGAGCGGAGATGGCGTCGATGGGCGCACGGTGGCTGGAGAAGACCACCAGGGCCTGCTCCTCGGCCTCGTGCTGCTCCACGATGCTCAGGGCGTGGTCGAGCTTTGCGGCGGCCAGGGAGGCCCTCACGCGGCTGATCATGCCGATGTCGAGTTGGGCGTTGCTGGTCGCGGCGGCGTCGGCCTTGGCAGCGGCGGTGATCTGGGCGATCTCGGTGACCTGGGCGAGGTCCACGCCAGCGGCCAGCAGGGCGGCGACGAGTTCATCGGCCATCGCCCTGGTGGCGGCGTCGATGGGGACCGACACGTCGGTGTAGGTCTTGGTCGGCAGGTCGGGCAGCACCTCGGTGCGGCGGCGCATCAGGCTCACGCCAGCGAGGGCGTCCGCGACGCGGGTGCCACGCGGGTTCCCGGCCCAGTCGAACAGGGACCGGAACTGACGCCAGCTACCGAAGGCTTCCTTCTCGGAGCCGATGGCCTTCAGGACGTTCCAGAGTTCGTTCGGGCGGTTGACCAGCGGCGTGCCGGTCAGGCCCCAGACCTTGCCGCCGGACTCGATGGCGAGGTCGCGGATGACGCGAGCGGCCTTGGTGCGTTTCGCCTGGGCGTTCTTGAGAGCGTGGACCTCATCGAAGATCACCACGGTCCCGGCGTTCGGGATGCCGATGTCGGTGGAGTCGGGGGCGGGGAGGATGTCGTAGTTGATGATCACCATTTCACCGGCCTCGGGCCAGCGGAAAGAACCGCGACCGGCGAGGACCGTCACGTCGGTGAGGTCGGAGCGCCACTTCGCGGCCTCGCGCTTCCAGACGCCCTTCACGGCGGCCGGGGCGATCACGATGATGGGGGCACCCTCGGGCGCGGAGATCAGGGCCTGCACGGTCTTGCCGAGGCCCATCTCATCGAACAGCCCGGCGTTGCTGCGGTGCGAGAGCCACCGGACGCCGTCGCGCTGGAACGGGTAGAGGGCCATGCCGCGTTTCGCGAGTTCAACGTCGAGCCGGTCCATGCGCTCGATGGCGGCGTCGTGCTGCACCTTGCCGGTCTTCCGCTCTTCGGTCTTCGCCGCCGCGCTCAGTTCGATGAACTCGGCAAGCTCGGGATCGACTTCGATCTCGAAGCCCTTGACGCTGAGTTCGCGGATGACGGCGTCGAGGGCGCGGGGCGGGACGATGTTGCAGCGTTGGCTGGGGTTGTACCGCGCACCGCCCTTGCGGACGGCGTCGAGGTAGGAGTTGAACTTGCCACCGAGGAACGTGATCGGGTTGCAGCGGATCTCGGTGCCGTGCAGGGAGAGTCTGACCGCGTCCACTACAGGGCCTCATCGATGAAGTGCTGCCAGGGGTCGATGGCGTTCGCGGGGGTGGAGCAGAACACGTCGGAGGGGGCCGGGGCGGGGGTGCGCTCGATCACCATGTCGGTGTCGAGGTTGATGTAGGCGTGGCGGTTCTGGCGGGGGTTCCAGCAGTACAGCACGCGGCAACCGTAGGTCGGGTGGTTGTACTCAGTCTCGGTGCCGCCGCAGGCGGGAACCCAGCGGTCGGCGTTCGCGGCCAGCGCGGCCTCGAACTCCATCTGGCCTTTGGTCTTCATGTTCTGACTCCTGTGTGGTTGTGGTGAAAGGGCGAGTCACTATGGTAGCAGTTCTGATGCTACGCGCAAGTGCCCCTACCTCCAGGGGCGAGATCCCTTGCGTTTGAAGTCTTTTTCGAACCGCTTGAACCGGGCCGCGCCCTTCAGCCGGAGCGGCGAAGCCGGGAAAAGCGACCGGAGCATCTTCCGGGCGTAGTTCCTGGCCTTGCCCTCCGGCCCCTCGATGGCGCAGGTCCGGTACTTGAACTGGCGGTCGGCGGTCCCGATCATGAACGTGAACCTCCAGAAGGTTCCGTCGTGTTTGTACGGGCGTGTGGTCATCCGATTCTCTCCCATGTCGTGCCGGGGGTGCCGCTCTCGTCCACGATGTAGTGGATGCGCGTGACCACCCCGGCCTGCCAGTTGATGCGCTCCTCGAAGCCGCTCTTGTCGATCTCACGAGCGAGCAGGAACACGAAGCCTTCGGCCCGGCAGCCGTCGTAGAGGTCGCTGAAGTATTCGACCGACAGCAACCGCTCTTGGTCGGCGGGGGGCATCGACGCCTTGTACGCCGTCCAATGGCGCAGGGCGTCCTCGGGGAAAAGGTTCTCGAACTTGGTCCTCAACTCAGTCCTCCTCTCGTTTGCCGGAGCCGTCGCAGGCGTCGCACTTCACGTCGCGGCCGCCAGCGATGTCTTGGGTGCTGGCGACGAGGTACTGGCCCTCGCCGTCGCAGTCGGGGCAGTCGTTCTCGAAGTCATCGGGATCGAACGTCTGGGTCTTGATCATCACAGACCTCCTTCGACGATGCGTTGGTGACGGGTTTCGTTGCAGGGACCGCAGCGTTGGAAGTCATCGACTTCGAGGTCATCGAGTCCGCAGTCGGTGCAGTAGAAGACAGTCTCGTCTTCGGGGTGGGGGATGTGGCCGTTGTTGTGAACGTAGCAGCGGTGCCAAGTGTCGTAGTCGGAGAGCATCCAGCCGCTGCCGTGGCAAGGGCAACGCTTGGGGTCTTCCTCGGGCGCGTAGGCGGCCCACTCAGCGACGGCCTCACCGATGGTGGCGGGGGCCTCGTCGCGGCGTTCCTGTTGTTCGATGTGGTTCACGAGTAGTACCTCGCATTGCGCTCGTCGTTGTGGGCGGCGATGCGGCCGAAGATGACAGCGGGGGAGGTGCCGTTGTTCCCGCTGCCGCCGTGCTTGAGGCTCTCGGTGGAGCGGTAGACGATGCGGCCGTTGAACTTGATGACGCGCACGTCGCTCAGGTTGGCGATGATGATCGCCTCTTCAACGAACCGACACGCCGCGACGATCTTGCCGCTGCCGCCGGAGTGGATCTTGAAACAGCAACTACTCATCTCTCTACCTCCTCGATGATGTTCTCCGGGACCAACTTCACGACGCGACCGTTTGCGTCGAGCCGAACGTGGATCAGCTTGCGGCCGATCTTCACTACCTCTCCGAACCGGGCACCGCGCATCCACCAGTCGGTGGCGGGGTGCAACTGAACTCTCGTGCCTAGCTCCATGTCTCTGCGTTCTCCTTGTGAACGGTTTGGGGGTGAGTAGTTATGGTAGCCCTTTTGGTGCTACGCGCCACCCCGTGGCGGGAGAAATACGGAAAGGGCCGGAATAGCAACGAAAGTTTTTTTGCCCGGAGGCTAGATTTCGGGGTCGCGCCCCTTACCGAAGCGCACGATCAGCAGCCGGATCGTCTTGAGGATCGACAGGATCACGAGCGTCCCGCCGATCACCCAAGGCGCAGCTTCGAGTGCCGGTGCAAGCTCGGGAGGGATCACCACATCACCGAACCGCGTGCGCCGACTTGGTCGGCATCAACGTACCCACCGACTGCGAGCGACAGAGACTTGCGCGGGAACAGGATGCGCGAGTATCCCGCACGCCATCGTGCAGCATCGATGTAGGTGTCGGTGTTGTAGTCGAACCCGACCGCGCTCATGCTGACGCCGCCGTCGAGCGTGACGATGTTGCGGTGAACAGGTTGCCGGTGTATCGCACGTCGCCATGCGTTGGTCGCCTCGAAGTCGAACGGTGCGTCCTCGATCAGCGCGACCTCATCGACGTAGCACGACGCCTCGCCGGTCACGACGGTGTTGCCATGCTGCGTGTCCACGTTGATGACGTGGCCCTCGACGTAGCCGTACAGTATGTCGGGTCCGCTCCAGTCGAGATCGTTGCAGACCACGTCGCGCCACTTCGTTACTTCGCGCACGCGCTCGACGGGAACCTCGACGGTCTTGGTGCGCCACTTGATCACCTCGCGGATGCGGACGGGGCCGGGCACCTCGCGGTCGATGTACTTGATGACCTCGACGGGAACCTGCTCGCGGAGTTCCTTCTCGCGCAGTTCGACCACCGTCGTGAGTTCACGAATGTGTAGCTCGCGCTCTTCAACAATCCGCTCGTACTCGGTCGCCTGCTTGCGTGATTGCGCGGCCGTCCAGAACCCGGCGAACGCGACGATCACCAGACCGCCGAGGAGGAGCGTGGACCAACTGTTCTCGCGCAGCAGTTTCATCACTCCGGTCCCTTCCCATTGCCGCCGCCGTTCTTGTACGCTTTCATCACGCCCTCAAGGCCGCCGGTAGACAACGCCCGGCCGACCAGCATGGTTGACGTGACGATCCCGATGGCGAGGTACACCATCCACATCTGCTGGTGCGTACCGTCAGGGGTCCAGTAGTGCATGAACCCAAACAGCGCAATCACCGCCAGGATGACCGCCGTGACGCGGATCTCTTGAACCAATTTGACGAGCCACATGGTCTACTCCTCTCCCCGCAGCAGCGATAGCTCGCGCTGGAGGGCGTTGATCTCTTGCTGTTTCAGTTCCGCTCGCACGTTGGCGATGTCGTTCTGCATCTTCAATGCGTCCTGCGACGTGAAGCGGTTGCCTTCCATCACCTCGATGGCCGTTGATACGTCATCGAGCCGCGTCTCGTGGTTCCACCACATCGTACCGAAGATCAGCAGGGTTGGGACGACCAGCACCCGCGCAACCCACGCGGTCCAGTCGAGGAACTTTCCGGTAGGTCCGCTCACGCCTTCCACACTTTTGCACATACCCTTCCCCTGACCCTTCAGACGATTTGCAGGATGGCCGTGGGGTCGCTCCCCATCGTCGCCATGAACTCGTTGAACTTGTTGCCGCTCGCGGCCACGGCGACCTCGCCGTCCATCACCGTGACGTAGGTGCCGGGGGCCTCGCACCCAAGCAGGCTCGACGCCTTGTTGGCCTTGTGCAGTTTGCAGAGCGTGCGCTCGGGTACGTCGAGGATCTCGTAGGCCGGGTAGCCGCCTGCGTTGTACATCCCCAGCGCCATCATGTACACGCCCTTGGGGATGCAACTCACGTTCGGCTCGTTGTTCAGCCAGGGCCGTGCGATCCCGACCGAGACGAACCCGGTGCCCTCGATAGACCAGACGGCGAGCGTGCAGTCCGGCCCTTCGCTCACGCGCTCGATGCGTAGGATCTTCACGGCAGCAACTCCTCCAGCTTCTCGTTCAGCGCCCTGGCTTCAGCAAGGTGACCATCACGCTTGGACTCGATGGACGCGGCGACCTCGACCTTGCGTGCGGCCAGCATCGTGACCATCTCGTCATCGGTCAGCAGCAGCCACTTGAGGACTGCCTCCGTGTCCTTCTTGGTGACTGCGTCCTGGGCCACGCCCGCGAGTAGCGCCTTCTGTTGATCAGTGAGAGGTCGCATCATGGGTCCCCCGCGTCCGTGCAGATCCATTGGATGTCGCCGGTGAGATCCCGCTGCCTCTTCGATAGAACTCTCACTTGTAGTACCTCACCCAGACCGTGACGACGTTGGCGCTGGCCGTGCCGCTCGACGACACCGTCCTGAAGTTGATGAGGTCGCCGGTACTCACCGCAACTGCCGTAAACCCGGAGTTTGTCCCCTGCGTTGCGGACGTCACGGTCACGTCAGCCAGCGCTCCTTGCGGCGTGCCGTTGATGACAAGTTCGACGTTCGCAGTCGAGGTCGTGCCCAACGTCAGCGACATAGCCTCGACCTCGGCGCTCCATCCCGACGGGACGTAGAGCGTCAGGCCCTCGGTGGACGCGAGCGCTGCTCCGTTGCCCATCGCCCACTCGTAGGTGTTGGAGGCACCAAGCGCGGCATTTTCTTCGGCCCAGATGGCTTGGTAGTATTCGCTGGACGTGTGCGACAGGTCAGAGATGCTGGCCTCGGTGATCGTGCCGCCGCTGCTCGCTGCCGTGTGCGCGTGCGTGGCGCTCGTCCAGGCCGTCGCCCCGACGATAAGATTAGCCCCGACCTCGAAGGAGTCATCAGTCTTGAGCGTGTCAGCAGCGGAGCGGTAGAGGTTCACGTCCAGCCCGGCAGCGAGGGTGCCCCACGCCATGTCGCCGTCGCCGTAGATGCGCCAGTTCGCCGTTGTCGAGTCGGAGGTGTTGGTCATCTCTAAGCCCGTCACCGCTGCCGCGACCTCTTGCCTCTGCGTTCCCGTGTGGAAACCACCGATCCCCGTGAATGACAACTGGAACTCGGCTAGTTCAGGAAAGACGATCTTCGCCGGGTTCGCCTGACCAACGATGTAACTGGCCGCGCCTTGAACGCTGTCGTAACCCTCGATCTCGAAGACCTCCTGGCCCGCGCTAGCAGCCGTCGTGAACGTGTACCAGCTAGGCTTCTTCGTTGTCTGCGCCATGCAGATACTGGAGTCGAAGGTGCCCGCCGTGATGTCGGCAGACAACTCGTAGAACTCGATGCAACCCTCGTCGGCATCGTCTTGAATCCAAATCTTCTGGGTCGGAACCTTTCCGAAATCAGACGCCGCGTAGGCCACTACTCCCCACCAGCCAAGGACGGCGAGAGCGAAGACGGCCCAGAACTGTCTGTCGTTGAGTCGCATTATTCCTCCCTGAAAATCGACCAGACGCCACCACCGGACCAGTCAATCATTAGCGCACGCCCACCCTGAAGGCCGCCATTCTGCTTGAGCCAGAGAGTGTACCTGCCGACCTCGGGTGGGCCTGGGTTGTCTAATGCCACCGTCTGGTTGACGCCGAGGGCCGCTGTCGCCGCGCTGAAATCCCAGGTGCCGCCCTCGATAGTCCAACTCGCCTGCGGGTGCTGCGCTTCCTTCGCGGTCAGGTACGGGTTGTCTACATCGTTGTCCTTGAGCAGGTGCCCGTTCCCGAACGCCGCCGCGTAGTAGGTGCCAGCCGCACCATAGGTGTCCCAGTCGGGACCACCGAGAACCATAACCGCGCTTGCGTTCCGGTCGAGCCATTTAGTGTGGATATCTGGCCCCGCACCAACGCCGCCGTTGGCCGATGCTTCCAGGGTGAACGCTGCCTGCTGCCCCACGCTGCCGGTCACGACCTCCGACTTCATCAAGAGCGAAGCGTTCGTGCTGTCGAGCTTGTCGTAAAGGATGAACGGCCCGGTCACGAAACTGCGCTTGCTGGAGATCCCTCCCCCGAAGTCGTGCAGCGCGGTCCACGCCTTGACGATGTCAACGTCCACTGTCCAGACGGTGCCGCTGCTGCTCACCGTGATGTCGCCGTAGTCAGCGTCCGCTACACCAAGCACCGCCGAGAGCGCCGTCAGCGTGACCTTCTTCTTGCTGTAGCTGGACGCGCTGTCCTCAATCAGGAACACGTCAGCGGCGACCGGCACGCCCTTCAGCGTGAGCGCGTTGACTTCACCGGGGACATTACTGTGGATCGCGTCGCCGTCGAACGCGGTAGCTGTAGCTCCAGGGGGGGTGGCCCGGCGGTCACGCTCGACGCGCTCGAACCGGGCCTGCCCCAATGGAATGTTGCGACCCACTGAGCTAGCAGCCTTTGATCGCCAGGACGATCAGCACGATCAGGGTGATACCGGCAGCGACCTTTGCGATGGTCGGGCCGTGCGATGAGCCGCCCCCGTTGGGTAGGCTGGGGTTGGGTTTCAATGCCATGAGTTCTCTCCTTCTAGTCTGCCGTGCAGACCGTGATCATTGCGTAAGTCGGGTTGGCTGGCGTCCCGCCAAGAGAGTCATCCGCGCTCGACTGGATGGAGACGTTGTCGCCCACCGCGAAGGATACCGACGATGCGTTGCACGCCTCGGTTTCAGTCTCGACAGAAACCGATACCGACGTGGTCCCCCCGTTCTTCATTATCGTCCACGACCTCTGAGAGTTCGCCGCACCGGCCGTACTCACCTCAACGCAGATGCCGACCATCTTCATAGCGAGAGGCGTGACCCATCTGTCGCTCGCTGCCTGCGTGCCAGCGGTCGAGGTCCAACCGAACACGAAGTAGTCGGCCTCCGCCCCCGGCCCCGTGTACCCGGTCGGTACGATCTGGGTCGTGATCACCCCGGTGCAACCGCCCGTCATGGCAACCGTCCCGGTGGAGTCGGGGAACGTGATCGTGTTGTCGGCGGTCGGGTCGGTGACCGTCAGCGTGGTTTCGTAGGTGTCCTGCGTGGCCCCCTCGAACTCGATGTCGCCGTCCACGGGCGTGGGGAACTCGACGTTGAACGGGGTGTCCTGAATCTGTACGCCGTACACCCGGCCCTTGCACCGCGAGCCGGTCGGTGACGAGTTGTGGGTGTACCTCACCTCGACGGCGAGGTCCGTCGAATCGAACGAGCCGAGGTCTGCGTAGGTATGGATGACCGCGCCGACCATCGGAGAGATGGTATCGCCCACGGTGTGCGTTTCCAGCGTCGTAAAATTGCCGGTGGTCGGCGGCGTTTGGATCACGCAAGACGCACCAGCGGTGCAGGTCAGGATCTCGATCTGCTCTCCGGCGTTGCTGGTGCAGGCGTCCTCAAATCCTACCGCGACGTGCAGATACCAGTCGGTGGTCGATCCGCCGCTGAACGTCCATGACGTGTTCGCCACGTTTGTCGAGAGAGGAGACGCGACAGCAAACGTGGTGTAGTCCATCCCGTAGCCGTTGGTGGGGTCAGCGAACGTAAACGACGGCCCCGCGTCCGAGGCGTCCGGGTCTTGGGTCGTGGCCTCCTGCGACGTGCGCGGGACGCCAACGGCATCAACCTGCTGGACCGTGAATACGCCCGTGCCGTCATCGCGCAGCGCGACCGCGCCGGATACGGAGGACGGCCCGAACGGCGCGAAGACGTAGTCGGACATTGCGCCCCAGTCCACCGTCAGTTGCGGTGGGATGCCCGAGGTCAACCCGGTCGGCGTGGCCTCCCAGGTGTTGTTCCAGTAGAGCGCCCACGCGGTCAGGTCATCGGTCCAACTCCCCGAGGTTTCATCGTCGCCCACGGCCCTGTTGTTGTAGGCCGTGCAGTTGGTGCAGCCCGACGCCTGTGTGTCGATGATGTATTCCAGTTGGTTGTTATTGCTGGACGCGATGTGCGTGTTGTTGTACACCGCGATATTCGAGTAGGTGCCCCCGGTGTACAGGTCGAGCAGCACGTCGCCGTCGATGAACGTGTTGCCGTAGACGCGAGCGTTGTCGAAGGTTCCGCCGAACCGGATGCCGGTGATCTCGGCCCCGGTCGCGCTGCGGCTGTCGATGTAGTTGTCGTACACATCAACGTAGTCATCGTTCGACATGAAGATGAACGCCGCCCCGCCGCCGCTCGACCGCCAGCGGTTGCTGGCGACGGTGACGTGGCTGGTGGAGTCAATCTGGATCTCGCACCCCTGCGAGGTGGTCCCGGCCTCGTTGTCGTAACAGGTGTTGTTGGTCACGGTGACGAAGTTCGACGCCGCTGCGTTCTGCGGTTGCCACTTGAAGAACGAGTCGAAGAACTCCCCTTCCATCGAGTTGCCCGATACCAGCACGTTGCTGCCGTCAACCTTGAACGCGGCGAACGCATCGGTGTTGCGGATGACGCTGTTGGTGATCACGACAGAGTCCGCGACAAAGTCGTTGCCAGCGCCCTGGTCGCCGTCCCACCCGAAGACCACGTCGGTCTTGCCGCAGGTTGTGTTGTCGTATGCCTTGCCGAGGTACTCGAAGTTGTCGATGAGGATCGCATCGTAGGTGTTGCCAGCTACGTTCGACTGGTACGTCCCTCGCACCAGGGCGTTCTGGATGTCCGAGGTCACGTCCCGCATCGTCAGCGAACCGCCGACGTACCAACTGATCGCGACCCCCGTCTGGGCCGCGTGGATGCGGTGCGTCTCAAAGTGGCAGCCATCCCACACAACAGTCGGGCTTGCCGTAGTGTCGGCGGTCCCGACCGTAAAGTACGAGGTGCCGGTAGCGGTGTCCCCTGCTGCAACCTCGCCGCCGGGGCACGGCCCGGTCCCTTCCGGCGTGATGCCGGGAGAGAACGTGCAGCCGTGGAACTGCACCCCGGTCGCGGCCCCGGCGACCAAGAACATGGCGGTGGAGACTTCGCGGATCTCGGGCGGGAGAGAGAACGTCGCGGTCTGACAGAGGACAACGGTGTCGGCGGTTACGTCCAACTCAGCGCCGTGAGCGACCTCGTAGACGCCAGCGCCAGCGAGGATCGCTCCACCCTTGACCTGATCCCACCCGGTGTCGGTGATGACCCACGGGTCGGCCGTGGTGCCCGTGCCGGAATCAGCATAGGCCGAGAGGTCGGCCCCGCCGCCCGTCGAACCCACCGCCGTCCAGAGGCTCGACACGCAGGAAACCATCGAGCCGGTGTCGCGGTTCATCAGCGCGGCGGGGTAGCCGGTGGGGCACGCGGCCCCGACCGTGGGCATATCGGCAGCGTCGATCACCTGCACCGGGCCTTGGGCCGCGAGAGCGGCGAACGACGCAGCGATGGTCAGCGCGAGCAGGACTACGATCATCCTGAAGAACGAAGGATCTCTCTCGATGTGCATCAGAACTCTCCCGTCGCGACGGTGACCCAGGAGTAGGTGTCATCGGTCGCCTTCTCCAGGCAGTATTTTAACTGAGCCGGTACACCCGTGTCTCGCACGATGATGTACACGCCGCTGTACGCGGAGCTTGGGGTGGGTGCTGCTGCGCTCGTGTACTCGGTGGCCGCATCGATGCCGTCCATCTGCGCGAGGCCCATGGCGAGCCTGTCAACGGCCTCCTCGACGGCCTCCGGCTTGAACTCCCCCTGAGTCCGCAGCTTCACCAACTGCGTGTACGGGACCACCCGCTCGATCCTGAGCGTCTCGCCGGACGCAGGCTCGGTGACCATCGTGACGGTGCCGCCAGCGTCAGCGCCCACGCCGTCGATGGTGTAGTGGGTCGAGATCGTCTGCACCGTCTGCGCCCCGGTCGCGTCCACGATCAGCGTCACGACAAGCTCGTCGCTGCTGAAAATCTTGAACCCGAACGACGCTTCGGTCCAGGCCCCAGTCCCGGCCTTCTCGGCCAGTCTGGTGGTATTCGTAACGGTCATGGGTTCTCCTCTTTCGGCCGCCTGTACAGCGAATCGTGGATGACTTCGTAAGTGGACTCGGGGGACACGTCACCGAAGTACAGGTCCATCCAGTAGTCCAGCGTGATCCCCGTCTGGCTCGAAGGGTATCCGAGTAACTTACCGGCGACGTTGTTGACCGCCAGCAGAGCGTCCCGGTACTCGCCGTCGCTCATGCTCTCCAGAGCCTTCTGCCCGTACCTGACCGTGTCTATCGCGACAGACCCTACGATGCCAGCACGCGCACGCGGCTGGTCGCCCAGCATCCACGCTTCGAGCGGCCCACCGACTTCCCTCGACAGGGGCGTCAGCAACAGCGGGTACGTTGCGACCTTCGCCATCAGCCACGTCATGAACTCGTCCGGCGTGACCTCATCATCGTCATCGAGGTCCGGGCCTCGACCGGCCATCAACTCCGGCACCGTGGACTGGAAGATCCACGTCCAGAACACTCCGCTCATCGCGGCGATCAGTCTCACGGGGTCAACGCGGGAGCGGAACTTACCGGCGAGCGTTTCCTCAAGGTTGCGCCCCCGGCGCTTGCTCGCGATCTCGTGGCCGGTGCGACGTGCGACAGAATACTGGGCGCTGAACCAACTGAACGCGAACAGCATCAGTTTGCCCATGCCGCCCTCGCGCAGCACCTCGGGGATGTCCTTCAGGTTGTTCGACCCAAGCTCCGACCGGATCATGTGGTCGGCCGCCATTGCCGAACGGTGCGCGGCAGCGTCGTACTCCTTCTCGCCGGGAATCCAGATCCCGTCGCGTGGGCCTTTCTCTTCCTTCTGCATCTCCATGTCGAACTTCGCCATCCAGCCGGGGTACGCGATCAGCGCATCGGTGAGGCGGATGAACGAGAACCCCCAGACCAACATGAACTTTTTCACCCGGTGGCCGGGCGTCGCCATCATGTCCATGATCGCCTGCCGGATCTGGTGGTCGAGCGTGGAGAACCGCTGCTCCATCTCCAGCGAGTGCTTGTGAACGAACGCGATGGACTCGTTGGGGTTGCGGGTGAACGCCGTCTTCGCCGCGTGCGTGAACGAGTTGATCGCGGCCTTGCCGAAGTCCCTGACCTTCAGTTTGCCGGTGCCCGTCTTCGCCATCAGCAACGAGACGTTCGCGAGGTTCTGGAACGCAATCGTCCACTTCCCCGCCATCACCGCGATGTTGAAGTTCTGGAGGATGCCGCCAGCGAACGGGTCGCTCTGCCCAGGAGGGACACGCTGGTTCATCCCGACGCGCCCGACCCATGCGATCAGCAGGTTCAGCTTCCTCTCGCCCAGGCGGATCTTCAGCGCCTGCATCAGGGTGTCATCCCTCATCAGGCTCGCGATGGACGTGACGGCTTCGCGGTGCGTCAGGTCGTGGATCACTTCAACGAGGTGCTGACCGATCATCCCGAGGCCGCGCCGGATGTCCACCGGCTTGTCGTATTTCTCGACGCGCTTCTGCATCGATCCGTTGACCGGGAACGCCGACATATTCCTGTTGGGGTAGATCACCGAGAGCGCGCTCACGCTGTCCACCGTGATCCCGCCGGGCGTCTGAAAGCTGTCGTACTTCAGCGGGAAGTACCCGCCGTGGACCGTGATCATCTCGCCCGTCGAAGTCTTCTGACGCCAGCTACGCGGCGGCACCTTCTCGGCACGTTGCCCCGTGTTCTTGAACTCGTGTTCGTACAACTCCGGCCACAGGCTCTCCAGGGATTTCCAGATGTCCTGCACCATGCGCCACTCGTCGGGCGTGAGCATTTCGAGGATGGCCTTGTGAACGTCCTCGTTCCAGGCTTGGTGGATCTCGTTGTTGTTGTTGATGTCGCGCACGCCGCCGTCGCGCATCCGCTGGTAGTTGCTCTCGGTCCCGCTGTTGAGCGCGATCATCACGAGCATCTCTCGCGTCATGTGCATGTCGAGCGCGGGGATGTAGACGTTGGTGGTGCGTAAGCGTTCGAGAGGGTTGTGCCCCGTGAGCCTGTCCTTGACCGAACGCTTGTTGATCACCTTGTCGAGCGCGGCGACCACCTTCCCCACGATACCGGGATCGGTCTTGCCGCCGTCACCGGCCATCAGTTTCCACGCCCGATGTTCGGCGGCGGCGATGGATTGGAAGAAGTATTGAGCGAACGGGCCGTTGGGGTCGCCGCCGTCCATCTGCCGGATC
>Ga0255047_10001109_pt1 | contig 20402 bp, 23 predicted proteins | sample JV7_2_1_MG_FD_183640 | JGI IMG/M metagenome (GOLD analysis project Ga0255047, IMG submission 183640) | Seawater microbial communities from Jervis Inlet, British Columbia, Canada - JV7_2_1 | ecosystem: Environmental > Aquatic > Marine > Inlet | place: Canada: British Columbia | collected 2016-10-06 | reverse complement strand
CTTGCCCGTCGTGTTTCGCGCGCCCACTAGCGTTTCAACTTTGAAACGGCTACGCCATAGTGGTCGGGAAACACCATCTATCACCTCTGAAACGAGCGAAACATGAGCAGGATAACATCCACGGAGCGCGCAGTGGCGGTGCAACGCGTCCTCGATGGTGAGCCGCAACTCGATGTGGCCACAAGCTACAACGTGCCTGGGGCCACGCTGCGAACGTGGCTGCATCGCGCGAAGTCTCGGAAGGAGTATGAGAAGAAAAAGGCGACATCGGCTCGAGATGTGGAAACCGCAGCAAGCGCAGATCCGGTAGCTGGCCTCACCCGGCTCGCTCGACTGTACGAGCAGCTCAAGGGTGTTGATGCCGACATAAAGCAGAGCCGCGATCTAGAGAAGGTCTCACCACTGGCGGGACTCCAAGCGCTCCGCACCCGGGTGGTACTCCAGATCTGCGACATCGAGGAAGCGGCCGAAGTGGAGCGCAAGCGTCGAGACCTCACGCGGAATCAGCGGCAACTAGTCGACGGGGTCATCTTGAAGCTGGTGCAGATGCCCTCTCCCGAGCTCGAGGCCATTCTGGCAGGAGTCGCTCTGCGTCGCACACAGAAGGGGATCGGTGAGTCGACTCAAAACAGGACGCCTTGACGCTGTATACCCTGGATGGATAGTCCACTCGTGGACAGGCTGGCACATCTATGCCTAGCCTCCTCGAAGAGCTGGATGCCGAGATCGATGCTCTGGCCACGCACCGCGAAGAGTCGCCACTCGATCACATATACTGGCTGCCCCCCCAGAGGCGATGGCTTGAGGCTCCAGACAAGGTCAAACTCTACCGCGCTGGGAATCAAGCACTCGGCAAGACCACAGCCGGCCTCGGAGAGGTCATCTATCGATGCCTCGGAGATCATCCATACATTGATGTGCCCAACAGACCCGTTGAGGCTTGGATCATCTGCGCCACATGGCAACAGAGCCTCGCCATCCAAGAGAAGCTGTGGGATCTTCTCCCCAAAGCCCTGATTGAGCCGAGTACGAAGTTTGACAAGAAGAATGGATTCCACGCAAACAATCCGCTGGTGGAGTTTCGGAATGGGTCAGTCGTTCGCTTCAAAACAACGAAGCAGGGCGGTTTGAACCTCTCAAGCGCGACGATTGACGTTGCACTTTTCGACGAGCCTCCCACTTCGCCTCGAATCTTCGGCGAACTCCTCAAGCGCATAATGAAGGCGGGCGATGGCGTGGTTCTGATGACCCTCACCCCAGTGAACGCTCCAACAGAGTGGCTGCGTCGGCTCACGACACCCGACCCGGATACCGACGCGCCGCCTATGGTCGCAGATTATCACGCCCGATTGGTGCCTGAAAACCTCATCCCAGTTGGCCAGAGTGAGCCGCTACGCCTGAAGGATGGCACGCCATGTGACGGCGCATTCGTGGACGATGTGTTGCGGTTTACACTCCCTCATGAGGTGCCTGTGGTCTGTCACGGTGAATGGGAGATGCGCGTCGAGGGCAATATCTTCGCCGCATTTAATGAGTCACACATCGTCGATGAGTTGCCCGATCTGGACTATGAGCTGCGATTCGGCACGGACCATGGGCATGGGGGTAACTTCGAGGAATACGCGCTGCTTGTGGGAGTCGACCACTCCGCCAAGCATCCGAGGATTGTGGCAGTTGATGAGTACGTCACCCAAGGGGAGACAACTACCGAGATGGACGCAGAAAACATCCTCGAGATGCTCCACCGCAACGGGGTCACGTGGAAGTCACTAGCCAGGGCATACGGGGATCGTGTATACGCTGGGCGCGCTGGTAAGCGGCTCGGGAAGAAGAGTAACAAGAAGCTTATGATAGCGCTTTCGGAATTGCTGGCGATGAAGTCTGCCAAGCACCTCAAACCGCAGATCCGAACAGTCAAGCGAGGAGAGGGCCACGGAGCAGGCTCTGTGCAGCATGGTATCGAGTTTCTCCATGAGTCGATGGTGCGTGAAGAGTGCTTCTGCGTCCATCGCCGATGTGCCCGGCTCGTCCAGTCTCTGCTCAAGTGGGACGGTCGCGACAATGAATGGAAGCACGCAATAGACACGCTACGATATAGTCTTGACGATCTCATCTTCGATAAGCGGCGGCACCGCAGCCGTGGAACGATCTACATGTACGGGTGACAGATGGCGCACACAGAAGACACCGACACTGGCATACGGCATGCTCCGCCACCGCATCCAAAGAGCAATGAGGACTTCCAGCGGCAACAGCATACGAGACTGCGGCGACGCATCATGTACGGGAACCACGAGCGCGATGTGCAACAGCGAACGCGCAACCAAGTCGGGCCAACCCGGTTTGAGGCTTGGGGTCAACACGTAGACCTTTCCTCAAATGTGCCCGAGACTATCTACACGCAGAAAGCCGTCCAATATGACCAGACGCCTGTGATCCGCAACGACTCCGAGCAGGACGCTGACGGCCTTATCGGTGTCGATGGGCTCATGATGCAAGCGGGCATCTGGCAGATGATGCCACGTGTGCAGCGAGACGCATTCGGGCTGCGAGTGATGCTTGTGCGCGTCAGCGCCACAGACACCGAGCTGACGTATCGTCCGGTGTATCCAGATCTCTGCACCGCTGAGGTATTCAGCGACCAGCCAGACGTGCCGGTGACTTTGAGCGAGGCTCGGCTCTATACCATCCCGGACAGTCTCGATGGCAAACGTGAGTGGTGTTTCGACATCTGCGACATCAGCGACCTCGGGAACCCATCATACCGGGTCATCCGTGCCAGCGATGGTGAGGATCGATCCCCGGTCTATCTCAAGACTGCAGACAATCCAGAAGGGGACTTCACTGGGGATCATTATCCATACCGGCTCACAGATGGCGCACCTATCCTGCCGTACGCCATATATCGCCCAGTCAAGTCCGGGCGGATGTGGGATGCGCGCACAGAGTCGCGCGTCTTTGACGGTGGATTGCAGGCCATGGTCTACCAGACCATGTTTGCCCACATCATGAGAAACGCCTCGTGGGCGCAGAAATGGGCTATCGGTGTTGAGCCTGCAGGCACTGGAACGGCCGATGAGAATGAGGACGGCAAGGGCAGGCGGAACACCATCACCGATCCCGCAGTCTTGCTCATCTTCGAGCAGCTGGCTGACTTCGAGGGGCAGCCGACAGTAGGCACGTTCCCAGTTGCTGTCACCCCGGAGGAGTTTCAGGCTGCTATCGGACGGTATGAGCGCCACGTAGCAGCAGCAGCAGGGCTCGAGCCGTCGGATGTGATGCGGATGTCTGGCGATCCTCGATCCGGGTATGCGCTCGCCATCTCCAGATCTGGGCAGCGTCTCCAACAACGAAAGCATGAGGAGATGTTCAGAAGGGGAGATCAGAGCCTCCTCACTATTTCGGCGGCCATCGCCAATCGCAGCGGCTTGGGAACATTTCCAGAGACCGGATGGCGCCTGGAATACCGGGCTCTACCGAAGACTCCAGAGGAGGCCAAAGGCGAGGCAGACTTCCTTAACAGCGAAGTTGAGGCAGGCATGATGGATGTCGTTGAGGCGTATCGGCGAAGACATCCGGGCATCACTGAAGAGCAGGCAGAAGCCGATCTGGTCAAAATTCGAGACACAAACAAGCGGTTTCTATAGCCGCATAGAGAGGACGCATGGATGAGCAGCAACTAGAGAACAATGGACCGCCGCCTCCGAAGCAGTCCACAGTGGATACTGTGCCCTATAGCCGATTCCAGCAGGTCGTCTCCGAGAAGGGCACTCTGCGGGCAGAGGTGGATTCGCTCAAGTTGGAGATACAAACGCTCTCCGAACGTGGCGCCACTGTCGACACAGTCACCCGAGAGCTCGAAGTGGCACGAACCAAGATCGCCACTATGGGCGCAGAGACCGACCTGAACATGGCGCTGGCAGAGCGCGGATTCGATGCCGACGGGCGCAGCATCATCAAGATGCTGCATGGCAACCTGCCCGAAGAGGGCCGGCCGAGTGCCCTGGCTTGGGTGGATGGCATGAAAGAAGACCCCACAGCACGCCCCAAGCCGCTGCTTGGCTACTTCGATGCGCAGTCTGTGAGCGCATCACCGGAAACGCCCGCGCCGAAGGCTAAACCCAAACTTCCCCGGGCATCCAGGCACGCGTCAACAACCACGGATCCGTCCTCCGATGTCACTGCCGAGCAACTCAAAGCCGCTCGTATACACGGGGAGAAGACGGGAGACTGGTCCAAGTCGAAAGAACTGATCGGGCTCGTGGACGCGCCACGCCCTTGAGGCAAGGCGCGCAATAGGCTAGTCTGACTACGCCGCCCCCGGGTCGCTCCCGGCTGTTTACAGCATCGCGTATCGGGCATGAACGCTCACCAATACGCCCCGGGATACCCCAATGGCCAACGAAATTCTCTACTCGGGACTTGCCGATCTCCGCGTCGCCGAAGTCCTGAAAACCAAGTTCCAACTTCTGCTTGCAGACCGGAACGCACTCCCCAATCATCCTGTCTTGATGGGTGGATACCTCGGCGATATCGCCGGCTCCGGCTCTACGACGTGCAAGCTTGCCCAGCTCGGCTTCTTTGGCTTTGACGATCTGGCTGCTGTGGCGGAAAACACCGCTGCAGTTGAGACCGCTCTCACTGATGCGAGCGTGACGGTCACGATTCAGCGGTACGCCAAGCAGTACAACGCCTCCGGGCTTGCGTCGCTTACCGACTCGGTGGGATTCCCGAGCAAAGAGGATGCGTTCGTGCAGGATACTCTGATCTCCTGCTCAAACAACCTCACCAACCTCGTCGCAGATGTCATCGATGGATTCGCGGCCACTGAAGGTCCTGGAACCGGTGTTGATCTTGACCTTGCGAGCCTGATTCGTGGCGCCATCCTGCTGCAGGTCGCAAACGCTCCCGTCGGCATGGGTATCCTCGGTATCCTCGCGAATCAGCAGTGGGGTGATATCCACCTCGAGCTGCTTGCTTCTGCGGCTGGTGCTGTCCAGTGGGCTCCTGCGACGCAAGAGCAGATCATCGTCTCTGGGCAGGGGCTCAAGGGCAACTTCTTTGGAATCGACATCTACACATCCAACCGGGTCAACACCGTCAACGCTGGCGCGGACTACGGTGGGGCGCTGATGACGCAGGGATCTGTTGTATGGGCCGATGCGAGCCCGATGCCCGACGGCGATGTCAACAAGCTGATCTTGGGGCGTGGTTGCATGTATGCACGCGACTTCAACAACGGCACTGATGTGAAACAGCACGTGATGAATCACTATGCAGGCGCCTCACTCGGCATTGATGCCGCTGGTGTCACCATCATCAGCGACGCATAAATCCCCCAGTCTTCGGGATGGCTTCGACGGATCCGCGTAGCGTCCTCGTCGGTGCCATCTCGAAGCCATCCCCCAGACAGAAGGACGCAACCCAATGGCCAGACTAAAGCAGAGCAGCACCGCTAGTAGCGGCAAGGCTGTATCGCGCACTCCGAGAGGACGTAAAAACCTCCCGGTCATGCTCACCAATCGGCCCATGTTCGTGTATCTGCATCACCCGCATCGGTGGACTGTGCTGCTTGGTCGAGTGGTCATGCAGCTGAAAGAGCTGCGATTCATCGACGATCCGAACGTCGACCCGGACGATGAGCGCGCCAAGTGGCGCAAGCGTGGATGGGCAGAGATTCCGTGGAATGTGCGAGGTAAGGATACGACATACCTGCGCGAGCACGATGGCCCGAACAAGACGCTGGTGTACCTCTCCGAGTGGGAGACTCCACATCGGGGATCAAGCGCTGTTCAATCCGACACAGAAGGCTACGTCGAGTTTCTGCTCTGGCTGAAGGACAACGACAAGGTGCCACAGCCAGAGATTTACGTCTTGGAGAAGCTACGAGATCGGGCGCGCAAGCGGCACGAGGACTACGCAGGGCGGGCTCATGCGAATCCGCGAGTGCAGCGAATCGCCGACCGCGCGAAGGTAGACCTTGACGCGCTAAGCGCAGAGATTGATGCGCAGCTGGGCATCGATACCGCATCAGTGGGCGCAGAGGTGACTGCAGAGCCACCGAAGAAGCGGCGGAAGAAGAAAGCCAAGACCAAAGAGGTGCCAGTTGTCGATTGATCGCAAGACCGCAGACGGTCTCAAGCGCGCCCATGAAACGTGGACGCAGAAGTTTGTGGATGCCCGCAAGCAAGCCGGGCAGAGCGTTGACGTTGACAAAGAGCGCCGCAGAGCAGCCAAGCATGTTGAGCGCGTAGAGCGCACCTTGGACCGTAAGTAATGGGGTCTGGCGACAGCCAATACAGTGCCCGCTTTGAGTTGCCTCACTTATTGGAGCAGCGATTAGAGAGCATCACTTGTCCGGTCTACCGGGATGGCGCTGTCGTGACTGTCGCTGCTGGCACAATCAAGCTGTACAACCGATCCGGCGTTGAGGTGCAAACGGAAGCGATGACCTTCCCGGGAGGAATAGCCACCGTTCCCATCTTGGCATCCACCCTCGAGGCAGAGTCGTTTGGGCTTGGCTGGTGGGTGGAGTGGTCTCTGACGATCTCCTCTGTGGTCTATCTATTCCGCAATGATGCGGCGCTCGTGCGATCTCGACTCTTCCCGACCGTCACCACAGTAGACCTCTTCCGCCGACTCCGCAGCCTCGATCCGTCCGACTCCGAGGTAATCACGCGGATGACGATCACTGACTATCAGGCGAAGCTTGATGAGGCAGATATCCAGATACAGCTACGGCTCATCGAGATTGACAATCGACCCGGCCGGATCTTCTCCCCTTCGGCTACCAGGCAGACATACCTGTCTCTCTGGATTGCGCTGATATTTGAGGATCTTGCGAACTTCGAGAATGCCTATCAGGCGACTGCGGACAGTTGGATGCTCCGCTATGAGCAGGCATGGGACAAGATGACGCTCGTGTACGATTCTGATGATGACGGGCAGCCATCGAGCACGAGGCGCCGCAGCGCCAATGCATCTGTCTGGCTGGCTAGTCGAGAATGACTACGCCCCTCCCAGTATCGACGGTCCGCACTCGCATCAGTACGGCGATAACCGGCGCGCTCTCTGACTATAAGGAGTCGCGGCACTCGTATGAGGACTTCCCTACTGCGGACAGTCGGCAGATCGTGCATCAATCATTCGCCGTAGGAATGCTCTCGACCATCCCAGAGGATGTAGATGTGCGCCAACGGCTGGACAAGGGATCTATGGTCCATACGGTCGTTGGCATACGAGTCGCCTATCGGGTCAAGGCAGACGCTACTGTGCTGGATACCAACGCATCACTGGATGCCGAGCACGAAGTCATCAAGGCCACGATGACGACAGACCGATCCGGCGGGCTCACAACCCGATTATTGGGGGTCGACTCTCGTCGAACTATCGGCAAGACCATCCGCATCTCTGACATCCGCTTCCGTCTTACTCACCGATTCGCCTTGTCCTAGGAGGACTCATGGCCAAAAGCACCTATGCTAAGAACTTCACTCACGGGACAATCACCCTGACAGGTGGAGCCACTCCGACCCCGCTCACCCTCGTGCTCGATTGCGACAATGGAGATATCAGTGTGACAGGCCTTGTACGAGGGTTGCACGAAGTCATCAAGTATGAGCGCAGGGGGCTCCTCAAGTCAGTGGCGCGCGGGAATCGGATATATCCCTCCGGTGGCATGACCATCATCATGGCGCAGTTCACGGACGCAGGAGCAGGCACAGTCTCCGACTTCTTGACTGCGAAGGTCGGCAGCGCGTATGCGGCAAGAGTTGGAACCCTGGGCACCGGAAGGCCGGACGCCATCGATATTGGCATCAGCATCGAAGGCACTGACTTCGGCGATGACTTCGACCATGCGTTCACGATGGAAGACTGTCGTGTATCTCTCGACTTTGCAGAGGGAGATCCGGACCAGTTCTCATTGTCTTGGGAAGTCATGGGCGACATCACCGGGGATCTGGCATACTCTCAAACCACATGATTCCGGCTTCTTGAGGTGGAACATGCGGAGGACGTATGGAAAAGAAACCGACCATCGGCAAGTATGCCGAGGTGCGACTGGTGGCGCCTGCATCAGTCGCCATCCAGCTGGACATAATCAACCTCTCACACAGGAACTTCCCCCGGTCGCTCTACGCAGCACTCGGAGTGTGTTGGCGGGGCAAAGGCGCTCCGGACGTGAGCTACGCGCGATGTGGATACGATCCCGCAATGTACGGGGGTCACGTGCTCGACAGGCTGATCAAGCGAGGCGATGGCACCACGCCAGATCAAATCATCGCTGCCGGTGGCGATGCGTTGGGCATCATCAAACTCAAGTATGGGGAGTTGAGCGCGGCCGAGGTGCAAGAAACCTCGGATTTTACCGAACCTCCGGGGCTTTAGACTGGCAGATCTTGGAGGTAGAGCGCCTCTGGAACAAGGCTCCTGGCTGGTTTGCAGAGCAAGACAACGCCGCTAAGGTGCGCCTGTTGTCGTGGTATAAAGTGTGGGAGGTTTCCTATGGGAAAGCTACGCATAGGGAAGGGTAATTCTGCCATTGTGATGGATGACACAATGGATGAGATATTCCGCAGAGCCATCAACAGCGCACAACCGGGGCTGCTGCCTATCTTGGAGCGCGCTGTGAGCGACTTGGAGCGCTCTGCTAGGTCGGAGTGGCCCGTCAAGACTGGCACATCTCGAGATGCGCTTGAGAGCGGTGTGCGCTTCATCGGCTCCACTGCTCTTGAGGCATTCGTGGTCAACACTGCAGACCATTCGCCATTCATCCGCGCCAACAACCTCGGAAAGAAGTCGCCGTATCAGGTGCTCATCCGGAGGCCCGGGATCAAACTTGGGAAAGAGCTAGCGGAAACGCTGGGAGATAAGTTGGCGCGCGTACTCACAGGGCAGGACTGAATGGCTAGAGAAGAAGTCATCAAGCTAGCGTTCGAGGCAGATCTCTCCGACCTTCGGAAAGAACTCGGCAAGCTGCCGGAGATCGGATCAAAAGAAGCCAAGGCCATGGTTAAGGCTTTGGAGAAGCAGTACAAAAGGGCCGAGCGAGCAGCGAAGAAATCTGCCAAGGCGCAGAAGTCTGCCTCTGGCAAGGTCAAGGCTGGCTTTGAATCTGCCAAGCAGGCGGCGGAAGGATTCGGCGGCGCCGTTGGCGGCGCTGCGGGCGGAGTGGAGAAGTTCGCCCGCTCCATGTTTGAGGCGTCCTCTGCTATCGGTCCCGTTGGTGTCGCACTCGTAGCTGCAGGGTTGGCGGTTACTGGTGTGGGTATCGCCGCGTTCAAGGCCTCACAGTTGGTCGTGGGGCTCATCGGTGATGCCGAGGAGTTGGCTACCAGTCTGGAGCCCTTCGGAGAGGCTGGAGTCTTTGCGCCAGTCCCTACGGAAACGATGGCTAGCATTCAGGCCTTCAACGATTCCATGGATGGTCTGGTTGTTGTCGCTGACAAGCTAAAGGTGGAGCTTGCCGGAGAGTTGGCTGCCGGGCTGGATGACCTGGCCCGCAAGATGGTCGTTGGCTCGCTTGTCGTTACCGATCTGATTGACAAATTCGGAGGGCTTGGAGCAGTCATTGAGACGACAGCGGCTGGACCCTTCATCAAGCTGTTTAAGGTCCTCAAGGATCAGGACGTAGTAGCCGGTGCGCTGGCTAGTTCATGGGATGGCTATGGTGATGCTGTTGGCGATGCGCGCACGAAAGCCGATGAGTTGCTCGAAGTTGTACGGGAGCAGAAAGAGAAGACAGAGGCAGAGCGGAAAGAAGCCGAGCGAGCAGCGGCAGCCAAGAAGGCGCAAGCCGCTGCGGAGCGGGAGTACAAGAAGGCTGTCACCGAGTCACTAAAGGCGATCAAGGACATCGAGAAGGCTAGATCTTCCCTTGCCAAGATTACCGAATCAACCACTGCAGACCTTCTCTCGGACGAGCAGAAGATAGAGTCGGCGTTCCAGGATCGGGTAGATGCGATCGCCGATGTGGCGATGGAGTCTAAGGACGCTGCAGGCGTGAAAGAAGCGCTAGACGCTGCGGAAGCCCGAAGGATCCGAGAGCTATCCGCGCTGGATGAGGAGCGCACCAAGTCGCAGAAGCAACAACTGCAAGACGTGGCAGCCTTAGAGTCGCAACTGGCAGAGCAGTCCCGATCGATGAAAGCTCAAGCTGCGGCCGATGGGATGGCAGCGGCAGACGCAGCACTATCCACCGCAGCTGCATCTTTCGGGACACTGGCTCAACTTCGCATCGACCACATCGAGGGCAACTTCAACGCGTTTGAGGAGAATATCGAGAAAGAAGCCAAGAAACGTAGACGCAATGAAGAGTCGGAGATCGCCGGGCTGCTCGCAGCAGGGAAGATCTCCGAGCAGGAAGCCGATCGCCGCCTTGCCAACCTCGATGCATTGGAGAAGGCGGACAAGAAGAAGGTCAAGACTGCGGAGAAGTTCGCAGAGCGGCAAGCACTGAAGGCGTTCAAGGGACAGAAGGCAGCGCAGAAAGCCCAAGCCATTATCGACGCAGCTCGAGCAGCGGTAGCCCTTATCCCAGGGTTCGCCTTCCTAGGCCCGGGAGCTCCCGTAGCAGCTGCAGCAGTGGCCGGCACTGCATTGGGTACCCAGTTGGCCGTCATCAACGCACAATCCCCTCCCGACTTCCCTGTAGGCGGTCCTGTTGGCGACCGGCTTGGCAGCCTGTCAGCTGACCACGTGCCGATCTTGGCCACTCCAGCCGAAGGCGTTGTCACTCCCCGGGGTATGGACGACCTTGGGCGCGAAGGTCTCGCAAGCATCAATGAGGGAAGAGGCGGAAGTCAGAACATCACCCTGCAAGTCGGCGCCGATGTTGTGGCGCGAGCAGTGATGAGCAGTCCCGATCTGGCTGGTAGGATCGCTGCGGAGTTACAGGCAGTGATGAGCATTACCAGTGGCCGAGTGCCAGTCTACGGGAAGGGATAATGGGCAACCGCATCGGAACAGGCATACCCGGCGGGCTCCTCATTCCGGCAAAGATCACGCACGATCAACTGCAGCCAGTGGCTACTCCACCAACGCCTATAGATTCCAGCTACTCGCAGTCAACATCGAGGCCCGGTCATGGTGTGCCCATCGATGATCTGTCGCGACTTGTCGCCCACGTTCATGGCTCTCAATCGGCAGACTTCTTGCTGCGGACTATCAAGGCAGGGATGCCGGGTCGCGATGGTCTACAGATGGCGTATCGGAAGGACTCCGAAGCGGGTACACAGTTCCGGGGTTGGAACCCTCCGAACTACCCGAACGGCGTCGCCTATGTCGCCTATGGCAGTACCCCAGCCGCGCGCTTCGATGCAGTCACGATCCCGAGCACACAGCAGATCGTAGTCTTCGATTCCGACGGCAGCACTCCCGGCACATCTCGCACCATCGACCCAGTGACCCGAGCCGTGAGTGTTGGCGGCTCTACCGTCGGACTGGGCGATGCGTGGAATTATCCGGCGCTGGTCGTGATACCAGAGACGGAGCGCATCCTTCTGCAGTTCGGCGACACTATCCGATACAGTGATGATCTCGGGGCGACTTGGAACGGATACTCGGAATCCCCAACACCGGAGGACGCGGCTACCGACTTCGGGCGCTCCCGGATGGCGTTCTATCGGTCTGATATCGGGATGCTTATCGAGGACATCGCTACCCCTGGCGATGTCCATCAGTGGGCATCCTCCGATATTGGTTCCACGTTTGTAGAGGTGAAGACACACGTAGCGCTCGGCTCTTCGGTTGCCTATGCATCCTCGCAGGATGGCGTCTTCGTTTTCTACCTCCGGGCCGCTGATTCGTTGCCCATCGTCCGCCGACTGTCGACGCCGTTCGAGGATCTATCGACGGTCGATGAAGTCGAAGTCGTAGGCGTCGGGCTCGTGTACGCGGAAGGCTCCATCACAGCAGACCCGAACGGGACGCTCTGGGTCCATGTGAGGGAGGACGCCACAGGCGACCTCAAAGTGTATCGATCTGTCGATGCCGGTTCTACGTGGGGAAAAACGAAAGACTCGCTGAAGACGCCATCGTCTAGCGCGTACCTGACCAACTATAAAGGGGTTTCGAGCTACGGTTCGGTCGTGCTTTTCTCGAATTGGTTTTCGGCGACTTCGGCGAAGGTCGGACTCCAAGCGCTTTGGCTCGGAGGCTGGCACGCCGTGACCGCGAACGGTGGGCAGCCGCCCGCAAGTCGCCGAGGCTTCGAGGCATTGTGGACGCCGATCGAGCTACCGCAGAACACCGGAGGGGGCTGGACGGAGATAGGCGGCGCATCTACGCTGGTCACTCCTGGGGAGATGCGGCGATTCACGAATGGCGTAGCTCCGAACTTGAGCTCGTACCATACCTTCACCGGCACAGCAGCGGTGAGCCAACTCATCCTTACGCAAGTCCGGGTTGAGCTAGGCGGAAGTCTGTCGAATAAGGATGTTGCCATCCACGGCACGATCTCCCAGCTCGGGGTCATATTCGAGTGGTCTATCAGCCTTTCGACGACCGGCTACCGAGTGCGCGATGAAGTCACAGCGGCGCAGGTTGGCGGCGATGAGTTGATGGACTTGACGGCTGATATCGTCCTGCTCGTATGGGCAACAGACCTCCGGATCGTCACGTACTGGTGGAGACCTGGCGAGTCCACCGTCAACGTCGGACCAGCGGGCGCACTCGCATCGGGAGTCGGAGCCACGACGGAGCTCCGATGGGGGCACGAAGACAGCGGCGGCATCGCTACGTCTTTTTGGTCACAGTTCCACTTCCATGAGCAGCCGCCCACGGTCGGACTCCCGAACTATCGACCCTACGAACCACAGACGGGGATCGCCAATGTCAAGGGCAAGCCAATGACACGGGATCCGGTCCCGGTCCCGGACTTGGGCTCGACTCCGCTTGCCGCTTTTTTGTCTGCCACCTCCGGACCCGCGCGCCGAGATGACGGCTACGACATGGACGCCGAATACGACTTCCCGATCACGAACGTTTTCCCGAGGCTCTCCCCATCTCCTGACTCGAGGTGGAGATCTGTAGGTACTGCCGAACAGATCCTCACGTTCAAGTTCGATCAGGAGATGTGGTTAGGCGACTCCATCGGGATGTACATCAGCGGAGCCAACTTCCGGACGGCAGTTCTGGAGTCAAGCATTGACGGCTCTTCATGGACTGCTCGAGGCACGATGAATCTGGCAGAAGGATTCGAGGGCCTGGATGTCATCCGTACAGGGGAAACGCTCACCCCGGGCGCGACAGCCGATGCAGATCGGTATCTCTTCGAGGAGAGTCTGACAGGCGGATGGGTAGACTTACCAGGCGCTCCAGCTGTACAGCGCAGAGTAGCGAGTCAGAGCGCCGGAGGATGGACAACTGCGACCACAGCGAAGCCGGTGATCACCTTAGAAGGTGTGCTTGGGAGTGATCCCATCAGTGCTACCGCAGTGAAGTTTGTATTCCCCTCTGGTCTGCTCGTGATTCATCTCACATCGCAGGTGCTGGTTCCATTCTGGCGAGTGCGGATACCAGCGCAGAGCACTCCCGACGGCTACATCGAGGCGGGCATCATCATGGTTGGCAAGATCGCCGCATTCGGCGATCGCATCGACTGGGGACGAGGGTACGAGATGATCCCCAACACCGCAATCACGCGCGACAACTACGGCACCACTCGTGCGCGTGAATTAGGGCCTCCGTCTCGCAGGTGGTCGCTGCATTGGCAGAGCGGCACCAATCACTGCGAGATCCGGACTGGTCCAGATGTCGATTATGTCGGCCCTACTGTGGGCATTCCCATGGTTGGAGATGAGGACGTGCTGTATAGGCTCTTCGGGCACATCCAAGAAACCAGGGGAGGCGAGATCCCTTGCTTGGCTATTGAAGAGATCCCAGATGCAAATACGACCATCAACGATGCTACGCGGATGCTTTACGGGCGTCTGACTTCGAGCGCTCGGGGCAACAATACCGCTGGAGATCTCGGGGTCGATGAGCAGCAGCGGATAGAGTCCCTTGTTTTTGAGGAGATCAAGTAGTGCCCGGATCTTCCGAGGTTCGCGGCAAGTATGCGGTATGGCTCATCGATCTAGACATCGGAGGCAGGGTCTACAGGTATGCATCCCAGAAGATCTCCGTAGCTACCTCATCCGGAGGCAAGTTCTCCTATGAATCCGGGCTCACACCCCTCTCCATCGGGCTCGATGATGGCAGTGCGACCAAGTCTCTGACGGTGACACTCAATACCGGAGTGGACTGGGCGCTCATTAAGGCTCGTGGGCAGCCTCTGGAGCTGCAGAGCGCCACTGTGCGGCGCATCTTTCCCGGGCAACGATTCGAGCGCGCTACAGTCATCGTGAAGGGTCTGACAGAGACGCCTCTGTATTCTGCGAAGGAAGACCCCATGGTTATCTCGGTGGTCCGATCTCCGATCCGCGATGCCAAACTCGTGCCGGATGCCAATGCGGTGGTTGATGGTTCCACGTTTCCGCGCGCTGCTACGGGCTACTCCATCGGCGATAAGGCAGAAGGCCTAGCGTATCCATTGATTTTGGGCGCGCCTGGCCACGATCCGAACCACGGAAGGCCTCGAGCTGCAGTCCCTGCACTCGCGGCTGATTTTCAAGTGGGCCTTCTGGACTCTACGCTGGTCGTTGCAGACCGACCCATCGCAGCTGCCACGGTGATGCTCGAGAACACCACGCTGCACAACTTCGGCGTATCAGTGCCCGTACAGACGCGTTCAGATAATCTTGGGCGAGTCTATAGCTTCGTCGACTTTATCACCGCTCCCACGATGCTCGGAGGAGAAGGGGACGAGTATTGGGTCGGATTCCAAGATGATGATGTGTATGGAGGTGGCTCTATTCACCGTGGGAAGATGGTCCGTGGTGCTGGGGATATCATCCGATTCCTGCTCGAAGAGCACTCCAACATCGAATACGATCGCGGGCGGTTCGAGGCGGTTGCAGACTGGCTAAACAGGTTTAAGATCGACTCGTACATCAACGCGAGACAGGACGCGTGGGCGTGGATTGAATCCGAGATCTTAAGGTGGCTCCAAGTGGTGCCTGTGGATGGTGTGGATGGCTTGTACCTGCAGCCCATGAACTACGGGGCCACAAAGCAGGACGCCCGGATGTGGCTGTCTACAGAGAAGGGGCCCCGGAAGGTCAAACGCACCGGGCAACTGTCGACACTGCGAGAGCCCATCTACAATGAGTTCACGTTCGAGTACCGCAAGCCTCGTGATGGCTCGAAATACTTGGACAGGCGCATTCTGACTGGTCACCCGTACAACTTACAGCAGGTCGAATTCTACCCAGGCGTGCAAGACAAACGCATCTTCGCAAACTACCTCTGTAGACGCTCGCAGGCCGACTACGATATCCGGCCATGGCAAGGGGCCTCAGGCTCCATCTGGGACAATGCCACTGCTGGGCTCATCGTCCAAGGCCTCGCAGAGCGCTACAGCTTCCCCAAGCGCGCCGCTCGGTATACTGGGGGCGTAGAGCTGGAAGTGCTCGAGCGGGGAGACGTGGTGTTGTTGACGGATGGTCCGGTACATCTCTCCGAGCACATTTGCCTGGTAGAGAACCGGCTCGTTTCAGCCGATGAGGTATCCCTCGATCTGCTCATCATCGATCATCCTGTATTCACCACAAGCAGCACATAGCGATATACTCGGAGGCATCATGGACAGAGCAGAAGCGGAGAAGGTACTGAAGGCGGCGAAGTTCAAACCCGGGGATAGCACCCATGGCCATCCGGACCGAACCGCAATCAAGTCGGCACTACGCATCATTGCAACCACAACACCGAAGGAGGAGGAATAATGGCGTATGTCTTTGTAGTGACCGAAGGCTCAAAGTCGGTCAAGAATGGCAAGGTGTCGCAGACGTTCAAGATCGAGGAGACAGACGTATCTCCGACGGATGAGTGGTCTATCCCAGTGCCAGATCAGTTTGAGATGCCCATGTTCCGCGCAGATATGGAGTCGGCTGGAGCAGGGACTACGCTCACTCCAGAAATGGGCCGAGTCTCCGGATGGACTTCAGGCCTGGCCGGGCACATTGTCGCAGCGGATTCCGCTGATGCGAATCACCGCATTGTGAGCAGCCAGATCGATACCATCGATACCAATGGCGGCGGAGTCCTGTATGGTCGCTCGGTGCCAGACATCGACACTGGAGATACAGCGGGGCCGCACATTACGACGTGGATAACCATCGCTCGCGGATAGGTCATGGCGGCTAATCAGTTCGATATACTCACCGACACCCGGACGACTGCGGATCTCACTGTCGGTGGACAGATCACGCCTGCGACGTTGGCAGTCAACACCGACAACTACGCGCCAACCCATGGCCCCGTTGCTGGTGTCATCTGCATCTCTTCAAGTGCTGCCATCAACGTGACTGGCTTGCTCGCTCCAGACTTCCCGCTGGTGCGACACCTCATCAACGTGGGAGCCTATACCATCACTCTGACGAAGCAAGATGCCGCATCTCTTGCCGCCAATCGGTTTCTGATGGGTGGAGCGACTCACGACCTTTTGCCAGGGCAAGGTGCAGCGGTGTACTACCATGCTGGATTGTCGATGTGGGTGCTACTGCATGAGTCGACCACAGGCGGAGGGGGATCTCCCTCTGATCTCTGCGTTACTCGGACCGTATCTGCCAGCCTCGCCATCGCAGCGGATACCACGTGCATTCAGCGCCGCCCGCTCATCGCTGCGGGCGTCGGTGTTACGATCGACGCGAGCGGCGAGTGGCTGATTCTGTGAGGCGTACATCATGAGTGAGATCACCCTCGTCAACGGCTCGGCACCCTCGACGCCCTCGGCGGGTCGGGTCGCTGTGTATTCCGACTCGGCCGACAAGCATCTGAAAACGATAGACGACACCGGGACGATCGTCGATCTCGCGGCGGCGGGCGCGGGCGGGCAGACCGACACCGTAGCGGGCTCGCTGGGCATCACGAACACCGGCGACAACGTGAACGCCACACTCACGCCGACCTACGGAAGCGCGGCGTCGACGGTATGCGAGGGCAACGACGCCCGGCTATCCGATGCACGGACGCCGACCGGGAGCGCCGGCGGCGACTTGGGCGGCACGTACGCGAGTCCATCCGTCGCAGCTATCACCGAGACGACCGGGCCGACATCGTTAACGATCGGCGCCATCGCCGTTGGTGAGACGCTCCGCCGGGTCGGGTCGACTGTCGTTGGGTACACACCCGCGAGCGGCGGCGGCTGGTCGGTCGTCACCGAGACGACGGCGACTCGGGCGGCGGCGGCTGATGAGTTCGTGCTCGTCGATGTTGCGACGTGCGCCGTCACCCTCCCGGCTCCCGTCGCCGATGCCAAGATCGCGATCAAGGCTATCTCGGCGGCGGCGGTGACTGATATCCGGCTCCTGACGAGCGGCGCGGGTATCCTCATAGACGGCACGGATTACAGCGCCGTCGGACTCGAATTAAAAAAGCAGTACGAGCAAATCAGCGTAATATCAGACGGGACCGATTGGTTCATATACTAGGATTCACATGGCATATCAACCGGCAGAGCCCGCAGCATTTCAAGCCTACGTCACCACTGCGAATCTTGGCATTGCCGGGGTGTACCAGTCGGGTGTCCTGGATCTCCAGGGGTATACCCAGGTAGATACTCACATAATGAGCGATCAGGATGGCACGATCACGATCCGGTGGTATTCGGATGCGTTGGGTGCAGATCAGGTGCGACTGATCACCATTCCGTACAGTGCAACCAGCGAGTTCTTGCTATACGCGGCACCGGCATTCACGCCATATGTACAGTACGAGTACACTAATGGCGGAGTAGCCCAGGCTGATTTCTTCTATGAAACCAAATTTTTGCATACCTCGCAGAATCCGCAGATCCTTGGAGTGACTGCGTTCATCGCGGGAGGCATGGTCACGCAGCTGAACCGCTCGATCCTGGTCGCTCAAAATGACGCTGGCGACTGGAACAACATCAAATCGGACAACCTCCAGCACCTCAAAGTGAACGCCGCAAACCCGAAGACCAGCTACGACGAGTTGCCGACCGCTGAAATGTCTCCGATCGCCCAGTTGACCTGGCCATACCTGATCAACCTCGATCAAGTCACGGTCACCGAAGTCAACGGCGGCACGGTGACCCAAGCGGACAACATGGCGATCCTGGGAACGAGCACAACCACCGCATCACAGGCGATTCTGGCGAGCAAGAAGCTCCTCCCGTTCCGTGCTGGTCAGGGCGTTCTAGCGCGGTTCGCGGCGGTGTTTACTGCCGGGATCGCAGACGCGACGAGCAGGCAGTGGATCGGCGTCGGCGATACAGATGACGGGTTCTTTTTCGGCTTCGACGCGGACGACTTCGCCGTCACCTATCGCACCGACGGCGCGCCTACTATCGTCGACCAGACCGCCTGGAACGTCGACGTCATGGACGGGAGCGGATCGGCCAGCAATCCCAGCGGAATGACGCTGGACCCCACCAAAGGTAATCTGTATCAGGTGAGCTACGGGTCAGGATTCGGCGCCGTCAACTTCTCGATTGAGTCCGATTCAACCGGCGATATGGTCTTGGTCCACGTCCTAGAATACGGCAACACGGCGATCGTCCCGTCCACGTACAACGCGAGTCACGCGCTACATGCCGAAGCGCATAACGGCGGATCGACCACTGATATCATCTTGAAGGTTGCCGAGTTGGCCGGATTCGTCGAGGGCGACAACGCTCCGACTGGCCCGCAGAATGCGGTTGACGACTCGATCACAGCGACGACGACGGAGGAGCCGATCCTATCCGTGAGAGGGCGCGCCACGTTCGGCGGAAAGACCAGCAAGATCGACGCGCTGCTACGGTTCATCAGTCTGAACAATGACGCGAACGGCGCCGGGACATTTCGGATCCGGCGAGACGCGACCTTTACCGGCGCCCCTACTTTCGTGGACGTTGGCGCCCTCACCAGCGTGATCGAGACGACGGCGCTCGGTGGAGGTGCAAACGGCGTGATGACCGCCGGAACGGGCGTCCTCGTCTGGGCGGGCCAGGTCGGCAAAGACAAGCAGGCAAACGTCGATCTCTCGAATCTTGATCTCCGCATTCGACCGGGCGAGATGCTCACCGTGACGATCGAGCTCGTCAGTGGTGGCGGGGTGAATGCGGCGGCGCTTGTTTGGCGAGAGGACTTCTAATGTGGACAGATCGAGCGGCGTCGATCTGGCGCCGCTCCCATCGGTCGACGTCGAGGGCATCGAGCCACGTTCCGTCGACCGTCGCCGTTCCGCCAGGGCCGGCGATATAGATCGCGACTTCGCCCGGACGCGAGTGATCCACCCAAGCGTCCCAAGCGCCGCCGAATCGCTCGCCGAGGACGGCGGCGAAGGCATCGTCCCGAGCGACCGGACTCGGCCGCCCATGGGCGAGCGTGCGAACGAGATCGGTCATCCAGTAGTCATCCGTCGGGATAGCGATCATGATCCGTAATAGCCCGCGATGGCGGCGAAGAGGCCGGCGATCACCGTAGCGATCGCGGCGATGACACGCCCTCGGAATCTCCATTTCGCCACAGTCACGATCGAGTCTTCGGTCTCGTCCTCTTTCATTTCGTCTGGTCGCATTGTTGGCCTCTTTGCATTGTCCGCCTGGTGAGAGTGCGATCCCCATGCCGACGAGATTCGGCGTTTCAGCGTCGGGGCTTTGCGCTAGCGCAATGCATTGCGCGCAATGCTGTGCGCGCGCAAGGGTTATGATGGCGCAATGAGTGAAGAATCTGTCGCCATCGCCGCCCTAGATCGAAGGGTCGAGAAAGTCGAAGACGCCCTCGACCCAGTCGCGCGCCTTGCGGCTGCGAAGCATACGCACGGCAACAAACTACAGGAGCATTCGGGACTAATTGCCGAACTTGGAACAAAGGCGGGCGCGATGGAACAAAAGGTTGCGATCGTTCAGACTGAGCTGGACGGCCTAAAATCAACGGTGACGACTGGCTTCACCGATCTAAAGGATGTGATCGTCCACCGGGCCGAGCAAGACGCCGCCGACCGTGAGCGACAACACGAACTCGCAGTTCAGTCTGCGGCGGATAGTCGCGCGCTCTGGATGAAGGTGCTTGGCCTTGTCGCGACCGCGCTAACCATCGCTGGAGGTGGCGGCGGCGCGCTGTACGCAATGAGCGGCGACGAGCCGGCCGAGCGCCCGATCGTCGCGCCGGTATCGCCATGAGGCTGCACCTTGTTCGGTTTCTGTGGCATGCCTGCGACGTAGGGCTCGGCCGATCATACGGGCATACGGGAACGGATACCCAGGACTGTATTCGCTTCCAGGTGGCAGTTCTTCGGGGCATGTATCCGACGATCGACTGGACGCCATGGCTCGGGCTTCTCCACCTCGATGGGCA
>Ga0255047_10001107_pt1 | contig 20425 bp, 23 predicted proteins | sample JV7_2_1_MG_FD_183640 | JGI IMG/M metagenome (GOLD analysis project Ga0255047, IMG submission 183640) | Seawater microbial communities from Jervis Inlet, British Columbia, Canada - JV7_2_1 | ecosystem: Environmental > Aquatic > Marine > Inlet | place: Canada: British Columbia | collected 2016-10-06 | reverse complement strand
AGCATTATCAAATTCTCGGATTCATCATTCGTGGAAACCGTGAGTCGCCAACATGGGGCGAGAGTGAGGGCATCTTTGTGTTTGCCATGACAACTCTGGAATTGATTCACTGCAAAATCCTTAATTCGAGTCCCAAACAGCCGCCTCGATGCAATGTCTTGATAGGGGGCTTCATCGGCTATCATCAGATGTTCCGCTTGGAATAGATCAGCGTTGAATTCGCTTTTCCCCGTCATATACCGATATGGCCTCGCAACGCGGCCACCCAGCATTTCAGTGATCAGGTCTTGGAATAGATTTTTGCCACAATTTCTTGGGCCAGCCATAACGAGTGCTTGCCCCGGCATGGGCTTCCCTGCTTTCATCATCAGCCGCGCCATGTGGAGCCACCCGAAAACGTGCTGGGGTTGGTCTGGATCAACCGCGTGGAATAGTTCAGTGATGATTTTCTCAACCATCGGAAACGGGCGCGGCTCACCCTTAATGACAACTGGATCGTCCGTAACCAGCACCCGATTACCCTTAAACATCAGCACGCCAGCCTTGTGGCCCGCGAGTGGCCCGGCATATTCGCAGGAATATTCGTGCGTGCATTCAGCCAGCACACGATCAACGTCGCTCATATTCTCGCCCTGCAACTTCGCGCCTCGAACCCCGCGCAGCTTTAACTGCCTCTTAACAGCATCGCCGTTGAGGGAGAGGAAGCGTTCGCGGTTGTCGCGCATGAAGAATCGGCCCGATAAGGGATGGTGGAATATTTCAAAAGGGAGCATATTTTGGGGGGTTGAAGTGGATTATTTTTTGGAGGTTGCCATTTGCCCGGCGACCTTGGGGCATTCTTACAAATTGAGATTTTGTCCAAGTGGCGGGGTCTGCACCGAGTTGACAGGCAAGCTGGAAGAATTTCCGCGTAGCCGCCTCGCTCCGCTCTCGCACATCGAACCAAGCATGAATCGACTTCCCTCCAGAGTCCACGGCCATGCAGAGGGGGGCGTGGAGGGCTAGGTGTTGGATGATTGAGGCATGGGAGTCGTGAGAGCCTTCGTCAAATTCCACAACGAGGTAGTGGCGCGGGCCGGTGTTGGAGAGGGTGTGTTGGGATCGTTTGCCCGCTTGAGTTTCGCCCCACTTATCCGACATGGGAGATGGGACTATGAATTGGTATCGAGAGGGGTTCCAGAGGGTGCGGGGCTTGGTGGCAAATTCTCTGGAACTCAACCCAATGCAGAGCAGCGGGTCGCCCTCGAATAATTGCTGGAGTGCTTCCCCGGCATTCGCGCACTCGACCATCGACGAGTTCACCAGTGCATCCATGCCGCCGCCGAGGTTGGCGATTCGTTTAGTGTCAATGGGGTTGGGGAAGGGCCAGCGGGGGCGCACCTTGACAACGGAATTGCGGATTGTTTTGAGGGCATTCTGGACTTCGCCCGTCTGGAGGCGGCGACTAGAGTGCTTCCCAACCCACTCCTCAATATCGGCATCGGCGTAGCCCGCCTTGTCCAACACACACGCGGCGTGGAATATCCATTTATGAACACCCGTGCCGCTAGATGGGCAGTCTTTGATTCGTGGAGGGAGAGTGGTTGGCATTTAGTCCGCGAATTGTGCTGCCCGCCGGGCTGTTCTGCGTTCAGCGATCTCGTCTTGGAGTTGGAGCCGCCCCTTTAGGTTGGCCCGCATGAGATCATGCTTCAATATTTCCACCTCGGTCTGGTGGTTGTGCTTCAATGTTTCCACTTCAGTTAAGTGTGATGCTTCCTCCTGCGCCAGTTGGCGTTCAAGGTCGCGCACTCGTTCCTCCAGCACTTCGATTTCGTGTTGTTCGTTTTCAGTCATGTCTAAAGTCTCCCCGGTCATCGCACACGCGAGCCGGGGGTATGCGGTGGTTGTTACCTAGCCCAAACCCCAAAACCGTAAGTATAGCCAGCCTTTCTTACTGGCGAGTTTTGTTGTTGTTCTGCCACCGCAAAATTATTCATCATATACATAAACCAAGTATCACTCGGCTAACTGCGCCCGCGTTTTCCTCATAGCTTTTGTCTCGAACTGTGAAAAACAAATGCGCGGCTGTTTCTGTTCTGATTGGGTTGCCGAGAACTCTGTATTCCTCTTGATATTTGGTGTATGGGCCGCGCACGCCGCAATAAATTTGCCAGATATGCTCGAAGTCATTCATCCTCATCCTCCCCACTGGAACAATCTGGACACGCATAGGCTGGCCCTGCCCCGCCAGAGTCCACGGTCATGTAGCCGCGCCCTTTGCAATACTGGCAAGTCTCCTCTCGTTCCTCGTCTATACAGTCGTATTCCATGTCATCGTTCAACATAGAGGATTCCGCAATCACCGCGTCTACCGTCAACTTTTACTAACCCCGCCTGTTTTAGTTCGGAAATCCGACCACTTATACAGTTCAACCGGCGATCCATTAGCTTGGCGATTTCCTTGGAGGTGATGCCCGTCCCGCAACGCTTAATGGTTTCATAAACTTTCGACCTGTCTCGTTTTTTAAATGCCGCTGACGGGTTTACTCGTATGCTGTTCGCATTGCCGCTGTGTCTGTTTCGGCATATATCGTCTAGTGGTGCTGTTTTCATTTCGTGTATGCTTTCGTCTCGTATGCCTCTGCCGCAACGGGGCATCCCTTGATCCACTCTGGAGTGCGGCACATTAAATTCTGAATCTCGGCGCGGGCTTGTGTATCGTCCTCGTCAACCTCCACAATAATCTCATCGTGGACTGTCCACATAACCTCGAACCCGGCTCGCACAATCGCATAATAATGTTCTGCAAATATGTCGCGGGCGGTGGCTTGCACAACATTCTCGGCCAGCTTCCCACCATACCAGTGGCGTGGAGTTGCGCCCCGCGTGATGGAGGCAAACCACTGGTCGCTTTTGTAGCGCACATTGAAGTAGCAAATGTGCCGCCCGCTTGGGAGTTCGTAATAGTGATTCTCGTTTACGTCGTTCTTAAATTCTCGTTCCCGTTGCCTCCAAAACTTGAGGATTTCTGGATTCGTGCGCCGGTACTCCTTGACGGTGTGTTCAGCCTCGTCACTGGATAGCGTCACGCCCCAATTATCGGCGATCTGTTTGAATCGAGCGGCCCCACATCCATAGCCCAAGCCCAGCACCCGAATCTTGGCGAGTTGCCGGGCTTCCTTGTCCACCTTGTCCAGCCCCATCGTAGAGAGCGCATGAGCGGTGTAGATGTCCTCGCCTTTGCGAACGTAGTCCATCATCTCGGTGTTGTCGGTGAGCCACGCCATGACGCGGGGTTCGATCTGCGCCAGATCACAAATGATAAATTTCTTGCCGGGCCGTGGAATGAACAAGCTGCGAGTGTCGATCCCGAAGCTCTCGCCCCGTGGGAGATTCTGCATATTTAGGCCGGTGTCGCCTGACCAACGCCCCGTGAGGGTTGCGCCAAAGTATTTGAGGCCAAACGGCATCGTTCCATCGTCGCGCAGTCGAGTATTCACGGTCTGGAATAACCGGAGTAGCCGGTTGGATTTTCGCCAATCGCGCAGCGCAGCCACTACCGGGTACTTGTCACCATACTCGGCCTCCCATTCCACACACTCTGGTTCGTTCTGGTTGGTGCTAACTGGAGCCGGTATGTCTTCCTTGGCGCAAAAAATCTTGAGTTGTTTGAGAGAGTTGATGGGTTCCTCGTCCTCGGCCCACGGGACTTTCTTCCCCGCCGCTTCCTTGATCTCATAAAGTACCTCGACCCCGGCATCTAGTTTCGGTTTATCAATTTGAATGCCGCGTTGCCCACTGGTCATGGTGTGGCGGGCTAAAATTCTTTCGTGGTAAGGCCAATACTTTTCATAAAGCCGCCAAAGTTCGTGACAGTAAACGGAGTCGTACCGGGCATATTCGATGAGGGCTTTGAGTTCGGGTTCGTCTAGGTCGGCGGGGAGCTTGCCCTTCATGTTGTCCCGCACCGATTTGTCAGGTTTAACCCCCAACATTTGTTCCGCGAAGCCTTTGAGATTGCGCGGGCATTGGATGTACACGGCGAGATTTGCGGAGCAGTCCCATGTTGGAATTAAGTCGCCGGGGATATACCCCATGCGCTGTGCCGCCTCGAACACCGTGGAATCGAACGCTGCATTATGGGCCACGAACGGTGCGTCGGCTGGGATATTGCACCAAGGCGCATCTTGGGTCGGCCCAACATAATCAATCCCATCCCCGTAGAGTGACACCATGTAGGGATCGAATTTCGGATGGCGACAATAAGCATCGGGGCCGAGTCCCTTAACGGTGCATTCGGCGTCGTAATATGTCTCGAAGTCTATTGCGATCATCTCCTTAAAATGGGGGCAGCGACGGGCAAACCAATAAACCCCGCCGCCACCCCGTCACCCACTCAACCCCTCCGTCAGCGGGTAAGTTCTCGCGCCCAAGTGGCGAATTTTTCGTCGTTTTTCTCTCCAGTGGTTAGCACTGGGATGTACCAGCTATTAGCCCCCTTTTTCTTGAGGGCCGAGGTTAGTCCCCAACTTCCGTATTCCAGACCGGCGCGGAGGTTTAGGGCCGCAGCGGTGAGGATGGGTTTGGCGGCGTTTGTGTATGCGCTGAAGCTGGAGAGAATCCAGCGGGCCATAGCGTAGCGGTGGTCGCCGAACTCCCACGGGAAGTAGGCTTCATCGTCCCCTCGTACCAGCACGGTGCAACACACTTGCGGGTTCCATGTTGGCTTCGCGCCGTCCTTCCCCCATTCGAGTGAGCCACCTTGAGCCAGCACTTCGTCCAGCGTGTCGGCGGTTTTGGGCATCGCACCAGACCCATACTCGGTGTGTTCGTAGTAGGATTTTTTCGCGTGGAGAACCGTGAGCCAAACCGGGTCTTCCTTTTTCTTCTCTGGCTCATCGGCTCGCGCCCCGTACAGCGCGTACTCGGCGTTTAGCACCAGTGAACCGGGCATGAATAGTTCGCCCAACTCGCCAGTTTTCGCAGCCATCTTGAGGGATGGCACAACCAAGTCGCTTGTTTCTATTTCTCCACTGACAGAACCCGCCGCCGGTTGGGGGAGGGCTACTGCCGTGGTGTTTTCAGCGTTGTCGCTGCTATCGTTTTTCTTTTTTTTCTCACTCATCGTTGTTTCGTTAGGTATGTTTTGTCCCTCCCACGCTCGATGAGTCCTAGATCGTCCAGAACTTCGAGGGTGGACTTGGCAAATTCTTGTTTTTGCCCACGCGGGGCTTGCTCCTTGAGCTTTTTTTCCAGCGTCCCAATGGTGAGGGAACACGCCTCCAGAAACTCCTCCTGTGGAACGATCTCCTTGAGTGCGCCCCATGTGCTGGCCACATCTTTGATCTTGCGGTTCCCGGCAGTTTGTTTGAGTTCATAGCCCGGTATCTCCACGCCTTCGAGGCGCAGTTCGAGTGCGGTGCTGCGGACGTTCTTCGCCCATCGTTCCATGATAGACGCCACATCCAAGGCCCGCTGGAGTTGGGCCGGGTTGGTGAGTGCCGCCGTTTTTGCTGACTCTGGTAGGAGTAGCCCGTCGTAATCTTCTGCAATGTCCATAGCGCGTTTTTGTAATTCGGGGCAGCGGGATTTGCTCCCGCAAAATAGGCAGTTTTCGGAGTCGGGCCGGTACGGGCTGGAGGGGTCATCGGCTCGCTCAACAATAATCTTAAACTCGTCCGTCCAGCCCATCGCTTCCTCGCGCTCGAACCTCGACGATTGTTCCAGTTCATGCCGGGGCGTTAGGAAAATAAACTCGGCGGTTTTGGCTTCTGGAAATTTGTGGAACGCGCCAAGCGTGTACGCCTTGGCTTGCATATTGTTTATCGGATCATCGACAACCCACTTGCCGAATTTGTAATCAATGAGTGTGATATGTGTGCCGGTGAGCAGCACAACGTCACTGGTTCCCCACGTTATGTCGGGGATTTCCAGCCGACACTCAACGTGGATTTGGCTGGCTTGCCGCAGTCGAGGCTCAACCTTTTTCATGCACCATCCAATCAGCGTGGCGTGTTCGTCTGTGAGGGTTGGCAATTCGTATGTCACTTGAAATCCCCTTCCTTAATGGCAATGGCCCATTTCTCCATGACATCATGCAGCATCGTGCCTTCGTCGGCGGCGGTTGTGTCGCCGCTGGAGTCGTTCGTCCATTGCGGGCAGATTTTTTTGTGCTTCAGTTGGGAGGGGGAATGTTTCGCGTGTTCTTCTGGCATAGGATGAACTCCTTTATCGGGGCAATATGCTCCTTATTGATGTGATAGCCGGTGAGCCTAAAGACAGTCCAGCCAGCGGCAGCGGCGGCATTGTACTTTTCACAATCCTTCGTAAACCCTGCCGGTTTCGTATGCCGCCCGCCGCTCCAGACGCCGCCCTCAATCTCGATGGCGGTTTTGGTCGCTGGATGTGCGAAATCGAACCTCCATTTTCGTTTCGGGTGAAAGGCGAGTTCCTCGACGAGTTTCGGCCCGTCCATAATCCCCCAAAAATATGCGAAACGAATCTCCAGAACCGACCGCTTCGGCTGTTTCTTTTTTGCCCCCATAAAATTAGTGGGGTTGATCCAACGCGGACACACGCCCGCTGACTCAACCCGTTGTTTTGGAGGGGGGCGTTTTTCATGCTGGAATGTTTTTAATGCGCTCTAGTGCGTCAGTGTTCTGGAATTCGTTCAGCCCGGAAGTAAGGGCTTGGCGATAGAGTTCACTCAATCGAATGCCGAGAACCCGCGATTGCGCCTTTGCGGCGTCACGGAGTTCCGCGCTAATTTTCACCAGTATTGTGTATTCCTTGTCGTTCATTGTTTTCAACGCCGTCGAGAGGGTGACTTCCTACCGATTATTTTACAAGTTTTATTTTCGATTTTTTCCATCATTTTATTGAAAGCTGAAATCAGCAGGGATTTGCTTCTTGCCTGTGTAGTGTTTTGCGGTGATTCCAGCCTCCGAGTGACGCCCCACGGTAGCCGCAACTTCCAGCCCATACTTCTCCCGAATCGTGTGGAGTGTGTGGGCGCGGAGTTCGTGGAATGTTTTGTCGGTTTTGAGTCCACCCTCGTTCCTCAACCACTTATCCAGTTCCTTCATAAAATAGCCGCAGCGTTCGCCTGTCCAACCATTTTCGGGGAGGATGTATTCCTTGTCATCAGTTAATGTATACCATTGCTGGAGGGCGGCGTATATTTTGGGGTCGAGCGGTATGGCCGTGGGCTTCTTCCCCTTCTGATCCGCCGACATGACAATATGCGGGTGGCCTTTTTTCATCTGCACCCAATCCCACTTGGCCCGCTGGATTTCTCCCCGGCGTAGCGTGGACTTGGCCAGCAGATACGCAGCGTGAAAGTCGGGCCGCACCTCACTCAACGCCTCCACCTTCGCATCCAACACCTCCACCACTTCATCCTCCAGAGGTTCTTTATCCACCGTGGCTGGAGTCTCGGTTTGTTCCAGCATGAAGTCATCGAGGTTGCCGAGGTAAATTTCTGCATCTTCGTAGCGAGAATGGAACGACTTTTTGAATATGGATTTTGCCTGTTTCAATAAGGACTGGATGCTGCGAAGTTTGCGTTGCCTTGCGGCCTCACCTTGTCCACGCACCGAGTCTAGTTCAGAGTCAATAAATTCGCGGACGAGTTTTCCAGTGAGCCGGGACATGGGGAAATTTTTCAGTGAAGTGCGGCGACCTATAATTTTCTTGAGCGCACCAATGTTTCCCTCAATCGTGCGCTCCTTCAGTCCATGCCGCATCGCGAGAACTCGATAGGAGCGCGTGACTAAATCCGCACTCGCATGAGACGGTTCCTTCAACGCTTCTGGTTCAACGCCCGTCAGCATATAATCAATCACCCCCAAAGCCATTGCCACCGCCCAGTCTGGATCGTCGGTGTGGAGGGAGGTGGTTTTGCGATACCCCTGTTTCTGAATTTTAATGTAGAAGGAGCCGCCTAACTGCGGCTTGAACAGGGTGTAATGCCGCCCCTTATACATGAAGCGCACCTTGCCGTTTTCAATGTAATGGATTGGAATGGTTTCGGGGTCATAGGTGTTCATTTTGGTTTCCAGCCTCCGAGCGGGGGATAGCACTCGGCGCAAAATGGAAACTACAAAATCGGCTTTTAGAAAACAAGCAAAAAAAAGAGCAAATGGTTGGGGGTCAACGCATCCTACTCCGCATCAACAACTTCCGTGGGCGCATTATCATCGGATGCTGGTTTCAATATGTGCCATGCGCCGAAAAACTTTTCTAGTTCGGACTGTCCACTGCCGTCGCCAGAGAGTCGGATGGAGGCGGCTGTTTGGTCGGTTGGGACGATGTAAAATGTGTTGTGCATGAGGCACACAAAAATGAAGTAGTCGGATTTTTTATTCTTGAGCGCGGTGTAGCGGTAGCCGTAGCTCCCTTTGCATTCCGCTGGAATCCGACAAGTCTTGATCTGGAGTCTGTGATATTCGCGGGCGTTAGTTCCCGCCAGTAAATCGTACCCGTCAACATCCACCGCCGGGCGAGCGACACAAAAACCTAGTTTTAATAACTCGGCCTCGACGAGTCGCTCCCCGATTGTGCCTAGTGTTGTTGTGTTCACTGGAGTTAGTTTTCATTTAGGAGTGGGGATGCTAGTAGTTCTGTGTAGCGGCCAAGTAGATTAACTGGGTTAATGGTTCTTCCTTCTGTTTGGATTTCCAGCACCTTTTCGGGGGTTGGGAAGTAAGGGATAAAGGTTCCGTTGCGTAGGGCTTCTCGTTCGTCTTTGTTAAAGCCGCTTTTCTGCAAGGCAAGTTCCACCGTTACCAACCCCACTCCAAGGGTTTGGGCCGCTTGAATGTCGCGGTGGACGGTTTGCCATTCCTTGAATCGGTCTTCGTTTACCTTGGTGTAAAGTTCCAGTTGTTGTGCGTCATTCAGTTGCGTTCGGCGCATCTCCCTTGTGAAGTCTCCAGAGTAGCTGTTTATTTTGCGCTTCGATTGCGGCAACTTGTGAATGGCGAGGCTTTTCCCAACATCCAGCTTGGATGTGCGGAACCCGAATTGCGCGAAGGCTTCGTGTTCCAAATCGTACTCGCGCCCGAAGTCGCCTTTCGTATCGGTGGCCGCTTTATACAAACGGTTGATGGACTTTGCGCTCCCCGGCACGATTGATTCTCCAAGGTGAGTGAGTATTTTGGTTGTGCGCTCGTCCAGTGAATCATTCTCATCCCACACTGTTCGCCCCGATTCTGTGGTGTTCCGAGCCATGTCAAACAGCTTGGCCGCAAATATCTTCTCATCCGTGAATGGCTGGATAAGTGTGCCGAAGGCTTGCCAGTAGTGTACGTCTGGCTCGCCCCCGGCTCGCATCGCTGCGACTAAAGGCTCCTTGAGGTAGGAGTAGGGGTCGCTGTATTTTAGATCGAAGTAATTGTAGTGGCCGTTTTTTTCCTTTGTGATTTGTAGGTTGCCGTTCCTCGACCACGGCGGGACAAACCGGCGCATGGCTTTTTCTTCTTCTGAACTAATTCCAGACAGATTGTTGAGAACTTGGCTTGTGACTACTGGAAGCAATGTGGTTCCAGCTAAAGCCGCAAACCGCTTTGCCCCTATTTCCCGCAAGCCGGGGGTTCGCATTTCTTTATGCGCCAACTTCAAAGTGTTTAAGTTGGTGCGGATCACTTCTGCCGGGAAGCTAACGAACGCCCCCATGAGTGGAAACCGGCGCAAAGACTTAATGGCCATCGGCACTCTGGAATAGGTCGGGTAGGTGTCCTTGATGATGTTGGCAACCTCTTGGCGAAGTTGTGGATTCTTGGGGTCAATCTTGAGAGCCTTGGAATACCGGGCAAGTTCAACTTCAAAGTTGGCAATCCGAAACGCAGAATCCACCCCTTGATAAACTTCAAACGGCAACTTACCGGCTTTCACCAAGCCTCGCGCCACCGTAGGCAGATCATCCGCCCCCAATCTAATGCGACCCTTGGAAACATCTTCTAGCCATGCGCTTTTATCCTTACCAAGCACATCCTTGATACTGGCCAACATTTCACTTGGCACGGCGGCTTGGTCGAAGAAATCCAGCTTCGCGTATTCTTGAATTTTCTCAAGCTGCGCTTTGTTATCTAGTTTGACTATGTCTGCCCCGATTGTTTTTAGGGCTTCATAGGTTTGTTTTGGGGAAAGCCGGTTGTTCGCCATCCCCATCATCACGCCACCAGTAAAGTTTCTAGCCTGTGTAACATGGCTCAAGACTGTGGCACTGACGTTTGCTGCCGCTGCCGGGGCCATTAAAAGTCTTATCGGGCCAGAGGGGGCTTGTAGTTCGTCCAGCGAAGTGAAGGCTTTGGCCAGTTCCTTGGTTGTGTAAAGTCCGTCGATTGGGGCGAGCCGTGGATTACTGGCCAGTTTCTTGCCTAAACTTCCATCCTTCTTGACGGCAAATTTTTCGCCACCACCAATCTGTTCTGAAAATCCCTCAAAAGGTTTTTCCCATAAAAATCTATTCAGCCCGGCCTCGCGTAGTTCTTGATAGAACTTGGTTGTCTCAAGGAATTGCGACATCTTGGTAACGGTGCGGGCATAGTTTACATAAGGGTCTTTGTATTCGCCCCATAGTTCGCGAATTTCAACTGGAATGTTCTTCCGTTTCTTGACCACATCCAGCACCCGCCCCGAAGACGGGATGGCTTCAAATATGTCGCGCCCCGCCACATTCAACATGGCTTCCATCTCACCAGACAGGCGACGATCCACATAACCATCTATCTGGTGTTTGGCTAGTTCACCAGCTTCCACTTTCTTTTGGGCCTCGGCAATGAGATCGGCTTGTCGTTCGTTGGCTAGGAATTCCTTTGCAACTTCGTACCTCGAACCCTCAAACTTCTTACCCTTTAGAATTTTCTCCTTAAATTTCGGGTTATCAAAAATCTCATACGACCTATGAAGATAAACCTCCATGTTATCGCCGATAGTAGATTTGAGTTCTCCTGTGACTAATTTTTGGATTTGTTTGGACAACCCTTTTTTGTGTGTCCGCATTTCAGTCAAGACCTTCTTGATTGGTTTCGGCAAGTCCACCTTCTCGTGCGCCAAGAAGGAGTTCATGCGCTCCATCAAGTCTTCTGGCTTGGGGTTGTCTTTGCCATAGGCTTTTTTCTCGGCGCGATGAAGTTTTGCGCTGACGTTATCCAGATGCTTTAGTTCGGATAAAATGTTGCCGCCCATTTCGCCCTTGCGGGTATAAACATCCACGGTGAGGCCGCTGGTTGGGTCGGTGAATTTAAGCCGCCCCTTGGAGGTGAGCCATTTCTTGTAGACATTCTTAACCGGGCCAATTGACTTACCAAACCAATCGGGTTCTTCCACCTTCGGCGGCATGGATGAAGTCTTGGTTCCCGCTGGAATTCCCATCTTGGATTCGGCAAGCATCACTGGAACCCGCGCTTCCTCCAGCTTGAGATATTTTCCGACAGATGGCGGGGCTTCCACCGGGGCTTTCATCCCAGCTTTTTCCGAGATGAGCCGGGTTGCCACTGGAACCTTAACGTCTTCGAGGCCAAGATAGTTTTTCCAGAACTTGCTTTTTATCTTTGCCTCGGTGGAGGTAAAAGTGGTTTTGGTTCCTTTTTTAAGTAACACTCCCGGTTGCATCTCACCGTTTACAGCCTTAACCATCTCCACTTCCGCTGGAGTGCCTTGGCCCTTGTTCACCCGGTTGTATATGACGCGAAGCTGTGGGCCAGTGTATTCGGTTTTGATCTGGTGTGTTAAAAGTTTTTTGAGTTTTGGGCCTTCTAAAGCAACTCCTTTACCTAGCGCGTGTTGCCCGGCTTTGACTGCAAAAAATGTTTGCAACACCCCGCCCGTCAAGGCTTCCGCTGCGGCTTGCGTGTCGCCAGCCTCAATGGCTTCGTTATAAGTTTTTACAACATCCGGTATCCCAGAAGCCATGTGTGCGCTAAACCCGGCTGAAAATATACGACCCAGCAATGGTGCGCCGCCAGATGCTACCATCGCCATCCCGACTAGCGGATTTGTGATCTGTTCCGTCGCACCAAGTATGCCGTGTTGGGTTCCGGCAATTCCCTTGGCCCATTCCTCTGACACTCCAAATTCCTCTAAATCTTTGGCGTCGATACCGACTTTCTTTTTGAGGTCGCCTATGAGGGGGGTGTTAAAAAGTCCCTGCTTGGTAAACTTGTCGGCAAGCGGCTTGTACATTACCCCGCGCTGCTCGGTGACGGGATCAGTCCACATAACACCTTCCTCCGCAATCTGCCGCTCTGACGGCCCAATGAACGGAGTCACTTGTTTCCTAAACCAATAGCTGAACTCGTCCCACTTGGAGATTGGGGGCGCGGCATTATACGCCCCGTATCGCTGCACCTTTTCCTCCATTGTCATGGAGTTGAAGTCTGGCGGGGGGTCGGCTTCTACGGGCTGAATGTCCAGTTCTTCAACTGGCTGAATGTCCAGTTCTTCAACTGGTTGAACATCTAATTTTTCTGCCATGTTGTTTATTAAGGCAGTGTGTAGCCCGCGTCAAGGGCTTTCTGTTTTTGACTTTCTGGAACAGTTACCCGCATTCCATTTGGGCCAATGAGTTCAATCCGTGGTTCGGTTGCTGGAGTTGTAGCTGAAGTGGTGGAATCTGCCCCATACTTCTTATCCATTTCGTCAATGTTTCCAAGCAACTTTTCTATTTGAGTTTGGATTGGCGTTTTAGCATCGGGGTTATACAAATCTGAATTTGGATCAGACCTTGAAAGTTCTGACGCATAGGACATACCAGACATTATCTCGGCAATCTGATCGCCCATCCTGACTTTCAACTGTTCCAAGTCTTTAGGCTGCATCCGCAATTTGCCATCTATGTTTTCTAACATATGGCTAGTTTTACCGAAAGTAACAATTCGTTGTCCCTTACCTAGATCGTGAACCACTGGCTTCATGTCTAGTTCTGTCACTGCCGCATCCGAAGCCGCCTTTATCTTCGTATCAATCCACGGGCGAATTGTTTCTGGATCGAAGTCTTCCTTCAACGCCTCTTGCACTTCTTTACCAAGCGAAGTGTTGTCGGTTGCCCACATTTTCCTCAAGGCGGTTTGGTTTTGTTCAAGAGTTTTACCGGCTTGAGTTTTTTTGTCCAAGGCTTCTAGCTTCTCGGAAGTCAACTTGTCTTGAAGGATAACATTCTTGGCTTCGGCAACGCCCAACATTCCTTGCTGGTATAGGATGTCCGCGATTTGTTTTTCGCCGGTCAAGACACGTTGTTCTTTTTCACCAGCGATGTCTGCGATTGTTGCTGCTTCCAATCTTGCAGTGTCGCGTTCCTTCAAGTCATAAATTTTTTCTTGCAGTTCGTGATCTCGTTGCTTCTGCATCTCATTCCGATCCGTCTGCATCGAGGACACAAGTCCCTTCAACTCACCCATTGACATATCCGAAGCATCGCGCACTTTCTCCCCATATTGAGATAGGTATTCTGATTTCATTGGGTCGGCTTCCTCGCCCTCGGCTGGAAGTTGCCGCGCATATTCGTTGAGTGCCGTTTCCTCCAGTATGTCGCGGGTTTCCTTGTTCTGCCGGTATTTCTCAATACCCGCCGTAAGCCCCTCAATGCCCTTCGCATACTCATCCCCGATACTACCCATCATCTGCACGATGCCGGGTGCGATTGCCGGGCCACCGCGCCCTTGATATTTGCTGAAATAATTAGCCATTTTATCCTCCCCCTCCCCAAATTGATCCCACTGCCCCAAGCCCCGCACCAATCATTGATGCACGATTTTTAGCAGTGGCAGTTCTAGCCGCCAATACTCCTTGGTAATTCTGGTTATAAATATCTCCAGCATACTGGGATTCTGGACTGAACATCGCGCCGGGGTTGAAGCCTTGCGCCTGACCAACCATGCCTCCAGACATCATCGGGTTCATGGAACTTGGTCGGCCTAGAATTGCCATGAATGGATCAGCGGCAGTTGCCTTGTTCACACCAACCATTGACTGCGCGAATCCCTGCCTTTGCTGTCTCCTCGCATTTGCGCCTTGGAGTTGGGCTAACGATTCAATCGCCGCATCCTGACTTCCATAACCCATTCCCCGCGCTGCGCCCCCTGCCCGGCTGGATTGCTGGATTTCCCTTCGCTCCCACGCACTTAAATTGCCACCGGCTTCCAAACCAGCTTGGGCTTGTTGGTTTAACTCGGCCAACAACGCTGCCTGTTCTGGATTCGCTGCATCCATTGCGGCTCGCGCACGGCCTCCATATTTTTCAATCGCCGCGATGTCGCCCCCACGCTGGAGATCGAGTTGTTCACGATCCATCTCGCCAAGTCGCGCCTGTGAAGTTTCGTACAAATCCAGCAGTTGCGGAGACATCTGCTTGGCAATGTCCATGTCCAGTTGGGCGTATTTGCCCCTAAACATTTCTTCAGCGGCGTATAATTCCGGGGCTAGTTTAACCTGTGCGCGGGTCGTTTTAAATATCTCGTCCTCGTAATCGCGAGCTTTCGGGGCTTTAATTGTCGTTCCCATACTTGTTTACCTTTCTCTCATAATCTCTCCACTTATAAATTTTCAATTGCGACCCGTGCCTGTGCCACGCGACGTATTCCATTCTGAACGGGGCGACCTCCAAGAATCGTTTGAGGGCGGCTTTTCCTGACCCAAGCCACACGAACCAAGTATTACAATCCTCAACTGGATAGGTGGTTTTGTGAGTGCATTCCTCTGCAACCTTCGCCTTTGGCATAGGGCGGCCCATGATGAACGCATCGTCGCCGCTCCAGACGTAGGCGTTGTGTAAGTGCCAGACCAGATCACCTTCAAATGTGTTTTCGGAGTCGTTATCATAGGTTGCCTTTGCTTGTTGGATTGGGGTCATCCAATTACAGTTAGTTTAAATTCATCCCCAGCCGATACGCTTGCTCCAGAAGCAATGCCTATTTTAATCGTGTTAGCGTCGTGACTGACTATCGTTAGCATAGCATCCAAATCGACAAACCCATTCGCGGCGGGTTCGGAAACCGCCCCATCCACATCAATAATTGAGACTGTGATAAATTCCGTGTTGCGCCCATGAGTAACCGTTGCTACGTCTCCACTGAACGAAACATGGTCTGAATCGTCAGTTCCCCATATAATTGTCCTAGTGTACTTCCCAGTTCCCTTGGAAGTCACGGCATGGTCGGCATGAGCGGCAGCAACCACTTCCGTTACATAGGTGCTGTTATCCACTTCATAAATAGTTGTTTGCCCATCCTGTTGTGGGGCGCGAACGATGTAGCCGTTTTGGTCGTGGATGAAATTAAAAGCCGTGTCAATGTCTGCCGCCGTGATTTCTGCATTATTGATGACCGTGGTTGTTCCATCAGCAGTAATTGAAATATCTCCGCTCAACCCTACAAGCCCCCAGTTTCCATCAGACTGAACAATGGGAATTTGACCCACCGTTCCTTGAGGCAAGTTAGTCAAGTCCAATCGCAAGTTTTTACTTAACTTGGTCTTGGTGATTGCGCCTTGAACTATGTCTTGGTTTTCAACCATTGTGCGTGTTAATTCCCATGCCGAGGGAGTTTCGGATGTACTGGAACAACAATGTCGTTAATACTCGGATCGCCGGTTTCGGAAAGTCGAATCAAACAGGAATTAGTGGTCGCGGTTTCACCGTAAAAAGTTAGCGTGGTGTTTGCGTTTGTTGCGGTGGCCGCTGTTGTGATGGTGAACGACTTGACGGTTGCCGTCACGGTACTCACGGTAACAGTTGCCGTACTCGATGTTGAGCCGGGGTCTGTGAATACAAGCGTGTCTCCTATTTGGTATCCAACGATTCCCGCACCAACTAAAGTAAAGGTTGGGTTTCCAGAACCATCTGTGGCTACTGAAAAAGTTGCACCAGTACCGGAACCGCTGGTGCTGGTTTGAGCAAAAGCGGAATGGGACTGACTTGCTTGCCATGCTGCACTTGGAGTTGGCGTTGTATCTGAAATGGCAGTTATTGCAAAACTAACCGTTTCAACCTTACTACCCACAGGAATCCCGGTTCCCGAAACGTATTGTCCAATAGCTATTGTCGCACTAACGTCGCAAGCAATTGTTACTGAAGTGTTTGTGGTGTCACAAGTTGCGTCCGTAAATGGTTCCTCTCCACCATAGGCATAGTCAACTTTACACCGAACATACTGTCCCAAAAACCTGTCTCCAATTCGAGACAACACAAAGCTGGATTCCCCATCGGCAACCGTGTTGGTGATTGTCGCAAGATCAAGCCCGTTTAAATGGGACGCCGAGGCAATGTCCGTTGTGTCCGTGCTGGGGAAGTTAGCCACATTACTGGCTTGCCAAGTAAAAGTCAGGTCAGCAGATTTGTTACAATTGATGTCGAGAGTTGTGGATTCCCCCTTCCACACTATCCGAACTTTTGGAAGATTTTTAATAATTACCAAGGGGGATTTGGTTCCATCGAACGTGTTAGTTAGTCCAGAGATGAACGCTGGATCACGCATGGTGTGAACCATATTCCCAATGACTAACTCTCTATCAGACATTTTATATTAAGCCGTAGCCGCGAACGCCCCCACTTGATTTCCGCTGAACGCCATTACTGATAATACTGCACTTCCGCTTGCGGGGATCGTGAAAGTTGGGGTCGCCGTGCTGTATTTCAACACTGACCATGCCTTACTTCCAGCCCCCGCCGCCAAGGTGAGATCAAGATTCCCGCCCGTGCCGTTTGTGACATACAACACGCTGGATTTGAACTCGCTAGAGGATGAGGGATGCGCCGTTGGCGTGAGAGTTGTATTGACGTTTATGGCGAGCGTGTGTATTGGCTTACTTACGTCCATATTAACCGAACTCGCGGGAGTGATTTGTTCAAATGTTCCAGAATTCGATATGTTTCCAAGGGTTATGGATTTTAAGTTGTCCGAATCGGAGGCGTCGGCCATTAAAAGTAAATCCCCACTGGCTGCGCTTGTAATTAGCGTGGCTCCCTTCACTACATTGGATGAACCAGAGGCCAGTTTGGCATGAGTAATGGTCGCGTCGGAGGGTGTGATTGTGACATTAGTTCCAGAAACGGCCATTGACCCATTCGTAACCGTGCATTCTGTCGCTACGCTGCTGGCGTTTCCAACAATGACAGACCCGTTGGCCAGTGGCTCTAGTTTGCTAAACTCAATTGCTGCGGCTGCGGCCACATCTGCATTTTCGATGTCGCCCGAAATAGCCACGGTTGGAGCCGAACCATTACGCAGCATTGCTCTCGTTACGTTTGTCGAATCGGGGTACGTCTCACCCGGTGTTACTACTGCTGTGATTGCCATAATTAAATCCTTTTAGTTATCATAGTTTTACCCGGCAACGCCGTGGTCTTGATTCCTCTTACTTCACAAACTCCCAAATCGTTCGTGACCTTAAACTGAACAAATCTTCCTTGCCCGTTAAATCGCATCTTGTGCGTAGACTCCTGTTTGGCATCTGGATCGAACCCAGTTGTGTTTGGGTCTAGCGCGGTGGACAGAACTGTGCTGTAATCCTGCCGAAATTTCGTCATGTAATCGTCGCCAACATTTGATTCCACAAAATCTGCCTTATCGAAGGGCTTGTCGTACTTTGTCCGACTGTAATTGATATACTTGGTCGTGCCGTCTTCGTTAGTTAAGATGGAAGAATTTTCAGATACCCCGTCAAACTGTGCGGTTAAGGTGATTCCCGTGGCTCCAACCACCCCGTTTGTGGCAAGCTGGAAATCAGCCTGTGAAAACTGCTTAAAATCTATATTATTAAATGAGTAACCACGGGTCACGACTTCCGTAGAAATGTTTGTTTGCGTAATGTTCCGGTTGCTTGTGTTTGTAATATCCACGCCCTCATCTGTGTCGCCACTATACATACCATCATCGTACAAACTCACAAACCCGTCTGTCGTTAGAAAGAACAGCCGCTCTGCCCCCAAGTAACTGAAGGTGAACATATCCAATATGCCGGTTTCAGCAGTCCAAGTGCCGCCCCCCAACACGCAAGTTCTCTCGTTTTTATAGGTGGCATTTGTACAAGTCCCGGCTTTTCCAATCTGATCGCTCTGGTCGTACCCGCTCCACGCTTGGTTTTTGAAATCGTACACAAACACGGCATTGTTTTTTGCCGCACCATCAATAGGGACGGCCAAATAATATCTCGATTGATGGTATGCCGCGACTGCATTAGTAGCAGCTTTCCAGTTGATCCGGTCAATAAGTGGCTGGATTGGCTCACTAATAGGCACATCCAAGCCCTGCAACTTGCCAGACTCGGACACAGACAAACTCACAACACCCCGCTGGTCGCTCAAATACCAAACATCCTTACCCACCGTTGTCACGGCTTTCTTTCCAATCAACCCGCTGGTTCTCGTCAATTCATCCAAGTAGGTGTCCACCAGATTCCCATAAATATTGCGAACCGCGTAGACGCTGTGTTCCTTGAAGCAAATTACGGTGGATTGGTCGTACTTGACCAAGGCAACAAGTTTGTCTTCGCTTCCTTGATTGATTCGGAAGTTTGACAACACGGGTTGATAGCGTGTGTAGTTCAAGTAATCTGACACGGCAACCAAGTCCCGGCTGTGTGGAATTAAAAGTCGATTCTGGAAGTATATCCCAGTGTCCGCATTTGGGATTGATTCTGTTCCATCTGTGTCGTTTTCATCAAGGGTTACGTCAGAATTAAATTGTCCGCCGCTAAATGCGGAATCGGGGTTTGGGTTTGTGCTGTTTGTAAAATTGCTGGCCGTGGTAATGTCCGTCTTTCCAGCATCCCCGGCTTGAAACTGGGCAATTACAACTCTTGCACTATTGGCCGTCACCAAAAGCTGCCCGTCGTGGCCATTTGCACTTTCAATTGCCGTCTTGAGGTTTGTGGCAGAAGCAGTTGCGCTACCGCCGTGTAAAAATATTATGTCTGATCCACTTAATGCCCCGGTAGTTCCACTGGCTTTCGCAATGTAAGTTTTAGATGTCTCGTTTGTCGAGATTAACGTGATGGTGCTATCGACCACGGCGGCTGCGCTAAACGCAAATTGAGTGATTGGGTTTGTGACTTCGTGGAAACCATCTCCCCGGTTTTCCATTACTAAAGGAGTGCTATCTTTTCCACGGAACATCACAACCACATTAAAGCACTGAACAAACTCCACGTTCTCTGGAATTGTTAGACCAACTTGAAGTTTAAGAATCTCGTTATTTCCCCGAATGCCATAAACTGTTGTGCTTGTTGCGACCAACAACCAACTAATTCCGTTGGTGGGATTGTCGAACCGGCCAACTCCACGGATGTTTGAGAAGGCAGTTAAGGGTTTGCTTTTAAGCGTTCTCGCCGCGCTACCCAAGGAAAACAACGCATCACTCTCATGGTTCCCATTACTGGTGTCGCTGGCTCCAACATTTGTAAGAGTGTCGTTCGCCCAATATACCTTCTTGATACCGCCTCGCGGAGAAACAACCCCATTTCTGAAGCGTATATTTTTAGCCGAAGACACAACCCCGGTGGGTAGTTGCCCCGCGTCCAGACGCGCATTAACCCCGGAAAATCCAGAGTCGCCGTCTATCAATGGGTCGGGTATTGGCATCAGTTTTTCTCTATCTCATACTCCAGTTCAGCAACGGTTCGTAAAGCCTCCCGCGTCCACTCTGGACTCGCATAGGCCGCTTTCCTAAACCCCTCCATCGCCGTCAGCCTCTCCACGTTCTCTAATCGTGGTGTGCTGCACCCGCACCCCATCAATAAGAGCGTCGATGCGGTCAACTTTCGCATCATATCTGTTCTTCGCATTCGCCTCTTTTATCCCGTCTGCGATTTTTAAAAAAAGCCGCTCCAGACTCGGAACGGCTCGGAGCAGTGCAACAATTGCGCTGGCAAACCCCATTAGCCGGTTGCTTTCTTCTTCTTAACCGGAAGGACTGTGCTTGCGGCCTCTACTGCGGCTTCCGCTGCATCCTCACTTTTCTTAATGCCGTGACGTAGGAATACCGCCAGCCCAGCCGTTACAACAAGTTGCAACATTTCACCAAGCTCGATGTCGCCCATAAACCACGCGCCCAACGCACCGACAATAGCCGTAACGCTGGCCCACAATGTCTTACTTTTTAACATATTATTTATCCTTTTTTTAACAGTTCTCTAATCTTCAACACAATGTAAATCAAGCTCGCAGCCGAGATCGCCACCTTCAAAATTAAATCCATACTCACCATCCAGTTAGATAAACCAGTGAATGTTGCGACTGCCACCTTGCCGGTGTCCCAATCAAAAAATCCGATCATGGTGTCCTCTTACCCACCGGCTTTTTCCTCAACCATTGGTTCAGCCTTCTCATCAAAGCTGGCCGCGAGCAATCCCATGAAGTGATTTCTACCACCATGAGCTTGATCGAGGTTAAAACTGATCTGTCGAATCTTGTTCTCAAGATCAGCAACGTGGTTAAGTAACACAACCT
>Ga0255047_10001104_pt1 | contig 20460 bp, 23 predicted proteins | sample JV7_2_1_MG_FD_183640 | JGI IMG/M metagenome (GOLD analysis project Ga0255047, IMG submission 183640) | Seawater microbial communities from Jervis Inlet, British Columbia, Canada - JV7_2_1 | ecosystem: Environmental > Aquatic > Marine > Inlet | place: Canada: British Columbia | collected 2016-10-06 | reverse complement strand
TTATATATTTTTTCTACAGTGTCTTCTGATAAAATAGATGTAAAATAACTTGCTTCATCAATAGAGCAATCTATTAAATTTAGGCTTGAACTTTTACCACCTAATAATAAAGGTTGATTAAAAACTGCATAAGAAAAAATTGTTTCATCATAATCAATAGAACCATCAACGTACATTTTTAATGCGTAGGAAGTTGAATCATATGTTACTACTATATTATGCCAATTTCCATCTGATAAATCTATTGTTCCCTTTACTAAAGTACCACTACTATTTTTAGAACGTACTGTTAATTTTGTCGTTGGATGATAATACAAATAAGCCCCCGTAAATTGTTGATTTGAAACAGCAGAAAATGGTACATAAGAAGCGTAATTGGTTAATGTTGCAGTAGTTTTAAACCAATAGCTTATAGAAAAATCTGTTCCTGTTAAAGTTGTTATTCCTGTATCTATATAATTGGTTCCATCAAATGTCATGGAATAATTATTAGCTATAGCTGTATACTCAAACGGGGGTGCTCCACCACTTGCAGGATTAGAAGTAAGTACTTCTGCTATACCATATCCGTAACCAGGCATTTTATAGTAATATTAAATTTACTGATCCGCTTGTTAATGTAATGCCTGTAAATTTACCGTTATTACAAGTTACAATAGTACCTGCTTTTAATGTTGCTCCTACTATTCCGTATTTTGATCTTACGTCTCCGCCACCATTTTCAAGTAAAGCAGATACTACAGTATCTTCACATACAAAGAACTCACTAAACTCTTTAGTATTAACAGGAACTAATACTGTGTTTACTAAAAAAGTACCTCTTACAGAAGCTATTCTTTCTAAGGCTACTAATTGCCTTAATTGTATTTCGTCTGGACTCATTTTATTTTGTTTTAATTATTTTATTCTTTTATTAAAAATTGTGTGGATATTATTTCAATATCATCTCCTGAAGAAATATTTTGCACCACTAATTGAAAATCATCTCCTGTTGTTATTGTATCTGTATAAACTAAAGTTGCTGCATTATATGCTCCTCCACCTATAAGTAAAGCTAAAACACTTGAAACTTCAGGTGTAAATGTTGGAGATACTTTATTTTTAGCTATTCCAAATTCAAAAGCATTATTACCGCCTCCAGTATCATTATAAACAACAGTACATGTAATTGTTACAAATATAGTTTTTGTTCCATCATAAGTTAATAATCCTCCTTGAGCAGTACCTCCTACTCGTGGAACTGTAGGGCTTGTAAAAGTAAATCTTTGTTCATTAGAGGCTGCTGGAGTTGATGGATAAGCTACTTGTAACCAAGTTGCACCACCAGCACCTGTGTTTGTATCAAATCCTGTAGCTGCTCCAATATGAAAATTTCCATAAGCTGAACTATTTGGTATTCCTTGATTAGAAAAAACATCGTAAGTTAAAGCTTCTGTTTGTGAATAACCACCTAGCGCAGGTGTTAAAGCATTCGCTAAGAAAACTCTTCCTCCAGCTAATCCTGTATTTACAAATGCACTTGATGATATTGTTCCAAAACCTGTTGAACTACCAGCTTTTATATCTATTCCGTTCTGTGTTTGTTGTGGGTGAATAATACATCCGTTAACGTTTACTGCACCAAAAGAAGCTAAATTATTTGCTCTTAATTCTATCATTGAACATGTAGCCCAACCTGGAGGATTTGCAGTTCCATTAGTTGTTTCATCATACCAACGTATTAATTCACACGATGAAATTTCTAATTTAGAAGTGTCTCTAAAACTTAAACCTATACTAGGTGCTTGTATATAGAAAAATAATGTGTTTGATATATCTACTAAATCAAAACCATCAACATTCATTACGTTGTAACAATTTCTAAATTGACAATTAACAATCTCTAAAACCCTTGTTCTCCCATTATTAAATCCACTAGCTGCTACATTACTCGCTCTTATTAGTAGAGAAGATGAGTTTGTTGAAGCTAACCAAATATCGTTTATAGTAAAATTAACATCAGTTACGGTTATAAAGTCTCCTGTACCAGTGTACGTTAATTTATCTAATTGTCTGTTGTTACCAATTATTGATATACCTTCTACTGAAATATCTAATCTATTGCTACATGTAACTGAACCTATAATTTGATAAGTAGTGTTAGCGGGTAAAGTTATAACGCCAGCTACCGCAGTTCCGAAGTCACTCTCTTGAGTTACTTCTATTATAGCAGTTAAATTAGCAGTTCTTCTTACAGAACCAGCATTCCAAGTTAATATATCTGTTAATGTTGCTACTCGAGTTGTCCCAACAGTGCCATTTGTTGTATAAATATTTGGAATTGTAGCAAATTCTAAATTACCTGTTCCTGAGTTATATGTTAAAGCTTTTCCGTTATCTGCAGGAGCAACTGTTGTAGGGAAAGAATATGCAGAGTTTATATTTAATTTACTTACAGAAGCTCCTTGTACTCCTGCTACTTGAAAATCATATACTCCAGGAGCAACATTGATTCCTACTCTTCCTCCGCTAAAGTTTACAGTATCTGTAACAGTAGCTACAGTAGTTGTAGGAATTGTTCCTGAAGCAGTGTATATACTTGAAGCAGCGCCTGTAGCAGCTTTCCAAACAGCGTCTCCAGTTCCAGTATCTTTAGTAAGTATATGCTCATTAGTCGCAGCCCCTACTCTTGTAAGAGCGTTTGTAGCTAATTGAGGTGTAATTTGTCCTGTTCCTCCATTAGCTATATCTAGAGGTGTTCCAAGAGTTAGTGCTCCTGTTATTCTTTGGTCACCAGATACGTCAAGCCTATAAGCACTAGGAGCAGCGCCTATACCTACATTATCAACACTAGCATCTAAATATAACATAGGAGGATTTACTCCATCACCATCAAATATTAAATCAAAAGCTCCAAGTGTTACTGTTCTATTACCTGTTAAACTACCATCAGCTGTATATATACTAGGAGTTAAAGAAATAGCATTACTAACCCATTCTCTTGAAGGAATTACTTTAGGATTAAGGTCTGCAGTAATATTAGCTACACTATTACCTGTTCCTGAATAATATGCTAGGTTATTTTCTATAATAGTTTTACCTGAGTTATTGTATAATTCTATACCGTCTACTCCCGAAAGTCTAACTTTTGATGGAGGTGTTCCAACGCTTGTATTTTCAAAGCTTAAATAAGTTGATACACTAGAACGTACTTTTAATGCTGTTACTGAACCAGTAGGATTATCAAAACTAATAGATTTAGTATTGCTAACTAATACTTCTCCTCCTGGACCTAAATTAATATTTGCTGCTGTGTCTAGAGTAAATTCACTTAAACCTTTAAAATGTAAAAAATGATTTGCTCCTGTAAGGAGTCTATCTCCTGTAAGAGTTCCGTCTACTGAATAAATACTGGTATCTCCTTGAGCAATTGGTATTAAATTATTATACCTATCTTTATAATAAAGAACTCCATCATAGCTATTTTTGAAAATCTCTATTCTAGCTTGAGTTTCGCTTCTAGCTTGTCTAGGAAATATTTTAGGTATAAGACTCATTTTAGTATTTCTTTTCTAGTGTTTCTAATATACTTATAATAGTAGCATATGAGATTACATTGTAATCTGCTGTTTGATCTACTACATCTCTAGTATCGTATCTATTTAAAAGTTTTAAAGACCTTCTAAAAGTTTTTAAATAATCTAACTGCTCTGGACATGATATTCCTAATAGCATATTATTCATATACTTTTCTGCTAGTGTAGAAAATTTACACTGCAGACTCCATACTTTTAATTTATAACAATTTACAGTCATTATACTTCTCTATAATAAAGCGTTGCAGAATTTACTCTTCCGTTTTCTGGTGCAGCTCCTGCATCTGATGTAGCAAACTCTAAAGTAATATATTCATTATTAGGAACTGTTACTTGTATCGTAAAAGCTTGTCCTTGTCTTCCTGCCATAACTCCATCAATGGGTTTAGATTTAAAAAAGTTGTGTGCCTCATATTGAGTTACTCCTGCACCAAGAGCTCCTACTCGAACAGCTCCTTTTACACAAGCTTTTAATCCATAAGGATTAGCAGCAACATCAGCTGCGTCTCCACAACTAAAAGATGCGTCTACTTTATAAGTTTTAGGCACTCCGCTTGTATTTTGGTATATGAGATTAGCATATTGTCCTGTAGCACTTGCGGGTGGTTTATAAGTTGTACTAACAAGATCCCATACTCCTGTTGCTACTATAGAGCCTTCTGCTCCTAATGCTCCTTGTTTTATAGGAGTAAAAGAAACTACTATGGCGTCATCTGCGCTAAATGTACCGTTAGACTGAGTATGTGTTACTGTTAATGTTCTATAAGTTCCTGCGTCTACTATATTAGTAATAGTTCCTATCCAGAAAGTATTAGCATCAAATTCTTTAAATAATCTAATTAATCCATAATCTCCTGTAGCATTAAAGCTAGTAAGAAATGCAGACATGTCTGTTGAATCAAAATTTGTTTCATTTATATATATTGTAGTAACACTAGCAGGTGCTCCTACATTAAATCTAATATAACTAGTTCCAGGAGCAGTTCCAGCAACAGCGTCAAATTTCCATTTAGATGATTGGCCTCCAAAAATTCCATTAGTTCCAGGATTTCCAGAGAAAAGTGTTATATCGTTACAGTCGTTACAAGAACAGCTCATTGTTTTAATTTTTAATTGTTAACAGCTGCAATCGCATCCGCAATCACATCCTGAAAAAGTTGTACATATTGTTGCAGCATTTGTTAGCAGTGTTTCTGCTCTTGTAAAATTCTTACAAGCAAATGCCGTTTTAATTCCATAAAGTAAGACCTCTAGTTGATCTAAAATTTGTTTATATTCATCTAGCTTTTCAGCATCACATTCAGTTACCATTTTACCTATAAGCACTTCCATACAGTTTTGTAGGTTACATGTAAATAAGCAATATTGCTCATCATTGTTATAAGTAGTAGGAACAGCATCTATTACAGTATATATTATCTTAAATATGCCATCTGTTTGATTCCAAGCTGCTCCATCGAAAGCTTGAAAAGGAGATAATAACGATGCAGGAAATAAATCTGTTGTTCCGTCTTTAATAGTAAATGTTTGTAATAATGATGTGCCTGCAGAATTATAAACGTAAACTTTAGCAGTCACTGCGTTGGCCATTGTTATATTAGGTGCTCCCCAACCGCCTACATTGCCTGAAGCGTAGACTCCTGTTTCTTCACAGATATCTACTTTGTCACATTTATTTTCTAATGAAAATGATATTTTAGGTAGTAATGCCATTGTTATTTCTTATTAGTAGTTCTTTTAGTTCTTGACCTAGAAGCTGCGTTTGCCATTAATTGCTCTTCCATCTTTCCTATTTTTACTTTAAGTAGTGTGTTTTCTGCTACTAGTGTATCTATCTTATTTTCTAGCTCGTCAATCTTTTGTTTTAACTCTTCTATTACTTTTGCAAGTAGTTTACCTTCAGCTCTCCAAGCCTTATCTTCTTTTTCTTCTTCCCTAATTTCTTTAGCTGCTTGAATATCTATCTTTTTCTTCCAGATATTCCATATCTCTTTTATACCAAAAGCTGCTATTAAAGTTGCAAGTGCTCCTATTATTAATGTAGTGTCTTCCATGTTACTAATTTATTGGAGGTAAATCTTTATCTGTAACGGCTTCATCTATAGAATTGATAGAATGGTCTTCTTCTAAACTATGTAATATACCGTTGATAAATCTTCCTAAGCCATTTAATGTTTTTCTTTTCTGGTTTTTTCCTAATACAGATGAAATTTTTTCATCCATGTTTCCAAATTTATAGCTGTCGGTTTCTTTTTTTAATAATACATCATTAAATAAAAATCTTACTACTGTATTATCAGCCTGGTCATGGGCCATTGCTATTCTAACTAAGTACCTACTAAAGACTCTACCAAAGAGTTTAAAGTTTCCTTTACAAACTATTAATAATTTTATTAGGGTATAGATGATACTGATGGGTTTTAAAATCCATCTTAAAATTGTTTCAATTAGTACCAGCAAAATGCCCCGTATCATGGTTAATAGTTATTATAGCTTCATAAAAAAATAACACCTGTTTATATCTAATAGTTTAAAATATAAAAGGTGTTATCATAATAGTTTTTATTTTATACAAAAATAGTGAAAATTAATTAAAAAGTAGCCTGTCACTGACAGCAAAAAAACGTGACAGGCTACTGAGGTTTGGGAGAGAGACTCTTATGTTAGGTCACCAGCAACTCCTAATGCAGTTGCAATAGTAGTTCCTGAAGGAGATCCTGAACCATCTTGTATAAATACTAAGATGTCTGCATCTGCTTTTTCAGCACTAACTAAACCATTTATATCTTCTTTTACAGAAATCTGAAGGCAATCATATTGACCATCAGTAACTACTGAAGATGTTCTCATTACAGGTGGTACAGATAACATTTGGTTTTCACCTTGATTACCCATAGACATGTATTCTTCCATAGCAACTTGTTGCCACACACCAGTACCGTCTAAAGCTCCTTGTACATGAGTATTTAATGTAGAAGTATCAGAGAAAGTAGCAGTAAATCTGTTAGAATAATAATTTCTAAAAGCATTTACATCAAAGTCACTAGCTACGCCAGATATTTGTATTCCTGAAGCAGCAACAACAGCAACAGCATTAGCAATACGAATGTTAGCAGCACTTGCTACAATTGTAACAGTATCACTTTGATAAGCAGTTTCTAAAGTAAGATTTCCTGAACCATCTTTAGATTTTACTTTATATACTCCTGAAGTAGTAGCAGCAGCGATTGCTACGTAATCTCCTGCTACAATATTTGTAGAGGCAGTAGCAGCAGAAGCTGTTACTAATGTAGAATCTTTAGTAAATGTTAATGTTACAACACCTGTAGCAGTAGCAGCAGTTCTTGCGCCAGCATTAAGCATTTCAAATTTTACATATCCATTATTTCCTGCAGGCTGAGTACTCATATTTTGAATACCATTTTTAACTAAACCAAAAGCTAATTCTTCTTGAGAACCAGTAGCATCAGTTTTAAATTGAGCGAATAAGCTATTAGGTTGGCTTCTGTTAGCAGCATCATTATCATTCTTACGAATTTTGATAAAAAACCCAGATTCAACAATAGTAGTAGGAAGTGATCCTGTAGTACCATTATAACCAATTCTAGTAATTTGTTGCTGAGCAGCAGAAAATTGTTTTACAGTAGCTGATTTAAGAGGAGCAGATTTAATAATAGCTCCTTTAGTAAAAGCTGCAGAAAAAACTAATTTACCTGCGATATTTTGAACTATTCGTAACTTTCTGTCTTCAGCTAAAGCATCAAATGGGATAGCCGCTACATAAGCTAAATTTCCTTCATCTACTAAAGCAGCAGCTCCTACAGCTAAAGTTGATGGTGTGATAACTACAGCTCCTGGGCTAGCAGCAGTAGTATCTGCGATTGCAGCATAAGCCACATTGTCTTGTCTTCTTAATTGCATTGTTTTATTTTGTTAGTTAATATTAAGTTTTTATTCAAGGTCTTTTGCAGAAACTATATTCTGCACAGTTTGTTCTTTTACTCTTTGTAACATTAGGTTCTTTGCCATGTCTATAATCACCGTGTGGGTTGATTCATCTAATATACAATTTCTGCTGTTAGCAGGTGTGGTTCTATCTACTGTAATATCGCTAGGGAATAGTAAATAGTTCATTGTATAACTAGTAACATTAAAAGTTCCGTCAGTTACGAGTTGGTGTCTTTTAGGTGTTGCGGCTAATGCAGGATTGCTACCATCTATTTCTCTTTGGTAACCTAATCTCCATACACGAGCCCATCCATAATCTTTATAATAAGGTTTCTTATATTTATTGTATAGATATTGCCATATCTCATCATGAGCTACTACATTTATCCATGCTTTAATAAAGCTAGTTGTACCGCATTGTTGTTTGTCTATCATTGCCTCTTCATATATAGTATACATAAAGTCTGCAGGTAAATCAAAGAACTTTCCGTTATCTAAGGTTCCTATTTGGTCTGCAGAAACTGTAAGATTAGCACCTTGTTTTATCAAGGCGCTTAATCCTTGGTTTCTTATCTCGGTTTCCTCTAGGCCTTGGCCTTTACGGTTATTAAGTTCACTAACAAACTGCTTAATGTATAGCAACTGAGCTTCAGTCAGAGCTGACGTAAGATCGAAATCTTCGTACCCTGGTGAACCAAAACTATCTATTCTATCTAGTCTTAATTCTAACTCATCTGCCATTTCATTTGCGGTCATGTTCTATTTTTTTGATAATTCAATCTGAGTTTTAATTCTCATTTTTACCTCTTGATTGTCATCATTATTAATATAAGCGATTGTACTTCCAAGGTCTCCTAATTCGATACCGTTGTCTAATACATATCTTTTGTTACTCATCTTTTTAATAGCTCCTGCTTCAGTTGCTTCCTGGATAAAAATTCTATGTTCGTATTCAGGATGATTAACTACAGCTAAAAAGTTTGCTGGATTTTCATCTAGTACCATTAATACTTCAGATTTTAACCAATCTTTAGTATTGTTAGCCGGGATGGTTCTTCCTAGCGACTTAATAAAGCCTTTCATTTTTCCTAAGTCTGCAGTAATCTCTGCAAATTTAGTATATGCTTTAGCTTTAAGTTCAGCTGCTTCAACTTTCTTAGAAGTTACTTTATTGTCGTTAACAATCATAAATTCATAAGTAGCTCTTAGTATTCTGTCATCATAAGACGGAGAAACTAATTTCTTGTTGGATAATAGAATGTGGTACTTTAACATATCTAAAGGAAAACTTAAATTTAATTGCATCCCTTCTTTAGTCATTGTTACACGTCCTCTTCTATCTGTCCTCCAGAAATTGTCATCTGTCGGTAATGTGACATTTAAGTTCACACCTAATTCTGTTTCAAAGAACTCCTGCTGAGTCATTCCGTTAGGGAATTTCTCATAGTATTTTTTTATATAACGCCTCTCTTGGTCGTCTAAAATTCTTTTTACTCCTCCACCTCTTCGGTAATCATTAAGAGGAACTTGATAGCTTCTCTTAACTTTGTTATAAATAAAAGGGTCATTCTTTTTATCTTGTCCCTTTACTAAAAGTGTTGACCATTTTCCCGATGATTCTACTGGCCTAACACTTACTATCTCTTCTCTTAAATAAGAGCCCCAAACGATAGTTTCTTTTTTTGTTGCTGTTTTTGCTGTCATTTTTATTTATTTATATTAAACTATGTAATTGCCTCCCCATTGCGAGGAGGCTTTTACAATCTTATATTAGTCTACAGATAATCTAAGGTCAACTACTTTCGTAGGATCTTCAATCATCATACCACCCCATTTTTGCATATGAACTTCATATCCATCAATAGGAGATGCTACCAATTTCGGAGAACCTTTTCCTGCAGGAGAGAAAGGATCTCTCATACCTGGAATGTATGCCCAGTTATAATCTGGAACACCTTTAGGTTTAACTCTATAGATTCCTGCTTCTTCACCGTAGTCAAGAGCTAAGATTCTGTGAGACTCAACGATACCTTTTCCGTCAGGATGTTGTTTCGGGAAGTATACGTCATCATCGAAGAAATCAAGGATTTCAACCATAATACGAACTCCGTTATACCATTCGTAAACGTTGTACTGAGGCTCCATTGTAGCTTTAGTGTTTCCACCGCCAATGTTTCCTGGCTTAGAGTTACTATCTAAGAATCTATCTTGGATAACAGTTACATTTAACTGACCTCTTTTTGCCTGAATTTGTTTAGAGATTTCGATAGCACCAAACTCACCTGTTAACAAGTGGATAGTTCTCTTACCTCTTTCGATTTTACCAACACCCATGTCTAGTAACATCTCTAGATGCCAATCTAAATCATAGCTATTGTAATAGTGTACGTTAGATGGAGCAACTTGCTCGAAGAAACCTGCACCTGATTCGATAGCATATTTAGTCTTGTCATCTTTGTTTAAGTACTTGTGATCATTAGTCCAGTTTTTCTTACCATACATCAACATTCTTGAGAACATCTCTTCGCATTGGTGATGAGCAACCATATCTTGATAGTTAATCCAGATAGACTCAGTTTGACCTTTATATTGGAATCCAAACTCTAATGGTTCGTTTTTTCCTTTGTTAATTACGTTACCAGGAACTTTGTACTCCATACGTAGAGTAGAAGGTCTGTTTTCCATTCTCCAAGGAGATGTGAAATAAGGACTAGAACCTTGGTAAGATAATGTAGAAGGAGATAGGCTATAGAATTTAGACCATCTAGTTCCTGTAGCTAATTCATCAGCAGGAACAGTCTTAGCAGCTGAATCAGTTACTAGTTCTACTTCTACTTTAGTTAATGAACCTGCATCAGATACTTTCTTAACAAGTAAGTGATACTCATCACTTTCTCCTCTAAGAACGTTACCCTCTTCGAAAATGTTTTCAGCAAAGATAAGATTAAATCTTTCTCCATTAGCTCCTACATTACCAGTACTAATAGTAGTACCCGCAATTGTTTCTGCAGAAGATAAAGGAAGATTTTTATCATGTTGTCCTTGCAACATCCAGTTATAAAATCCGTTTTCTTGTTCTACCTCTTTTACTGGGAACCTGTTAACGAACTCTCTTAATTTACCTTGTAAATTAGTTTTGTAGATCTCTCTGATTACAGAACTAATTAGTTCAGGCTTTTGTTGGTACAAAGCATGAAAATGATTATCAGTCACAAGACCGTTATAATCAATAGCTTCATATCTTTGTAATGGAAGTAATTGTGCCATTTTGTTTTTTATTTTTTATTGTTAGACGAATATATTATTACTTTATTTTTTTCTCGTTTTCCCCATCCCTCGCTCTAGTAAATCTAAGATTCCTTGAGCTTTTTGTGATGATTCGACAGAAGTGTTTCTTCCTACACCTCTCTCATTTGTCGATGCTATAATTTTATCAATCTCTGAGACTGCTTGTGTTTTAGCAACATTCTTTATTTTTGAGATATTAGGCTTAAAGCTGCCTTGCTTATCTAAATCAAATAATCCCATAGAATCATAATAATTAATAAGCATCTCAAATTCGGTAGGGTTTCTCATTTGCTTATACATTAAACTAGTATATCCTTTTCCATCATCGTCAGTATATACCGGTTTAGTAATATTAGCTTTAAGCTTTTCCCGTGTTACCTTGTTTAATTTTAATCCATCAATGAATGCTTCTTTAGTATCTATTGATGACATTAAACTATTGTAACTTTCTTCTCGTTGTTTTTCCCATTTTTGCTCTTCAGCAGCTTTAGCTTGCTTTGCGTTTTCAACATATCCAGTAGCATGTTTTTTAAGTTGAGGTACAGCTTTTAAAGCTTTTTCTTCTAACTTACCAATAGCATCTGCATCTTCTATTTGCTCAGCAGCATCTTCGTCTGAAAAGTTTTTAGACTTTAAATAACGATAGTATAGATTCTTTTGAAGATTAGTATCTTCTTTTATAGAATCATTAGTTACATTGTCAAAGAACTCTAAGTCTTGAGCAGCTTGAATAGCTTGGTCAGCTTCTGAAAAAGAATCTTCTATCTCTAGAAATTTCTTTTTAGCACCGCTAAAGTTATTCTTCCATTGGTCAGTCATTCCTTTAAATGATTTTTCCAATGTGCCTTTCATTAACTCTTTCAATTTATCCAAAGAACCCTCTAGTTCTTCTTCTGATTCTGGAGATGCGATGATTCCCTCATCAATAAACTCCTTCATCATAGCTTTATAAAAAGCTTCTTTTTTGTCTTCTGATACAGCCGTAGGCGCATCATTAACTTCTTTATTCTCCAATTCCTCTTTAGGACTTACAATCTCAGGCTCTGGAGAATCATCTCCTAAATCACCTGTTGTATCCCTTACAGGGGTTACGACTAATTCAGGCGTTTCCTCTGTTGTTTCTGTTGTAGAATCATCTGATACTTCTCCCGAGATTGATGACTCTAACTCTCCTGGCGACATAATTTCTATGCCATCAAATAAGTTTTCTTTTGTTTCACTCATACTGTTGCTGTCTTTATTTTGTTACAATATTAAAATTATTTTTATAAACTATAATCATTATTTTATCATAAATATCTTATAGTACTATAGCTTTATTTTGCTTTAGGTTTTTCTTTGTTTGCTTTTATCTGTTGCTTTTTAATAGCTTCGTTAGCTTTATTACTTCTAACTCTTTCCGATAATTCTCCTTCTTTTAAACGAATAGTATTGTTCTTAAAGTTTTCATCAACATCTGTTCTTCTAAGATCTAAAGTATCATCTATACCATTATCATCAGTATCTTCATCATATCTTCTACCGTCTCTAATATCAGAACCCATTTCTTTCATTCCTGCTATTCTTTCTTTAGATTCTATTTCCGCGTATTTAACAGCTCTGTCTTTTTCTTTCTCTTGCATATCATATTGCATTTGAGCTTGAGCAGTTTGTTGTTGCATCTGAGCAGCCTCTTGTTGTTGTTGAAGCTGTTTTTCTTGCATTTCTTGTTGTTGTTGCTTAATCTTTTCTGCAGAATCAGCAAGTCTTCTAGATATCTCTTGTACAGATTCTGATTGTGATATAGCAATAAGATCACCAATAGTAGCTTGTCCATTTTGTACAGCTGCTTGAGATAATGCTTTAAGTTCTTGATACAATTGTGTATCTGCAGAAGAGTTAGATATATGAACATCATATTCTGAAAGACAAAACTCATCGAAGTTTTGAACCATAACAGCTCCCATATCATCTAAAATAAACTGACCTTTTTTAGGATTCTTTTTATAAGCATACTTACAACATTCTAAGAATTTACCTAGCGCTCTTTTACGAAAGTTAGCATCTAATACAAACCATTTTTCAGTAATATGAGATGTCTGACTAACTTCTCTTTCTACATTTCCTACGGCTTCACGGTTTTGAATTTGGCCTTCTCTAGCACCAGTTACACCAGCAAGTTTTCCTAGAGTAGCTTCTATCTCAAGTAATAAATTAGAATACATTTGTATAGCTTGTGGATCTCCTAGCGGTACATTAGTAGCAGTAAGAGTATTAAATGCTCCTGCTGATTTACCTTGTGAAGGGCCTTTAAGTATTTCACTTGTTGGGTCTAACCATGCCATTTTATTTACAGTAGCATATTTAATCCATTCTTTAGGATCCCATCCTGAAGGTATCATTGAACTATTGATAGCAGCAAAGCTTCCTTTATAAGTAGCTATTTCTAATTCTCTTTTGTAATAAGCAATATCATAAGAGTAGGCTAATGGCTTCATAATATCAGTAAGTGATTGTACCCTGTAATCATTAGTACTGTTTACTGTTCCTATATACGGAGGTATACCTTTAGATTTGTTTACCATAGATTTACTAGCGTAAGGAATAGGACCCATAGCAACATAAATATCATCTGCTATCTTAGTACCTTGCACCCATTCGTTTACCCACATCCATTTTACTTCTTCACCTTCGTCTTTTTTAATTATGTAGTTTTCATCAATAAAATCATGTTGCTCATCTCCGTCTTCATCATAATATTTACGCTTACCTATTTTTCTTCTAGTTCTCCAACATGTTCTAAGCACACGTACGTTTCCTAAAGTATCAAAAGCTCCTGCAAAAGTTCTTAATCCTAACTCATTAGGATGAAAGATTCCTAAAGCAGCTTCTTCTCCATATCTATCAAATATAGAAATATCTCTATTTAATCCTAAAGCACTGTTACTAGAACCATCAGCTGTTCCTGTTTCTAAAAACTCAATATCTTTTTCAGTAAGTTCGTCCCAATAGTCATCAATAACTTGGCCTATAGATTTGTATCCGTATTCTACAATTATATCAGAGTCTTCTATAAACATAGAGCTTCCACCTAAAGTGTAAAGGTTCATAGGATTTACTCTTCGCATTACAGGCTCACCTCCTAATACACCACAGTATACTATTTGTTCTCCGCCTACAAGTAAATCTTCGAAAGTTCTATTAAATAAAAAATCCAAGTTTTGATCTTTGTACTCATATTTAAGAACTTTATTTGCAGTAATCTCTGCGATGTCTTGAAAGTCATAGGTTTTATACTTTTCAAATTCTTGTAATCTTTTTTGAATTTCTTCTTCAGATATAGACTCTGTTTGGATAATGTCCATAAGCTCAGCATCTAGCTTTTGCTTTAATGCTGTTTCTTTTCTAGTAATCCCTTCTTCATCTCCTGTAGATAAATATGCTCTATATTCTTTTCGCCTTTTAGAATATTCTCCTACTAGTAAGTTTATCTTACTGTTTTCTATTCCTACGTGCTGAAAGCTTGCGGGAAGAGTAGATAAGTCTAGATTGTCAGGATTAATAAATCTTTCAAAATCTTTTGAGTTAATAATGTTAGCTCTAAGATTGTAATTAGTTTTTTTGTTTCGGAAGTTAGATCTGAGGTCAGTATCTGATACAAGAATATTCTCTGCGTAATCTATATTCTTTTCGTACCATTTTTTGTTTTTCTTCTTATCAGATAATTTTTGTCGTGGGAAGCTTAAGTATCCCTGCATTTTTATTGGCGAATCCTGACTCATAGTAATTTTTTGTTAAAATGCAAATTTAATCATAAAAATTTGAACCTCTTGCATTAATTGGTTTCTTTTTTAATACTCCCATCTTAGCCCAATAAGGATCATCTAGGAATGTTTTAACTTCTTCTTTACGTTTTTCGGTAGTACGCATCATAGTAGCATCATGCCATAGTAACATACCTAACGAAGAAACACGGTCAAAGTTTCCATACTGATTCCACATTATTAATTCCTTTAATAACGCAGGTGAGTATATGGTCTCTAATGCTCTTACTTCTGAATTTTCAGAAATTCTCTCCAGTAACCACGATTTAATAAAATCTCTTGCTGTCTGATTTACCTTACCTGACGCATTTATTCCCTTAGATGTATTAGTTCCCTGTCTAAATGTATCTGAGTTACGTAGTTGATAAGGTGTATCTGCTAACAAATATAAGCATTTTTGCTTTTCAAAGTACGTAAATAATCCTGGAAGGTTTTGCTCATACATTCCCGTAGCATTAAAATACATTAGTAATTTACGACAAGTTTCATAAAAATCATTAGGATTATCTGTACGTCCTGTGTACTCTGCTACTATCTGACGTGTGTATCTATTCATTATAAAAATAGACGGCAGTGAATCTGTAGTAGACCTAGCTTTATCTACAACATCCATTCCTCCGATGTATGTTCCATATGGTACTACGTTCTCATCATTCTTCTGAGGCTTTACCCATATTTCTACCATTCCTTTTTTATCTTCTCCTCTAGTAAGTGGGAAGTTTCTTATAGGCCTGGCATCTTGTACAGTATTAAATTCTACTTTACTGTCTTTGTCAAAAACTAAATAACCTTTAAAAGAGCTTTCTTTGTATTTATTAAATTTACCTCCTTCTACTTCTGCTAATTGTTCTTTTAGTAATAGTGTTGGAAAATAAGCACCTTCTACAACCAAAAATGCTTCTGAAGGCATAATAGGTCCGTTAATTATTTCTGTATGGTAAACTGATGGGTCATTGGCTTTTTTTGCTTGGTCTCTTCTAGACTTAATGTACATTCTAGCTAAGGACTCATCGGTAACTTTATCAGGACCCTTTTTAAATTCATTAAGTGTTTTCCAATAAGGAACAAAGTATCCTATAGTTCCTCTGTTTTCATACTCATCGTTAAATACTATACAATTGTATTCCGAAGGATTTCTAAAAATAGATTCTGCATATAAGGCTGCTTGGCCAGAGACAAGACCTCCTGTACCAAGAGCCCATATAACTAAATTCTTTTTTTGCTTAGAAGCTTGTGTTGCTTCTATCGCTCCCCACGCCTCTTTCACGTTAGTCATGAATCCTATCTCATCTAGAATACATAAGTTAGGTCTAGTACCGTTGGCCGCTAGTGGATTATCTTTAAATGTTCTATGTCGTAGTAAAGAACCTGTTCGAGAAGTATATTCTCTATTAGGGGCAAGTGATCCTGTATATGCAACCATTAGTGGGGAAGGATAAAACTCATCTCCTATTCTGTATGAGCCCGCATAATTTTCAAAAGCTGCTTTACATTTTTTAATAAGAGGTTCGGTATACTTTGTATCAATAGCACCTATGATAGTATCTGATGCTATGTATTGTTTAGCTTTTTTTCTTTCTAGATAATTATCATAATCAGTAGCACCGTCAAAAAGATAGTTATGGGATGCTAGGCCGGAAGAAGCATATGATTTACCACCACCCCTAGATTGGATACTTATAAAATGTTTAGCAGAATTTTTGTATAAAGGTTTTCCTAAAGACTTGCCGTGGTTTCTAGTTAAGTATTCTCTAGCGTCTATGTAATTTTTAGAGTTAGCTTCTTTTTCAGTAATTCTATTTAGCTTTATAGAAAGCTCTTTCTCTGGCCCATACTTCCTATCACAAGTATTCTTAGTATCTTTTTCAAAACCTGAAAAGCCTCTGCATTCTTCATATGCTAAAAATAATTCCCAATCTATATCTCTGAGCCAAGGTAGCCCTAATGCTTGGGCTACTGATGACTCATCTTCGAAAAGTATGTTATGGAAATTAACATAATAATATAACGGACCAGGCATCCATTTACCACCTGTCCAATACCCTTCTATACATCTGCGTTTTTGAACGCCCCAAAATGTTATGCGTTCATAATATTGCAGTTCGGGATGGAAATTAGGAATCTCATCAAGTATGAAGTTAGTATTGTTAATCATATTTCATCTGAATCTGATAGTGATGCTATTTTAGTTCCTTTCTTTTTAGTCTTCTCATCCTCATAAGATTCTTTAATTCTTTTATAGTCATCAAACATTTTAGGAGTAGAAGCTAGAGCTTTATCTAGTTTTAGTATTATATCAGCGTCTCTGGCCTCTAAAGCATCTACATAAAACTCTTTGACTCCTCTGTCTCTCAATGCCATAATCTCGTCCCAATTTTGTAGTGCACGTTCTGCAGGACTCAGTACTACATTCTTATATAACTCTAAAAGTTCACTGTAGGTTTCCCATTTAAAGTCTTTTTGATTTATAAAGTCTCTGGCAATAACTTCTTCTTTATCAGGAAGATTATATAATTTAGATTCAGGGTGACTATGAAGATGAATAGCCCACATGATACGTGAGCTATTAACTTTGTTTTTAGATTTGTCCTTAGAGTATAATTCATTAAACTCTTTTGGTATCTTTAATTCTGGGTATTCATCCCAAAAGATATTTTCAAAATTAATCCTCATTTTTCTTTTTTTCTATGCAATAGTTAGCATGTCTTATGTTTCTTATGTTAGGTTTAAACTTACCAAAGTTATCTATATGAATAGTTTTAAATTTATTTTTATTATATAAACCGTCTTCTTTTTTATCAGGATCACTTATCGAACCTGCTATCTTTTGTATAAAAAGATGAAACACTTCTTCTGCTACTCCTATAGGTATGTTATGAGTTTTCGCTAACTCTCTCAATATTTTCTTTTGGCTTTTTTTCAACTTTAACAGGTTTTACAGCTTTAGCTACAGGCTTATTAATTAAGTTAATCTCTATCTTAAACCCATCCTTATCAGGTTTAAATAATAATTCTTTATGGATAATATTATTTTCATCCATAATAGGAGTTCCTAAAAAACTTTTCTTTTTTAACCTGGATATAATACCATTAAAGTGTTTTTCTTCAATTTCTAATAGCTCTCTTATCTCTTTACGCATATCAGTACTCAAGATAAACTTGGCCCTCTTGTCTTCAGGAAGTGCCTCGTACTCTTGATTTAATCTAATAAGCTCTGATAAGACCTCACGTTCTTGTGGAGTTAGCTCCAACATAAAATTCAAGAACGCAAGGATTTGCTTATAGATTTTGCTGTCATTCGTTGGTAATGTGATAATCTTTTTTATCATGCTTTTCTAGCTTCTTCCTGAAGCTTTATATCAGTATTTAACATTTTAGCTAATTGATACCAGCTCAACATTGCTGTTTCTGTTAAGGCTGTCATTACATGAAGTATTACATTATACTCCATATTCTTAACATCAATATTAGCAGGTCTTTCAAATTTAAACTCTTGTACAGTTTTATCTGGATATCCTAGTTCTGACACAATTATTTCAAACTTCCATCCTTTAAACTTATCTTCTTCTACAGAATAGCTTTTATACTTAAACTGCATTCCTGAAGCTGCTGAGTTTTCAGTCGCTGCCATAAATGTTGTAGCTAGTATCTCTTTAGCTACTTCAAGTTTCTCTTTCGTTCCCATAAATATTTACTTCCATTTTAAAAAATAAACTATCTGTGCTCATCACAAAATATTTTACTTCTAAGTTTTTACTATAATCTAATTCATAGTTTCGGAACTGCTCTCTAAGAGTCAGCTCCTTTTCCATTAAGTCTGCAAAATTACTGCTTATATAACTATGATTTACGTGCATCTATAATTAGCACCTCTGGGTAAGCCCCCGATGGATCAATAGTCATTTGTGCAGTTAAAGCACAGCCATACTTTTCTAGTATTGCTGCAAGCTCTTTTCCACATTCTGCTCTAGCTGTTTCTCTCATTTTAGCAGCTTCTTCCATTAATTGTTCTGGAGTCTCCTCATTTACCTCAGTAGCCTCTTCGATTTCTTTTGTTTTAGTCATTTTAATTTTTTTAAGTTGAAAACATACTCATATTTAACATGTATTTCCCTCTAGTCTCCGTAGTAAGAATAAGTTTCCTTTGCTTTAAAGAAGCTATGTGCTTATCTAAAGTAGGAGGACTGATGTTAAGCTTTGCTCTAATATGTTGCTTATTTTCTTTATCAGCATACCAGGTATTTCTTTCCATATCAGTCTGATTAAGTATATAATATAATACGTGAAAGGTAGCATCTTTAGACTTTAAAAGAATACTATCTTTGGTATCTAGATATACGGTTATCATCTTTCTCTTTCTTCGTTTATAGTAGTTATACATTGCAAATATACGAATTTGATAGTACAAATATCAAAAAAATTATAATACTATACAAACTTTATAGTAATAATATACAATATTGATAGTAACAATAGGATTATTGCACTCTTTTGTGTGTAGTATTATCGTAATAGATATCAATAACACTTCCTTTATAATCAGTATCTACCTCTTGGCCATGGATATTAAAGGTTTTCCATATCTTTTTATTCACTTCTTTCATCACAACAGCTACAGGATTAAATCCTTCAGTAGTCCCATCGTAATCTGTTTGTGTGAGCCTATAATAAGATATTCCATTATAAGGATCTCTGTCTATCATCATATAAACCATATCTTGATTAATATTTCCAGCACCTTCTTTAGTTCCTACTAATTCCCAAGTAGCACAATCTGTGGATCTATATAAACTAAAATAATCATTATTAACTTGAGACGCTACTTCCCATTCTAATAGTACATTTCCTTGACTAGGTATGGCTAAAAAAGATTTAAGTACTATTGGTAAAGAGCCTCCTATAGAAGTAATTTCTAATATAAATCCTGGGTCTCTTACACTACCATCTGATGACCATAGTAATGTCAATGCTCGAGAAGTATCTGTAGATGATATTGTAAGTGGTAAAGTATTACCACAAAATCTACCTATTAAACTATCAAATGTAGAACCGTGATATACTTCTAAATAATCATAATTGCAATTAGGTTCATATTCTATATCCATAAACATAAAATTTATAGTAGTATAACCTACTGAAGCAGGATAAATAGTAAGAGCTCCTAAACCATTATTAGCATATCGTTGTGTGTAGCCATCATCATATACAAAACCATAATCACTTTCCCAATCGTACCAAAAACCATCGTTAGGCATTAGTACTGTTTGTGAGCAGCATTTAAATAAGCTGACTAGTATTAATAGTACAATAATGGTTGTTAGTGTGAGTGTACATATACATTTATCTATAAAATTTCGATGTTTCATGAGGTAGGATTTTAGTTATATAAAGATATAAAAAGTAATTGGATAAATCCTTGTGAGTATGGAAAATTTTCACTATGAAAAGCTTACTATCATGTTTGTGGTAGTAGTAACCATACTAAACATGGTAGCTGGACTACCATAAACGTGATAGTAGTGGCCAACCGTTTGTGATAGTACAAAAACACTTAAGTTGTTGGTCCATAGTGTATTAGCTATAATTTTAGTGTTTTTTTATTATATATATAAATCTATAAGATTTTAACTATCTATATAATCTTCATCCATAATTACATCTATCTTATCTAATTCACCTGAAGTTTTATAACAAACTACTATAGTAAATTGTGGATAATCAAAAGTACACCCTATTAAATTATGTAATGTGCTGTATCCCATTTTAGTTCCTATAAATTCCATACTTCAAATATCCGATATTATTTTGACTTTGGAAAATATACCCCCCCCTTCTATATTATTTTT
>Ga0255047_10001103_pt1 | contig 20460 bp, 42 predicted proteins | sample JV7_2_1_MG_FD_183640 | JGI IMG/M metagenome (GOLD analysis project Ga0255047, IMG submission 183640) | Seawater microbial communities from Jervis Inlet, British Columbia, Canada - JV7_2_1 | ecosystem: Environmental > Aquatic > Marine > Inlet | place: Canada: British Columbia | collected 2016-10-06 | reverse complement strand
CTCATGCCCAACTACTCGGGCCGGGCAATCGACGACGAGCATCAGGTCTATCGCTGCTGTGACGCCTTGGCCTTAGTGGATTCGGCGGCGGTGCTTGGCGCACAGTCCCAGGAGATTGAGCGGTGCCGGTACTGCGGGGCTGCGCGGACGGGGACGGACCAGAGGCTTTTACTTGACAACGATGTGTGCCCTCGGTGCCACAAGAACGAGCGCGGAGTCTACAAGGACCCGGATGCGGTTGATGTATCCGACGACGAGGTAGAGGCGTTCGCCCGGCAGTCGGGCATGTTCCGGTAGGGCCTTCCCGGTCTGAAAATAATTCCACAAGCGTATTGACAATACATCCCCTGTGTCTGCTAGGCTCGCGGACATGGAGAAGAAATCGGAGAAGCGTAGTGCGTGGCTCCAGATCCGCGTGACCCCGACCGAGCGGGATGGGTTCAAGAAGAAGGCGAAACGCTCGGGGCAGTCGCTCTCGGCGTGGATTCTACACCTAATACGGAGGGCGAAATGAGCAAACGACTGATTCGACTTGAGGCGCAGAACATCAAGAAGATCCACGCTGCCGTTATCGAGCCGGGCGGCGAGAGCGTCGTCGTCATTGGCGGCGGCAACGGGGCGGGAAAATCGTCCGCGATTGATTGTCTTGAGATGTTGCTTGTCGGCAAGACATCCTTTCCTGATCGCCCCGTTCGAGACGGCGAGGAAAACGCCTACATCGTCGGTGAGTTTGGTGGGGACGATGGCCCTCCAGAGTTGTTCATTACGCGCAAGATTTCAGGGACGACGGACACCCTGACGGTAAAGAACGTGGATGGGGCCAAGTATCCGAGCCCGCAACGCCTTTTGGATGGCCTGTACGGCAAGGTGCTGGGCTTTGATCCGGGGCGATTTGCCGATCTCGGGAAGACTGCTGCCGGAGGCCGGGAGCAACGGGCAATTCTGCTTTCGGTGTTGGGGATTGACACGTCGGACTTGGACGCGAAACGAGCGGGGATATTTGATGAGCGCACGGGGGCAAACGCGCTGGTGAGAAACGCCGAGAGCAATCTGGAAAGATGTCCCCAAGATGCCGATGCCCCGACCGCACAGATCGACGTGTCGGGGGTCTTGGCGCAGATCGAGGCAGCGCGGGAACAGAATGGTGCGATTGTGAAGATGGAGGCCGAGAGTGTCGCGCTACAGGAAAAGGCAGACACCTTGATTTCGTCTAAGAGCAGGTTGGAGCAAAGCATTGTTCGCTTGCGGAAGGAACTGCAATCCACAAAGTCAGAGTTGGCACAACTCGACAAGCAGTGTGCGGCGTATGTGGAAGAACGCGAAGTGGTGCAGCGCGACATCGCGGAGACGCAGTACACAAGCACGGATGCGTTCACCGACAAACTCAACGAGGCGGAAGCACACAATCGTCGGTATGAGCAAGCGGTGGCGAGGTCCGAAGCAGAGGCGTCCGTGAAGAAGTGTAAGGCAGACGCGAACCTGTTGACCAAGCGGATAGAGGACATCGACAAAGAGAAGCGGGCCGTCTTCGCCGCAGCGGACTTCGGAATCGACGGCCTCGGGTTCACGGATGACGGAGTGACCCTCAACGATATTCCGCTCTCCCAGGTGTCTAGCGCCGAACAGTTGCGGATTGCTGTCGGGGTGGCGTTCAGGACTGTTCCTGCTGATGGGATTCGGGTTGCGCTGATCCGCGAAGGCAGTTTGTTTGATGCCGCCAGCATCAAGGATTTGCACAAGCTGGCGCAAGATGAGGACGGGCTGATTCTGTTGGAGCGCGTGATCGTTCCCGCAAAGGGTGATCCGGGTTATGACGATCAGTGTGCAGCTTGCACGGTTGTTTTCGAGGACGGGGTTATGGTGGGTGGTGCCGAACTGAAGGGGGCGAAATGACCCACTTGGAATTGTTGGATACGAAGCGCACGAACTACCGGCTGCATCGGGAGATGTGCGGTTGGCGGCTGCGGGCGTGGGTGCTGATGGCGTTTGTGGTGGTTCAGACCATCGCGCTGGTGTGGGTGGTGTCGTTGTGAGCATACCCTGTCCAGAGCCCGGGATTTACATGGGAGTCCTGAACGCCGTCTATCAGGCGTGGGATGCGGTCAGCAACTCCCGCCTTGGATGGCTCAAGCGGTCCTGCTCCGACTACAAGTATTACAGCGAGCATCCCAAGGACCCGACCTATGACATGGCGATAGGGACGGGGCTGCACTCCCTAGTACTGACACCAGAGGACATGGAGGCCGAGATCGCCGTGGCTCCTGAGATCAACCGGCGAACCAAAGAGGGCAAGGCGCAATGGATTGAGTTCCAAGACGCCAATGTCGGCAAAGACATCCTGACCCAAGACCAATTCGAGAAGTCGAAGGCGATGGGCCAAGCCCTTCTACTGGACGATGACGCGGGCGGGCTGCTGTGCATCGAGGGAGACCGTGAGGTTTCGGTGGTCTTCGATTGGCCCCTGCCTGACCGTGAACCGATCCGATGCAAGGCGCGGTTTGATCTGCCCTTGAAGGAACTTGGGTACATCGCGGACGTGAAGACATCCTCCGACTGTTCCCGCGACGGTTTCCCGAAATCGGTGTGGAACTTTTCTTATTACCGCCAAGCAGGATTCTACGTTCGGGCGGCACAACTGAGCGGGTACATGGACCCGGAGCAATTCCTGTTCCTCTGCGTGGATAGCGGGGCGAAGAAGTGCCCTCCGTATAACACGGCGGTCTATGTCATGGATTCGGATGTCGTCCTGTACGGGATGCTGGAGGCCGAAGACCTGATGGCGCGGCTGGCGAAGTGCATCGAGACCGATACTTGGCCCTCGTATGCCCAAGGGGTACAGCCGGTCAGCCTGCCGCCTTGGGCGTGGGCGAAGATGAAGGAACTTGGGTATGTGCAGACGGTTGAGCAAAGCAAACAGGAGGAATGAGCGATGGAAGAACCTGAAGTGATTGAACCCGGAGAGACGACGAGCGTTACCGTTATCGAGTCGCAGACGCGGGGCGAGATGGCGACGTTGATCGACTTGGCGCAACGGTATCCCCGGCGTGCCGGGCAAGCCAAGGTTGATGCCATTGACCTTGCGACGATGGATGAGGACACGGCGATGGGATGCTTCTACAACATCCCTCGCGGCGGCAAGGAGATCGAGGGACCATCGGCCCGGCTTGCCGAGATCGTGGCCGGGACCTGGGGGAACTGCAAGTGCGGTGCCCGGATCATCGACACCACGCCGACTCATGTGGTCGCGCAAGGGGTGTTCGTGGACCTGCAAAAGAACTTGTCCTATTCCGTCGAGGTCAAGCGGAAGATCACCGACAAACAGGGTCGGCGGTTCTCCGAGGACATGATTACGGTCACGTCCAATGCGGCCTGCTCGATAGCCCTGCGGAATGCGGTCTTCAAGGGCGTTCCTCAAGGGGTGTGGAAGCCTGCGTGGGATGCCGCCAAGAAGGCCGCTATTGGGGATGCGAAGACCCTTGTGAGCCGAAGGACGGGGGCGCTGAACCACTTTGCCAAGATGGGCAAGCAGGAAGACGCTGTACTGGCCCTGCTGGGGGTGGAGCGGGTTGACGAAGTTACCGGCGAGATGGTGCTCAAGCTGCTGGGCTGGGCGACTGCGATCAGGGACGGGGATACGACCGTCGATGAGGTCTTCAAGAAGGTCGATGGGCCTCGGGGGACCGAACAGGCCGATGCGGTCAACGCGAAGCTGAAGCAGCAGGAGGCCAAGCCGAAGCCGAGGGAGAAAAAGCCCAAGAAGGCCCCGGAGACGCCCGTACAGGGCCCACAGGAGGTCGAGAAGCCGGTTGAGGACCCTGAACCCGATCCTCCGGTCGAAGACCCTGACGTGCCGCCTGGAGGCCCTGACGCGGCTGTTATCACGCCCGACGAGTTGGGGGAGGAATGCCACGAGATGTATCTCAAGGTGATTAAGCTGCGCGGGGCGAAGCCGAAGGGGTTTCTGTCCATCATCGACGAGATGGGGTACAACGATGACCCGGAAGACGGGGATTCCTACTGGCTGCTGATGGGGTTTGCGGAGTTTGAGGCCCTGTTCCACGCGCTACAGGCGGGTTGAGATGGGCCTGTACCACCAATTCTTTATCCCCTGCGTCCCGCCGAAGTCTACCGCTCAAGCCGGGCACATAATCATGCGCCGAAAGGACGGCACACCGTTTGTGGGCAAGACTTCGGGGGGTGCTTCGGCGCGGGCACAGAGGGATCTGATGCTCCTGTTCAGCGAGCATCGACCGCCGAGGGCTCTGGAGGGTCCGGTGGGCATGGATGTGGTGTTCGTGTGGCCTTGGCGCAAGAGCGAACCGAAGAAGAATCGGCTGGACGGGTGGCGGTATAACGATAAGAGGCCGGATGTTGACAATATCATCAAGACCCTTCTGGACATTGTTACCCGGCTCGGTTGGTGGTCTGACGACGGACGGGTAGCGTCTCTGACGATACAAAAGAAGTGGGGGGACTCCCCCGGCATCTATGTGGAGATATGGGAAATGGCACAACCGGACAGCATACCAAAGGAGACAGATGATGGCCGAGAGAAAGAAACATAGAGTCGTCGTGCAGATGTCCAACGCCGCGATGATGGAGGGCGAATGGCGCGACGTGAGCGAACAGGCTTCTACGGCGGAAGGGAACAAGTGGGTGCGGGAGAACGGTCTCGACGGAGTGCTCTACCGGGTCGCGGCGGTGCATACGTCGGTGCTCGTGAAGCGGAGGACCGTGACGACCCTGGATGAGGCGTCCACGCTGCAACGGGTTCTGCCTGACGTTCCTGACGCGAAGGATGAGGTTGGGGATGGGTACGAGGAAGATGGTGTGGACTCCAGATTCCATGATGGGTGACAGACGATGGGGGGGGGGGACAACGCTTGACCGCTGACCTTGAGGCAAGGCACTACGACCTGCTGGCTGCTGAGACCCGCGACGGTCGGTTGTCTGATGCCGATGCCGATGAGTTCAACAAGATCCAAGGCATCCGGGCGGCAGAAGAAAACCCGTCCCCGGATGTCTTGGCGGTCAGGCGGAAGCGGCGGGAACAGTGGTTGCGGTTGATTGCGAAGATGAAGGGGTGAGCAATGCGGGTTGAATACATCGCATCCAGGGTCAAGGCCGACATCCGGCGAGAGGGTCTTCTGGCTGGGACGCGCCATGCCCTCTCGCAACTCTGGACACTTATTGTCCATGCGTGGCTGAAGTTGATGCTTCGGAGGGAGGCCGAGGGCGGGTTGGTGGTCAGGGAGATCAACGGGTACAAGATGTATCTGGACGTAAACGATCCCGGTCTCTCCTGCGAACTGCTGCGGTCTGGAGTCAGGGAAGAACTTGAGACGAGGTTGGTTCAATCGGTGGTTAAGCCGGGGATGACGGTCGTAGACATCGGGGCGAACCTTGGATACTACGCTCTCATGGAAGCGGGTTTGGTTGGGGCTGCTGGTCGCGTGATTGCTATTGAGCCGGAGCCTTGGAACTTTGCGATCCTTGGACGGGCGGTGTCACTGAACGGGTTTGAGAACATGGATTTGTTGTGTGCCGCTGCGTCGGATGTGAATAGTTGGACAACGATGCATTTGAGTAAGGCGTCTAATTGGCATTCACTCGTGAGCATCGGAGCCGAGCATCAAAGCAAACTGCTGAAGGGCGTGCTTGGGCGATCTTGCGGAACGACAGAGGTTCAGACATGGACGACAGACGGGTTGCTTGAATACTTCAACACAGCGAACGTCAACTTCATCCGAATGGACATCGAGGGACATGAGGCAAGGGCGATCAAGGGGATGGAGAAGACCCTGCGCGACACGCCCGCCCCGCTGTTCCTGATGTTTGAACTACACTCGATGTACTTCGACAACCCGGAGTGCGACCTGTTCCCGGCTATACTGCAACTCCTAGAGTGGGGGTTCGTGGTGCATACTGCTTCGGCGGGGGGTCGCGTGGTGGCGGTAGACGACCTTGCTTCAACGCTGTCGGAGTATAGAGCATCCGGCGTGAGCCTGCTTATGGAGAAACGAACGTGATTCTCGCACAGATGATAACCCTGTTGTCGCCCGAGAAACAGGTGGTGATGTTTCGCTTCTGGTGTGCTTGCTTTATGCTGTGCTGGGCGGTTCTGATTGTACTGCTTGTTGTGTATCGGCGGAATGTGTGGTCGGAGACAAAGCGGTTCGGCAGAGAGCAACGGAAACTGTGGGGGAGAGAATGATTGTTCAGTGGATCATGTCCAGGAGTTCGCTTGCGAGAAGGGTCGCCGGGAAACTGTGTCGGTTCTGCCTGCCTCACATCATCGTCCTGCGACACATTGAGGGCGTGAGGTTGTACGCCGACTTGAATGACTCCATCGAATCGCTCGCTTCCCGCGTGACGCGGTTTGACGATTGGGAGCCACGCGTCAAGAAGGTGCTGGATGCATGGGCCGGGCCTGTATGGGACGTGGGTTGCAACATCGGGTCGTTCAGCGTGTCGGCGGTGCTGAAGGGTCACAAGGTTACTGCGTTCGACCTGTCTCCGAAGGCTGCGGGCCTTCTGTCCCTGACGGCAATAGACAACGGCCTGGACATCGCCGTGGTTCCTCGACCGATGACGACGCATCCGATTTACTACATGCCTCCGGGCACAAGTCACAGCGAGAACGCGATTGAACTTGGCGGGGATGACATGAGCATATCGTACAGCCGGGCCGAAGCACAGCACGGCACACCGAAGATCCTCAAGATGGACATTGAAGGCGGCGAGGGGATGTTCCTCAACAATGCCTGTTTCAAACGGTGGATCGTCGAGAACGAGATTGTGTTCATGCTGGAGTTCCACCATTTCAGGATCGGCAAAGAACTGTTGTGGGATGATGTTCCACATCTTGATCTGTACCGGGGGAAGCGGTGCAGTCATGTTCTCTATTATCACGACGCCGAGATGTTGTCCGAGGTCGGACGAGAGTTCTATGGACTCTCTGATTGAGGTAATCCCGGCGATCCATGCCGTGACGGGGGATTGGCCGGTCTATGTTATCTGCGGTGTGTTGATTGCGCTGACCTACAGGTGGTTCATCAATGATATATCACATTGAGTTGCATCGACTCCATGACGTTATTTCGGGCGGCGAGTTGTCCATGCTCGAATACATTAAATGGATGAATGAGCGGGAAATCAGGAATACGCTTATCACTACCGATGCGGGATGGATTGCGTACAGGCGGTGGGGGCTGGCGCGGCAGCACGGTTTTCATGTCGTCAAGGTCTATACGTTGGGGGAAGAACGGATGCATCCGATCCACCAGTACATCCGACGCATACGCAAGTTCTACCGCATCCTCCCGGCCCTGAATCCACAGGACGGGGATACCATCATCTGTAACAATGAGATGTTCGTGAACGCTATCCCGGCCCGCGCATTGGCACGCAAGAATCATAACGTCCGGTGTCTGTACTGGTGGCACAAGCTGTTGACGCCGAACCTGCGGGACACACGCAACCTGTACGGGCTGTGGTGGGCATTCACTCGCTGGTTCTATCCAAAGACCATGCGGAAGGGCGGGGTAGTGCTGACGACCAATCCGACCTACATGGAGGCGATCCAAAAGCGGACGCGGGATCAGTACGTCTATTGCTTCAAATGCTACTCTGGTAGTGCGAGCAGCCGGAAGCCGATCCTCGGGGAGCACAAGGTGTATGACATGGTTTGGGTGGGCCGGATGACGCGGGGCAAGGGGGTCTGCGACATCCTCCTGGTGCATCGGCACCTTCGCGGTGCGGGGATACCGTGTAAGCTGGCGGTGATCGGGGACGGGGACAAGATGGCTGAGTTCCAATGCCGGGTGAACGTACATCGGGACGACACGGGCGACTTGGGTATCGACCTGCTGGGGTGCGTCTCGGACAAGCTGAAGTGGGAAGTGATGTTGAGGTCAAAGGTGTGCGTGATAACCTCGTATGCCGAAAGCTACTGCACGCTGATGATTGAGGCGATGGCGATGGGCCTCCCGGTCGTGGCGTATGAGGTCGGTCACTTCCGCGACCTGTTCGGGGGGGGCGGGTTGATGGTGGTCAAGACGGGGGATACCGAGGCAATGGCCGGTGTGATTAAGGGGCTGCTGGATAATGCGAATCACAGGTTCATGCTGGCCGACCAATCCTACCGCTTTGCAGGACATCGGACATGGGCCGACCATGCGACGGAAATACATCGACTGACCGAGACCGCCCCGACGACGATGGACTACCGCAAGCAGGGATGGGTGGAGGATCTGCCATGAGCGTCATTCGAGAGGTTGCCAGAAACTTTCTGTTCCGGTTCCCCGAGTTTCGGAACGGGAAGCGGTACATGCTGCATCAGACGGGGGACATGCGCGTCGAGCGGACGTACTGCCTGCGGACGGGCGCGTATCCCTTTACATGCATCAATGCTCGGGTGAAGTACGCCCTGTGTCATAGCCACTGGATTACCGACGTGTGCCTGCCGATCCTGGCTCACGGGCTGCAATGTTACGACTACCCGATCAGTGTTCCGCCCGGCACGACCGAAAGGCATTGTGAGATCCTGCGGGCGTTCGGGATCAACAACCGGATCTATCGGGCCGCTGAGTTCTGTCCGCCGCAAAGCCTTCTTACACCATACGTTCCCCTGCACAAGTGGGGTGAGTACATGCACTATCTCGGGATCGCTGCGTGGAATGAGAGCAAAGCGGCGATAAGCGACGACACCTATCCGAAGCGGATCTTCATTGGTCGGGGGGATTCAAAGAGGCGCAAGCTGCTGAACGAGTGCGAGGTCGTCAAGCGGTTGAATGACTTGGGTTTTCTGCGGATCATACCGGGGGGAATGCCGTTCGACAAGCAACTCAAGTTCTTCCACAATGCCGAAGTCATCGTGGGCGTCCACGGGGCTGCGCTGGCGAACCTCTGCGTGACCCGGAACGGTGCGTCTGTCATCGAGATCATGCCCCGCCTCGGCTTCACGCACGCCTACTCGATCATCAGTGAGGCGCGTGGACTCAAGTATTCATTCGTGATGGGTGAACAAGTTGGGTTGAACATGACGCTGAATCCGAATCTGTTAGTGGCGACAGTGAAACACCAATGCGAACGCAATGGAATGGGGGTTAGATGAGCAAGAACAAAGAGCGAGAATGGGCTGACCGGGCGGTGGTCTTCCTTCAGGCGGTTGAGGATGACGATACAGACATGACTGCATGGGATTATGTGTCTTCGGCCCGCAAGCTGATCGGTCAGTACGAGAACATCATGGTCGAGCGCAAGGGCCGGGATAAACAGGAGCAAGAGGACCCCAAGGTGATGTGCCTTCCCTGCGTCCCCGGCAAGAAGGAAGGTCCCCGTTGCTTCGAAGTACACAAGTCATTACTCGATGCCCTGGAGGACGCCTATCCTGCGGTGGATGGGATGGCAACGCTGAAAGAGATCCGGGTGTGGTGCATGACGAATACGACGAAGTTGAAGACGCATCGGGGTGTGCCGAGATTCATTCATTCCTGGTTCAGCCGGGAACAGAACAAGCCTGCGGGGGTGCGGTGATGGCTAACTGCAAAAGCTGTGGTGCGGAAATCGAGTGGGGCAAGACCGGGAACAATAAGCCGGTCCCGCTGGATATGCCGCCCGAGAAACGGTATGTGCGAATGGCCGGGGTCTACCTGATGTGCGATACCTGGCTGTCACACTTCGCTACATGCCCTGACGCTGACGAGCATAGGAAGAAGGGTAATCCGGTATGAGGAAGGACGCTGACGGCTCCGACCTGCCCCGATGGGCGGTCACGCTGGAGGATGAGTTCGGCACGCGGCTGACCGCTCCCAAGGCTGCTCGCTGGCGGTCGGCGCTGGATCAGTCCTTCCCCGGCCTGACCGATGAAACGATCTGCCGGGCCATTGTGGGGGCCGCGTCGTCGGTCAATGACCTGAAGCGGTATCCGGCGTTGCGTGACGTGCGCTCGTGGATCGCGGCGTCTCCCAGGAGTCGGCATACCGGGGCGGTCGGGTGCATGTGCCGGGACGGGTGGGTCCTCATGTGTACTGAACTGGATAATCCGTTCTACATCTCGTCGGTCCCCTGCTCCTGCCCTCTTGGTGACGCCGCAATCCGAAGGATGATTGAGACAAAGCGGCTCGATGGTCCTGCGGCCAAGGCTCTGATCCAGGGGTGCGCGGAACTGCGGGAGAAATCCATCAGCCAGGCCGAGGCGTGGAGTCTGATCGGCGGGGTGGATACCATGCCAGAGGTCGAGAATGTATCGGATGTAATGGGGCCTAAAGAAAGGGGATAATGAAACCAACCACAGACCCGCATGAGTGGAGAAAACGGCTTGACACAATCGACCAAGCGTACCGGGGGTGGGCCGCTGCGTTCATCTGGTGGCGCTATGCCGATCCCTCCCCGAGGATGGCTGAGAACAAGAAAGCCGGGCATCACAAGGTGTGGGCGCGGTTCAAGGTCGATGAAGTGCCCTCAGACATCCCTCTGAGCCTCTGTAGGGTGGCCCTGGACGAACAACTCGCTCAGATAGGGTACAAGGTCACGAAACAGATGCTGGGGGCTAAGAAGGCCGCTGCTGCCCGTCTGAGCAATCAACGGGCAAAGTCCCTGCGGGCTCGGGTCGGCGGGGATCGGGCGGCAAAGCGGGGCTTCAATGCGACGAGCGGGGGAGGGCGGGGATGACCGCCGCCGACATTGCAGCAATCCTGGTGAAAGAGCGCCACCCGCAAAAATCTTGGGTGTGCGTGCGCGAAATGCGGGCCGGGTGCGGATACGGAATGCACGAGCGCACGGTCGATCTGTTTTGCGTTGAAGCGTCCCCAGCGAAGGGGTGCCCGGCGGTTGCGTATGAAATCAAGGTGTCCAAGTCCGACTTCAAGCGGGACATTAGCAAGCCAGAGAAGCATCGCCCGGCGCTCACATACTCAGATCGGTTCTACTACGTCGCGCCCGTTGGGGTCATCGACGTTGCCCTGTTGCCGCCTTGGGCCGGGCTGGTGGAGGTTCACGACGCACGACCGGACGTCCCGCGTTGGGCGCAAACAGAAGTCGTTTGCAGGGCGCTTCCCCGATCCAAGTGCGCCCCGAGTTGGCCCTTCCTGGTGTCTATGCTGCGCCGCGTGGAGGTTGAGGCATGACCAACTCCCGCCGCAAAGGGGCCGAAGCCGGGTCGGGGGTATGAGGATGCTTTCACAACTTTTCTCAGAATTACCTCTTGACTCCCCGCCCGAAACGTGATTCGCTCGCGGCATGCAACCGCCAAGGATCACACCATTTTGTGTCCTGAGAGAGAAATCTCGTGGCGCTTGCATAGCAACTGGCTCGACCGTTAAACGTCGAGCCTTTTGTTTATCCCCTCTTACGAAGCCGCCATATGCGGACCCAACGCCGAGCAACGTCTTCGACGGGTTGACGCCTCGGGAAAGATACCCAAGCCACAAGAGGCACGCCAACGGGGGAGCCGTGAGGGTATCGGGTGAGGTTTAGGTACTAGCCAAGGTTTCGGGGTAGTGACCTCCCTGCCCCGTGAAAGGTTAGCCGGATCAGGTCTTCGGGCCTGCCCAGTCTGCCACGGGTCGATATGCCGGGCCAAGGGGTCGAGGTCGTACAAAACTCAGTCCTGGAGGAAAAACCCGTCTGCCGTTAATCAGAAAGACCGAAGGCGGATCAGAGGTATGAGGATCAACCGTATGAGGATGCTTTGGACCTCCATCCCTGCCCTCCTGATTTCGGCCTCGACCCTATCCGCTCCAACTCCGGCACCCTCCGCTCTCGAATCGACCGCCCGCGCTGCGGTCCTGTCTTGGGGTCAAGCTTTAATTGATGAGGTCCGGGCTACTGGTCACGCTCCCCGCCTGCGCCCGATGCGGCTGATTCGGTCGGGCCCGGCTGAAATTACGATGATTGTGACCGTCTACCTCACTTCGGCGGTCACGGTGACTACCTCCAGCGTCCGGTATGCTCGGCTGGATTCGGCGGCGGGGTCGGTGGTTATCGGGATCGGTGAGCCTCCGGGGTCAATCGGGCGCAAGGTGGGCGGGTTGCTCTCGGCGCTGCGTCGGTTCGAGGGGGAGACGGTCACGCGGGATTTGCGGGTGTTCTATCAGATTTATCCGGGGCATGGGCGGGTTCCCTGGTGCCTGCCGCTCAAGAGTTCCGGGCAAAGGAAAGGCCCGGAAGGGTAGTGAATCCCTCCGGGCCTCTCTGGCGTCAGCGGTGCCTGGCTACTTCATATCAAGTCCAGTAAAGGGCAATGGCGAGCATCCCGAAAGTAAACAGGATGACGAGGCCGGCCCTGACGTAGCCCCAACGGGGATGGTCGCGGAACGTCTGCCATGCGGTCCCCATTACTTGCGCCCTCGGTTGAGTCTCGAAATGACCCAGCGCGAAAGCGAAAGGCCCTCGGCCCTGGCCCGCTCCATCCATCCGGCCCTGTCGGCGTGCTTTACCCTGATATGTAAATGCGCGTCGGCCCTGTCGGCGTCGTCTTTGCGTGCGTTCTTGTTTCCTTCGTTCATGCGTCGATGGCCTCCTCTAAGTCTTCTTCCGAGTGAATCCCGTCCGGCCACGTGAAACAGTCGAAGTCTTGGACCGTCTCAACGTCTACCCCGAGCCGGATTATGTCACCGTCGCCTGCTTGGTTCACGTTCTGCGATCCTTCCACGACGTACCATCCATTATGCTCAAATATGGTACACGGGTTGTGGCTCGATCCGTAGTAGCCTTGCGTTGTCTTCATCGTCTGCTGTCCTCCTGGTTATTGCTTCTTCGGTTCGGGTGGTACGCAATGAGGGCCGCAACCGTGCGGGCACATCCACAACAGGCGTCCGCCGTTTTCACAGGTCGTCTGCGCCTCGGCCCGTTCCCAAATCCAGTCTGCCAGTCCCTCCTTGTCGAACTGGTTCCGGGCGGTCTTCTTGAATAAGTCCCCGCGACCGTCAAGCAAGGGCTCCGTGGTCAACTCGTTGGGTATTTCAATGTCGGCATCGGCCTCCTGTATGTGCGCCCCAAGCCGCTCTTTCGCCTCGGTGATTTCGTGACACTTCCATTCCGAGTATATTTCGCAGAGAGACAGGTGCGTCAATCGCCCAAGCCTGTACCGTGCGCCTTCCAAGCCTTCTGCCGTATGACTCCATTCCCATGCCATTTGTCTGCCCTCCTGGTTGCTATTCTTCGCCCGTCTTCCGTCTCAAAACTCTGCCGCCGCGTGGATAGGACTTCCAGCGGTTCTCCAATTTGTATGCGTGCCACCTTGGAACATCGGCCCGGCGGGCGTGGGTTATGAGGATTTGGCCTCCCTTCCCCTTGCCCTCCCGGCTCCCGAAATAGATCCGGTGCATCCTCAGCGGCTCCGGTCGGATCGCCTGAATCCGTAATGAGGTCTCGCGCAATGCCGCCTTTCGGTCCCAGCTCCTGCACTCAATCCAAGCGGATTTCTCCCGCGGGTAGCCTGGGCCGCATATTCGGAAGAAAAATGAGCCCGTCAACCGTCCGCCCTTTCCTCGGCGTTCTCGATGAGGTTTTGCCAGTCTTCATCGGCCACGGTGATACCGAATTGCGAAAGATGCTCGCGGAGGTCGGCTAGTTCCTCGGCTTGGATCTCGTTCAGGTGGTCTCCCGAATCGCTCTCAACCCCGCCAAGCCCGCTACTCGTCAACGTCTCTAGCCGCGTTCCGTGCTCGTTAGTATATTCGACGACGGCCTCGGCTCGGATGTCGAGGAAACACCATTCTCCACGGCTCAAGCCCTCCATTCGAGCAAAGTCGCGTTTTGCACACTTCCGATAAGCATAGGCGTTGCTGGCGGGGGTCTCGCCTCCGGCATAGGGCCGGAATGAGCGGAAGTCTCTGCCCTTCTCCGGTACGTCCTGCGGTTCCCCGAAATGCCATACGTAAAACTCGCCCGTGTCACAGCAAATTAAGCCGGGTGCTACGTCGTCGGTGTATTCCCCCAGCCATGATGTATCCGGGTACACGTCGGTTTCCCGAATTATATTGAGGCTTTCAATCTTCATGTCCTGGGGTGTCCCTGTGCGGCTGCGGCCTCGTGCTTCTCGATGTGCGCGGCAAGTCTCGCGGCTTTCTCCGTCCAGTCTTCCGCCTGCCAGTCAAACGGCGGCAACCCTGCGAGTCGAATGCAGGCGTCAAGCTGGGTCTCGCCTCGGTCGGGCTCGCCCTTGTCGAAGTATTCGAGTGTGATAATCTCCTGCGGCGTTATGGTCCGGCCCTGGACCCACACGGCGTTCAGGACGTGCAAGGCATACGTGCGCCCGGCCTCCTTCATGTCGATTCCTGGCGTCGTCGTGGTCTTGGTGGTCTTGGTGGTCTTCGTGTTCATGGTCAATTGATCTCCGGTGCTAGGATTCCGTATCCGCCCCAATCCGTTTGAATACCCGATGCCCTAACGTCTTCGCGCATACCCTCCGCGCCCTGGGCGTTCAGGACCTGGGTGTCAATCTTCAGGCTGTAGCCCCGCGGGTCTCGGTTCCAAATGACCGGCAAGGCATCCGGCCCGGCGTTCCCAAGGATTCGGTTTGCAAGCTTTATCAATCGCTCGCCCTCGGCCTCCATCCAATCCGTGTCAAGCGTAACGTCGTCGCAATATCGCTCTGCCAACCGGTGAAGCTGGCCCTCTACCCTCCTGAGCCGCTTGCAAATCCTGATTCGCTCGTCTCCATGCCTGTCGGAGTCTTCTGCGTTCGGGAATAGCCGGATAAGCGTGTTAGCGTGGTCTAGCCGCCGCTGCTCGGCATCTACTATTTGTCGCGCTACTGATTTTCTCATGGTCCGTTAGTCTCCTGTGCAGTAGACGGGCGCTCTGTAGAATTGCCCGCAATTCTCGTCTTCGATCAATTCGGCCTCGGTCAAAACCTCGAAATGCGGCGGGCCGTAGCCTATGTCGGCGGGGTCCACTTGGCAGACAAATAGGTCTCCATCCTTTCGCCTTGGGTCCGCGTTCGCCTTCCGGATGGCTTCGGCCTCGGTCACGGCTCGGTCGCTGCTGTCTGTCATCGCTTCGCTACCTCCATTGTCAATCCCTCTCTCAAGGGTCCCTGTCCGGGCCGCGTTATCACTCCATACCCGCCGCGCTCTGGAAGGCACACAATCCGCGTAGGCGTGCTGCCAAGCCTCCGCACCAAGTCTTTCGCCTCTGTTCTCGTCATCGCCCTGCTACCTCCCGCATGATCCCGTCCCAATGCCATCCCCAGCGCCCGTCAACCCACAGCGCCACCAAATGCAGCACAACCCGCCCGGCCCGGCTCCCTGCCAAATCTACCTGTCGCGCCGGGCTCATATATCACCATCCTTGTCTATTAGTCGGTGCATCACACTTCCGGGCCTCTCAACGTCAAGGGGCCTGGTCTCGGACAGGTTGTAGGCCCTCCACGCAACTTCCGGCCGCGCCGCTATGTAGTGCCAGTTCCGGCGAAGCATCGCCGCCGCGTCCCTGCATTGGCGGCTGTGGGCGTCCTCGCCTATGTCTAGCTTCTCCAGCCGGGCCGCTAGCCTCTGAGCCTCTGCTCTGCTTCGGAGGGGGCCTAGATATTTTACGGGGGCGGGCCGCATCAGATCAAACCCAGCGCAAGCAAGGGGCTCTCGATCCGCCGGCCACAGTCGCAGTCACAAGCTCCGTCCGGCTCCAGCGTGTGGCATTCCCCGCAAGGGCAATCGACCTCAAAAACCCCGTCGCCCATCTCGCCCGTGTCCATCATCTCATCCAGCGTCATTCCTAATTCTACTAACATGGTCACTTCCTCTCCTGGTTATGGCTTCCGTTCTACTCTCCCACTGTCTACACGATACAAGATACACCAACCCCAAAGGATGTAAACACAAATCGGATGCTAATACGTCAACACTTATCCATCACCATAAATGTCAACCTAAACCGTATTGACAACCCGCCACCACCCCATCCACAATCAAAACATCATGACCTACCAAAAAGCCAAGCGCCCCAAAACATCCCCCCCACCCAAGCCAGCTGTCCAGGGCCTCTCCGATCCTGACCTGCTTGCCCTGGCCTCCCGCCTCGCCTCCAAACACGTCACACCCGACGGCCTCGAACACCCCCAACAGGACCCGGAAAGCGTAAAGTCAACACACCTGGGGGGGGAAGATAAAGATGGGGGGGGCCTCGACCATACACAAGTCGATGTAGTACCTCCTGCCGTACCAGACCCAGAGCTCTCCGAAGATCCTCCCGCAACCCCTGAGCCCTCTACATCGACCTCCGCTCCTACGCTGTCTCAAAGTCAAGTGGAATTACGTACAACTCCGGCGGCACAAAGGAGAAAGCTCGCTGCAATCCTCGACCGGGGCACGCCCAGCGACAAAGTAAACGCGATCAAGCTGCTACGCGACATCGACGCCAAGGAAGCCGCCTCGGTGGTCACAAGGCCCGATCCTACCGTCGTGCTGGAATACCTCTGCCAATCTGGCGGCGTGGCTCCTGCGGCCTTCCTGGCGGATCAGGGGGGCATTGTGAAGGCCCTGACCCGGCTGGCCCGGATCGGTGGCCTGGGTGGTGCTGACATCCGGGCGGCTGCTGCCCTGGTGCCTGACCATGTAAAGCAACCGCGTAGGGCGAGGGGTAGTCGATAGGTGTACCCGTGCCCCACTATGGGCCATATCGCCCTGTATCCTGCCTGTATGCGTGGCCTGTGGTGGTGTGGTGCCTGCCCTGTCTCAGTATTGGCTCGTTTGCTGGGCTTTATGGTCACGTCGCATAACGTGGCTTCTGTTCAGTACAGCGGACATGGCTCGTGGGCGCATGGAGACCGACCGCCGAGGGGGGGGGAGGGGGGACCGGCGGGAGCGATGAGGTTTTATAGAGTGCTCCTGAAACTCTGATTGGATTTTTGGGGTCGCAAGTTATTGGGGGGGTATAGAGAGATGGACAAAGAGGAATCGGTTGGTGGGGTTGATTTTTACGGTAGTTGGATGAGCGGGGAGGGTGGGAGTGCGGGGATGATGGGACCTGGTTGTATGGAGCCTGGATTTTTGAGGGAAGTAATCAAGCCGGGGCTGTTTGGGGTGTGGGAGTTGGGGTTAAGCGGGAAGCGGAGTCACGTGGAGGCATTCTGGTTGAAGGGGATTGTGCCCCGAGGATTTGAGGATTTATGGATATGGGGTCGGTTTTGGCTATTCAGTTGGGAGTGAGAAAGGCCGTGGATTGTATTGACACTTATGGGGATATGGTGGTAGAGGGTTGTGGAAGATGAAGACGAGGCTGAGTCCATCGGAGCGTAGTCCGAACCGTAAGGCACGCGGGGTTAGGCCGAAGCGAGCGCCGAGGGATCGTAGTAAGAGCCGTAGGGTGAGTTGGCTGCATCGAGCGAAGGTATTGAGGGAGTCGGAGGGAGTTGGGGGTTGGGGGACGTATGACGCGGGGAAGGTTGGGCGGTGAGAGAGTGGTGGAGTGGAGGGCAGACAACCTGGAGGATGAGCGATGAGCGAGCAAGAGAACAACTGGCCCGCGTGCGTGCCGGAAGATTACCGGAACACCATGCAACGCAAGGACACCGGAGAGTGGTGGGGGCCGGACAAGTGGGCGTTGATTTGCCTCGCGGCACAGGCTGACGGGTGGCGGTGGGAGCAAAGAGATAAATGGGCGCACAGTTGGTCCGCCCCGATGATGTGGAGTTTCGACGGTGAACCCGCTGACTACCGAATCGCGCACGGCCCTGTCCCTGCGGGGTGCGAGGTCCGCATCGGGGATGGGGTGTGGATTGTGCCAGAAGGTTCTAAGGCGTGGACACCGTGTCATAGATCGCCCAAGGATAGCCAGTGGTTCTCTATTGATCCCCGCGAGGCAGGGGACACGTCCCTGCCCTGCGGACCTGTAGGATGCCACAGCAAGATCAGTGTGTACTACGCGCTGCCCGTGGCGAAGGAAGCCGCGCCGGACACAATGTCCGAAGAAATGTCCGCAGCCGCGCCGGAAGCGACGGTGATCCCCAAGACGACCCCTGATCCGGGGCAACCCGCGCCGGAGTACGACGAGGCTAGGGACGCCATGTATGACGAGATGCTCCGCGACTTACGCGAGTTGCTAGACAACAAGGTGGACCCCATAGCAGTGATAAGGCGGCTCAAGGTATACGAGTCCCTTGTAAGACGCCCCGCCCCCGCGCCGGAGGTCGTGTACAATTCGAAACGGGACAAGCGAGGGTGGCGGCTTGAACTCGACAAGTACGTCACCGGACCCGATGGACAAATGGACACCCTCGCGTTGGAGCAGGATGGCTACACCGTCACGATCACGAAGGAAGGCAAGTGATGACACATCCAAACTCAGATAAGTTCCCGAGCGTTCGGGAGATGAACGAGAAGCACCCCGCCCCCGCGCCGGAACACCGAATACACGTAATCCCGATAGGTGACGTGGAAATCCATGCCGCACAGGAAGTGTGCTGGTGTCACCCGCTGAGAAGCCCGAAAGAACCGCATCGCGTCTCATACATCCACCACGCGAAGGATATCCGGGAGGCATACGAGAGGTCACACCTTGAGGGCATCGAAGGCAAGCCGTGGGTCTGCATTGCGGAAACGATGCCCGTGCCAGTAATTCCGAAGGGAGCACAAGAACAACCCGCCGCGCCTGACCCCGCGCCGTATCCCCGCCGACACAAGGATACGGAATCACTGAGGCGGTCTCTGGATGAAGCGGTAGAGCGCGATGCCCCCGCCCCCGCGCCGTCACACATTATCGGGCCATCAGATCCGCAGTTGGGCAGCGAGGAAGAGCAGTATGAGCACCCCGCCCCCGCGCCGGATGCCGAGCCGTATTGGGCCATTGAACAGGATGGCATCCTCGATCATACGTCGCTGAGTACATCGCGTGAGGACTGTATCGAGAATGACATCGACAGAGAGACGAACATGCGCCGAATTGCGCGACCGCTAACCCGCCAACTAACATGGCCGGAACGTGAGGCCGAAGGGTGCCGATTAGTGCGTGTTAGCATCACGAAGGGAGTTGACCATGATACCTGACAGAGAAGATGAGTTGAAACGATTGGAGCAACCAGCCCCCGCGCCGTATCCCCGCCGACACAAGGATATGGAATCACTGAGGCGGTCTCTGGATGAAGCGGTAGAGCGCGATGCCGCCGCGCCGGAAGGCAAATGCTGTGGCCCCCTGAACGAGGACGGTATCTGCCCCAAGTGTGGCGTGGACGCAAAGCAACCCGCCCCCGCGCCGGATGTCGTCTACCGGACGGGCGGGAAGATAGGCGAGTCCCACCCGACATTGTATCCCGGCAGCGTCACGATGTCGTGGGATGAATGGCTGGATTGGGTGGAGGAAGACTACACCGTCACGATCACGAAGGAGGGGGAGTGATGACGACCCACGAAATAGTGACGGCCACTGTGATCGTCTGCTCGGTGTGTGCCCTGTTGATGCACGGGCACCACGAGGACCGGGTGTCAGATATCGAGTGGACCGCAGAGATAATGGAGGCGGCGATTCGGATCACGGAGATGGACATCAAGCTGCACGAGGTCCGTGAGCACAGCTCGAAGACCGAGCACATCGAGTGGTTCGATTCGCCTGCGGTCTGGAATACGGAGCATGGGGCTGTTGGAGGGATGCCCAAGATACAGGTCGGGATCGTCATCGAAGAACCCGACATCTGGGAGAACCAAGGACCATGCGTCGTCGTGTGGCGAGCAAGGAAGGAGGGGGAGTGATGGTCGGGACATCCAGGGGCCGCGCCAAGAGGCTGCAACGCTACCAGGATGGGGCAACTCCGTCCTGCAAGGTGTTCTCAGATGTGCCGCGACCGTTGTTGGCGTACATTGATGCGGCGGTGAAGAAGGAGAAACACGAATGGGACAACAGCGAATTGCGGACGGGGACAAGGCCAAGCCGGAGCCGGTGGGTGGTCACGGCCCTGTATCTTCGATGGCTTCAAGAGTCGAGGGAGTCGCTCCCGGTGGAGACATCCCCTGGCGAGCCGAGTTCAACGAGTACAACCATCCCCTGACACAGGCATACTTTTGGGGCGTGCCGCCGCTGTATGGTTGGCAGGAGACCGTGATTCGGCAACTCGCACAGCCGCGATCCCGGGTGGTTCTGTCAACATGCAACGAATCAGGAAAAACTTCCTTGATTGTTCCGCTGTTCGGTTTGTCGGTGATGGCGGCGTTTCCCGGCGCAACGGTGTTCTCTACTGCGGGAGCGGAGGAACAGATCAAGGGACAGTTGTTCCGGTATCTTCATGCCAAGGTCCGACCGTACAAGGATTCGGGGTGGCTATGCAGCCTCGCGGCGTTAGAAGTGCGGGCACCAGAAGTTCGGGGGTTGCGGTCGCGGTGGATCGGGCGGGTGCCGCGTCAGGCTCTTACGATGGAAGGGTATCACTCGCATCTGGAGCCGGATTCGGAAGGGGATCTGGTGTACTGCCCGGTCTGCGTGATTCTCGATGAGGCGAAGGCGTTGCAGCAAGACGTGTTGGAAGCG
>Ga0255047_10001102_pt1 | contig 20467 bp, 22 predicted proteins | sample JV7_2_1_MG_FD_183640 | JGI IMG/M metagenome (GOLD analysis project Ga0255047, IMG submission 183640) | Seawater microbial communities from Jervis Inlet, British Columbia, Canada - JV7_2_1 | ecosystem: Environmental > Aquatic > Marine > Inlet | place: Canada: British Columbia | collected 2016-10-06 | reverse complement strand
CGACCGGAGCTCGCGTATTTTCGGTCGGTACGTACGCTGTGGCTTTCCTCTTGCTGTGTGCTGGTTTCACTCACCTCGACGGCCCCGGATCTCTCAAGACCGACACCCGAGTGTCCGAGTACCGGCACGACTCGAAGACCCGCCTGATCATCATGGCGATGGGTCTGATCGCACCGGTCACCGCGATCGCACTGATCGCACCGACCTCACCGATCGACGCCGTCGTGCGCACAACCGCAACGCTGGCACTGGTCGTGACGATCGTTGTGCGACTCTCGATCTCCATGCGAGACCACGCGATCGCCCGCCAGACGTTGTTGCAGAAGGTGAACCGCGACGATCTGACCGGCCTGCCCACCCGCACTCGGTTCGTCGAATCTGTGGCCGATGTGCTCGAGACCACTTGGCGCAGCGAGCAGCAACCAACGATCATCCAGCTCAACCTCGACCGGTTCAAGAACATCAATGACAGCCTCGGCCACGTTGACGCCAACCAGGTGTTAGTGATCGTGGCCGAACGCCTCACTGAGACTGCAGCATCGTTCGACGGCGTCGTCGCCCGGTCGGGTGGCGACGAATTCGTGATCGTCGATGGAACCAGCACATCCGCTGCCGATGCGATGATGCGGGTCGAATCGGTCCGTGAGGCGCTCACCCAACCGATCACCGTCGCCGACTCGACCTTGTTCATCACGGCCAGCATCGGCGTCGCTGTGACCCCCCGTAACCGCACCATCAGCGCCGAAGATCTGATGCGGCGTGCCCACATCGCAAGTCACCGAGCGAAGGCGGCCGGCCGCAACAGAGTGTCGATCTTCGACGACTCGATGCAGGCCCACCTGACTCGCCGGATGGATGTCGAAAACGCCCTCCACGGAGCGATCGGTCGCAAGGAGATGCAGCTGTATCATCAGCCGATCGTCGACATCGTGAGCGGCCGCGTCAGTGGATTCGAGGCCCTTATCCGGTGGCAGCGTCCCGATGGCAGACTCGTTTCGCCAGGCGACTTCATTCCGATCGCCGAGGAGACCGGCATCATCTGCGAACTGGGTGCATGGGCCCTCACCGACGCCTTTTGCGAGCTGCGCGGATGGATCGATGCCGGCGTCGTCGCCCCGACGACGACCATGTCGGTCAATGTTTCACCGCGCCAGATCGCCGACCCCAACTTCGCTGAGGTCGTTCATGACGCCCTCGCTCGCTCGGGGGTGTCGCCGAACCTGTTGTGGATCGAGATGACCGAGTCGATGATGATCGACGAACCCGAACTGGCGCAGTCCACGTTGCAGCAGATCCGTTCGATGGGCGTGCGAATCGCCCTCGATGACTTCGGCACAGGCTTCTCATCGCTGTCCTTGCTGCAGCAGTTCCCGATCCAGCGAATCAAGATCGACCGGGCGTTCGTGCAAGGCGTCTCCGAGCAGGGCAACGACCGTTCGTTGGTGCGCACGATCATCGCCATGGCGCAGTCGATGGGGCTCGACCTGGTAGCCGAGGGCATCGAGACCGTGCAACAACTGCAGAGTCTGCGCGATATGGGATGCGACAAGGCGCAGGGCTACTTGATCAGCCGCCCGGTCCCCGCCGGCGCGATGGGTTCGACAATGGCGGCGCTCGACGAACTGCAGTCGTTGACTCTGTTCGGCTCGGTCGAGCTGGGTCGGACGTCGTCGATGAAGCCGGCCGGCGAACCAACCGAGCACACCGCACCGCCGGAATCGACTGTCCCGATGATGAGTCGCACGATCACCGGACCGATCGGCAACATGGGCAGTCGCCCGCTCGGCCAGCCGGCGCGCTGACCAGCCGACGAAACCGGGCGCGACCTTCGGCCCACCCTCAAACTGCCCCTTTCCATCATCCCCGCCGCCGATGTCGCTACAACAACAGCGCGTCCTCGATGAACATGGCGCTCAACAGATCCGTTCTGCCGGTCCCAGCGCCGAGCCAAGATCGCGTCCCGTTCGCAACTGTCGCGCGGGATCTGGGCCGAACCTCCGGCCAGCGGGGATCCCGCTCCGGTCACCCGTCCTCAGCCTGCTCAAACGCGAAGAGCACAGGTTGGGCGGATACGAAGGCCTGTTTCATGGCGATCGCACCACGTATGCCGGCGATCTCGGCGGCCAGTAAGACCGCCGCGTCGAGCGCGCTGCCGGGCTCGACCGAGTGGCCAATCAGGCCGATGCCGAGTGCCTCTGCTGCTTCGATGATCCGGCCAGTCAGGCACAGGTCGCGAGCGATCGGTTCGGACACGACGGTCTTGATCAGGTCGAACGCTGCGGGAACACCCATCTTCACCTGCGGCTGACCGAATCTCGCATCGCAGGCCGCGACCCGCAGATCGCACATGAGGGCGAGGTCCATGCCCCCTGCGACTGCGGCGCCCTCGATCGCCGCGACAAGCGGTTTGCCGAATGTGTACACAGCATGGTGATAGGCGGTGGCGTGGGCGAACACCTCGGCACGATCGTCGGCGGCCATCAGTTCGTCGAGGTCGAAACCGGCGCAAAATGTGCCCCCGGAACCGCACAGCACGACGGCCTTCACATCATCGTCGGCCGCTAGCCCCCAAAGGGTATCGATCAGCGCTTGGCGTAGTTCCGCGTTGAGGGCGTTGCGCTTGTCGGGTCGATTGAGGGTTGCGACGACGACCCCGTCGCCACGGCGTTCCACTTCCAGGACCCCGATCGTCATGTTCCGCTCTCCTTCTTCCACCACGACACGCCAAAACGGCGCCGGCGCTGTGTCGGTCCAAGACCGGAGACTAGCTCGTCGACTTTGGCCTCTGCTTCTCAGACTGAGCCTTCGCTATGCACGGAACGCGACGACACGCGTTCGCCCACGAGGGGAATCCGGTCAGAGTATGGCTTTGGTGAACGTGGCGATGTCGAAGTAGTCACGCCAGACCCTGATCTTGCCGTTCTCCATCTCGAACACGCCGGTGCAGGGCAGGTCGACGGCCTCGCCCCCAGCCTGGGTGCGGTCGAGACGCTCGGCAATGACGATGTCGCCCGAACCGACGATGTTGGGGACGTCCGATTGGGTCGCTGTCCAGTCGGCGGTCATGCCGCGCACATTGTTGCGCCCAGATATCGGCCCCACCGGCATGTTGTCGTAGCAGCCGTCCTCGGTGAAATAGTTCGCAAGTTCGTCGCTCGGGCCGATCAGCCAGCCGAGCGTCTATCTACAGCCTTGATCATTCACGTCCTCGTGGGTGCGGTTCGCCAGTTGCTTCGGTCATAGCGGCCTGCTGGAACCGGATCGCGTCGAGCGGTCTCAGGCGCCAGCGGTCGGCGTCGGAACGACCGAGTGGCCTCGGTGACCCGGGTCTGGCAGGCGCGGCATGAGTCCGAGACCCATGATGTCGTTCAGGATGTTCAGCCTGGTCTGGAGAACCGATGTGTCTCGGGCCTCGAGGCCCGTCCGTACGATCGCCCAGCCGGTTTCGAAGAGGACAGCTGCGGTAGACGCAGGATCGAGATCGGCTCGGATGGTGCTTTCTGCTTGCCCGGAGCGAAGCACGTCTTCGAGCAGGGCGCGGATGCGTTCGCGTTGGTGTTCGGCGGCCATGTGAGCCACTTCGCCCTCAACGAGGTCGGTCTCACCAAACAGAGACGAGTGGAGCAACTCGTCTTGACCGTAGTTTTCGGCGGTCATCTCGACCAGCGCCCTGAGCCGGTCCGGCGCGGTGCCCGGACGAGCAAGGACCTTTTCGGCACTGCTGATAAAGCGATCGAGTGACTGTTCGACGACTGCCATGTAGATCGCCTGCTTGGACTCGAAATGCAGATAAACGCTGCCTTTGCCGGTACCAGCTTCGGTGGCGACGTCGTCGATCGTCGTGCGTTTGAACCCGAATCGTCGGAATCGCACCTCAGCACCAGCGAGCAGCCGGTCGCGAGGACTGTCGTGAGCAATGGTGGTCATGATGCCAGCCGGGGCGCCGGTCGAGGGCCTCGGTGTCGATTCGGTACTGGTAGAAGAGATTGGTCTGGCGTGCCCGGTGAGCCGGTGCGGCGTCCGTGCCGAGCACTGGAAGCGGCATCAACGCCGCGGGCTCGGCGAGCATGGCGGCAACAAGAACTGGGCGTGATGAGAGACCGATCGCATCGAGTGACGTCGCCGACTTCTTCGTTCATTGTGCCAGTCATCCGGGTTGAGGTGCCCGCAATCTTACACCACTTGACGTCTACTGACCAGCATACTAGCCTGGTCAATCGTCGCCGCTCGAGCCAGGAGCTACCACTTGTGGGCTATTCCCGCCAGCCGTCAATCTTTCTCTCCGAGGACCACGACGCATTCCGACAGATGGTGGCCAGCTTTGTCGAGCGCGAGATCAGACCGAGCGCCGACGAGTGGGAACGGGCGGGCCATTGCCATCGCGAGCTGTACAAGAAAGCTGGTGACGCTGGGCTGCTCGGGCTGGGCTACGACGAGGCTCTGGGTGGCGGCGGCCTCGATTTCATGGCGACGGCTGTGTTGGCCCAGGAACTGGCCAAGGGCGACACCAGCGGTGCTGCTGTTTCGTTGATGGCCCAGTCCGAGTTCGCGTTGGCGATCTTGGCCGATGAGGCGAGCGGCGAGTTGAAAGCCAAGATGGCGACCAGATTCGAGTCCACACGGCTGTTGGCATATCAGGCAGCTCGCTTGCTGAGCGACCATGAACCCAGCGGAGAACTGGCGCTGTCGATGGCCAAGCTGCACGCGGCTGAGGCCGTCCAGTTCGTGCAGCCGAAGTACTGCAGGTTCATGGTGGGTTCGGCCAGATGGAGGAATCGCCGATTCCTCGCTACTACCGCGATGTCGCCGGCTTCTCGATCGGAGCCGGAACGTCAGAGATCATGCGCGAGCTCATTTCTCGCTCGCTGATTGCCAACAAACCACCAAGGAGCACACCGAATGACCGCTGAACGTGTTGGTGCAATCGACGCCTGGATGTCGATCATGTCGCCCGAAACTGCAGATCGTTGGCCCGACTCGTTCTGGCACATCTTCAACAAGTACGGAGTGGCCGAACGGTTTCGGAAGGGATTCCGGCTCGAAGAGATCATCGAAGAGATGGATACCGCCGGCGTCGACATCGGTATCGCGTCGTCGTTCAAATTCCTCGACACGTGGGTGGTCGACAACGACGAGAACGCTGCCTATGTTGCCCAGGCTCCAGATCGGTTCATCGGCGCGTTCACGGTCGACATCCGCGACCCGATGCCGGCGATGCGCGAGTTTCGTCGCTGTGTGGAGGAGCTCGACTACAAGGCTTTTCGCCTCGAGCCCTATCAGTATGGCGACGGTCGTACCACGGCGCCCCCGCCCACTGATCGTATGTACTGGCCGTTCTATGTCGCGTGCTGTGAATACGACATCCCGATCTGCATCCAAGTCGGTCACACCGGTCCATTGTTGCCGTCGGAGTGCGGACGCCCGATCTACCTCGACGAGGTCGCCCTCACGTTCCCGGACCTCAAGATCCTCGGCACCCATGTCGGCAACCCGTGGGAAGAAGAGATGATGATCCTGGCCTGGAAGCACCCCAACGTCTATGTGGAAGCCTCGGCACGTCCCGCCCGCCACTGGTCGGACAACCTCAAGAAGTTCTCGGGCGGACACGGCCAGGACAAGATGATCTGGGCCACCGACTACCCGCTGCTGCCCTTCAAACGTACGGTCGACGACGTGTACGAGTGCGGGTTCTCCGGTGACGCGACCCGCAAGATCTTGCGCGACAACGCAGCCCGAGTGTTCAAGATCGATGTCTGATCTACTCTCGCTCAATCGTGACGGGCGCGGAATCTATACGCTCACGTTCTGTCGGCCCGAGGTTCGCAACGCCCTCAACCCAGAGGCGTTCACGGAGCTCATCGAGGCATGCGCCGAGGTTGCTCGCGACGCTGAGGCGCGGGTGCTCGTCGTGACGGGCGACGGAGTGGCGTTCTCGGCGGGGGGAGACTTCGCAGCCCTCCAAGACCTCCTCGATGGGGATCGTGAGTTCGTCGAGGCCGAACTGCGACACGCCAACGCCGGCATCACTGCTCTGGCCAACATCGAGATTCCCACTGTGGCTGCCATCAACGGAGACGCGTTCGGCGGGGGCGCCGCGGTAGCGCTCACCACCGATTTCCGGATCATGAGCGACAACGCGCGCCTCGGCTTCGTCTTCGCGAGGCTGGGTCTGTCGGGGGCCGACACCGGCGCGACCTGGTGGTTGACCAGATTGGTCGGGCCCGTGCGAGCAATGGAGATCGTCACGTTGGGCGCGGTCTTCGGGTCAACAGAGGCAATCGCCGAGGGACTGGTGACCGAGGTAGCCCCAGCCGACACCTTCCACGACGCCGTTGAAGCTCTTGCTGGTCGCCTCGCCGCCCTTGCCCCATCGGCTGCCCGGGGCAACAAACAGGCCTTTCTCGGCATCGAAGGGCGCTCACTGGCCGAGCAGTTGGACCTCGAAGCGGTGATTCAGGCGAGGGCGATCGGCTCGGCCGACTTTCGGGAAGGCCTGGCCGCCACTCGCGAGAAACGTCTTCCAGTGTTTGGGGTGAATTGATGGATGTCTACCTATCAGCTGAGCAACTCGGTCTTCGGGAGGATGTGCGCGCCTTCCTCGACGAGCACTACCCACCCGAGCGGATCCTGCAGATGGAAAACGACGAGGAGTACCCCGATGAGTTCTACCGGGAGTGCGCAGATCGGGGTTGGACCGGCATTCCCGTGCCGACCGAACACGGAGGTTCAAACGGGTCGGTGCTTGACCTTTGCGTGTTCGTGGAGGAGGTCGGCAAGACATCGATCTCGCTGGCCACGTTGTACATCACCGGCACCATTTTCGGGTCGCATGCCCTGCACATCTGTGGATCACAGCATCAGGCCGACGCATACCTTCCGGCCATTGTGTCGGGCGACAAGCGGTTCGCTCTCGCCATGTCCGAACCCGGGGCCGGGTCGGACTTCGCTGGGATGGACGCCTCGGCTGAGCGAGTCGACGGAGGTTGGCGGATCAACGGGGTGAAGGGCCCCATCTCGGGCGCAGAACGGGCCGAGGTCATCATCACAGCGGCCAGAACCGGCACCTACCCCGGCCAGTCTCGCCAGAAAGGCATCAGCTTGTTCTTGGTCGACAACCCTGCGCCGGGTCTCAGCTTCGAGCAACGCAAGTTTCCGGCGATGAAGGCGCTAATGGTCGACAACGTCACGTATGACAACGTGGTTGTCAGCGACGACGGGGTGCTCGGCGAGATAGATGACGGCTGGCTCAACCTGGCCAAGCTCATGGACCCAGAACGCCTGGCCAATGCTGCACAGGCGATAGGCGTGGCCCAAGCGGCGATCGATGACGGAGTTCGCTACGCCCGTGAGCGCGAGCAGTACGGCAAGCCCATCGCCCGCTTTCAGGCGGTATCACATCCGCTGGCCGAAGCCCAGGCCGAGGTAGCCGCGGCTCGAATGTTGGTCTATGCCGCCGCCCACAAACGCGATGTCGAGGGGCCGTGCCAGATGGAGGCCTCGATGGCCAAGATGTTGGCCAACAACGTTGCGGGTCGTGCCACCAGCGCGGCGCTGCAAGTGGCTGGAGCGCAGGGTTGGGAGGCCGGGTCACACTTCTTGCGCCGAAGCCTCGAGGTGCGTGGCTGCGAGCTCGGGGGAGGCACCAGTCAGATCCAACGCAACATCATCGCCCACCACATGGGGCTTCGATGAAAGCCCTCGTATACCGCGGCCCAGGCCAGATCGAACTCACCGAGATCGACGACCCAGCCCCATCCGAGGACGAAGTGCTGTTGAGGGTCGACGCGGCCGGCGTCTGCGGCACAGATCGCCACATCGTGGCCGGCGAACTTGGCGTGCAAGTGGGTGTCGTACCGGGCCACGAGATTGCCGGCACGATCACCGAAGTCGGTTCGGCAGTTGTTGGCTGGAAGCCCGGCGACCGGGTGGCTTCGGCCGGCCAGGTCACCTGCGGCACATGTCTGCCATGCCGGTCAGGCCGGCCTAACAGGTGTCGCCGACCAGCGGTGCTTGGTATGGGCCGCCAGGGCGGCTTCGCTGAACGGATCGCCCTCCCCGCCTCGTGTCTGAACTCACTACCCGATTCGATCCCCGCTGCCATCGGCGCCATCGCATCCGATGCCATCGCTACGCCGTTCCACGCTCTGAGTACCGTTGCCGGTCTCAAGGTTGGTGAAACGGTCGTGATCATCGGCGCTGGAGGCCTGGGTCTACACGCAATACAGCTCGCGAGGCTCGGAGGTGCGGCGAAGGTAGTTGCAGTCGACCCGACACCCGAGGCACGAGACGCAGCGTTGGAAGTAGGCGCTGATGCTGTACTCGATCCCAGCGCCGAGGAGCAACCCGATCGAGCGCTGCGCCGGCTCGCCCGCGGTGCCACGATCGCACTCGAATGCGTCGGACGCACCGAAACCGTCGAACTCGGTTTGGCTGCTTTGGCCCCTGGCGGTCGCCTGGTGGTGGTCGGTGTCGGCGTCGGCCGACCCAAACTGCCGCCGCTGGTGATGTTCGTCGGGTCCGAACTGTCCGTGCACGGCTCATTCGGCTCGACCCCAGCCGAGATCGAGACCGTGCTCCATCTCATCAGCACCGGTCGCATCGACGTTTCCCGGTCGGTGCAACGCCAGGTCGGCCTCGATCATGCCGCCGCCATCTTTGCCGAACCATTCGGTCCGGCCCGAACCGTCATCGTTCCCGGTGCGAAAGGAAGCCAATGAGTGACGACATCCTCGTCGACATCGCCGACGGAGTCGGTACGGTCACGCTCAATCGACCCGAACGACTCAATACACTCGCCAACCCGACCGTCGATCTCCTCGTTGACGCGCTCGCCGAGGTCGCCGGATCCAGCGACGTGTGCGTCGTCGTGTTGGCCGGAAACGGAAAAGTGTTCTGTGCGGGAGCCGACCAAGCAGAGATGGTCGAACGCGCCCCCCAAGAATGGGAACCCATCGTGCGCCGCTACCTCGACCCGGTGCGCGCCATCGTGGGCATGGACAAACCTGTCATCGCCGCCCTTCATGGCGACACCGTCGGCGGCGGCCTGGGCCTAGCACTGGCGTCGGACTTTCGAATTGCCGCCGAGGGCATCCGTCTGGGGGCACCCTTCACCCCGATCGGACTGGCCGGCTGCGACATGTCTGCCGGCTGGTTCCTTCCTCGCATGGTCGGGCTTGGCAAGGCCACCGAACTCATGTTCAGCGGACGACTCGTCACCGCAGCAGAGGCACTCGACATCGGACTGGTGCACACCGTTGTTTCTGCGGACGCATTCACCGCCGAGGTGACTGCTCTGGCGACAAAGCTGGCCGCTGGTCCCCCGATCGCCCATGCTTGGACCAAACGTGCGATTCGTCGGTCCCTGAGTTCGGATATGGACGCCGAGTTCGAGTTCGAGATCTTCGCCCAGGTTCAGTGCATCCAGACCGACGACCACCATGAAGGCGTTCGAGCCTTTCAGGAGAAGCGCCGACCGGTGTTCCGCGGTGCTTGAGCTCTCACCAACCCAAGCAGAGTTCCGGTCTCAGGTGGCACGCTTCGTCGAGGCGAAGATCACCCCCAATGCAACGGCCTGGGATCGCGATGAATCTTCGAACCCCTATCCCAAGCACCTGTTCAAAGAGCTCGGTGAACTCGGTTGGTTGGGCATCGGCTTCGACGAGGCCCTGGGAGGCTCTGGTGGTGGGCCAATAGAGCGCTGCATCATGTTCGAGGAGTTGGCCAAGGGCTCGGCAGGGACAGCGTTGGGGGTCTACGTCCACACATCCCTGGCTGCCGCCGCACTCGCCAACATCGCGGACTCGGCGCTGGCGGAGCGGTTCGTGCCTCGCCTGCTGGCCGGAGAACTCACCGGGGCGTGGGCCTACGCCGAGCCCGACGCCGGCGCCGATGTCACCCGCGTTCGGCTGGCGGCTGATCGCGACGGAGACCACTTCGTGCTCAACGGCTCGAAGATGTACATCACCAACGCCACATTCGCTGACGTCATCCTGGTCGTCGCCCGCACCTCTGAAGAGCCAGGCAAGCTTCGCGGCCTTTCGGTACTCGCCGTTGACGGCGAGAGCGAAGGGTTGACACGCACACCGATGGCCAAGCTGGGGATGCGACCCTCCGAGCTGGCCGAACTGCACTTCGACGACTGCGTTGTGGGAGCCGATCGAATCGTCGGCGATCTCGATCGAGGGTTCCGCCAGTGCCTCGCCGTATTGTCGCAAGGCCGCGTGTTCGCGGGCGCCCTGGCGCTCGGGTTGGGTCGCGCTGCGCTCGAGGCTGCGGTCACCCATGTGGGTACCCGCGAACAGTTCGGTGCGCCACTCGCAGCCAAGCAGGCTGTGCGCATGACGATCGGCGAAATGACGGCCCGCCTACGAGGCGTCCGCCATCTCGTCTACTCCGCGGCCGCCAAGCTCGATCGAGGCGAGCCCTACGACACCGAGGCGTCGATCGCCAAGCTCGTCTCCTCCGAAACAGCTACCTGGATCAGCGAACGATGCCTGCACCTTCACGGCGCCAACGGCTACATGCTCGACAGCCCGGCGCAGCGCTTCTACCGCGACTGCAAAATCAACGAGTGGGGAGAAGGGGCCAACGAAGTGCAGCGTGAGATGATTTTCGAAGCCGTCGCCAACGGCTACCAGCCCTGAGCCACGAGAGAACCACGACACAACCCCTGAGGGTGCCCAGAACCGGCGCCGCTGACCGCGTTTCGCCCGGTAAGCGGGGTCGGCTTCGCGATCTCGATCCCGTCGATGATGCCCAGATGTTCGAAGACCGCCGCGTCGAGGCTGAAGGCCACGATCTCACCAACTCGCGCTGGCCAATCTCATGCAATCAGGCAAATCCATCTCCGTGAGACCACAGCGCGACTGAATCATTCCTCGAGACCGCCATGTCTGTGGCTGTTCTCGAGATGCGATTGCTCCTCGACACCGATTAGTATAGATGGTATATATATTGTCGTGATGACGCCTCTCCGTGCTGCACATGCCGTTCGAGCAACTCGGTCCGAGAAGAAGGCGTTGCCATCGGACGCGCGTCGGCACAACCGTTCGTTGATGTTGGCGTCGTTGTTGCGAGTCGGTCCGATGAGCCGCGCCGATCTCGCACGGCAGACAGGGTTGACGGCTGCTGCGGCCTCGAGCGTCGTCTCGTCGTTGATCGAAGACGGTCTGATCGAAGAGGTCGGACTCCGCTCGACCGGTGTCGGCAAGCCGGCGACGTTGGTCGGCGTGGTTGCCGATTCGCGCCAGATACTGTGCATCGATCTCAGCGACGACGTCGACTTCGTCGGTGCAATCGTCGATCTGGCGGGCAAGGTCAGTCACCGGGAGTCCATGCGGCGCAACCACGCAGTCGGAGAACAGGCCGCCGAGTTGGTGGTCACGTTGGCTTGCTCGCTGGTGCAACGCGCCGATCGCCCGATTCTGGGGATCGGATGTGGATCCCCTGGAATAGTCGACGTGGCAGGGACCGTCATGCAGGCGGTCGATCTGCAATGGCATGACGAGCGACTCGCCGAACGCCTCGAGCAGGCGGCCGGCCTTCCTGCATGGGTGATCAACGACGCCAACGCTGCGGCACTCGCCGAGTACAGCTTCGGCGCTCGAAGCTCACCGAACCTGTTGCTGGTTCGTGTTGCGCGGGGTGTCGGCGCCGGAATCATTCTCCAGGGAGATCTGTTCGTGGGCGATCACAACGCAGCTGGCGAGATTGGCCACGTGACCGTGAGTGACGCCGGCGCAGTCTGCCGCTGTGGCCGCATTGGCTGTTTGGAAACGGTCGTTTCGGCACGGCTCCTGACCGCCCAACTCGAAGACAATCCATCGCAACAGAACGACACGCTCACATCGGCGGGAAGGTACCTCGGGGTCGCGCTCGCAACGGTGATCAGCACGCTGGACCTCAGCCAGATCGTGCTCTCCGGACCGATCGGCGTGCTCGACGATCGGGTCCGTTCCGCAGCCCTCGACACGATCAAGCAGCGCACCATGTCGGTCGTCGGCGATCGAGTCGAATTGTCACTGAGCACGCTCGGCGATGACGACGTGTTGCTCGGTGCCGCTGCGTTCGTCCTGAGAACCGAACTCGGGGTCGCCTGAGTGTCCACATCGCCAGTTATCAGATCGCTAGATGACCTCGTCGGAATCAACCGAAGAGCATCAGACGGTGGGAACACAGAATTGCGTTCGACCGCCGCGGGAAACAGCATGCTCGTCACGTCGCTGACCATGTTGTCCCGGTTCATCGTTGCCCTCGCCGCGATCGCCGCGTCGCGGTTCGACCTCGATGAGCGCGGCCCGGCCGTCATGAACCGACCCGACGAGGCGTCGCCGGTTGGGCTGCGCGCACACAACGACGGTTCGCGTAGAGCCTGCACAGGTCTCGCGGCGGCCGAGGCCAAGAGGTGACGATGGACGACCGACGACTCGCGGCCGGTTCGCTGCTCGGCTCGTTCCGCGGGACCGATCCGCCGGGGTGGTTACTTGACTTGATCGCCGAAGGTCTCGGTGGTGTGGTGCTGTTCGCCGACAACGTCGTCGACGATGACCAACTCCGAGCGCTGTGCGCCCGTTTGACCGACGCGCGCTCCGACATCGTGATTGCCATCGACGAAGAGGCCGGTGACGTCACTCGGCTCGACGCACAAGCAGGCAGCCGGCTGCCAGGGCCAGCCGTGCTCGGCGTCATCGACGAGGACACCACGACACGAGAGATCGCCACGTTGCTCGGGCGGCGGCTTGCTGGCATCGGGGTGACACTGAACCTCGCTCCATGTGCCGATGTCAACGTTCGTCCCGACAACCCGATTGTCGGTGTGCGGGCCTTCTCCGCGGATATCGCGGTGGCTGAGCGACAGGTGCCGGCGTTCGTCGAGGGCATGCAACGTGCCGGTGTCGCGGCGTGTGTGAAGCACTTCCCCGGGCACGGTGGCACGTCGCTCGACAGTCACGAAACCGCCCCCGTGCTCGGCGAGTCGTTCAACGAGATGTTGGCCGGACCACTGCGTCCGTTCGTCGCAGCGATCCGAGCCGGTTCCCACTCACTCATGACCGGCCATCTGCTCGTACCTGCCGTCGACGACTTACCAGCATCGATCAGCCGGCGCTGGATGGAGATCCTCCGCGACAGGCTGCATTTCGAGGGCGTGATCGTGACCGACGCGCTCGACATGGGTGCGGTTGCGGGCGAATACGGCACGACGAGTTCGCTTCCGGTGACATCGATCGCCGCGCTCGCAGCCGGCGCCGACCTGCTCTGCCTCGCCTCCAAACTTGACCGAGAGCCGATATCGGCCACGATCGATGCGATCGTCGCTGCGCTGCAGGACCGCCAACTCGACCGAGGGCAACTCGAGACGAGCCTGCAGCGCATCACCGACATGCAGCGCGCCCTGGTGACGGCGCGAGCAGAGTCGGCCACGGTCGACGGCGGAGCGATCGCAGCGTACGGACGATCCGTCGCCGCACGTGCACTCCGCATCGAGGGCAACGTGCCATCGTCGGCCACTGGCCACGTGATCGAATGCCGACCGGAGTCGAACATCGCGGTCGGTGTCACCGGCTGGGGTCTCGTCGATCTCCTGGGCGAGACCGGCTGGTTCGGTGAGTATCTCCACCCGGGCCAGATGCCTGTTCTCGATCGCCGTGACGCATCGGCCGGACCACTGGTCGTCGTAGTCAGAGACGCCGCCCGCGACCGGTGGCAGCGCGACGTCATCGAACGCTGCGCTGCGATACGCCGAGACCTCATCGTGGTCGAGATGGGTTGGCCAGGACCAACCAATGATTCGATCGCCGGCCGCATCTGCACGTTCGGCGCATCCCGCGCCAGTGGCGAAGCCGCGATGCAACGCCTCACCAACGAACCCGATCAGCTGAAACCCGATCAGGAGGACGCCCGCCATGACTGACATCCAACTCCGACAACCGGTCGAGGAGTACCCGAACGGGCATCGCGTCATTCACGATGTCGATCCTGAGATCGCTGGCCCCGATACCAGCGGGTCTTCGCTCTGTGCCCTGGACTGAGGACACCGCATGTACAGCTCAACACTTCCATCGATGTCGATCGGCGTCGACATCGGCGGTACCACAACCCGCGCCGGCCTGGTCGATCGAGATGGGGTCGTGGCCGCGTTGGTGTCGAGCCGGACCGTGGGCGGCGACATCGGTGTGGTTGACGGGACGATCGCATTGATCGACGAGCTGATGCGGGAGTCATCGACTCGACTCGACGACATCAGCCTGATCGGAGTCGGCATTCCTGGAGTGGTCCAGCCCGAGTCGGGGACCGTCCGGCATGCGGTCAACGTCGGAATCGGCAGCGATCCGATCGACCTCCGAAGTCTGTTGGCACAACGTCTGGGCCGACCCGCCAGCTTGAATAACGACGTCAACGTCGCGGCGTTGGGCGCAGCGCGGGAACTACACGACCAAGATCCAGATGTTGGGCGACGCGGAGGCATCGCCTACCTCGGCGTCGGCACCGGGATCGCAGCGGCGTGGGTCCTCGACGGCAAGATCTGGAGTGGTGCTAACGGTGCTGCGGGCGAGGTCGGCCATATCAGCATCGACCCGAACGGCCCAGTTTGCGAATGCGGCCAACGCGGCTGTATCGAAGCAATCTCGTCGGGTTCAGCGATCGCACAGAGTTGGCCCGTCGAGGGTGGATCGCCGATCGAGCACCTCATCGCCGCGGCCGAGACTGGTCGGGGTGACGCCATCGAGGTCTGGGACAGCGTCGTCGACGGTCTCGCAAGCGCTGTCTACATCGTGATGATGAGCATCGATCCACACGTTGTCGTGCTTGGCGGTGGCATCGCGAACCACGGCGACCGAGTCGTGCCGGCGGTCGCCGCAGCGCTCCGCAAGCGCGCCGTCGGTTCGAGACTTCTCACCTCGCTCAATATGCCGGAACGGCTCCGTCACGTCCGCCACCCCGACAGGGTCGGTGTGGTCGGAGCAGTCATCGCCGCGTCGACGGCCGAGACCCCCTGCTCATGAGCGCCCCGACCGACTCATTCCCCGCGCGTGGCGATCTGACCGTGCGCGGCGGGCTTATCGTCGATCGCGGTCGAGCGGCGGAGTCGTTCGCCGACGTGGTCGCAGCCGACGGACTGCTCACGCACATCGCTCCTGACGCTGAAGGTCCACCGGGGCTCACGCTCGACGCGCAAGGTTGCACGGTCGTGCCCGGATTCGTCGACATCCAGGTCAATGGAGCGTTCGGCATTGATCTCACGAACGAACCCCATCGAATCCCCGAGGTCGCGTCGCAACTCGTTCGATTCGGAGTCACCGCGTTCTGCCCAACCGTGATCACGGGGCCCGACACGATCGTTCCCGAGGCGATCCGTGCCCTGCGGGAGATCCGGCGCGCAGGTAGTGGCCTGACTCCGGGTTCCGCCAGGGTTCTGGGGCTCCACGTCGAAGGGCCGTTCCTGGCGCCGGGGCGACCAGGCGCGCATCCGGCCGAACACATCCGGTCGCCATCGCTGAGCGAAGTGCGCTCGTGGCTCGAACTGGTCCGTGCCGGACCTGATGCGGTGAACCTATTGGCGATCTTGACCATCGCCCCAGAACTGCCCGGCGCACTGGACGTCATTGATCTCCTGGCACGAGCCGGTGTCACGACCTGTGCAGGGCACACCGATGCGAGCGCACGTGAAATCGCTGCGGCCGAAGCACGCGGCCTCACCGGAGTCACCCATCTGTTCAACGCGATGTCGCCCTTCGGACACCGCGAGCCGGGCGCTGTCGGCGCCACCCTGGCGAGTGAAGGCTTGATCGCCGGCATTATCGCCGATGGTGTACACGTGGATCCCGCGACGATTCGCATCGCGTGGCGTCTGCTCGGCGCACAACGGATCGCGCTGGTAAGCGACAGCATCGCTGCGCTGGGATTGGGTGACGGGTCGTTCGAACTCGGCGAAGTCACCGTCAACGTGTCGAACGGTGCGGCCCGAACCACCGAAGGGGTGCTCGCCGGGAGCGTGCTCTCGATGGACCAAGCCGTACGGAACCTGATCGCCTACACCGGCTGCACCTTGTCGCAGGCGTGCCGTGCTGCCGCGACGACGCCTGCTCGGCTCGTAGGAGCCGCAGGAGCTGGTCTCGGACGTCTCGCAACCGGCCGACCGGCCGATCTCACCCTGCTGAACGAATCACACCAGGTCGTCGCGACGGTCGTTGGCGGAACCGTCTGCCACGACCCCGAAGGCCGAGTAATCTAGGAGGAAACGTGGAAGTCATCATCGTCGCCGACCCGAACGCCGCCGCCGAGATCGCCGCGGATGCAATCGGACGGCTGATCATCGAGAAGCCGTCCGCCGTGCTCGGTCTCGCTACGGGAAGCTCTCCGGTGGAGACGTACCGTCGACTCATCGAGCGATGCATTGCAGGCCAGATTTCCTTCACCGATACGTCCGCGTTCCTCCTCGACGAGTACATCGGCCTTCAGCGAGAACATCCCGAGACATACCACAACTTCATACGCCGACAGTTCACCGACCACATCGACATCGACGCCGATCGGGTGTTGGGACCAGACGGCACCGCGCTCGACGTGTCCGCGACATGCGAAGCATACGAACTCTCGCTCCAGGCGTCGGGCGGCATCGACATCCAACTCCTGGGCATTGGAGGCGATGGCCACGTGGGTTTCAACGAACCGGTGTCCTCGCTGGGATCACGCACCCGCGTCAAGACGCTCAACGAACAGACACGATCGGACAACGCGCGCTTCTTCGATTCGATCGATGACGTGCCCCGCCACGTGATCACCCAAGGAATCGCCACCATCCTCGAAGCGCGACACCTCATCCTCATCGCAACCGGTTCCTCCAAGGCGAAACCCATAGCCCGGGCCGTGGAAGGTCCGCTCTGCGCGATGGTCCCCGCCTCGGCAATTCAGCTTCATCCTCACGCAACCGTCATCGTCGACGAACCTGCTGCTGCAGAACTTGAACTCGCCGATTACTACCGACAGACGTATCATTCCAAGCCCGTATGGCAGCGGCTCTAGCCCGGAACGCCCGACGATGACCACCCGATGAAAATCCGCCCGTATGCCCCTGAGGATCTCGACGACCTCTACAGAATCGCGGTGCTGACCGGCGACGCCGGCGCAGACGCCAGCGGTAGATACGAGGCGCCCGAGCTACTCGGTCACGTGTTCGTCGCGCCCTACACGACAAGCGCCCCGGATCTGGCCTTCGTGGTAGCCGACGGCGATGGCATCGCCGGCTATGCGATCGGCACCCACGACGTGCGCGACCTCGAGTCCGTCCTCGCCGTCGAATGGTGGCCGCAGTTGCGCGGCCGGTATCCACTCGACGCATGGGCTGACAAACCCGAGCGCTGGCTGGTCACGAGGATTCACGAGCCTTTGCTCACGCCCGACGATCTCGTCGATCGATACCCGTCGGAATTCCACATCGATCTGTTGCCTCGATGTCAGGGCCATGGTCTCGGCCCTTCCCTCCTCAACCGGGTGCTGGAGGTATTGCGCGAGGCCGGATCCACAGGCGTCCACTGCGGCGTCGACGAACGCAACGAACGCGCTATCGGCTTCTACGAACACCAAGGCTTCGAACGAGTCGTCACACAGAACGGAACGTTGTTCGCACGAGCGCTGTGACGCCAAGCGAGGAGCACCAGCAGGATGTATCTGATCTTGTGCGACGGGTCGAGGACGGAGAGGAGATCGAGATCACGGTTGCTGGTCGTCTCGCCGCCCGTCTGGTTCCTACGGCTCCGAGGGGATGGCAGAGATGGGTCGACGTCGCGGACCTGTTCGTCGGCCGACCCGACCCGGACTGGGACCGCGACCGCGATCTGATTGATCAGTCCGTGGCGAACCCGTGGGACCGCAACGATGAAAGCAATTCTTGACACCAGCGTGTTGCTCGCCACTGACGTGCCCGAGCTGGAGGGGGAACTTGCGATCAGTGCCGCCTCGCTCGCGGAGTTGCATTTCGGCGTACTCGTCACAGTTGACGCGGCTATCCGGGCCGAACGGCTTCGAAGGCTCTCGGACCTCCAGCGCACCTTCGATGCGCTACCGGTCGACGACGAGGTGGCGGCAAGCTATGGGCAACTTGCTGCCGCAGTCGCCAGCAGCGGCCACCAACCTCGCTCGCGGGCGATCAACCTGTTGATCGCGGCGACAGCACACGCCCACGCAGCCCGCCTGTACACCCGTAACGCCCGAGACCCACGTCGGGATCGAGCACCTCATCGACATCGTCGCGCTACGCGACTCTTGTGAAGAAGTAGGCGAAGGGCGACTTGGTGTACGCCACGCCGCGGCCGGTTTGGTGGAGGGACTCCACGGTGACGTGCTGCTCCTTCTTCGAGATGAGGTAGGTATCGAGGTGGTTCGAGCCGACCCGGTAGTTGCCGTTCCGGGAGATGACGACGCCTGAGAGCTTGTAGCGGGAGTCGATCGAGGCCAGGGCGGCATCGCCGTGGCTGGGGGTCACGAGCAGGGTCCCGCCGATTCTGAGGTATCGGGTGCAGTGTTCGGAGATGAATCCGGCGTAGAGCGAGATCAGCAGGTCGAAGTGTTCGTCCGGGAGCCCGAGTGTGTCCGTGTAGTCGGCGGCGATGAAGGTGATATCGGGTGCGGCCGGGCCGTCGTGTTGGATGATGATCTCGGCAATGCCGGCGCGGTCGTTGAAGAATCCGGTTGCTCGTCGGTCGCTGTCCAGGTAGGTGACGGATCCGAAGACGAAGGAGGGGGCGATATCGACGTAGCAACCCGGATAGAAGACAGTGTCGGCACCGGTGGCCGCGGCAACGGCGCGGAACAGCCGCCAACGGTCTCCTTGGTGTTGGTCCTGCTGAGCCCACAACGAGGTCGTCTTCGGTTCCATCGACTCCAGTGTCGTCCACGATCGGTCACAGGATCCAGACCGCGATTCGTCACACGCTCGCCCGGCCGAGGGGCACTGCTGCTGCGCGGCCGGGTCGGGGAACCGAATGCGGTAGCGGTCTCGGCACTTCTCGATGAAAATCACGATGCTCGTTGATGAGCTCCGAAAATGGGAGCGAGCCGGGGTGGGAGGCCGCGAAAACAGGGGGAATTTCGGGTATCAGCGGACAACAGCTGCAACGTCCGGCTGAAACAGAAAGAGCCCCTGAGCAGGTATGATACCCGCTCAGGGGCTGGAGGCGACGGCGGGAATCGAACCCGCGTTGACGGCTTTGCAGGCCGTTGCCTTAGCCACTCGGCCACGTCGCCAGCGCTGACGAGGATAGCGGAATGCGCCCGTCGCTCACCCGGTCTGCCGGCATCGAGCTGGGGGTACTGGCATCGACCGTCGATGTGCGACAACATGACGCCCGCGTGCAGCATCTCCTTGACCCTCCACGATCCCGTCACCGGGTTGCCGATGCCCGCCGACTGATCGCGTTCGCCTGTCTCGCCGCGATAGCTCTCGCTGCGTGCGATCCTCCGAGCGGTGAAGAGGACGCCGTTCCGACCGGCTGTGCGGCCACCGTCGCCGAGGCGTCACAGGCTTCAGAGGTCGACGAGCAGATCGACTTGCTCGATACCGCGCTGGTCACGTGTCGGTCATACCAATCCTTCACCAACGAGATGGCAAGGTATCCCGGCATCATCGGCTACGACACCGCCACGTTCGTGTCATTGCGGTGTGCTCGGGTCACCGACGATCTGATCCGCACCTCCCCCACTTGCGCCACAGTGATCGCCCCCCCGACCACCCTGCCGACCACCACCTTGCCCGAGCTGGTCTTCGTGGGCGACACGCTCGATGGCCGACAGGTCGAGATCCGCCCCAGCGCCACGATCCAGTTCTTCGGGGATGTACCGGCGATCGTGCAGCAAACCGTCGACATCGCCCTCGAGTCGGGTTGCGAGGGCGTGATCGCTCAGCGCGATCTGTGGGCATCGCGCGTCGCTGACCCACTGTTCGGCGACGAGGCCTCCGTGTACGCCCAGCATGCCCAGAACGTCGCCGTCTACATCCAGTGCGAAACGGCGCCACCGGCAACAGGCTGAACCGGGGCGGCCGGCCGGCAGCTGTGTCAGATCGGCGGGGTGATGGCCCCGGCGATCGAGGCGGCAATAGTGCCGACTTGGCCGTTGTGGTTGAGCGGATTGAAGTCTCCGCCGTTGGTAAGAATCACCATCAGCACGAACAGCAAGATCAACAGAATCGTGACAGCGATCCACTGCGACACCGGTCCGAAGACGCGCCTGTCGATGGGTACGTCCGTACGCGCCCTGGTCGGCTTGCCCTTCGGGGGTGTGATTCCTCTGTTCGGTGTGGGCTGATTCGTCATCGAAAACAAACAGTAGTTCCCAGATTGGGGAAAGACGTCAGAGACGGAGCCAAAGATGCGATCGGAGCCGAGAAATGCGATCATGGCGACGTGCAGACATTCGTTCATACCATCCGCCGCGCCTTGGCGCTCGCCCCCGATCGCGAAGCGCTTGTGTG
>Ga0255047_10001099_pt1 | contig 20486 bp, 25 predicted proteins | sample JV7_2_1_MG_FD_183640 | JGI IMG/M metagenome (GOLD analysis project Ga0255047, IMG submission 183640) | Seawater microbial communities from Jervis Inlet, British Columbia, Canada - JV7_2_1 | ecosystem: Environmental > Aquatic > Marine > Inlet | place: Canada: British Columbia | collected 2016-10-06 | reverse complement strand
GCGCCCAAGAGGTCGACGCTCACCCGCCAGAGGCGGAGCACCAGACGTGGCGTCTCAGGCCGGCCCGGAGACCCCGGGAGAGCCGGTCGTCCCGCCGGAGGACAGGATCCCGGTCCAGCAGGCACCGCCACAACCACCGCTCGACCGTGGAGCAGCCGAGGACAGGCTTTCGGTCTTCGAGCAGGAACTCGCAGGAATCGACGCCAGAAGGTCGACTGGACTTCAGCAGCCTGGGGACGATATTCGCTTCCGGGAGATTATGGCGGAAGTCAACACTCTACGAGAGCAGTTCCCGGCCCAGGCACCACCGCATAAGGACTTCCCGGAGCTTGTCCAGAGGCCCGTGACGACCCCGGAGGAGCGGAGCTACCGGAAGGCCGCGGACCGGCTGAGAGCGCGCCTTGGCGCCCCTCCGACAGAAGAGAGCCCTGTTCCGGAGGTATCCGCGACGCCAGAGGCTCAGGCGGAGCCGACCCAGAGCCCGGTGGACCGCCTTGTCGACCTCGTTCAAGAGGTCTCCAAGATCGATTCAAGGCAACAAATCGGTCTTCAGCAACCCGGCGACGAGGTTCGGCGCCGTGAGATCGAAGCCGAGATCAACGTCCTTCGGTCACAGTACCCGGCCGACCCGGGCCCGGTGCCGGACTACTTCGGGGATCTCGTAAGCGGAAGGGACGTTGGCGGGGAAGAGACTCCCGTACCGCCCCCAGCGCAGCCGACCACACCTCCGCCGGCGGCACCTCCTACAGCACCGCCGGAACCACCGTCACCGCCGGAAGCGGCCCAAGAGGACGGAGGGATAGCGCATCTCAGAAAAAATGGCATCACCAACATTCCTAGTGACATACGGAAGGTAGAAACCTGGGGGAGTTACCCCGATGGGCGCATGTCCATTAGGGTTGTTTTCACCGGCAATCGTAGCCCCGTTGCTCTGGAAGTGGAGCCTGGAAGCAACCTCGATGAGCAAATAGCAAAGGCAGAAAGCGAGGCGCGGAAAAGAACGCAATCAACAACAGAAGCTATCGCTTCCGGACGCATAAAGGTTGAGACCGCAGATGAGGCAGCGGCAAGGAGAGCGGCAGAAAAACAGCAGGAACCCCCACCGCCCCCGGTAACACCAGAACGACGAGCCGGAGAGGAACGGCGCCGTGCCGCAGTACCTCATCCCGGGTTCGCGGACCGCCGTGCAGCCGACCGGCGCACCATCGCCCAACTCGACGAGTTCAAGGCGATGATCGCAGACTACAACGACGCCGAACTCGAACTCGCGCTCAACAACATACGAGATCCGGCCCTCCGGGCTCTGATCGACATCGAACAGACGAGACGGCGCCTCAAGCCGCCGGAACCGCCGACTCAACCTCCGCCGGCCACACCCCCGAAAGGGCGCAAGAGCAGCGTTCGAAAGGCAGTCGAGACCAAAATCAAGAAGCTCCCGGAACTCTGGCAAATCATCGTCAACGAGGGCGCCATTGACAGCAAGGCGCTCCTCGAGATGACCACTGCCCCAAAAGACCTCCGGCGCGCCATTACGACCCTCAACAAGCAATACGGTTTCGGCGTGATCGCAAAGAAGGGCGGAAGGGCCCCGGACGAGGTGACGGCGAGACTCCGCGAACTCGGCCACGAGGTTGACAGTGGCGATCTCCCCGGGATGATTCAGGGTCTTCTGAGCCACGAACCGGACCTGGGCGCCGGGAAATACAAGGGGTTCGGGGAGAAGATTGAAGACCTCGCCGGCATGACGACCAAGCAGGTCAGCCCCGGAGACCTGACCGCCGGGCAGCAATTCATGACCCACGACGGCGGCTACTGGACCGTCCAGAGCGCCGAGCCCGGGAAGATCGTTATCAACGGCACTGACCACAATGGCGAGTTCGTCATCAAGAATCTCGATGAATTCGACGTCCTGCCGGTGATCGGCGAGGTCACGAATCGTGCCGAAGATGAATCCGGGCCGGAGAGCCCGATGGCGACGAGGCCGAAGACCGGGGACTCGTTCAAGGATGCCGATAACGAACTGCGCGAACTTCTTCTGACGACCGGGGCGTTCCACGTAGAACGAGGCGCACGAACTCAGGCAGGTCTCGAGACCGCGATGTCAAAGGAGTTCGGGCCGGGCGTCAGCGTCTACATCCCGGGGCTCTGGAGTCTCATGACGAGGCTGCCGGCGTTCCGGGCAAAGATAGAGGAGGCGAAAAGTGGACCTAAGCCTGCAAGAGGCAGCGATGTCCAGCAACGACCCCCGGGAACGGGCGCAGGGGGTGGCGTACAACCCGCCGGAAGACCAGGAACTCGAGGACCTGCTGTCGGAGTTCGGGCGCCACCTCCGGCGCCGACGCCTCCGGCAGCGCGGCCGGAACCTCCCCCGACACCGGCTCCCCCCGCAACAAAGGAAATCAAAGACGTCACCCCGACCGTCACCCGGACTGGAGTAGACGCCGGGATCGCCACCATCAGCCGGGAACTCCTACCGGAACTCACGGGCCAGGGGAAGGCGTTCCTCGACGAATACTCGACCCCGGAGCGTATCGAGGAGATGACCCAGAAGTTCGACGGCAAGCGCCCGATGAAGCACCAGATCGAGCAGGCCGCACGCTCCATCATGGCGATGGAGAAAGGGCACGCCTACATCAACTCCGACGGCACCGGGACCGGGAAGACCCTGACGACCGCGCTCGTGATCGACTGGATGTCGAGGCAGAACCCCAACGCCCGGATGATCGTCGCCGTCCGGAACGCCACGATCGCGAAGCAATGGCATGCTGACGTATTGAGGCCGTTGGGGTTGCGCACGCACGTCGTCAAGGACACGTTCCAGACGCAGCCGAAGTCCGTCAACTTCGTCACGTTCAAGCGGTTAGAGATGCTCTACACCGCGAACAATCTCGGTCTCGTGGAGGGATTCGGACCCGACCTGCTCATCTTCGACGAGAGCCACGCCCTCAAGAACTGGTACAAGGACCCGCCTGTGAAGTGGGCGAAGGCCGGCGAGCAGATCACCACGCCCGAGGTCTCCAAGAACGTCCTGTTCCTCTCGGCGACACCGTTCGAATCCATCCTCCACACCGGTTATCTGACCCGGCTGAAACTCTGGCCCGTTTGGACACAGTGGCTTGAGAAGACGATGGACATTCGCTGGAACGCCGATAAGCAGCGGTGGGAGGGGCTGTCGCCGGAGAACGTCAAGAAACTCCATGACGCCCTCGTCAAGCAGGGCCGGATGGGGAAGAACGAAATCGACTTCGCCAACCTGAAGAACTCGAAGGGAGAGAAGATCACGCTCACCAGCGAGAACTTCATGGTCAAGCTGGACGAGAAGCAGCAGGCCGATTACGACAACCTGACCGGCGCGATCGACGGCTTCATCAACGACGCCATCATGGATTCGGACCGGAAGAAACTGATGATGCTGCGCGGGATCCAGCACTTCTTCTGGAGGAGCTACGACGAGGCCCACAAACTCCCGGCTGCGATCGAGCGCGCCAAGGGGGACGTCGAGGCCGGGAAGACGGTCGCGTTCTTCCTGCTGCGCAAGAATGATAGCAGCGTCGAGAAATGGTGGGCCCGGTATGAGGAGAACCCGGACCGCTACCCGAAGGGGAGCAAGATGCCGGAAATCCTCGAAGCGCTCAAGGGGGTCACGCCGCCGATCGAGGTCCCGAGCCCGGTCAGGCTCATTCAGGACGCCTTCCCGGACGCCGTGAAAATCACGGGCGACGAGACGGCCGGCGGCGGTCAGCGGGACGCGAACATCAAAGCCGTGATGGACGGCAAGGCGAAGGTGGCGATCGTGACGATCGCGGCTGGTGCCGAGGCTCTGAATCTTCAGGACAAACTTGGAACTCACCCGCGCATCTCCTACGTCGTGTCGACCCCCTACACCGCGTCGACGACGAAGCAGGTCGCCGGCCGAGGGTTCCGCCTGGGAAGTGAGAGCAACGCCGAGATCGTCTTCCTGTTCAACGACACCCCGTCAGACCAGCGTGTCGCGATCAATATCGCCCATGCGATGAGGATGCAGGGAGCGGCGATCAAGGGCGAGGTCGAGAACCCGGACGCGGACGAACTCCAGCGGTTCAACTTCCCGGAACTGGACCGGAACCGGAGCAACGCGCCGACATCTGGTGGGCGTGAGAGCCCGATGGACGACGAAGCAGGACCGCCCGACCCCGCCGTCGCTCAGATCGAAGCCGCCGACGAAGTCATCCGCGAGAGCCCGCCCGACCCGAAGACCGGGAAGCCGGCCATCGGCGAACTGTTCGCCGGCAAGCCGAAGGGATGGCAGCAGGAGGCCATCCGGAAGCGCCTCCTCAAGACCAAGCAGAAGCAGGTCAGCGCCGTGCTCAACCCGAAAGAGTGGGAAGAGGGGACTCTGTTCGCCGACAAGGCGAGGCAGACCAGTCTGTTCGACGATCCATCAGAACCACAGAAGAACGACCGCGTCCGCATCGTCGCCGGCCCGGAGAAAGGGAAGACAGCGACCGTTGTAGACAATATCAAAGGGACGCTCACGCTCGCACTCGGCAACGGGGACTTCGTCGACGCGACGGCTGCTGAGGTCGAGACGTTAGGGCGCTCAGGTGGCGGAGAGCACCCGATGATCGGCCCGGACCCGAAGAACAAGCCAAAGGGGCTCGTCATGCCCCACAAGCCGCTCAAGCCGTCCGGCCGGCCGTGGCTCTGGACCATCTGGGAGAAGCTCGGCATCAAGGAGAAGCGACGCATCAAGAGTCGCAACGAGATGATGAACGAGTACCTCCGGAACATCGGGCTGAAGGGGTTCGTCGGTCGGTTCGGGTTCCGGCCGAAGACGTGGCGCGCGTTCTACCGCGCCGGCCCAGGTGGCGGGTTCATGCGGCGCCGGACCGCGAACGACATCCGCGCCACCGTCCACGAGTCGGGGCACTTCCTCGAGGAGGTCCTGTTCGGGGTCGACCCGTCAGGGCGTCTTGGCTCACTCAGCGCCAACGAGCTTCGCACCTTCCGCGGCGAGTTGCTCATGGCCGCGACGCCGGGCGAGCACCAGCTTTCCGAGGGTCTCGCCGAGTTCGTGGCGATCTTCATCACCGACAACGCCCGTGCGCAGCGAGTCTTCCCCCGCTTCTACCCGTGGTTCGAGGAGCGGATGCAGACAGACCCACGCACCGACCAGATCCTCGTCCACATGGAGACGCTCCGGCAGGAATACGAGGCCCACGAGGGAGCGGATTGGGAGGAGCAGTTCGGCGCGATGTTCCGCAGCCAGAACACCGCCGACGGCCGCGTCCCACGCTTCATGCCGTTCCGGCGCATCCACCGGTTCATCTGGTGGTCAGGGTCGATGACCGAGTGGCTGGAGAAGAAGGCCGCGCGCGCCATCGGCCGTAATGTAAAGGATGTTCCCTATCAGTTGAGGCCATCGAAAGCGCTGATTCTCCTGTCCGGCCGGTTCGACATCATCGAGCACATGATCGAGCGCGGGACATTCCACCCGGCGAAGCCCGGGACAGTGACGGGGAAGGGCCTGCTCGAAATCGCCGACGTCGTTGGTCATCAGTGGAAGGCGTTCGAGATGTATACGACCGCGCTCCACGCCAAGAACCTCTCCGAGAACCTGCACGAGAACGTCGAAGAGACCATCGGCATCAAGCACGAGTGGATCAAGAAGACCCTCGACAAGTACGGCGATAACGCCAAGTTCAAGCGGGCCGCCTACCTCCTCGAGAAGTACAGGCGCTCCATCCTCGACTTCGCAGAATGGGGCGGATTGATCGACGCCACGCACAAGAAGACGATGCTCGATCGCTACGGGGATTTCCGGCCTCTCTTCCGCATCATGGACGAGGACCTCGCCAACCGGCCACACCGCCAGGCCGGCGGAGCGCGCATCGCAGGACTCTCGACGCCGATCTACCGGCGCAAGGGCAGTACCCGCGACATCATGCCGATCTTCGAGGCATGGCAGCGCTACACCTTCATGACGATCGATCGCGCCTACAAGAACCGCGCGGTCCTGTCTCTGGTCGGGACCGCCATGAACATGCCGGGCGGTGGTGCCTACATTCACCGCGTCCCGATGAGCCAGTGGCCGGTCGGGGTCGACCTGACCAGGGTGAAGCAGGCGCTCCTCAATCAGGGGGTCGAGCAGAAGCAGATCGACGACGCGATGGCCGAGGACTTCATGCGGGTCTACATCCCGTCATGGATGACCCCGCCGGCGCCGTACGATTGGGTGTACCGCAAAGGCAAGCGCGAACTCTACTACTTCGACCCAGACTTCTATCGTCTCGCCGAGGGGATGGAAGACATACACCGGTCGATGATCTACCGGTTCTTCGGCGCCTTCGCCAGGGCGAAACGCGGCGGCATCGCCGTCTACACTCCTACGTTCTGGGTATGGCAGGTCCTCCCTCAGATCGTCAGCACCGCCATTCAGTCGGAGAGCGTTCCGAAATACCTGAAGAGCCTGCCCGGGGCGTTCGCTGATGTCCTGTTCGGCCGGGAACTCGCGCAGAAATACAAGCGCGCCGAGACCGGCATGGCGACCTTCATGGGTCTCGACCAGAGGGCACTCAGCCGCTTCTTGCGCATCAAGATGATGAAATCGAGTGGCGAGCACAAGCTCTGGTGGACGAACCCGATGAACCTCATTCGTTACTTCATGGCCTATTCGGCGCACGCCGGGATGGCGTTCGAGATCGCGCCTCGTCTCGCGGCTACGCGGACGGAACTCAAAAAGGCACAGACGCGGGAAGAGATGATGCGGGCCGGCGCCGCAGCACGGCAGAGCGACATTGATTGGGCTCGACAGGGCATCCTCACCCGCTGGATCACCGGGCTCGCGCCGTTCTTCGGATCGTTCGTCGTCGGCCAGGAGCGTGTCGCACACGAAATCAAACACCACCCGGGACGCCTGCTCTGGAGAATGATGATCATTCTGGGACCGCCCGCGCTGGCGGTCTGGGCGTGGAACCGTCGCGACGACGAAAGCGAGGAGCAGTGGAAGAACCTTCCCTCCTACGCGAAGAACCAGAACTGGATCATCAACCACCCGGACCCGAAGCAGGAGCCGTTCCAGTTCCGCCTCCCCCACGAATACGGATGGTTCGTCGCGGGCCTCTGGGCGACCCTTGACAATATGGCCGACAAGGATCCGGAGGTCTTCAAGACGCTCGCTCGCGACATCGTCGAGAACTTCAATCCGATCCCGCGCGCCATCCCGGCCGCACTCCAGAGCGAACTGGAGATCTGGGCGAACGAGACCATTCATAGCGGCGCCCCGGTCTATCCGGAGGGGCGGCTACCGGAGTACACCTACTGGCCGTGGACGACCCGGACGGCGGTCGACATCGGACGGGCCACCGGTATCCCGCCGGCATGGATCGAGCACGAAGCTCGAGGCAAGCTGGGAACGCTCGGTCAGGGCGCCCTTCAGGTCGCCGACATCGTCCGCGGGAAAGAAGCGCCGGCGTCGCAGGGACCGACCAGGACCCCGTTCGCGGGCCGGTTCCGGAGACGCTATCCCATCGCGACCGGGGAGTACGTCTCGCGCTTCTACGACACATTCAAGGAAGCCGAACTCGTCTATCGCACCGGCCGACTGCCGGAACTGATGATGACCGGCGAGACCGGCAAACTGTTCAAGAGCAAGGAAGATGCTATCCGCATCTACGCCAGTGGACGCCCCGTCGCGACCGCGTTGTCGACGCTGAAGAAAGTGGCCGAGATGGCGCTTTACAACCCGAAACTGACGAAAGCGGAGAAGGAAATCCGCGTCGACGAACTCTACCGAAGGCGCAACAAGATTGCCGAAAAGTGGTGGAACAGTATGATGGGGATCGAGGGCCAGGAGCCGGCACGGGATATTATCGACCGTGTCATCGGGAAGGAGCCGGAACAGTGATCTCAAATCGCTCGAGACTCTACGAGAACTGCCCCCCGGCCGCGCCCGGGTTCTACTCTCTGCGTCTGGTCGACCACTTCTTCATCGAGCCACTGCATACCCGATTCGACCTGACGATTACGGGCGCGTGGCGAAGCATCAACACCCAGGCCAACCTCACCTACGCTGACGGAACGCCGGTGCCGGCCGACCAGAAGGCGAAGGGAACGTCACAGCATTGCTACGGGGAAGCCACGGACGTCTCCGGCGCTGACGATGTACTCCGCCGGGCGTGGCTGTTCGCGCTCAAGGAGCTTCGCCCGTGGCAGGCCATTCTCTACATGACGCTCAAGCCAGAAGGTCCGGTCTGGATAGCGACGTCGATGCACCTCTCAATACCCTCGGTCGTCGAGACCGTCGAGTCGAAGCGCCTGCTCAACATCGGCGGGAAGTATCGGTGGTGGAGAGGGGACTTCCCTGACGAGCACCTACGGAGAACGTGATGCTACAGATCGATCCCTGGGCAGTGGCGGTCGGGTTTGGAGCGTTAATAGTTTACCGTGTCGGCACGGATTGGATAAAACCGATGCTGTTCAAGAAGAACGGCTCTAGCGGTAACGGGACTCCGATGAACGTCTATCGCAAGCTCGAGGGTGTCGAGAAAGGGCTCGCCACGCACTTTGCAAATGCGTCCACAGAAGCCAAGCTCGACCGTCAGCGCGTCGCCGACGTAAAGGAGCGACTGCGGGAACACGAGATCGACGACAAGGTAGTTCACGACAAGGTGATCGTTCATAATGAGAAGATCGTCAGACTAGAGGAACTCGCCCGCGAGAACCGCGAGGATCACAGAGTATTCTTCGAGAAACTAGAGCAACTGCCCGACAAGTTGATGAAGAAACTCAACGGCAGAGCTACTCCGCCGCGGGGGACGTGATGGCGAATGGTAACGGTGTCACCCTCAAGCGTGTCAGTCTCGGCGGGGTCGCTGTACTGTTGACGTCTCTCGGTGGAGTCTGGGTGTTCGGGGAAAAGGTATCAACCTATCTTGATGAACGCACGGCGGAGGTGTGCCAGGAATACGACGAACGCTACGTCGAGGCACTCGAGGAAGATCTAGGAAATATCACAGGCCAACTCGGAGAAGTGTGGATGGAATTATGCGACCTGAAAGGGCGCATCGATCCGCGGTATCGTTGGTATCGTGGCGGTTGTATTCGAGAGGAGGCACCATGAAACCAGGAAGCAAGACGACCGAACTGGCAGTTGTAGTCGCGGTAGTTGCAATGGTGATCTCGGCCGGCTATTGGGGATTCACTATCCCCGACGCCGCGTGGTACTCGCTCGGACTGTCAGGCGGGGGATACGCGATCGGTCGCGGCCTCGCCAAGATGAACGGAATCAAAGGCTAACCGCGGCCGTTGCCGCAAGGAGGCAGTATGAAGCGATTCATTACTATCCTCGCCGTCGCGGTGTGTCTCATCTTGCCGGCTACGGCACAGACCGACCCGCCTTTCCCCGGAAAGGGGATGACCGAATTCGTCGGCGACATGACATGGACCTACAGCGGCGGGGAGCGCACCAGGAGCCTCAACGGGACGTGGTTCCAGATGACCGGGGAGAAGCAAAAGACCGGGATCTCAATCTTCGGATCGAGAGACTCCGGCCTGACTGGCGCCGGCGTCGGCCCGTCCTACCAGATCATGCTCGGTCGGTTAGCCAAAGGGGCCCTGTGGGGTGGAGGCACCTTATTTGCGCTCGGGGTTGATTCCGCGGACGTGGCGACCGGGGCTGTGTCTTTCTCGGTCAACTACGAGTTATACCTGGGCCGGACAGCCGCCTTCAGGGTTGGGATGCGATACAGCGAGTTACTCGATATCCAGAACTCCGTCGCGGCCGACCCGATAAACGAAATCACGGCCCTGTTCGTCGGGTTCGGCATCTGGCCCAACCAGACGGCTCCCGTCAACTGATGCCAACAACAACCCGTCTCATCGTCATCATCCACGGTATCCACACATCGAAGGAGCGCGCTGCCTCGTGGATGCCGGCGCTCGGCCGTCACCTGAAGGGCGATGACACAGCCTGCGCAGTCAACGTCTATACGTACGGATGGCGCAGCGGCACCGCGATGAGGTTCCCGATCGTCGGGTGGTTCTCAAGACGGGCCCGCGTTAAGAGATTCCAGCGGCACATCGCCAAGCTGCGCCTTCTGTATCCTGGAGCCAAGATTCAGGTCGTCGCTCACTCGTACGGAACCTGGATCTCTCACTACGCAATGGCGAAGGGCAAACTTGAGATGCGGACGTGGTACGACGACATCGTTTACATGGGGTCGATCGTTCATCAGGACGAGTACGGCAAGAGCGTTCCTGTTGGTCGAGCCATAAATCTCTACTCGCCAGATGACAAGGTCGTCGATGGCGCTCCCGGGTTCGGAGAGAGCGGGACTGTCGGGTTCGTGCCCGCCGGTAATGGCCGTATCGAGAATAAGCATATGAGCGGCTACCGCCACGGTCACTATCTCGAGCCGGGACTGGCCTGGGACACCGCGCGGGATTTTCTGGTATCCTGACTGAAAGCCCGGTTCTCCCTTAGAGACCGGATGGGGGGCCCGCCTCGGCCACAGCCTTGGCGGGCCATTCTTTTTGTCTTGACATTCCCTCATTCCGCCCGTAAAATCTCCCCGTCGTGGCGAATATCTTGAAGGTTCGTAAATATATGTCTTGACAAACCGTCGAGACGGTGCCACGATGGAGGCCATGAGTGAAGAAAAAGAAACTTCCCTGGAAGCAGCGCAATCAAGCGCAACAGAAACTTTACCAGCAGCAGTATTATCTCGACGGGAAGCGGAAGCGCCTCGAGGCTGCTATCTCCGCGGTCGAGATGATGGCTCCGAAGGACGATATCGGCAAGCGTCTTCGCGTCAATCGTCTGAAGGAACTCAAGGCGAGGCTGGCGCAGACCGTTCTGAAAAAGAGAGAACTTACGGCTGCACTGTGAGTCAGCTAACAGGCACCCTCATGGTCCGGCCCGCCGGGATCGCGTCGTGTGGTCCCGGCGTTTCTATGTGAGGAGAGGTGATGAAGACCTACGAGCCGGGCCTGGGTGAAGATATCAGCACGACGGCCAAGACGATTGTTTCGATGGCGAACGAGTCGGGCGAGGAAGTGACGGCGAAGTTCAATGACGCCGAGTTGTTCGCTCACCCAGGAGACGACCCGTCCATGATAGCCGACAAGTTCCGCGCTGAGTTGGCGCGTCGCCAGGAGGAGTACGAGGCGTCACCGGAAGGGAAGGAGTCACGGAAGCGTCAAGAAGAAGCCCAGAGGCAGGCCAACAAGGCCGCGGCGGAAGGGATCAAGCCGTTCGAGATCATCGACCACCCGGGATGGGACAAGACTGTTACAAAGAACACCGATGGATATGGCTCGTGCGTCGTACGCTATGCCGCTCGGTGGGCGTGGCTCATGGAACAAAGGATCGCGGAAGGCTCAACAGTCGCCGACATCGCGAAACAAACTGGTCACGATGCCGATCGGGAGGGCATCACTGGATTCATGTACGGATGCGCCGTCGGTATTCTAGCGCAGGTATGGAAACACGGAGAAGCCCTGCGCTGCTGGCACAACATCGACACGCAATGCGGTAACGAAGGAGAGAAGGCAAACGAGAGCGGCGGTGTCCTCAACCCGGCCATTCTTAATATCAGCCCAAAGGAGTAATCATGGCGATCGTAGGCATCACCGGAGGCAAGCGTAACTACTTCCCCCGCCTCGGCAAGATTCGGCTCGGGGTCAAGCGGCAAGGCCAGGGCGGCAGCGAATTCCCAACCGACGTCGATTACTTCGTCGTCAAGGAACTGCCGGAGATCCAGAAGGTCTACGGCGAGACCCCGAAGGAACTGGTCGTCCTGTTCCCGTCCAACGAGCAGCAGGAAATCTTCCCGATGCGTCTCGAAGCGTGGAAGGCGTCGAGGACCAAGGGTCCAGACGGCAAGCCGAAGTCGAAGCTCTGGTGCAACAGCACGGACGGCGAGATCGCCACCCGTATCTACGTCGGCGAGAAGGACGCGCAGGGGCACCATCAGGTCATGAAGATGGCGGAGGACGAGCGGCCCGACGCGGGCGAGAACTTCATCATGCCGTGCCCGAACGAGGAGTGCCCGCATTACATGAACAACGCCTGCAAGGGCGTCGGGCGTCTCAACGTCGTCCTGCCCGAGGTCTCCATCAGCGGCATCTATCAGATCGAGACGGGGAGCCAGTTCGGCCGTGGGAACATCCTCGATATGCTCGGCTGGGTGCGGCAGATGACGAACGGGCAGTTTGCGTGGAGAGTCCCCTTTGAACTAAGTCGCCAACCGCAAAATGTGACTCATGACGGGAAGACGTTCGTCAAGTTCATGCTGACGCTGCGAGTCATCGACGACGAGGCGAAGCTCAAGGCGATTCGGATCAAGGTGCCGTCGTGGCTGCACCAGACGAGTCTCCTGGTCTCGGCGCCGGACGAGCGCCCCGAGGACCTGTTCCCCGCCGGCCGCACACAGAAGGTTCTGCCAGCGATGCCGGACGAAGGCCCGGCAGAGCCCGAAGCCGACCCGCTTCAAGAACTGGCGGCGCGCGCCGACGTCACGCCCGGTCAGTTGGAGATGCTGAAGGCCCGCATGAAGGGCGACATCAGCGCGATCGAGTCGTACCTGAAGGAAGAGATCGAGAAGGGTGGCAAGGCCCCTGACCCGAAGTCCGACATTGGACGAGAAGAGGAACCGCCGCACCCGGCAGACAATCCCGACGCCGACCCGATGTTGGGGTTCTGAGATCAGATGAAAGAACTAGAACTGACCCTCCTGATGCGTAACAATCGCTTGAAGGGATTACGTGTTCGGGCGAGAATGACACAAGCCGACTTAGGCAAAGCATGTGGCATAGGCAAGGCAATGATTGGTCAGTTAGAATCTTTCCGTACTGTAAGCCCCGGCGCGAGAGAAAAGGTTGCTCAGTTCTTTGGTCGTTCTTCTACATGGATGTTTCCTCCCTGGATGAAGTGCATCACAAAATCACGTGTAGTTCGCAAGGTCGGTAAAAACGAGTTGACCGCAACGCAATTCGCGCTGCTGGAAGAACATGAGAAAACGAGACGGCTGCTGCCTTCACCGGAAGAATCAGCCATAGAATCGCACGATCAGCAAGTTGCTGGAATTGTCATTAAGGCCGCCATGAACAACCTGAAGCCGCGCGAGAAGCAAATCCTGGAACTACGCTATGGCCTGAACGGGAAGGAAGAACACTCATTGGAGAAACTGAGCGAGATGTTCCAAGTAACCAGAGAGCGCATCCGACAGATAGAGAGTAAGGCCATGAGGCGGTTACGTCACCCAACTCGTTCCGAGCAATTGAAGCTGCTCTATTGTGGTCTACCGCTATACAGAGACCCAGGGATCTCGCGACCGATTGATTTCGACGCTGTCGTCTTGGGAAAAGAAGACTTAGGACGTTTCAATGACAAAATAGAATCAGTAATTGGATCAAAGGAGCCCGAATGAGAACAGCCGTCAGTCACACCCGTCTCGACACGTTCGAGAACTGCCCCCTCACGTTCAAGGCGACCTATCGCGACAAGGTCAAGACCGCCAAGACCGCCCCCATGCTCGTCGGTGGCTTCTTCGCCGAATGGTCGAAAGCCTACATCGACCACCTCGTCAAGACTCGGCAGACAGCCGACTATCACGCTGGCAATACGATCCTCGAGGAGTCCTGGGCGGCGCGCGGCCAGCACAAGGAGTTCAAGTTCATGCCGGAGCCGCTCCGGTTCGAGGTCCGCGAAATCGTCGACGACTTCCTCGGGTCTCACGTCTTCGACCCGGCAACAGTCATGGGGACGGAACTCGATGTCGCCCTGACCGAGAACTGGAAGCCGACCGGGTGGTTCGACAAAGACGTCTTCTTCCGCGCAAAGCTCGACCTCGCGACTCTCCCCCCGAGCGACAACGGGAAGACTGTCGGCATCACCGACTACAAGACCGGCCGGGCGGCGCTCTCCGAAGAGGACACGAAGCGCTCCAGTCAGTTGCGCCGGTACGTCGTCGCGATGTCGGCGATGATTCCCGACGCGGCGCGGTTCCTCGTCGACCTCGATTTCGTGCGTCTCGGGATCGTGCGCGGTCCGTACGAACTCGAGCCGGAGGTTGCGGAGGAAGAGAAGCAGTCGATCCTCTCCATCAGCGACCGGATCGAGAAGGCGATCGCAACGGACAAGTGGGAGGCGACCCCGGGCGCCGGTTGTTCGTGGTGCCCGATCTTCGACAAGAAGGACGCGAAGGGGAAGTACCTCTGCTCGGAGCGTGAGGCTGCGGAGCCGTTCCGGGCTCTCCAGACCGAGGACGACGCCATTCTCGCAATGAAGCGTCTCATCATCGTCGAGAAGGAACGGAAGGACCTCCAGAAGCTCCTTCAGCCGTGGTCCGCAAAGGCTGGTCCTGTCGTTGTCGGCGGGATGCAGTACGGGCCGCAGACGAAGGAGAACAAGTCGTACGACCCTAAATGGCTACAGGAGTTTGCCGGGTACTACCATCTCGACATGTGGACACTCCTGAAGGGCGACAACGAGGCCATCAAGAAGAAGGTCGGGAAGCTCGACACCGACATGCGCGAGAAGGCGTGGAAGTCGCTGGATGAGCATGTGTCAATCAAGGCGCACAGCGAGTGGCGGCTGAAGAAGTTCAAGGAGGAGCGGGAATGAGACCTGACCTTTTTATGGGGGATACCTCCCCCTCTTGCATCGGCGAGCACCGATTCAACGAACGGCCTGAACACGACTGGTCGAAGTGGGAGGACTACTCCGAGGCCGGCATTACGGTCATGACGATCGGGCCGCGCGTCGGGCAGCAGATAAACTTCCGGCAGGACCGTCAGAAGCGGACCTGCTCGAAGTGTGCGATTCGTCAGGACAGGACCGTCAGGGAAGAGGTTCGATGAACGACCTCCCTCCAACACCGCTAACCGCCCCGTGGTGGCAGAGCATTCTCTACCGGATATTCGGCACGAGAACGGTCATGGTCGACGACGCTTACCGCGTCACGATGTATGAATGGCGAGGCATTCTGTTCATCGACAGTGTAGACAGAATCGCGCCGCCGAAAGACGAGAGGATCCGCAATTCTCTATCTTGACAACTACTCAAGACTGGCGTAATGTCGCGCCGGAGGTAACGAATGAAAGAACTCCCGAAGCTCCTGAACGACCGCGTTCTCCTGACCCGTGCCCCGCAGGAACGCGACACCAATAGCACAATCATCATTCCCGACGCGCACGAGCAGTCCCCCGAGGCGATCGTCGTCGCGACCGGGCCGGGGAAGCCGTGGGTAGACGAATCCCACCCGCAGACCGATGAGTGTGGAATGATTCTTCCGCTGCGCATCGCCATGAACGTCAAGCCCGGGGACCGCGTCCTCGTCCAGAAGTACGGCGGCGCCGACATCATCGTGCGCGATGCGAAGTGCTGGATCGTCCGCGAAGATGAGATCCTGGCGGTGCTGTGATGCAGATCAAATCCCTCTCCATCAACAATCTCCGCAGCCACCGCTCGACCTCCATGAACGGGCTCCAGCGCATCAACATGATCCTGGGCCAGAACTTCGCCGGCAAGTCCACCATCCTCGACGCGCTCTGCTATGGCTTCCGGGGGGTCTGCCGTGGTATCGACGAGGGCGGCCGGGGTGGTGACGGCCTCGTCTCTACCGACATCAACGGCAGGTCCCTCGCGAAGTCCTTCTCGGTCGTCATCGAGACCGACAACGGCACCATCACGCGCAACGGTCCCGGCGACGGGCCCCGCTCGAACGTCCAGAAGATCGTTGACGGCATCTTCGCCAAGGCGTCGTCCCGAATGGTCGACCCCCGGATTCTCGTCGAGTCGACCCGATTCCTCGATATGCCGCCGGCAGAGCAGAAAGCGGTCATTCAGCAGCTAACCGGCGCCGAGGTGCCCCGCGAGGCCGTACAGGAGGCGCTGGGGGACGACTTCCCGCACATCGAGCCCCTGTGGCCCGAGGACCTGACCGCGGCCCCTGTGTCGACGCTGGACAGCATCGAGAAGTACGTCCGGGAGCAGCGGCGACTGCTCAAGCGCGAGGTCGAGTTCCTGAAGCCGCCCGATATGAGCGGCTACGTCGAGGACCTCCGGAAGATGACGGCCGACCAGGCCGAATCCCTCGCCGAGCGTATCAAGGCCAAGCTCGACTCCCTGAAGGCGGAATACCAGAAAGACGCCGGAGGACTCGAGCGCGAGATCGACCGGCTGGGCGAACTCAACTCAGACGTCGAGGCGCTCAAGATGCGTGCGAAATCGGCGCCGAAAGCGGTCGACACCAAGGCCGACATCAACGACTCAGAAAAAGCGATCGGCAAACTCAACGAAGAACTGTTGGCATTGCCAATGCCGGGGGATGTCGGTGATGCTCGCGCGCGTCTCGCCGCCCTACAGAAAGACACCAGCAAGTGCTACGTCTGCCGCAGAGCCCTCGACAAAGCGAAGCGCACCAAGCTCGTGAAGGCGCTTGAGAATGAGATCGGTTCAGAGGGAACAGGAGACCGCAACTCACAGCAGATCAAGACCGAAATCGAGGCCATCCAGACCTACATTCTCGAGTGTCAGACTCGGCAATCACAATACGATTCCGCGGTCGAGAATCGCGCCGAGGCCAAGAAGCAACTCGACACCGCCGTCACGCGACAGAAGGCACAGCAGGCGCTCGTCGACTCGATGAAGTCCGAGGCGCCCGTCTCCAACGAACTCCCGGACCGTATCGCCAAGGGGGACCAGAAGCTCATCGACGTCCGCACCTACGTCCAGGCTCGGCGACTCTACGAACGGCAGACCAAGGAACTCGAGGCCGCGACAGCCAAGCGTGATGCTTTCGAACGACTCTGCACCGCGCTCGGGCCGAAGGGTAATGTCCGCGCCGAGATGATTCAGTCCGGTGGGACCGACTTCGCGGCGACCGTCTCTCAAATCGCCGGCCCGATGAACCTCGACTTCGCGATCGAGCCGGAGCCGTTCCGGCTGCTCTCGCGCGGCCGGGACGTGTCGCTCCTCAGTACGTCTCAGCGTCTCCGTCTGGGGTTCGCTATTCAGGTCGCGGTCTCGCGCATCACCGGGCTCGGGTTCGTCTGTGTCGATAACGTCGACTGGCTCGACACGAGCGGCCGGAGCGCCCTGAGCAAAGCGATGGCCGGCGTGCCGGAACAGGTGTTCCTCTGCGCCACCAGCAAGATCCCCGACGACCAGTACGTCCGCCCCGACCCGGCGAAGACGCCGGGATGGTCGTTCTATCTCGTGAAGGGGGATGGTGACTCGTCGCAGGTTCAGCAGTTGTGATCTTCACAGTTCGCGGTATCCCCAAGGCGCAGCCTCGCCCGAGAGCGTTCGCCCGCAAGATGGGGGCCAAGTTCGTAGCTCGAGTCTACGAGGCTGGCACGGCTGAGAAGTGGAAGTCGGATGTCATCCAGGCAGGGCGCCCGCAACGCCCTGAGACCCCGCTCGACGGTCCAGTCACAGTCACGATCCGCTTCTTGATGCCGCGCCCGAAACGCCTGATGAGACGTAAGGACCCAGAGGAAGCGATCCCCTGCACAGCGAAACCAGACCGCGACAACCTCGAGAAGGCAGTCCTCGACGCCCTCACGAACGACGGGTGGTTCAGGGACGATGCACAGGTTGTGGGCGGAGAGGTGACGAAGTTCTACCATCCCAAGTCCGGAGCCCCCGGGGCTATGATCGTCGTCGAGGAGTATTATGACTGAGCGCGTCCACACCTTCGAGATCTGGATCGTCCTGTTCATCATCTGCCTCGTCGGCTACGGATCAATCGTCGGGATGCCATCCAACGGCAGGGAACTCCTCCGGCTCATCGCGCTGCCGCTGTTCGTGTCGACTCTGGCGGCGATGGTTTCCTTTATCCTGCGCCGGGTATGAAGGGCCTGCTGCGGTGCCCCGAGTGTACGGCCGCGTTCAACTTCATCGACCGCCCGGGCGAACACACCCGCCTGACGCGCGAACTCAATGACCACCGCAAGGAGACCGGACACCTCGCCAGCGTCAAAGATATGGCGCAGTTCGTCCTCGAGGTCGCGGAGAGTCTGCGCGCCTCAGAAGAACAGAAACGGTCTTGACGCAATGCCAATAGTCTCGTAGTATATGACTGCTCCTCTGCTGGGCGACTGGCGTCCTCCGGCAGCCCCCGCCGTCGGTCAGGGCCCCCCCCGGCCGGCGGCGGTGTTGTGTCTTGACATCTTCTCAATCCTGTGCCATATTCGTTTCGGACAGTACGGGCCCTGTCGGAGGTCCGCGAAGGAAGCGCACTCCCGGAATCGAATCTCGTGTGCGCAGTCTCCCCGGCACGGGCGCGGGCGGGTTTTCTTTATGGCGCTGACACTTCGCCGTATCGGCTCGACCCGTCCGCGCCTTTTTTGGAGGACGTCGTGACTGACAAAGAACTCGACGACATCATCGGAGGCACCGCGGTCGGCGCAATACTGACGGTCGCGCTCTTTTTCATCGTCAACGGTATCGCCGATTGGATTGCAGGATGAATAGCGGCATGAACGCGCGCACCTCCGAGAGTGACGAATACGAAACCCCGCCCTGGCTGTTCGCGGCCCTCAATACGGAGTTCTATTTCGACTTCGACGCCGCGGCGCAGGAGAGCAATGCCCTGTGTGAAGGATGGTCGAGCAATATGCACGCTGATGGTGGACGGCCGGGGTACGGATACGCTCATACGATATTCTGCAATCCCCCCTACTCCAATATCGACCCGTTCGTTGCCCTGGCCCTCGCGGCGGAGACCCGCAAGTGGGTGCTGCTACTCCCCGCCAGAACAGGAACAACGTGGTTCAGAGACCTGCGCTACGCGGAGCGGCAGGGCATCGCAGAGCTTCGCTTTTATCGTAAACGGATCAGGTTCCTGATTGACGGCAAGGAGCCGCTCAATCCCAAGACAAGTAAACCGAGCGGCCCGCGTTTCGAATCTGTGCTGGCGGTGATCCGATGATGGACACCGCGACCGACCCAGGCCGGCGCCAAACCGTCGACGTTCGCTGTGACCGCATCAACAACAACGCCGAGAACGGCTGCGGCTGGACCGGTGCGACCGTGCAGATCACTCAGTACGGGTCGACGTCGTTGCGCACGGAACACTGTCCGTGCTGCGATGCGCCGCTCGTCCCGCTCGAGGAGAGGTGACGATGACCGCAACTGAGCGACTCCGCAAGGTACGGGTGGCCGTGGCAGACTACATGCGCTCTGAGGGGTGTAGTTGTTGCGGCGACTATGACCAGCACGCCAAGGATCAAATCGAACTCGGGAAGCTGCTGCGGGCCAAGAAGTATTCGGACGGCAGCGGCTACGACTTCTCGCGGTGGAGGAGTAAGCGATGACTGACGCGGTCATGGTTGAGACGGTGGTGGCGTGGTTGACCATAATCGGCCTTGCGTGTCTTGCTGGAATGATTGCCATGGCAGGTGAGGTTGTCCACCGAGGGATTGAACTATGGCGTCTGTGGAGGCAACGATGACTGACAAATGGAGATACTTTGGATGGGGGATTGGCGCGGGATACCTGCTTGCCTGCTCCGTGATGTTGTTTGCTCTGGTTGCTAAGTCGTGGGAGTGCGGACAATGACGACTGACACTGTAACTGACGCGGAGAAGGCGGTTAACGAAACCTTTGAACGGTTCATGAAAGACGGCTCTGTCAAGTCGATGGAGGATCACGCTCTTGCGCGAGAGTGGTGGGCGCTGAAGAAGGCAAGCAAGTCATGTCTGAACAAATGGGATCTTGCTGATATGGCCAAGTCCGCCCGCGCCCGATACGAGGAGGCCCGGGATGACCTATGACAAGCCCGACGTGCATGACCCGGTGACGTGTCATATCTGTATCTGCGAGGGTATCGAGTGTGATTGTAAGGAGGCTCACGATGAATGATGCCTTGAGAGTCGAAGCGGAGCGGCGGTTGCGGGAGGCGCTTCTGGAACCCATGAACGAATACGCTGTTGCGTCTGGTGCATGGGGGGATTGCAAGCTGACAGGTGGTGGGTTTCAGAAAGCGTCAGATGCGGTCAATGCTGCTGCTACCGACATCGCCGTGCAGATGGTGGAGGGGGCCGTTGCTACCGAGCGGCTTAAGCGAGACCGCGAGTGGTCGAATCGGTTGAAGTCGCAGGACACAATACATCCAGACTCACCGGACCTTGACGTTGCTATTGCGTGGTATGTGTCACAGATCTCGCACGGCGGGTGGGGGAGATGGAGCAGCGATTCGACAGCCAGGGCCGTCGCTGCCGAGCGGGAGCGTGCAGCGACGGCCCTGATGGAACACCAGCTATGCGAGACCTTTTTTAACCCTGAGACACGCAGGTCGCCGAGAGACCCGTCTATACCTTCTCACAGAAAGCCGACAAGGGCCGACGCCATCCGCAGTAAAGACAACAGCAGCGAGAGTAAGCCGCCCGTTGAGCAACCCGATGCTGTCGAGGAGGTCTGCGGCCCGATACTTGGATATACCGAGCCGCCGACGTGCGGGACGTGCGGTGGGAGTGGATGCCATGACAGCGAATGTATC
>Ga0255047_10001098_pt1 | contig 20489 bp, 22 predicted proteins | sample JV7_2_1_MG_FD_183640 | JGI IMG/M metagenome (GOLD analysis project Ga0255047, IMG submission 183640) | Seawater microbial communities from Jervis Inlet, British Columbia, Canada - JV7_2_1 | ecosystem: Environmental > Aquatic > Marine > Inlet | place: Canada: British Columbia | collected 2016-10-06 | reverse complement strand
ATTGGCGGCATTAACTGATTGGCTGGACGGTGGGAGACTTGATTTACTTTTAGATGCTATCCCCACAACAGCTATGCGTGGAACAGATAATGCCGCTCTCGCATCAGTCTGCACCGAAGCAAGATTGGCGGCATTAACTGATTGGCTGGACGGTGGGAGACTTGATTTACTTTTAGATGCTGTTAAAGCGAAGACCGACAATCTTCCTGACGGTGTTCAGAAGGCCACTAACCTTGATAATTTCATGTTTCTAATGGTTGATTCAACTGATGATATAACTCCGAAAACGGGACTTACTGTAACGGGTGAGGTTTCTATTGATGGCGGTGCGTGGCAAGCCCTGACAAACAGTGCGAGTGAAATTGGCGGTGCCGGGAATGGTAAAGGCTGGTATAAGATTAACCTTGATGGCGCGAATGACCTTAATGGTGACACGATAGGACTTAGGTTTGATGGTGGTGCCACCGCTCATGTACGAAATATTTTCTTTAAGACTGTCACATGATAATAATATGGGACACCAAAAAATCAAATCCATTTCAAAGCTATGGCATTGGAACTGTATTCAACGGGCTTTCTGGAAGTGGACTCGCTGGGAGAGGGTCATGTATAATTGTCAGGGGAATAAAATTGAATAAGGGAGATAAGATAAAAATGCAAGCCCGTGTTTTTATTGGTAGCACGTCTGCTGAAACCGCTGGCGATACAATAAGATTCAGAGTAAGGAAAATACCAAAACCTTAAGTAACTTACTTATAAATAAATACATACTCTAGGGAGTTTAAATTACTTATAATTAAAAGGAGAAGAAGATGGAACAAGTAAATTATGAAAAATCATTCGTGGTTGATACATCGTCTAATGATGTGGATATTAACGAAATTGAGTCAACAAACAATTTTGTTCATGTTGGCATTTTGATTAATCGCGGCGCAAATGAAGTTGAGCCTGTTGTGGGAACACTTGTTGGTGAAAAAGCTGGACAATCAAAGGTTTATGGTTTAATAACTGGTATAGTACATCGGTTCAGATTTTCCAGTATTTCAAAACAAGCGAGTGGGACTACCACGGAAGAAATAAAAGTTGTTGGCGTTTAGGGGGTTTCATGGCTGATTCATTACAGAGCTTTGTTGATAAAGTAAGGCAGACTTACAGTCGTGTTATCAATCCATCAATTTTAAAGGCTACAAATACCAATGCTCGTACAGGTGCTCCTGTCGATACCAGTGGTGTCAGGGGTACTGGTCTTGGTCTTGATAATAAACTCCAGAAAAATAAAGTCGCTGGAGAGGTTCACGAAGGTGAACAGGTTGTTGAGGCTGATATGGTTCGCAAGGCTGGTGGGCCGAGGAAAATACGTGGTGCTGTTGAAAACTTAGCCAGAACAAATGGTAAACAGCCAGCAAATGTACAGCAACCGGCAAACGGTCAGGAGCCTCCAGTACCATTTCAACAGGCTCCGGTTGATGAGTCGCCTGTAAACGGGAGCGCTCTTAAGGGCCGTGGACTTCCCGGGTTCGCACGTGGAACCGGAAGCTCTGTGGTGCCAAACGTACCCACTGTAAGGCCAACGATTACAAGCCCGGCCAATACTCCCCCTATTCTCCCCCCGGAGGATACGGCTGATGAAGTACCGGCAACCTCAGATACACCGGCACTTGTTGGTGACGCTCCCGGCGAAGAGACAGGGACTGAAGATGTTGCTACAGCCGGTGTGGATACTTCTGGTGATTTTGGTGCTGATGCCGCTGATATAATCGGAACCTCCGCCGAAGGATTAAAGGATGTAGCCGCTGGCACAGATGAAAATTTCAAAAAACTTGCTGATATAACCAGAATGAATCTGGCTGGCAGACAGTCTGCTGATGTCTTAAAACAGTCTCAGGCAATTGCTCAAGCTCAGAAGACAGGTGGTGAAGCCGCCGCCGCTAAAGCCCGTTTACAGCAACAACAGGGTATTGAAACTTCTGAAGCTGAAGCCGCATTGTTTAAAGAGGACGTTTCCCGTAGAGATAATGCTCTTAGTCAATTGTCGGCTCTCGGTATTAATGTGGCCGGTCTGGAGGAACAGAGGGCTGGCAGATTATCCAATGAAGATTATCGTGATAAAGTTTTTAACGATGATATTTTCAGATGGGAGAAACAATATAATCTTGACCTGTCTTCGTTCTCTTGGGCTAAAGAAAAATGGGGTGAAGAATTTGACCTTGAAAAAGATAAATTCGGATTGGATGAGGATAAATTTGAAGAATTTAAATCTCAGTTTAATGAAACCCATTCTCTTGACTTGGCAAGATTTGAACTTGACGAGCTTCAATTTGAAGAATTTAAATCTCAGTTTGATGACCAGATGGAATTGAATTGGTCGCAGTTTGAACAGGACAAAACTGAATTCGGGTTGGATTATGCGTTAAGGGCTATGACTTATAATTTTGAAACTAATACTATCCTCGCTGAAGCCGCAATCGCCGCTGAAGATTTTGAAACGGCAAGTGAATATTACGGCCTTGCTGGCATGAAGGCGACCACGACTACCGTTTATGATGCCAATGGCAACCCTGTTACAACGGTTGATTTTGACCCGGCTGTACATGGAATTGATTTTACACGGCTTGAAGATGCGGCCACCCGTGTAGAGTTTGATGAGGCTCTGTCTGGAGTCAGGGATTCAATATTAAATATGGGCGATGGTGTACATGATATTGATACTTATGGTGACATCGAAGGCGACTCCCCATTAATGAACAGCCTCGAAGATATGTATGAGGCTGGCACAGGGAAAGCCCCTTCTGGTGCTGATTTTGAGAATTGGGCCATGAATCAACTTGATGGTATAAGGCTCTCTCAAGACCCATATCATAGTGCTATTTCCGGGCTCGATGATTCAACGATTGAAGCTATTATCGAAGGCCGTGGCCTCGGTGATGATGTTAATGCTTTTGAATTTGGTAATGCTACTGGAATTGAAGCCGGGCGCAGAGCTCTTGTTTCAATTATGGCTGGCGGTGGTATGACTATTACTGAGGATGGGATTACTTATAATACCGACAGTCCGGCATGGTCTGTTTTCGCCCCTCCAGCAATTAATACGAAAGACCTTTCTGATGTTTCTGGTGGGGGTGACCCGGCCAGTGGTTGGAATAATGAGGGAAATGAAACTTTTGTTACGGTTGGTGATGAAACTTTTAAGCAGGGCGAACAGTTTGTTCAGAATGGAAAAGTTTATGAAGTTGTTCCTGTCAGCAAGGTTGGGGATGATGGGAATTACTGGAAACAAGTTGGCGTTGCATCTACAACATCTACCCCGGCTGGCGACTTGGATTTTTCAGGTGACACAGAGGACAGTAAAGTAAACATAAGACTCTTTGGTAGGGATGGGTCGAGCGCGGCAGATTTTGATAATCTCCAGCCTGATGATTGGGCTACTTTAAATCCTGACCAAAAACAGAAATTTTATAGCTCCAACGACTTCCATGATATAACTGAAGATGGTGGAACTTTTGTTCAAGCGAAAGAAACCACTTATGAGGATGGTAGTTTAACACCAGAATTTAGAATGGCACAGGATAACTCTTGGGCTAAACCCGGAACTTATGTTGAGGTTGGCGGGGTGCTGTATAAAGTTCAAGACCCACCAACAGTGAGGCACGATAATAGTGCGGGTTGGTATCAAGACACTCAATATAAAGTCCATATTAATTTGCTTAACACTGAAACCAATCAACCAAGCCCCGATACTTTAGCGTCTGGTTGGTTCGACTAAAGGGGAAGACATGGATTATATAAAATTAATACTCTTAGTTTTTATTACTCAGGCAAGTGCAGAGCCTATCTCTGGTGGCCTCTTAGCTTTAATGGGTGTAGGGATGCTCGTTTCTGCGGTGGCCGGTGTGGCGACAAGCAGTGCCGGTATAAGAGGGCAGAAAGAGGAAGGGAAGAGAACCAGAGCTTTTAATCTTGATATTTTCAAAAAGGAACAAGTCCAAGAGCAGAAACAGTTTGATGAAGAGCTGGCGTTTAAAGAAAAAGAATTGTCGGCCAAAGTTGATTCGGATATGTTTAAAAGGCAACAGGATTTTGTCTGGAAGTTCAGTGATAATCTTATGACTAATACAGCTATGAACAGAAATCTCGTTCAACTCGGAAAAAGGAGGGCCGCATAATGGCATCGCCACCTTACGCTTCACCGCAAAATTTAATACCAGCTTATGAAAATCTTGGGAAATCTATCAGTGAATTAGCCGAGTTGCCCGGAAGATTCATTACCCAAGTAAAAGAGATTAGAGGACATGAGGCCGCCGAAAAACGCGCTGAAACAAAATTAGGGCTTGATATAAAGGCTGATGATAGGGCTGAGACAAAGGCCGGAGAGCAGACGCTTGCCGCTAGTCAAAGTTTAAAAATAGGCGAACAGCAATTAAGAAAGTACAATCTGGACATTAGTGAATTAGTAAAGAATATAAAGGAAGCTGATACATCCCGTGATGCCTTACAGGCCGCAAGAGTGGGAGGCATGGAGCAGTTGGTAAAACTGTATCCATCGCTTAATAATAAACAGGCGAGAAGCCAGTTCAACTCTATGAAAAAAGAAGAGATAGCCAGAACGCTTGTAAACGCCGGGAAAACAAAACAGGCTGAAGCTCTGGCCATAGGTAATATGGGTGGTAATCACAGTACAGATGAAATTAAAAGTTATCAGGGTTCCATACCCATGACTTTAGAGTTTTTAAATCGCAACCCACAAGAAGTTACTGAAGATTATAAGGGCAGAACTTTAGAGAAACAGCAGAACTTTTTCGATAAAGTTTTTATTCCGAAGTGGAATGACTATAAAAAAAATAATGATTTAACCAAATCAAATTCCAAAGAGGTTCTGAGAAGATTAACTGGTATGCCGGATGAGGCTCCTGAAAGCTGGTACTATAAAAAAGCATCGTCATTTCTTAATCAGCAGTTACAGACCCCGACTGAAGCCGCCGGACTTAAAGCCGCCGAAACAAAAGAAACCCGTACCGAAGGATTGGATTTACAGAAGCTCATTAAAGACCAGAAGGCTTTTCAGAATCAAGCCATTGATAATGGCGTTGCCGCTTCAAAGCTCGGGAAGCTTGATGGTGCAGTAGATTTTGCAATTGAAGCCCGACAACATAAGTCTGTGGCTGATAATCCTGAGTTAAAAGATATTGGCTTTGAAACTGCAAGGGCAGACGCTCAGATGACTCAGGAAGAAAGGGCAAAGTTCGCCGCTCAGGTTTTAAATAGTGAACAGAAGTCACGCTATCGTGACCCGGCAAAGCTTAAAGCGATGATAAATAAAACTTATCCCGGGCTTAAAAAACATTTTGGTGATATGACACCGGAAGAAATCCATGAGCTCGTTCCCCCAACACAACAGCCTGAAAAAAGAAGTTTTTTAGGTATAGAATTTGGTCGCCGCAGTCCTTCCGAAACAGAGCGTGACCCGAGAAAGATAACACCGCCAAAGCCGAGGAAAACACCTCCTGAAGGTAAAGGAATAATACCGCCTCCGGGCTCTAAGTCACCGGGTATAAAGCCTCCACCCAAAAGGAAGGGGCCGCCGGATAGAACTGGTCTTTTACAGGATGACACGCTTGATATAGGTTCCACTCAGGAATCTCTTGCATCGGGAGTAAGGTCTTCACCGAGATTTAGTTAATGTCTGAAGAGAATTTTTACTCGATTAAAGAGTTTGCGAATTTAATTCGAGAACAGGATTCTTTTTATAAAGATGTTGAAGATGATTGGGCTGTATCTGAATACATCCGATTAAATAAACCGGAAGTCACAAAGGCTTATGTCTCTCCTGAAAGTCTGGACTCCTTAACAACTAAATATGGTAAGTTTGGATTATCTGAAGTATTGGGTAGTCAAGTTCCGGTAGATGAAGCTGTTGCTGGCGAAGACACTCCTGAAGAATCAGAGACTCCGCTTCCAAGTCTTTCACCAGAAGAAGGGCCGGGAACCGGGGTTCAAATCTCCGGGGCTGGCCCGGTAGCATTTGATTTTGGTAAAGAAGCTCCGTCCATTCCTCTTGACCTTGCTTTTAAATCTCTTGCCATTGGGACTGCGAACACACTAGCGAGTCCTGTTCAGAAGTTGGGACAGGTAATTCGCGCCGCCTCTGGTAATAAAAAATTTGGCAAAATAGATAAAACCCTTTTACCTACTACAGAGGATTGGCAGACAAGTCCGTGGCAAGCGTGGGCTAAATCACAGGACGCTATTAATCAAAGAAAAATTGATTTCAATTCTCTGGAGACTGATGAACAGGAAGCTGTTCTTGAGAAAAACGCTGTAGAAGGATTTGCAAATGTTATACGTGAAGCTGTTCCTGACGAGTGGGAAGACCAGATTTCTCAATATGAAATTAATGCTGAGGATGCCGGTGAATCTGCGAAGGCCATAGCTCTTGGAGCTTTCCAAACCGCTCCGCTGGTTGCCACACAATGGGGATTAAGTGCCATACCTGTTGCCGGAAAGCCTCTGGCTATTGGCTCCATGATGTCTATTGAGGCTGGCAGTCTTCTTAATATGAGTGATAGAATGGCTGATGCTTTTGAAGCAAAGCTAATGTCTATGGATGAAAACACTCGTGAACCACTTGAAGAAGGGAAGACCAGAGAATTAAGCGAAGAAGAGGAAAGAATGGTCAACCAGTTCCGGTTTTTGATGGAACAGTCCTCTGGAATGTATGGAATTTTATCCGGTACAGTAGAATTTAGCGGAAACTTTTTAGGCCACATGGGCGGGTTCGTTAAGCTGGCGGGGCCATCCAAAACTCTTGCAGGGAAAATCTTTAAGGAGCTCGGCGGTATAATGCTTGAGGGTGGTGAGGAATTGGCTCAGTTCTCAATTCAAGAAAGATTTATGAAATCAGCAATTGAGAAGGTGGCTCGTGACCACGGGAATGATGAGTTCAGAGCTTTATGGAGTGGAAGTGAAGGTTGGAAAGAATTTGTGCTTGGTGCCGGTGTCTCCGCCATTTTAAGGGGAAGCAGGGTTGGCTCCCAAAGATTGCTGAATAGCGTTAGGGAAAATGGTACTGAACAACAGGTCGCTGATAAAACCTTGACCCCGAAAGATGCAGAAATTCTTGAAGAGGCAATTAATCTTGTCAACGAATCAAAGCAGTCTGAGCTTACCGATGAACAGCAAAGAGTTTTAAATGAAAACCAGCTATCTATGTTCTATATGGAAGGCGAGGCTCCCATACAGGAGGACGTTTCTCAGCTTAAAGAAGAATCCGAGACTTTGAACAAAGAGGTTGAAGACCGTGGGCTTGTCGGTAAGAATGTTACTGACTTGACAGCCGATGAGCTTGCCCTGCTCCAGAGGGTTCGTGAAGTTCAAGACAGAATTGAAGGCCAGCCTGAAAAGGGTGTTCCTATTACCCCGGGGGAAGAAGGGAAGACGGGGGGCGTTCAAGCTGTTATTGATGAATCTAAAAAACAAGAAACCCCTGATAAACCACAGCAGACTATCGAGGCTGAGGCTGAACAGGAATCTACTATTGATGATGTTGTTGAGAATAAAGCTGTCGAACAGGGTAAGGAAGAACTTACCGATGAAGAAATTGAGGCGATTACTGAAGAGATTGAAGCGGCTGGGCATGAGGTTGTAAATGAAACCGATGCGTCCCCAACTCTCAATCAACTGCGTGATGACTTTGTTGAAAGCGCCGGTAATTATGGAACTGCCACTGAGGAAGACAGGCAGGGTATTATTGAAGAGCGGGATGCCCTGCGTGATATTTATAATGAGGAAAATCCCGGTAAGACCGATGCTCAGTTTAATACTTGGGTAAAAGAAGGGGCTTCACAGACGGGTAAGAGCGAGGACTTTACCGTTGCCACTACACAGGCGGTGGGTGATGGTTCTGTAGAGGTTGTTTCAAAAGAAATTCAAACCAAGTCCGGCAAAAAGCGAAAGAAGTGGGAAGTTCATCTGGTTAATAAGGATGGTGTCCGTACCACAAAAGTATCAACACCCACCAAAAAACTTGCCATGCAAGCCGCCGCTGAAACATTACAGTTCGGTGAAGAAGTTACGGAGAAAGAAGTTGCTGGCTTGGAAGAGCTTATTTCGTCTGCCCAAAATGATGTTGTCGCTCTTGGAAAAAGGATGGACAACGAAAAGCTTTCAAAAGCAGAAAGGGCAAAGGCCAAGCTTCAGTTCGGGGCGGCAAGTGACAAATTAAACAGGCTTGAACAACAGCTTAAAACAAAAGGGGTTGAAGAAAAAAAGGCAAGGGAAAAGCCTGAAGTTGTTTTTACGCAAACCGAAGACCTTACCCTGAATCGGCAAGAGGCTGGTAGAAATTTAAGAGCCGCAAAACAGGAGCTTAAAGATTTACAAAAAAAGAAAGCTCCGAAAAAAGAAATCGGTCAAGCCCGGTTAAAGGTCAATACACTTCAGGATAAATTTAACAGGGCCAGTATGTCGGAAGATAAAGGGGTTGAGCCCCCCGTGAAACAGGCGAAGACACCGAAAAAAGCTATCGCACCAGTTTCCAAAAAGGGGGTTCCCTCGAAAGTCAAACAAAAACTAAAAAAACTTGCCCCGCCAAAGAAACAGCCATCTCTTAAAGAAAAAGAAAAGGCAAAGGCTAAAATCCAGAAGCTGGTTCCACCTAAAAAGAAAAGTGTTGTGGCTAGAGGTGTTGAGGCTGTTGAGAAGAAGGCCACGAATGTTGCTGACTTTGCTAAGACACAGAAAGAGGCCGCTCTTGAGCGTATTAAAAACAGGCGAGGGAATAAACTTTATTCCGGTATCCCACTTTCTCAGCTTCAGGATGAGGTTATCTACGGTGCTTCACAGGTAATTGAAGCTGGTGCAAACTTTACCAAGTGGTCTGCCCAAATGGTTAAACAGTTCGGTGAAGGTATCCGCCCACATCTGAAAAGAATTTTTAAGGGCGCTCAGAAACAGGCTACAAATTGGAAGCGTGATATTGCCAAACAAACGGTTGCCGCCAAGAAAGCCGTGATGAAACCCCAAGAAGATTTAAAGACAAGACTTACCCGAAAAAAAAAAGAAGGTAAGGTAGTATCTGAAACCCTGCGTGGGAAAGGGCGCATTAATGCTATTGATTACACGGTTGAGTTTAATAATGATGAGCCCGGGCGAGTAACATTCTCTGTTGATGGCATTAAATCCACAAAATCTATCGGCCCGAAGTCAATTGGCAAAGGGGCAATCCAATCTCAGATAACAGAAAAAATTAATAAAGCTCTTGAGAGAAGTGCTGAAGAACCCGCCTTTGCTGAACCGGAAGTACAGCCAGAGCCTACTCAGGAAAGGGGGGTGAAGAAAAAAAAGTCTGTTGTCTTTCCGTCAAAAGCAAAAAGAAGGCGTAAGCGTAAGCCACCACCAAGCCTTGAAGAACGTGTGGTATCCACGGTCAAAGCTTTACAGGCAAAGCAAGCCGAAATTAAAGGAACCCGGGGGGGAAAGCGTCAGGAAATACAGGCTGAAATCGACAGCCTTACTGAACGGGCCACGGCCCTGCGTGAGGAAGTCGTTGAACAGGAGCGTAAACCGAAAATATTCTCAAAATTTATCGGTAATACGTTCCAGAGAGAGGTTGATAGGGCTCATGGTATAGTTGACCTTCAAATTAAGACCAGTTCTAAAGATGAAAGCCGTGCATTGAAGGCCCGGAAAAAGGCTATTACTCCGCTTAAGTCTGATAGCGAGGAAATGCTTGGTGCTCGTAGGAGACTTGTCAAGGGTATAGTCGCCAACTCAGAAATTAATAAAAGAAAACTTCGGATTGGCAAAAAGTCTGGTGCCATTGGCAGGGTACGGGCTGGCGAATATCAGGGGTTATCTGTTGACCGCATGACTGATGCCGCCCACGAGATAGAAAAGCAATCCCTGAAACAAATACAGTATGTTAATGACTTGCAAAAGCAGATTTTAAGTAATGAGTTGAAGCCTGTTAAGAAGTATGAAAAGCCGAGTAAAACCGAACTTCTTAATTGGGATGAAGAGGATGTTGAGCTTCTGTCCCACCTTCAGGAGGCTATTCTTGAATCAAATATAGATGGGGAGAGGCTGGCCCTGCTTAATGAACTTAATAATCTGGTTGATAAGTATAGTCACGGGCTCAGTGCAGATGAAACACCCATCCTGAATAAGGTTGAAAGCATACAGCCCTCTCAGGAAGAGCTTGAAGATGGCATGGAAGAAACTATTGCCGGTGCCTCCGATACTGACTTAGCCACGATTGTCAACGATGTAATTGGAACGGATAACCTTACATCAGAGGAAATTGGTATTGTCGGTGAGGTTAATAAAACCATAGCCAAAGAAGAAAAACAGGATGTTGTTGATATTAGTGATGTTGAAGCACTCAGGTTGGCCGGGATGCAGAAGACAAAGAAAGGGTATCAACCCATCTTCAATAAAGTTATTGACATTTTAAAATTTGATACTAAGAAAGGAAGATTTATTTCTCTCCGTGGCAGTCTCTTACATGATGCCCTAAACAATGCGGGGTTCTCGATTGAGGAAACACAGGATATTATAAAGACTCCGACAAACCAGACGGCTAAAAAAGCACTTATCGGGTTCATACACTTTGACGGGAAGTACCAGCCAGCCGCTGATGACCTGTTGACTCTACAAAATACACGGCTCAGAAATCAGAGGTCAAAAGTTGCGGAGGCAAAAATTATAGCGGCCAATGAAAAGGCCAGCTTTAACCAGAATAAGCACAGGCTATCTGGTCAGCAGTTGGAGGATGCACAAAAGGAACTTCTCAGGGCTCAGAGAAACCATTCCAACGCCATTATAAATGAAAATGTTCTGGAAGATTTTTCAAAACGTCTGAAACTTCAAAATGATAAGTGGAATAAAACTGGCAAGAATGTTTATGTTGCGCCAGTAATTAAGACGGCTGATGATTATCGAAGGGCCACAGCGTACTCGGGTCGGTTCTACAGGCAGACCCCGAAGATGTTCTCGAATGAAGTCGATGCACTCAGGGACAGAATCAAATCTGAGCGCAGGGAATTTATTCGGTTACAGAAAAGTAAATATCTGAATGATGCTGATATTGCTGTGCGGTCAACAAAACAGGTTTCAAAAATTGCTTTCCTTAATTCAACCTTACAGACCATGATTGCTCAACAGGATGTTAATAATAATAGCGGGAAAGATGTTCCGTCCTTAAAGCATGATGCCACAATCAATAAGTCTGTACTGGAAACATTGTCTCCCGAACTTCAAGAGAATATTGAAATAAAACGCAGTCAGCTTGAGAAGGGTGAGGATGGCAGGGTTGATGTAGTTGGGGGCAAAGTTGTAGTCAGGATTGCCAGCGATTTAAACGCACAAGAATATCGCCAAGCCCTTATCCATGAACTCATTGGCCATCATGGAGCCTCTGCGGTTCTGGCATCCGATGAAAACCTGTCAAGGCAGATTGATGGGCTTTGGGAAAATAATCGTGAGGGTGCCGCCGCTCGTCAGATTCTGGCATCTGCAAAGGACACGGATACTTTTGGTGGTCACCTCAATCCCAACAGACTTAACTCTGAGCAGGAGAGGATTTTAAAAGAAGAGTGGATTGCCCTCGAAATGGAAGGTGTCGATGTAGAGATTGCCGGGAAAAAGCGTGGGTTCGGCCAGCGTATAAGAAGCTCTATTAAAAATTTCCTGCAAAGCATGGGTGTCCGTGGCTCCTACTTGAATGATGTTTTGGATGATATGATTGTTGAAATGGGGGTGACCCATGAGGGCCGGTACACGACTGAAGGCCCACGCTACGCCTTATCTGATAGAGCTAATTTTGATGAAGCCAGAAAGACTGTGTTGAAGAATTACAGCAAGGAAGAGGTTGTTGCTTTGACTGAGGAAATGCGAAATCTTGTCCAGAAAAGAAAGGGTCTGCGTGGCAACCAGCTTATTGAAAGAGCTCAGATAAATATTGAACTTCAGAAAAAGCGTGGGTTCAGGAAGGAACTCGTTCAGCAACTGATTTATAATTATGCCAAGAAAGCAAACATACAAGTATCTGATAATGAAATCATTAAACTCCGTGGTCAAGGATTCAACCGTGTTGACACCTTGATAAAGAAAGCTGGCAAGTCAGGAACTGTCAGGGATTTTGAGAAAGCTATGGAGGTTATGGATAATGTTATTGAAAAGAAGGGTCAGCGACAGCTTGTGAAAAGAGTTGAGTCGGTGATGAAAAAAGAATTTGACCGGATTAAACAGGTTCAGAAGGGGAAGAAGAAGGGCAAGCTTGGTGACCAAGCTCTTCTGGATTATATGTCTCAATTCTATTACCTGTCAGAGAATAAAGATGAAAGGCTGAAAGAGACATACAACTTTTTCCATGACCATCCGAATGAAACTATTCCAGAAAAACTGCTGGTGGAATTCCCTAAAGTTTTCAATCAGAATTTGAGAACTATGACGAGCTCAGAGTTAATTGATGTTCTTAATTCTCTTAAGGATGCCAAAAAATTACAGACCCTGAAGAACCGTCTTACTCGGCAGGGGCAGATTAAGGAACAACAACAGGTTGTCAATGATATGATTAAATCATTGAAGAAACAGGTTTCCAGCAAGGAAGACCCGATTGACCGAGCCACAAACCAGAGAAAGTTGAGACTGCAAAGGGAAGGTTCTATTGGTGCCAAAGCTCTTGAGAAGACAGTAGGCCCACCGCTCAAGCGTGGTGGTAGGATTGTGTCCGAAATCTTTCAGGGAATGTGGAAACCGGAAACAATTATAAAACATCTGGACGGCTGGAAGAAGGGCAAGCTTTATAATGGCATCTGGAAACCTATGTGGGAATCGAATCAGGCGGAAGAGGTGGCTATTGAGGCCGCTCAGAAAAAAATAAAATCCTTGATAGATGATAATGATGTTGACTTCTTCCCTGCCGATACAAAAATATTTGATGACTTTACTTTCGGAGTTGAGGGGGTTGATGGTGAGGTTGTGGAAACAAGACTTCCCTTGACCCTGAATAATATGATGCACATTTATGGCCATGCCAAAAACCCTCAGAGTCTCAGGCATTTAAAAGCCACAAATGTTCTGGACAAAACCATTGATGAAATTGAAGAGAAATTGCCAGCGAACTACAAAAAATTCGTGAATGATATGATGGAATATTATGATAAAGATGTTTACCCACGGCTTAATCAGGTATTTAAACAGGCGTTTAAGACTGACGCGAATCTGGAGCGGGTTTCAAATTATCTGCCTTTGAATAATATTCTGGCAAACAACACCAAGACAGAGGTTATGGCTGATGTCTTGATGCGTAACGGTTTTGATAACGTGAGCCTTGACCGCTCTCACACTTATGCGAGGGTTAAAAGCGGAACCCCGTTTGCCCGGATGGATTTTTTCGGGTCAATTTTCAAGGCCACAAAAACCAATGAACATTGGATTGCCTTCGAGCCCACCCGGGAAAAGGTCATGGGAGTGCTCAATAATCAGGAGCTTAAGGGCGCTATCAGCGAAAAAAATACGTGGGCCTACAAGGAAATTAATAATTGGGTGGGCGCTGTAATGCGTGGCCGGATAAAGAATGATGAGAATGCTATTAACAAGCTGTCTGATTCTGCCCGGCACTTTTATATGTCCACGGCTCTTGGAATGAACCTTGTAACAATGCTTAAACAGCCAGCGTCATTTTTCGTGGGTGCTCAGAAAATTGCCGAGGGCGGAAGCGGGATTGATATAGCCTCCGGGTTGGCTGATTTTATTTTTAGACCAGATAAGATTGGAGAACTACATAAATTTATTAAAGAAAATTCAGTTCTTATGCGGAACCGGGGTAAAAACCTCGGGTTTGAATTTGCTGAAATAGCTGAGGGGAAAGCTTTCAATGATATGTTCACCACTGAAGCATTAAAGGAGGCGTTGAGCCCGTCCGTTCTGAAGAAAAAATTTGATGCAAATGGGTTTCAGGGGTTTGGCCGGAAATTGCGGGATATTTCAATGCTCGGTATCCGGCTTTTTGACAGGGTGACAACTGATGTTCTCTGGCACACAAAATATAAACAGGGAGTCAATAAGCATGGTGACCACGCCCGTGCCGTGGAAGAGGCTGATGAGGTTATCCGAACCACACAGCCGATGGGTGGCTTAATTGATGTGAATTCCCTGCGTAGAAGCAAGGGGCTTGCAAGGAGCATGACCGTGTTCACTGAGCAATTGACTCAGAACTACAACCTTGCCCGGGAGGCTATGGGTGAGGCAGGGGATGTAAAACTTACCACTACAGCCAGCCGTGCGATGATTCTTGGGGTTATTTCCCCGGCTATGATTTATATGGCCTCTAATGGGGTATTACCGGGCATGGACAGGTGGGATTCTAAGAGGTGGATTGAGTATATGTTCCAGAATGTTTTCGGTGGGATACCATTTTTCAACTATATCAGTGATACCGTTATCAAGAAAGGGCTCAATATAAGACGTGAGTTTACAGGTGAAGAACCATCAAAAACCTTTGGTGAAAGCAACATCGCAACTGAATGGATGAATGATGTGGAAAAATTACTGAATAAGGGCATGGAGGCTGAGTTCACTGATTATTATTCGGTTGCCTCAAAGGTTGCAGGGGTTCCCGGGGCTGTATCTCAGAAGAGAATATTTAAGGGAATCGGAAAATTTGATGAGGTTCTGGAGTCTGAGGGGGTTGTCCGGGCCACGGCTGGTATATTCTGGTCTGATGCCGCTCTGGCTGATGTCTCCAGAAAAGCTTATATGGCAAAGACTCTGGCGGGGGAAGGCACTCGTGAACGCAAGCTGGTTTTTATGAGGTCGTGGTTATCAATGACAGACGATGAGAAGGTGGCGTTTGAAGAGTATGCTGAAAGGGAACACGGCCTTGAAAATGTATCAATTGAAGCTGAGGGTTTAATTACAGATTTGGTTGGCACTGCCGCTGAAGCCGGTAAGGTTCAGTCTGCTAAGACGGCTTTCCGCAAGCTGGTGGCTCAGGAAGAGCGGAAGGAACGCCCCTCACAATCAAAGATTGAACGCCATGAAAAGGAAATGGAAGAGGAAATCCAGAAAATTGAAGAGGACTTCGATAAGCTCAGGGAAGTTCAGGATGAGTTAGAATCACAATAGAGCCCTCGTAATCCCACACTTTGGTCATTGGGCCGTACCGCCACACAGCAGAATCATTTTTGAGTAGAGCATCCTTAAATGCCTTAATCAGGTTGTCGAGGTCGGGGGTCTGTGTGTGTGGTTTTAAAGCCATCTGAGCCTTCTTTTTTTTCGACCAGCTTCGGGGCATTTGGATGTGGAAGTCTATACTGAGAGTATCCCAATCAGGTTGGAAGTGACATGAGAGCAATTGTCGTTTATACTCCCAATACCGGGCAACCTTTGGCCTCGGAGGGGATAGCCATTTGTCCCTGCGGGTCATGCGGGGTTTGGCTACTGGCTCAATAAGGATTTTAGTCTTAATAGTAGTTCCCTTATTTTTCTGGAGTAGGCTCCATGAGCCCAATCGTGGTGTTCACGGCACAGGGCGATGAAGTTCTCTGGTAAATCATCACCACCCTGACTCTTAAATACAATGTGGTGGCAGTCTACTGCGGGTCTACCGCACCCGGGCCATTCACAATCCGGGTGCTCCCGCCGGTACTCATTGTAGTTTTTGGCTGATTTAACTCGCCTTTTCTTCGGGAACATCACGGATTACTTCCCAATTTGTTGAAAGTAATTCAATTTGAGTGGCTACCCACGGCACCTTCCCAAATCTTGATGTCACATAAATATACGGGGCGGTCATTTTTGAGTGTTCATCTGGAACCTGAAGCATTAAATAAACTTCCTTACTCCAGTATGGCAGTCTGACCTTCAGACCATCTTTGAGCGCGTCTAAAGCGTACCCGAAATTAGCCTCACCCATTATGATGCCCCCTTCTCGGATTCATCTACCAAGTCGGTCTGTTCAGGGACTTCACCAACCGGGTCGCCCTCTATCACGGCTTTATGGAAAAGCCTTTGCTTGAGAAGATACCCTTCCAGAGCCCAAATTTTATCCCTTGCATTTCGGTTGGCAATTTTCTCACCGACCTCTTGGTCGAAATTATCAGGGCTGGCACAGGCTGATTCTCCGACTACATTGAACCCGTTCTTCAGGGTTATGCAACACACGGTCAGCATGGTGCCGGGGAAGACGTAGTATTGTGTGGCTAAGACAGCGTTCTCTATATCATCAGGGGTTATCCGGGGTGCTGTCAGCCCCTTTTCCTGAATTTCTTTTTCGATTGCATCGTCCATTTTTACTCCTTTATTGAATCATTAACATCTTTAACAACATTTTTGGCCTCTTCTGTTATTTCTTCAGCAACCTCAATTACGGGGTCAGCAACAGTTTTAGCCAAATTAATAGGGACTTTTACTATTTCAGCCCCCAAATCAAATAGTTCACCGAATAATCCCATGATGCCCTCCTTAAGGTTTAAGCAATTCTTCTACTTCTGGCTGTAACTTTAAAAATAAATTCGCAAAACATTTTTTCACGTCTTCAAATTCTCTGATTAAGTCCAAATAATTATTAGTGTTTGTGTGAAGCGGGTTAAAATTTTTCCAGCCAAATCGCTTTCCTTTGGTAACGGCCTGAATAAGTTCGGCACATTCTTCGATAAGGCGGTCTTCCTCTGAACCAATGTGTTCATAATCTGGATGGGCCATTTTATCTCCTAAATGTTAGGACTAAATGTTTGAAGTGCCTTCGACACCCCTGTTAATTCTGTCCTGAGTGCACTTATTCAGCCACATCATGGCCTCATCCAGCTTTGTAATTGCAACAGCGTTTTCCCGACAACTGAATTCAGACTTCTGAAAGCTCTGAAGCCGGTCAATAACGATTATTAACAGGTCTTCATGGTGGCATCCATTAACCCCATTTTCTTTAATTGGGCCTTTTTGAAAATGAATATCAGTGGTTCCCGGTGCTTGATGAGAATCGGCTTCAGTCGGTTTTATAAGATATTCATGGTTGGCGTTGAATTCAGGTTCATCTGTTGCAAAAACCTCAGTGTATTTTGATGTTCCAATTAATACTTTTCGCATTTCATTCTCCTTAAGGTTTAAAAAATCGGATTACATTTGCGGCACTGTATTTATGGGGTTTTGAGTCTCCGTGGAACCATGTGATGTACTGGCCGTTGGATTTGTGGGTTTCAATTCTCTTAAAGAATTTACCCCAAAATTTCATATCCTTTCTCATGTGTTCGTGGAGTTCTTTAATTGGGAGATTGGGTGTCACTCCGTCAATCGCACTGTAAGGCACAAGCCCATACCGCTCAGACTTATTTGTCTTTTTAATGCCGATTTTGTGGGCAGACAGCCTTGCGCCAATCACCTGATTTTTTGCTCTGAGTCCACGGAACCTGTGTCGGCCATACTTAGCCATTAGCCTTGGGCTCCACCACGTATTACAAATGAAACCACCAAACTCAATACTGATTTGGTCGGCCCCTTCAAGAACCAACGGGTGGTACATATACAGTGCATCGTCACCGCACAGTTCATAAATTTTAGGGGAGATTAATTCCCGGGGGTCGAATTTTTTGGGGGTGTATATCAGGCTCATACTATAGCCCTCGCTTTAACCACGGCACACAGCCGTTTCCGGTCATCCTTGTAGGGTAAATCCTCATAACTGAAACAGCGCACGTTGTTAATGGCCACGACAGTCTCTTCACCGTCTTTGGTGTCACGCATACGGAAAATTTCCTCTTCGTGAACATCGGAAAATGCGTTTACAGTCTGCCACATTTCCTCTTCATATACATCGAACACTCTTTCAACTCCGGGCTCGGGTGAGATTATAATTTCAAAGGCACCCGCTGGTACTGCTGGCTTAAGGTCTGTCTCAACTTTAACGTCTGGTGCGGTAGTTTCTGCTGTGGGTGCTGACTTTTTATCACCAACATATACAAACCCCTGTTGTTCCTCGGCTTTTTCAATACCGAGAATCATAATTTCTTTCCATGTTTTACCAGTTTTCTTTTTGCGGTCTGATTCTTCTTCATCGTAGGCGAATTGGGTCTGTTTTACTGGCATTTCGGGCCTCCAAAATCAATAAAGTAACTTAATTATACTTTAGGATTGAGTTTTTGTGTAGTGTTTTTCCCTTTTAAGAAGTTATTTAGGGGTTGGGCCTCGGACTTCTGGAACTCTTCCCGGTGCTCATCCACGTATTTAACGATTTCAGGGTACTTTTTCTCAGACCACGGGTAGCTGGTAATCTCAACCAGATAAGCCGGGGGAACGTCTTGCATCTGCATCCCCTCGAATTTGCCTGATGGCATCGGTGATAATTTTGTGAGTTCCATTTTACACCTCGATTTTCTTAAACAATTTATTTATACGGCTGAGTTCAAGTTCAACGTATTCATGCCACCAACCTAACTTTTGTTTCTTCACATGGACACAATACTGATGGCCCCTGCGGTGAAGAAATATAGATTTTGGTGGCGGGTTCACCTGTCTGTCTGGTAAAAAAGTAAACCCCTCTTTTTGAAGTGTTTTGATTGCGCTTCTAACTTTTAGATTAAGATGTTTCATTTTCTTCCTCGTCAAATTCATGCAAGCAGTCGTTAATTATCCTTTTTATTCTGACTTTGTTCGGGTGTCCGATTGATAGCTCTTCAATAAGCCGTAGCATTTTACCAGCGATGTTTGTTAATTTTAAAAATGATTTTTGAATAGCCTCAATTCTCTCTTCAATCTCTTCCATTATTCTTCCTCCACAACCTTACCAATATACCCTGCGGCCTGACATATCTTGAAGGCTATTTCGTTTAAACCAACAGCTTGACACTGGTCTGCCAGTTTTTCCAGCCTATTAATATTAAACTTTATTTGTTTTTTCTGCTTTTTGGTTAACACTTTTTATTTCCATGCCTATACGGGCGGTTTTCATTGTAGGCCATTTTTGTTTCAATTTCATCTGCCAGAGAAATGCCCTCCTTGCCAAATAAATCAGCAATTCTAATAACAACATCGGCAAGCTCTGAATAAAATCCGCAAGGCTTTATTCCATCTTTTCCCAAACGGTAAGTAGCCATTTTCCCAACACGGTATTCTTCAAGGGCTTCAGACACTTCAGAGTGAATAAGGGCCAGAATTTCTCCCATGTTTCTGTCGCCTTCATCCCACCAGCCTTTTGATTTGGCCCATTCGTGAACCTCTTTGCATAAATTATCAATTTCCATCATCCCCCCTACCAGCCTTTCATTAGCTTTTCGTACCTATCAAGGAGGTCTTTAGAGATATACCTGTTGTGCCAAGTATTAATAACATCCCTTGCTTTAATCATCCATTGTCGCTGTTTTTCCAGCTTTTTTTTCATCTTTTTATTTTCTTCAATTAATTCTGCTTTGAGCATCATTCCTCCTTTTTAAATTTTGGACAAGTCCCACTCAACCGGATGTCGGTGGTCGGGGCGTTTGAGTCGCCTATCAGTTCACATTTGTAATAAGTTTTATCCCACTTTTTCCTGATTGAATAGGCACAGACACCGCAGACCGTTCCGGCATTCTTTTCTTCAAGCGTGGCCTTCCGGTATCCAGCCTTATTAAGTAGGGTCTGCCGACCTTTTTCGGTTTCCCCACCGAACAGGTCAAAATTTTTCACCCTGCTCCATACCCTTACCTTTCATGGCAACCCACGCATCATAAAATGCTTCAGCAAGGGCTGGCTGTTCGTCTGCCTCAACCATTCCGAGGTTAATGACAGCATTTCTGTGTGTGATTCTTACCTGTTTAAAAAGCCCTCTGTTTACAATTTCAATATTCATGTTTAGTCAGAACCCCCTTCCGCTTGAGCTCTTCGTACCGAGGGTAAAGGTTCATCGAGCGGGTTTGGTTCGGGTGGTATGTAATCCGTAAAATGGGTTCTTTCTTTTTGAAAGGTGAGATTAATTTTTCCAATCCTCCCACTACGATTTTTACGAACAAGAATTTCTGCTTTATTTTCTTCTGCACCTTCATCATACACCTCTTCTCTAAATATAAACCAGACTTGGTGGGCATCCTGTTCCAGTTCGCCTGATTCCTTAAGGTCACTTAATAAAGGTCGTTTATCCGGGCGTTGTTCGCAATCCCTATTTAACTGCGCTACAGCCACAACGGGAATTCCGAGCTCTTTGGCAGTTCTTGTGAGAATTTTTGATATTTCTCCAATCTCCTGTCTTCGTGATTCAATTTTACCGCCGAGCTTCATAAGCTGGATGTAATCAATAATTATCATCCCGATGCCTTCCTTTGCTTTCAGGCGTTTGCCTTGACTTCTAATCTGGAGCGGAGTTTTGTAGGCACCATCATCAATCCATATTTTATGACCACTAATGGTATCAACAGCCTTCATTATGGCCCCACTGTTGAATCTAATGGCAGTCCCATCACGGAGGTCATCATTTGTCACCCCGGTCTGAGTTGAAATCAACCGTTCATAGAGCTCTTCCGAGGTCA
>Ga0255047_10001093_pt1 | contig 20555 bp, 26 predicted proteins | sample JV7_2_1_MG_FD_183640 | JGI IMG/M metagenome (GOLD analysis project Ga0255047, IMG submission 183640) | Seawater microbial communities from Jervis Inlet, British Columbia, Canada - JV7_2_1 | ecosystem: Environmental > Aquatic > Marine > Inlet | place: Canada: British Columbia | collected 2016-10-06 | reverse complement strand
TGCCGGGGTGAACTGGAGGAACTGTGAACCTTTCAGAGGCGCTGCGCGCCACCGTATTCGAGGACGCCGACATTCTGCTCGAGAGGATGCACCTACCCAACGACCATCTGCTGTGCCGGCCCATGAAGCGCAAGGAGCGCAAGAGCGAGGGGGGCATCATCACGGTCGACATGGAGAAGGCCGGGGGGCGCCAGACCCGGCGCTCCGAGGTCATCGCCGTGGGCCCGGGGCGCATGCTCGAGAGCGGCCAGCGGGTGACGATGGACATCGTGCCCGGGGATGTTGTCTATCACGGGGAGTTTGTGGGATTCTTCCTGAGTACGGATGACGCAGTGGAGCTCCTCGTGATGGGGGAGAAGGACGTCATGGCGGTCCATCGTGCTCAAGGTTGAGGAGATCGTCTATCGGCCGACCCCCGACGGGGGCTTCGTCGAGGACTACCGGGATCCGATCGACCCGGCCTCCATCGTGGATTGGACGGTCGACGCCCAGGGGGCGATCACCGGGGCGGTGGTCCGCGAGGTCGACGTGGATGGAGAGGATTTGACGCTGTTTATCCCCATTACCAGGCTGGTAATCACGGAGGATCCCGATGTCGCGAAGAGGGAAGTTCACCGACAGCTGGACGGCAGTCCATCGAACGAAACGCCTGGAGGGTCGTCCTGAGACGATGGACGAGTACCTCGCTCGAGGCGGCCAGATCACCCAGTGCCCCCCAGCCGGCTCGCCCGCGCTGCAGGGGCGCCCGGTGGGCCTGAAGCCGACCTTTCGGCTTCACCCCAGGACCTTCGAGCGGGCGGACTGAAAGCGCGGCGCCCGGGACGCGTAAGCCTGCCCTCCTGCCGCTAGCTACGGGAGTGAGCAGGACAAAGGTGGGAATACCGCCCCCGGGCCTTGACCTTGACTTCCCCCTCGCCACGGTTAACCTAGACGCGTGGGGTCAATATCCATCTTGATCCTCCTCTAAGCCGCCCCCTGAGTCGCAGTTTCCCCCCAAAGGTTTCCCCGACCTGGGGGGCGGTATGCCCGCCCCTGGCTTGACAGGTTCGATTTCATCTTTAGACTGCCGAGCAGATAGCTTGAATTTGGGGGGAAGGCGCGCTGGATTTGCCGAATGTGAAGCTAGACCCGCCAGACGACGGGACCGCGAGGCCCCGGAGACTGACGGAGGTCGAGGCGCAGGCCATTCGCAGTGGCTCGGGCTACCTGCGTCGCACCAACCCCGGCTCCCACGCCGAGCACAACGCCCAACTCCAGCCCTACCTAGCACGGGGTTTCGGGGCCAACCGGCCGGGCCTCTACCATCAGATGGCCCGGCGGTCCCCGAAGATCGCCGGCAATCTGCGCCGTCGCGAGCTGGCCATTGCGGCCCTGGACTGGCGCATCCTGAATCCGCCCGATCCGAGCGCCCGGGACCGCAACCGCACCGAGCTCGTGCGCCAGATGTTCTGCGACATCGAGGGCGGCCTGCAGCGATTTATCGAGCAAAAGTTCCGGGGCACCGAGACCTACGGCTTCGCCCTGTTTGAGAAGGTCTGGGAGATCGAGGAGCGGACGGGGTACTGGCGCTATGCCAAATTGGCCCACATCGAGCCCTGGACGGTCAAGACCTGGGTCATTGACGGCAACGGCTACCTCGTCTCGGTGATATTTCGCTTCGAGACCTTCGACGACGTCAACATCGTCGCCGACAAGCTCATCCACTTCGCCAGGCGCTTCAACGGGCGCAACTACGAGGGTGAGAGCGCCCTGCGGCCCCTCTACTTCTACGACGAGCAGAAGCGCCGCATGGCGGTGGGTAACGCCATCACCTTCGAGCGCGCCGGCGAGGGCGTGGTGGTGGTGATCATGGCCGGGGACTTCCCGCCGGGGACTCAGGAGTACACCGACGCGGTGAGCTTCGGTCAGGACTGGGCCTCGGGCTCGCAGGCCTTCATGATCCAGCCGCCCAGCGTCGAAGAGGTGAAGTTCGTCCACGGCGGCCAGAACATCCCCGACTTCGAGGGCTACTACCGGTACGCCGACCATCAGGTCGACCACATGACGGGCGGCTTTCTGTCTGAGCTGGGCCATTCGAAGCAGGGGGCTCGAGCGCTGGGCTCGGAGATGCGGGGCGAAGAGGAGCGGGCCGTCGAGGGCCTGTGCAACAGCTTCTGCCGGGACGTCGAGCAGAAGGCCTTCCGTCCGCTCTACGAGCGCAACGGCTGGCGCCCCGACCGGATGTGCCGACTGACGGTGAGCGGCTTCGAGGACCCGGGCCGGCTGTCCCTGATGATGCAGGCCTTTCAGGGGGGCGAGGGACCGGTCTTGGAGAAGACCGACGAGGACGAGGACAAGATCCGACGCGCTCTGGGCTTCGGCCCGGGGTCATTGGGAGGATAGCGGATGCCGGATTCACAGACCGCTGAGGGCCTCGAGGTCGCCTACCACAAGGACGACATCATCAACATCCGCACCGACCAGGGCCGCCAGGCCCTGGCCAAGGCCATCGAAGAGGAGGCCGTGACCCTCGACGAGGGGGCCGAGGGTGACCCCGTGGTCATCAAGGCCCGGGTCTACGACAACACCTTCAACCGCAACGCCTGGCGGATCGCGCCCGAGGCGATGTCGGCCTTCGCCGCCACGGCGGTGGGCAAGAACGTGCTGCTCAACCACGACGACCAGCAGGTCGTGGGCGAGATCCTCAAGAGCGCCGCGGTCAAGAGCAAGGGGAGCTTCAAGTACCCCGACGTCATCGAGCAGACCCTCGAGGTGCGAGCTCAGACCGGCAAGGACCGCCTGGCCCACGGCGGGACGCCCGAGTTCTCCGTTCGCCTCATCGAGAACGAGAACACCGAGATCGCCTGCTCCATCTGTGACGAGAGCGTCATGGACCTCAAGTCGGAGTGCGTCCATTGGCGCGGCCTCGACTACGACGGCGAGACCGCCTACCACGTGTACTCCTCGGGCCGCTCCCCGGAGACGAGCATCGTCATCGGCGGAGCCACCGAGACTTTCCCGCTGGCCCATGCCGACGCGCAAACGGCCGATCTGTTCCAGATACACCAGCAGCGGCTCGCGCGGATCTCCCGCCAGGTCGCCAGCGACACCAAGGGTTCAACCATGGAGACCTCGAGCGACACCACCACCAGCGCCACCCGCATCACCACCGCCGTCGCAGACGCCGCCGTCGCGGACGCCGGCCTCAGCGCCACGACGTTCAGCGTCGTGGGGATCGACACGACGGTCGACGACCGCCTGGCAGCCCTCGAGGGCCAACTGGCGTCGGCGGTTCAGGACCGCGACTCCCTGCAGGCCCGCGTGGAGCGGATGGAGGGGGAGAAGATCGCCGGCGAGGTCCGTGCGACCATCCGCAAGGCCCGGGTCGAGGGCAAGCTCGACGGCGACGAGGACGAGATGGTGACGGTGGCCCTGGAGTCGCCCGGCCCGGTCACCAAGTTCCTCAAGTTCATCCCGAAGAACGACGCCCGCTCAGCCGGGGTTCAGCTCTCTGGCACGGGGGCGCCCCCGGCAGAGGGCCCCTCGCTGTCCTGGGCCCAGCTGGCCGAGGCCTCCCGTCAGGAGGCCATGACCAAGGCCGAGGCCGACGGCGGCGACTACACCGACTACTACGAACCCATCTGGGCGCGCAGGCGCCTTGAGAAACAGGAGGCCGATTCGGCCCGTTAACCTCTCGGAGGATCAGCGAAGACAATGTCAAGTGGAACCATGTATTTCAAGACCCTCGTCTCGGGAGCGGACTTGAGCGCCAACGTAGGTTTCGGCGTCAAGATCAGCTCGGCGACGTGGGTCTTGGGCACCGACAATGCCGCCCAGGGTGTGCTCGTCAATGGGGGCGCGGCCTCCGGTGATGAATGCACCGTCGCCAGGGGCTATGTCCCTCACTGTGTCGCAGGTGCTGCTATCGCTGCCGGTGATCGCATCTCCTGCGCTGCAGACGGGAAGTGGGAGACGGCTGTCTCGACGGACATTCCCCACGGAATCGCTCTGAGTGCCGCAACCGCCGATTTGGACTCGTTTGAGGCCGACATCACAGGCGCAACCGATGAGGCGCTCGCGTAATGGCAGCAGACGTCACCTACACCCACGGAACAGACCAGTGGCGAACGTCGCGACCCGACCTCGGGGATGCGATGGCGCGCTGGTTCTCAGAATACGGCCTCGGCCCCAACAGCAAGTACGTCGCGCTCCGGGCATCCGGGCGTCTCGACGTGCCCTCGTCGGGTCAGGTCCACCTCGAAACCAAGACCCTGTTCTACGACGCCAAGCTCTCGGACAAGTCGTACAAGCGGCCCGTCGGTGGAGACTTCCATCCGGCCCCGCCCACGACCGTCGAGGCTTACTACGCCAACCCCGTCGACTTCGGCATGCCGGCCGAGTTCGACGACAACGATCCGCTCAACGTCCGCAAGAGTGCCGGGGATGTCGAGACGAAGTTCACCCGCAAGAGCCTCAATCGGCTGCTGCAGGGCTCGGACATCTCACTGCTCGGCGCCCTGGCTGCCGGCTCGACGCCGTTCGACTACACCGACATCGACGTCGATGCGGACGGCGGCAACGGCTGGGACGCGTCCACCACCGCCATCGTCGCCAACATTCGCGATGCCCAGTTGGGCATCGACGGCAGACCGGACGCGGCCATCGTGCCCGGCGAGGCGGACACCCACTTTCGTAACGCGTCGGAGTTGACCACCCGTTTTGGTGGCAACATCGGCGCTGGCACGCTGTCGGATGCCATGGTCGGGACGGCCTATCGGTCGTTCGGTCTGACCCAGGTGTTCGTCTGCGACACCGCCTCGTCCCTGGGGGATAAGGTGGTGATGTACTTCCGCGGCAGCGGCGACCCCGAGAACGACCCCTGTGCGCTCATCCGCACGGTTCAGGTCAAGCCGGGTCAGGATGCTTTCGGCATCGAGTACTTCACGGGGGACAATCCCCAAAACCCCAGAAAGCACTACGCGCTGGCGGTCTCGATGCAGGACTTTATCATCGTGTCCAACGCAGGCGTCCGCCTCGCCGACGTGTACCAGTAGGCTGACTGACGATGGATGCAGCGACAACCCAAACCGTCGATGGTGCCTGGGCAGAGTATCGCCGGCACCGCTCCCAGACCCGCGACGCCCGTGGGGAGATCATCCGCACGGGCGAAGTGGGCATCTTTCCCTTGTCTCGTCTCCGACGGGACGCCGACCTGAGAGCGCGCCGACGGCGCTTTCGTCGTGTCAAAGGGAAGGACGGAGTCCTCGAGGTCACGGACGATCTCAAGGTCTCCGTCAGCAAGGAGAACGCCAAGGTCGAGGAGTCGGACAAGGACTTCCGCCCGCTTCGGGTGGGGCCCTACGACTCCGAGAAGCTCGAGCATTCGCTTCGGCGGGTGGCCGAGCTGGACGACCTCGACGAGCTCGAGGACTGGATGCGGGAGGAGGAACGTCCGACCGTCAAGAAGGTCCTCGAGCAGCGGGTCAAGGACGTGCGGGAGGAGAACGTCCGCCGACGAGTCCGCGCCTAAACAACCGGAGGAGCGACCCCAGCGATGGCCAGCACAAACGACTACGGGCTACAGGCCAGTACGGTTCTGTCCTCGCTGGGGTTCTCCCCCTCCTCCACCACCGCCAACCCCGACTCGGTGGCCATTGCAGAGGCCATCAACGAGTTTTCCGGTCGGGTGAACACCAAGCTCGAGAGCCTGGGTGTCACGCCGGCCGATATTAACCTGACCGACTTCCCCAACCTCTTCGAGGACATCCGGGGTCGGCTCAAGCAACGGCTGCGGGCCTGGTGGCACGCGGCCAACCAACAGGACGTCACGCTCGAGGACGAACCGGAGAAGGACTTCCGCATCTGGCTGGACCGGATGCGGGAGGTCCCCGGTCACTCCATCGGGTTGGCCTCCCACAACCTGACACTCCGAAGCCAAAAGTCCGACCCGGCCACGACGGCTCGAGTCACTTGGACGGACAAGACAAGCGGGTTCAACTGATGGCCAAGACACAGTGGGCCAAGGTGCTCAAGCGCAACCGCAGCTACCTCGACGTCAACGGAGAGCCGGTGACGACGGGCCAGACCGGTCAGTTCGATGCCGGTTGGGTCGAGGCGATGGTCACGAACCATCCGTCGAAGGGGTGCCTTGAGCCCTGCAACTCGCCCTTGAAGTCGGCCCCGAAGGGCCCTATTGCAAAGAGCGCGCCGAAGGAGACCAGCGAGGCGAATGGCGAGACGTAGAGCCAGATTCACCTCGGCCTCGGGCCAGAGCGCTCCGGAGAGCGGCACAGGCGCCGTGAGGCCCCCGTTTCGCAACTTCAGCCAGCGGGACGGCCTCAACGTCCTCATCAAGGGCGACCTCAATCTGATGGGCAAGCTCATCCGCAAGATCAACCAGCCGGGCATCGAGTTGGCTGAGGCCCAGGAGTTCTTCGACGACGAGGACAACTACACCCGCCCCGACCGCCTGGACGGGCGCTTCGAGGTGGTCGAGAGCCACGGTCGGGCCATCAACTGGCACCCCGGCTTCCGGGTCTTCCATACGGTCTCGATCAAGCCGTTCAAGAACAAGAAGGGCGACCAGAAGGGCTTTCTCCGGTTGCTCACGGCCCGCCCCTTTCACCCGATTCTGACCTTCGCGGCCAGTGCCGAGCTGGCTCGGCGCCTGAGCGGCTTCATCGCCGCCGGCCTGCGCGATAAGGGGCTTTTGTGAATGGCCAGCGACGCACGCCACGTCCGTTACGTGCTGGACGGCCTCGTCACTCAGCTGACGACGGCGGTCCCGACGGCCATCACCGACATCGCGGCCGACACCACCAACACGGGCCTGACGCTGGCCGCCATCAACACCTTCGAGGTCTCCTCGGAGTTTGGGGACGACGAGACGCGCCTGCCTTATCTGGCCGTCTCGGTCGAGGGTGGCGCCGACGAGTTCTATTGGATGACCCCCCAGCAGGACAGCACCCTGCCGCTCCTGCTGGTCGTCCTGCACCAGGACAAGAACGACTCCTCCGTCACCAACGCCGACCGCTACGCCTGGGAGTACTGCCGGGCGGTGCAACTGGCCTTCAATCGGACCTGGCAGAACATCACGGGCGTCAGTTACGGCAACACCGTCGAGACGTTCATCGTCAGGGCGAGCGACCGCGCCAAATGGAGGCGCCAGAGCATCGTCCGCGCGCAGGTAAGACTTCGCACCAATCAGAAGGGCTGACATGGCACGTGTAGCACAACTGTTCGTCGAAGATGAGTCCTCCCCGGGGACTTTGATCGCGCTGGCCGCGGACGACGTTCTCGACTTCGACGCGGACGGGACCTCCATCACCGAGGGCGTCGGCCAGAACATCAAGCGCCGCTCGACCCGGTCCCACCTCGACCGACTGGCACCCCTGCCGCCTCCGGGCAAGTTCTGGAACGTGGTCATCTCCAAGGAGATCAAGGCCGGCGCGGTCAGCACCGAGGGCACCGGAACCGACTGCCACGATCTGTTTTTGGCCTCGGGCCTGAGCGTCACTCACGTGGCCAGCACCTCGGACGCCTTCACGCTCGTCGACAACCCCAACGCGGCGGCCACTCAGTCGGCCTGCAGCGTCCTGCTCGAGGAGGACGGGGGCAACGAGTACACGGCGGCCGGCTGCAACTTCGGCTTCGAGATGAGCTGGAGCAACGACGAGGCCGTCAACATCGTCTTCACCGGGATCGGCAAGTACGCCGTCCCGACGACGGCGGCGCTGCTCGGCTCCGTCTCGACCGACTACTTCACGGGCAGCCCGATGGTGGTGCTGGACGTGGCCGGGAACAACCCGTTCCAGTTCCACTCCTACGACATGATCGTGCGCAGCGGCTCGCTCAGCTCGGGCCTGTCGGTCGAGCCCCGGCCCCACATGGGGCTGAGCACGAGCTTCAATTACGCCTGGCCGGGCCTGATCACGCGCGGGGCGGACAGCCACGTCTCGGGCAGCTTCGAGGTGGAGGCGGTCACCGAGACGGCCTTTACCGCCTGGGCCCGGTACGCCGCCGCCACCGCCGCCGCGGGGCAGATCATCTTCTCCGATGGCACGCAGTTCATGACCATCGACCTGCAGAACGTCGTCTTCGAGGCGCCTCAGCCCACGGGCACGGACCTGCGTCTTTGGACGCTGGACTGGACCGCGAGCCGCAAGGTCGTCGCCACCATCACCCCCTCACTCACGATTACATTCACATGATTTTCTTCGGCAAAAGCAGGTACGTCACCGTCCCCCTGGGGCAGCGTTTGGAGTGCGACACGTGCAGCGGCTCTGGCGACGAGGAGGACTCGCCCTGCCCCAAGGAGGACTGCGGCGGGACGATGAAGCTCTCGGAGCCCGACCAGGAGTGCATCTTCGAGCGCCCCGCCGCCGACCTGCAGCAGCCCATGCTGGTGCTGGCCGAGAGCATCAAGGGGGGCGATGTCATCCACATCGACCCCGAGCAGCTCAAGGAGATGCAGGTCGGCATCGCCAAGTATCTCCGCAAGGTCGACGGCGAAGAGGCCAAGATGTCGGCCGCCGACGTCAACGAGGAGCTCTCGCCGACCGAGACCTACGGCGTCTTCATGTCCTTCATCGTCAAGTGCCAGATCGGGGAGAAGGACCGCCAAAAATCGCGGCGGCAGTCGCAGTCGGACTCGCTGAAGACCCCGTCCGATACGACTGTCGCCGATGCCCCGACCAAGCCAAGTGGGCTCGCCGATGCCCCGATCCACTGAAGGTCGCCGAGGGGCGGGAGGGTCACCCGCGCCAGGACCTCATCGACCAGGAGCCGTTCCCGGGCCACGCCTGCATCTGTGAGAAGTTCCATGTTCGCGAAGAGTTCCACATAATGCAGGCCCAGCGCGCCAACTACCTGCTCGAGGCGGGCGCCATCCAGCTCGGCAACATGTGCTACTGGACCCTCACCGCCTGCGAGGCCATTCGCTCCGAGAAGGCGACCCACCTCGGCAAGCTCCGCAAGGGCAAGTAGGATGGCGACCACCAAACAGACCATCGCCATCGAGATTGACTGGAACGCCCGCAAGGCGAACGCCAACGCCGAGAAGACCAACAAGATCTTCCTGCGCTACGTCGATGTGCTCAATAAGCTCGACGACTTGGCCAAAAAGGCCTTCCCCGCCGAGCTGAAGCTCGGCGCGCAGCGAATCAAGAACGCCAGGAACATAAAGAAGGCGCTCGAGGAGCTCGGCAATGTTCAGAGCCAGAGTCTTCGCCGCGTCAGAGACAGCGCCAAAGAGCTGGGCCGTATAGATCTGAAGCGGCAGCTCGACCTGAAGGCGCGCATCAGGCTCGAGAAGGAGCTCGCAGCCATCGATCGCCGAGCGAGCGGGACCGACACCCGGGAGCGGCGGCGCGGAGAGCGCATTGGGGGTCGAAGCGGAGGAGGAGGTCGGGGTCTCGGCGATATGGCAGGGTTTGGGCAGCAATTCGCCGACGCAACGCAGATCGCCTCGTTCGGCGAGGCCCTGAGAGCAGTCACGCCCAAATTCCGAGAGTTCAGGAGCCTTCTCAGCAGCATTGGGGCGGGGGGTGATCGGGGGCTACGGCGTCAGATCGCCGAAGTGCGTCAGTACCGTCAGGCCCTCGAGCAGACGGGGCGCACCGACATCGTCACTGAGGGGCAGATCGTCCAACTGCGCCAGTTAGAGCGCCAACTCAGCCGCTCGGTGAAGCCGCCGAAGGAGCTCGCCAAGGCATTCCGGTTGGCCGAGCGGCGTTCACGTAGTCTTGGTCGTCGCGTCAAGGATCTCATAAAGGAGACCAAGAGGCTCAACCGCGGCGTTCAAAGCGTGGCGATAGGTGTGCGCCGCTTCGCTGCGATCATGGTCGGCTCGGAGGGGCCTGTTGATGCGTTTCGTAAGATCTTGAGGCGCACAGTGGGAGAGGCCGCGGAAAACCGCCGGGAATTGGAGGAGCTGGGCAAAATCTCTGGCGACGTAATGCGTCAGTACAACGAGCTCACGAAGGCTGGTAAGCGCTTTCTGGTCACCATCGGAGAGATCGTACTCCAGGGTGGGGCGTCGACCGACGTGTTTGAGGACATGACCGACTGGCTGAACAACCTGTCGGCCGCGTTGGCGAAGTCGGACACACAGGCGGGCAAGTTCATACGGCGGGCGATTGCCGGGATCGTGCGCGCTCTCGGCTACATGGCCACGTCGTTCTTGCGGGTGGTACAGGGCGTCCAAGCCTTCATCGGAGTCATTGGGGCAGCCCAGAACACCCTCGTCGAGATGGCGCTTTCGGTCGAGAAGGTTCGGCTCGAAGCCGAAAAGACGGCTAGCTATCTGTTTGATCTCGGATCAGATCGCACCCAGACGGCCCTCACGGCGCTGGACGAGTTAGAGCAATTCGAGACGCGGTTTGGCGCTAGCCTTACACCCACAGCCAGATCAGAACTGGAGGCGCACATCGCGGCCCAGGAAAGGCTCTTGGAGTTGGCGCAGGATCAATTCCAAACAGACGAGCGCGGACGCGACGCTATCGATGAGCGTATTCGGGCGATCGATGGCTTGCTGGAGGCTCAAGAGCGGGAAACGCAAGAAGGGGTAGAAAATCTCATTCAGATCCTTCAGGGCACAGAAAACTCGATTGAAGGCGTTGACGTGCTCGTCCAGAGACTCGCCGACTCGATCGAAAACCTCGGCGACATTGACATCCCCGAGATCTTCGATGCTGACGCACTCAATGCCGCCAACGCGGCGCTAGAGGACATCCTCAAGAACCTGCGCAATGCGGGTGGAGCAGTCGGCGCTTTCGGCGGAGCGACCGGCATCGGCACAGGTGCTGCGTTGGGCGGGGCTTTGGGTGCGACGCCTCTATCCCCGCTCTTTGACGTAGAGGAGAAGGACCTGGACAAATTCTGGGACTCAATCAAGACCCGCACCGGCGAGCAGGCGCAGTCTTTCAAGGACGTCATGCGAAGCGTTCAGCAGGATATGGCTGGCGTCTGGACTTCTGGCATCAACGACATGGCCACCAACCTAGGCAAGTTCCTCTCTGGCGCCGAGGGCGGCTTCGAGAAGTTCGGTGAGGCCGTCAAGGGCGTCGTCGCAGACTCCTTCGGATCCATCGGCAAGGCCTTCCAGCAGGCCGCCCAGAAGGCCCTGGCTGGCCACATTGCCGGGGGGCCGCTGGGGATGTTCGGGCAGTTCGCCGCGGTGGGGGCGCTGTTCTCGCTTACCGCTGGGCTCATCGGCGGGATCGGATTGGGCGGCGGGGGCGTCGCCAGCGTGGCCGCCGGCCCCGACATCATCTCCACGCTGAGGCCTGAGTCGGGCGGCCCTGGCGGGACCATCATCGTCAATCAGTCAATCGGCGCGATCTTCTCGAGAGACGAGAGCCGGCGCACTGTCGCCCAGCTCGTCCAAGAGGCGCGCACGGTCGGCGAGCTGGCGGGGTGAGCCGATGGCGAATAGCCGGCTTCTGACCAGCTTCACGCTCGACGACGATAACAACGATCTGCGATTCGAGGCGAACTCGACCGAGCAGACGGTCACGGTGGCCACGGGCACCTACTATCACTCGGACGACGACAGCGCGTCGGACTTCATCGACGTCCTCGAGACGGCGCTCGAGACTCATGCCCAGGTGACGACCGCCCTGGTCGAGATCATCGATGTGGGCCTGGTCGACGCGACGCGAGCTCCCGGCCGGCTGAAGTTCACGATCACGACCACGACGAACGCGCAGTTCGTCTTCTCGCATGCGGAGAGCACGATCGATCCGCGCCTGCTGGGCTTCCCAGACGACGGGACCGACTCGAGCAACTACCTCGTCTCGAGCGGGACCGCCGTGGGTCGGTCGTCGTGGGTCCACCGCTATGGCTGGTATCCCCAGATCGACGCGGACCTGCACGTCACCGATCGGCGCCTACGCAACAGCGTGGAGATGTCCTCGGGCGGCTACATCAGCGGCTTGCCCTGGGGGACGGACCAGCTCGTGGCGCTCGCCTTCCCGTCGCGCCGCCCGGCGCTCGTTCGGCAGGATGCGGTCATCGGGGCCAACGCGACGGACGTCCTGACGACGGCCCTGGACTTGAACATCGCGTTTGAGAGCTGGTGTAATGACCTCGTCGCCGATCCCGACAAGAAGTGGCGCTTCTACGAGGACAGCACCGACACGACCGCCCCGGGCATCGAGTACCGGTTCGGGCCAGGCTCCAACCTGTGGCTGCGGCCTCTTAGCGGCTCGACAGCCATCGCGCACAAGGCCGGCGAGCTCTGGCAGGTCGGCATCGACGGCCAGGAGGCGCGCTGATGGCAGGCTGTCGCTTTCTCTCCAGCTTCACGCTCGACTCGACGAACAATGGGATCCGGGTCGACGCGAACGAGAATGCGGAGTCGCTCACCGTGACGGCCGGGACCTATTACTGGAGTCTCGACGATTCTGTTACCGCCGGCGCGCTCGACTTCGGCAAGGCGCTCGAGGACGCGCTCGAGACACACACAGACATCGCCGCCTCCGACGTCACCATCACGATCTACGGCGTGGACGCCACCGACGCCACCATGGCGGACGGCCGAGTCAAGTACGTCACCGTCGGCAACGAGATCACCTTCGACTTCACGAATGATAACGCCACGCTGGACCCGCGGATTCTCGGTTTTATCGGAACCGACGACAAGTCGACTTCCAGCGGAACCCTCAACTCTGACGGTGTCCACCGCTACGGCTGGTATCCCCAGATCGAGGCCTCCGACGTCATCTCCGACCGGCGCTCTCGGGGGTCCGCGCCCTACACGAGCGGGGGCTATGTGGACCCCCTGTTCTGGGGGGTAGACAGGATGGTCATCGTGGGCGTGCCAGCTCGACCGCCGGCACTGATTCGCGAGGACGCGGTCGTCGGGGATGCGGCCACGGCGGTGCTGACGACGACCCTGGATCCAAACATCGCCTTTGAGAGCTGGGCCATCGACCTGGCCAACGACGTCACGATGGACTGGCGCTTTTACGAGGACATCACCGACACCGCGGACCCGGCGGTCGAGTATCGGTTTGCCGCGAACTCTCCGCTGTGGACCCGCCCGCTCAGTGGCACCACCACGATCTCCCACGAGGCCGGCGAGATGTGGACCGTGATGGTCGACGGACAGGAGGCGCGGTAGAGTGACCGACAACCTCTGCTACATCGTGACGATCGAGGGGGTGGCCAACGCCGAGGGCATCGCCAAGTACTGCTACCCTGTGCTGCCCGACTACGCCGCCGCGGACGACCAGTACAACACGGGCCTCGCCGAGCCGCCTACGGGCGTCTCGAGCGAGTGGCGGGTGCTCGACCACCGGATCTCCACGGGCCGCTTCCGTATCGTTCTGCGACCCGACGTGGGGCCCGTCAACTGGTACACGACGCGCAAGCCGGCCATCTCAGATCTCAGCACCGCCATCACCTCTGCGACTGACACGGGCATCACTCATGCCCTCGACAGCTCGGACATCGGAATCGCGGTCGGCACCATCCTGTACATCGAGCGCGAGACGTTGAAGGTGTCGGCGGAGTCGACCAATACGTTCGCCACGGTCGGGGGGCGCGGCTTCGGAGAGTCCGAGGCCGTGGCGCACGCCGCATTCATGGACCTGCACACCGTGCCCCCGGCGATGGGTGGCCGCCTCGTCAAGGTCTACAAGGTCAACCAGACCGGAGAGACGGAGAACGACGAGACGGAGATCCTCCGCGGCTACATCGTCTCCGAGGTGTCCTCCGGTATCCACTGGCCCGCCTTTGAGTGCCAGGAGCGCTTCGTCGACTTCGAGGTCAACAAGAGGGCGCCCCAGCCGTGGAATGTGCAGGTCTTGTACGACGAGGACGACGCGCCTTTTTCGGTGACTCTCTTCAACACCTACGACATGGGCTGGAACCTGACCGGAGAGCCTCGGTTTCATGACGACGGCGCCTACTTCTACATTCCAGCGCTCAATGCGGTACTGAGGGGAACCTACGACAGCACGGCGGACATCACGGGCCAGGCCTGGACGCTCAGCGTCATTGATTTCATCTGGCCCGTCGGCGCGGGCAGAGACTCTGTGCCGATATTGTGGGCGGGCACCCCGGAGTCGGCGGACAACTGGGAGCCTGCCCACGAGATGATCCTCTCCCATGCAGACACCGCGAATTACCCGTACCCGGTTTTTGGCTTCACCCCCGACGAGGGCTCCTTCACGGCGTCGGACAACCCCGTCGACATCGCGCTCAACCTGATCCTCTCCAAGGACACCGCCAACCTAACGACGGACGACACCAACTGGGATGTTGGCGTGCGCCTGTACCCAGAGTTCGCTCTGGGCATCGAGATCGCCAAGGTGGACATGGCCGCGTTCAAGGAGGCGCGGGCCCTACTCAAGATCGTGCGCGCCAAGTGGCTATGGCTCGGCGGCCCAGAGTCGGAGAAGCTGGAGGACGTCTTCCACCGCCTGTTGGCTCCGTGGGGGTATGCGGTCGGCACGAAGCGCGATGGGACGTGGACGATCGTCGCGATGGGCGACACCTACCCGGGGGGCGCGCTGACCGTGCTGGATGAGACCAACATCCTCAACCCGGGCGAGATGGAGATGGTGACGGTCGGTCGGTCGCTGGACACTGTGGTGATGGACGTCGGCCCGGGGCCAGACGGCGAGACCAACAAGGACCGCCGGGTGATCCGAGAGATCACGGGCCGCACCTACTTCCCCGCCATCGTCGGGAAGGAGGAGAAGTTCGATCGCTCCCCCTACGACCCCCGGGATCTGCACAGGGACTCCGATGCCTACGACTTCGTCGCCAACCGCATGCGGCTCTTTGCCGATCGGGTGGCCACCATCCGCAATGTGGGCATCGGCCCTCAACTGTTCGACACCGTCGAGCTCGCCGGGGGTGTGACGATTCACGACCTGGCGCTGCGAAACCCCCACACCGGCAGCCGCCTGACCGCCTCGGACGACCCGCTGAACGGGGTCATCACCTCGGTCGACAACCTCAACTACCGGACCCGTCAGTGCTCGATCACGATCGCGGTGACGGGCCAGGGGAAGGTCGCCCGGTTCGCGCCTACGGCGACCGTGGCGGCCACGCCGGGCTGGGCGGACGCCGACCCGTGGAGCGTGAATGTCGACAACAACGTCGACACCGAGCAGCCCGATCAGGACGCCTCCAAGTTCACCGTCGGCGACGAGGTGATGATCCTCGACAGCCGCGGGGTGGAGCGAGCCTCGGGCTTCTCGATCGATGCCATCACCATCAACACGCCCCCCACGGCGGACGTGATCAGCTTCGATGGCGATCCGGGCGTCGACCCGGTCGAGGGCGACCTCATCGTCTTCGATGACTGGGATGCGGTCGATGCCAGCCAGCAGACCAACTACGCCTACGCCGCTGACGGCGGAGCCGACGGTGACGCCTCGACGCTGGGCGCCGGCTCTGACGCGCCCTACCTGATAGGCAGCTAGCCATGAGCGACTACGCCTACCTCGACCAGAACGCCATCTTGGACGACTCTCCGTGGTCGTCTGGGCTGTGGCGTCGCCAGCGAACGAACATCGAGCATGTGCGCCTCGAGCGCTTCGCCAAGGGCGGTCACATCTTTCAGAGGAACGAGCAGCCTCGCCTCTGCAGCGTGCATCCGGTCGCCTGGGGGCCCTTTTGGTTGATGCTCCCCGAGCCCACCGCCACGGTGACCATGCGGCTCTACGTCAACAGCGTCGACTACGACGGCGAGGCCGACTCGACTGAGGCCATTGACTTGCACGCGACGTCTGGCTTTCCGGGTCGGACGGTCACGCCGCCCCCGCTCGGCCCGGCCGACTGGGACGTGACGCTTCTCAGGGGGGTCGACGACGACACCGTCCAGGTGTTCACGGTGCCTGTGAATGGCGATCGGGGGTGGGTGGGCATCTACCTGTGGACCTGGAGTCGCATATCGGAGACGGCCGAAGACAACGACACCACGAGCACATTCGGGGTCTCCGGCGGCGTGACTCTGACCGGGGTGACGGTCCCCCCGGCGAGCGCCAACTACCCAGAGCGCGCTCTGCGCCTGACGGTAGATCCTGCGGGCAAGGGGCATGAGAGCGGTGACGCCGCGCCCCAGATGCAGATCGGCTACTACAGGACGAGCAGCACCGTCGCCTACACGATCCCGCCATTCTATGACCGGGGCACGCTGGACTGGGCCACCTACCCGCAGGGCGTGGTCGAGATCGAGGGCATCGCGCTCGAATCAGAGGCAGTCCAGCCCGACGTGCCCGATGCGCCGGCTTATTACACGGACGCCAAGTGCAGCTGGCCGAGCCACCAGAACCCGGTCAATGCGCTCGAGCAGATGGTGAAGTACCGCTCGCCCACCTGGATGATCAACCCGGGGCACCCGGGCGAGGCGTCCAACAAGCCGCTGTTCTGGCTCCTCCGCAGCGAGGATGGCACGGCCGACGGCTACACGGCGGCAGCCATCAGCGGCGACAACGGCGACGACACCGACCATCTCCCGCTAGCGGCCACGATGATCGCCAACCCTCCGCCCGACTCCGACGGCTACACGGCCATCGTGTCGCTCTTCGCGCTGCATCACACCACCGCGCACGAGCTGACCCTGCGCCTGCGGCTGTCCGCCTATAACGTCACCTCGGGCGCTCTCATCACGAGCGGCTTGAACTCCCTCTACACCAACTGGCGCATCAGCGAGCGGGGCAACCGGTACGGGACGAGCCGGGACTACGTCCCCCTCGAGCACTCCCTGTGGGGCTCCCAGCAGTTCCAGTACTGGCAGTATCGCGGGGGCCTGATGTCGAAGGGGACCGACTACACCTTCGACGCCAAACAGGTGCAGCACTTCACTTGCGAAATCGACGAGACGAACCTGGCGGGCAACTATCCGCTCATCCTCAAGATCGAGGCGCGCGTTCGCCCCGCCAGAAGCAAACTGCTCTACGCGGCTCTCATCTCTGCCGGCATCGCCTCCAAGCCCAAAGACATCGACCTGGGGTCTGTGTAGATGGCGATTGAGCTCCCCACCACCAGCCTGCAGCTAGACCGGCGGGACTTCCGGGCGGGCCAGGCGATCCGTTCGGGTGTGGACGCGGCAGACCGGCATCTCGGCTTCCGGGGTATCAGCGCCGAGTGCAACCACGCCTACGCTTACCTCACCCAGACGCTCTGCGCCATGCGCCGCTTCAACGACGAGGCGCTCGATACCGTCACAGACACCTCGTATGTCTACGGCCCGAAGATGGAGATCGAGGTGGGCGAGCACATCGACAAGCTCCGCTTGGTCATCGACCTCGAGGACGGGTATGTGGACTTCGACACCGAGCACGGCAACACCGTCTCCCTCAAGCAGTTGGGTCGCGGCGTCACGACCGTCACTCACGACCTCACCGACAACACGGGCCCCATCATGTGGCTCCGGTTCGGCATCAAGGTCGATGTCGCCGAGACGTGCAACATCTACGGCTGGGTGATTCAAGAGGTCGAGATGGTGGCGGGGGACTTCCCGTGATTTCAGAACGGACCCGTGATGCAGCGCTGCCGGGAGCGGCACTCGACCAGCCAGGCGTCGGCCCCGAGCCGCAGCCCGAAGCACTCGGGCATGCGGGCCTCGTCGCACATCAGGCACTGCGGGTGTGCCTCGCCGGGGACGGCGGGCGTCATGCAGCGCTCCCACTCGAAGCAGTTGGCCTCGGCCGGATCGCAGGGGGCACACCAGCCGCAGGCGGCATCGGCGCCTGCGCCGAGCTCCTCGGCGCCCTCATCCCCACAGCCCAGACCCAGAACCAGCACGAGGCTGGTCAGATTGAATGCGCGTGCTATCATCGGCAGAGGCCGCATGGCCAACAACATAAGCCCGCAAGGGCGGGAGGCAAGGGAACTTGAGCGTTGAATACTTAAATCTCATCGACGGTGGGGCCACCCTGAGCGACACCGACTGGACCGACACCGAGCTCGACGGCGATCCCGACTACGTCGCGCTGTCGGCCATTCTGACCAACTCGGAGAAGACGGTCGCCGCCGGGGGCTCGGGCAACGTGCTGAGCTGGCGCATCTGGCGCAGCGCCTCGGACACGGGCAGCGTCTTTTTGCTTCCGCCCAACGACACGGGGACGGCCTCGGTCGAGCTCATCCCGCTGCCCACCGACACCACCCGGCTGCGCTTCACCACGACCCGCAAGCTCCAGGTCGCAGCCGTGGCGGCCAACGTGGCCTACCTGCTGCGCGTCCTGACGCCGAGCGCGACCTGATGGCCGGCGAAGTCAGACAGTACGGGTCGGTCGCCTCCTGCCGCTTGCTGGTGGCCAACCAGATCGCCCATCAAGACACCATCGACATCGGCACCGACGTCTACGAGTTCCTGGTCTCGGGCTCCGGGCTCGACGTGGCGGCCGACGTCAACATCGGCGTGCTGGTCGGGGTGGACGCGGAGGCCACCCGAGCCAACCTCATCGCCGCCATCAACGCGACGGACGCGGACAACGCCCACGCCACCCTGCTCCAGACCGACTCGACGACGCCCGCGGTGGCCAACGGCACCGAGTCGTTGGTGGCCGACGAAATCGGCACCACGGTACGGATTCGCAACGCCGACGCGGCGGGCGGCAACCCGCTCCCCGGTGAGCAGTCCATCGTGCTGGCCGAGGCCATCACCGATGCGGCCGACATCTGGGACTGTGGCGAAGTCAACATGAACACGTTGGCGGGGCGGGGCGCCGGCACCCAGAGCACGGGGTACACCAAGCTGGCGGTCACCGCGGCCATGATCACGGCGGGCACCGTTCGGGTGGACTTCAGCTTTACGGCCACCAACTTCCTGGCCTCGGTCGAGTCGTCGGCCGGCGTTCTCAAGGCCGACGGTTCGGGCGCCGACACCGTCGCCATCGCCAACGGGGGACTCCTCGTTACATTGAACAACGGGGCGGGCGACATCGACGCCACCGACGTCCTGAAGATCATCGCCTGGGCGTAAGGAGAAGACCGAGATGACCACCCCTCGAGACTCCCGGGATTACGCCCTTGGATGGGCGGCCCATCGTTCCTCGATCACGTCGGCCGATTCGGGCATCCCCCCGACGGGCGACTCCGACTGGGACGCCTGCCTCGGCAAGAAGTGGCTGACCGTCTCGGTCTTCCACGCCGCCGGCTCGACCACCACGCTCGACATCGAGGTCTGGCTCAAGGCCAACGGCAACATCGTCAAGTCGCACGACCACGACCTGTCGGCGGCCGAGGACGCGGCCACCTTCCGGGTCAACCTGGACGGGGACTACGATGCATTCTTGGTCTGGATCATCGGCTTGGCGGGAACGGACGAGGACATCTCGGTCGAGGCGATACTGGGTTGATGCACGCTGGACTCAACAGTCGCCTTACCCGCTCCGGTCTCAAGCCCGACCTCAGAGAGGGCAGCCTGGCTCCGGTGCCTGTCGTCGTGCCCTGGACGGGCACCTACGCCCAGCTCATCCTGACGACCGGGGCCAGCGGCGAGCACCGCAAGGTGACTGCGGGTGGTGAGTACGTCTACCGCACCGAGATCTCCGCCTGGATCGCCAACTTCGCCAATCGACACGCCAACGGCAACCTGGCGCTGGTCCGAGAGGCTGTCGGCGACGTGCTGCCGTCTGCAGAGACGGTTACTTGGGATGCGGAAGTCACAGCGAACGGCGGGACCGTTACCTCTGACGCGACCAAGATCACCTTCGATACGGTCACCAGCGGCTCGGGCGTCGCTTCTGCCTACGCCAGTGATGACCTCGGCTCGGTCGGCAGCGCCAATATGTGGCTCATTCAGGGCGACTTCCAGGTCATCTCGGTGGCGGGGACCAACGGCCTTCGCACGCTCTTCTACCTGCGGACCACGGGAAAGACGCTCCAGATCGACATGGGTTGGGACGGCACCTCGCTGCGCCTGTTGGACGCCTCGGAGCTCGAGATCGGGACCGTCGTGAACGAGGTCGACATGACCACAGAGCGGTTCGTGGAGGGGATCCTGCTCAGCGGGTACACCTGCGGCATCATCACCGACAACACGGGCGTCTACGACGTCTCGATCGACTATGCGGACCTGTCTGCCGGGAGCGGCGGCGCCGCTCATTCTACCATCGTCGGAGACTTCGACGCCACGTCGGGCAGCTACGGGAACATGACGGGCATGAACATCAAGATCTACCGGCTCGCGTAAAGGAGGAACGATGCACCCACTCGAGAAGCTCAGACGCCAGGCCCTGGGAGACAAGGCCGTGGAGGACAAGGTGGAGGCCCCGGCCCCGGCGCCCCCGGCTCCTGCGCCGGCAACACCCCCGCCACCGCCGCCGCCCGACCCCATCGCGACGGACGCGAGGATCGGCCTGATGTCCGTCAAGGCCGCCAAGGCCGCCATCGAGGGGGCGCCCTCCTGGGAGGCGCTGGAGGAGATGCGACAGAGCGAGGAGGGCCGCAGCAAGGCCCGCTCGAGCGTGCTCAGCGCGCTCACTGCTGAGGAAGCTGCCTGGGAGTAACCGATCATGGAGGTTGGAAGCATGTTGGACAAACTGCTGCCTGAAAAAGGGAACCGCAACACCTGGCTGGTGGTCGTGATCGTCGTCCTGTCGGTCGGTGCCTGG
>Ga0255047_10001092_pt1 | contig 20558 bp, 35 predicted proteins | sample JV7_2_1_MG_FD_183640 | JGI IMG/M metagenome (GOLD analysis project Ga0255047, IMG submission 183640) | Seawater microbial communities from Jervis Inlet, British Columbia, Canada - JV7_2_1 | ecosystem: Environmental > Aquatic > Marine > Inlet | place: Canada: British Columbia | collected 2016-10-06 | reverse complement strand
TAATGGTAGCGTCCGGACAAACGCCATAACGAATACAGGTGAGTCGGTGGAGGGGTTTGTTGACGGGCAGATAGTCGCGAACCGCGTTTTGACAGCCAACGAAGTCGCCACCGTCTACCAACAAGGCAGGAGATAAAAAATTATGAGTACACCAACCACAATTAGAGAAGCAGTTGCGGCGGCAATCTCCCGACGCCCCAAGCTACGTCGGAACCTTGGCGCACTTTTGAACGCTGTAAACGGCTATCAATTCATATCCGCAACCGATCAGGTCGTTGTACCACGCGAGGCGGCAACCGTTCTTGCCGAAGCCGACATGAAGGATCGAGCTATTCAACTTGTAAAGGATCTTGGAAGCAACAAGACCAACGCCGAAGTATGGACGATCCTTCAACAGCTTCCGCATAAGCAGGTTAACTCGGTAGCTAAAAACTACATCCGCAACGGAGCGACGGCAGACGGCAGGCTTGAACGCGCCATCGCATGGACCGAAATCCTTGCAGTACGCGACGAAGCAAACCATGCAGAAAAGACGACCGGCACGGGGTTCTCTGACCCGAACTTCGCAGAGGCGAGCGTAGCAGAGACGCAGACCAAAACGAGCTTGTGGGTGGACGTATATAATGGCGGCGTACCTGTTACCCGCGAGCAGGTCGAGGCGGTGTTGTGATGTCAGTTGATAAATCGCTAGAGAACGCTACTGAAGCGGCAAAGAGCATGGCTACAGGCGCACCCCAATGGGTAGCTGTCCTGCTAATTGTGGTGTCATTTGTAGTATTCCTATGGGCAGAGGGACAGCAAGACCTTGCCGCCCTAGCCGTAAAGGATCACTCAACAGCATTGCGTATCAGTCAATGCCATGCTGTACAGGTAGCAACCGCTCAACAGACATCCGACGCTATGAATACTATGGCAGTAGCTCTGAAAGAACAGAGTGAGATGTTTCGAGACTTCACCCGCGAACTGGAATACCACCGCATAAACGACTGGAAAGAAAAATGAACCGACAAGAAGAATCCTTAACGTGGAAGCACCTCCTACCCATCTCAGCCATAGTGCTGGGAGCTTGCTTTGTCATGCTGGCCTCCACCGGGTGCACCAATCCCAATGCGGGTAAGTACGGCTATCTCGCGCACAAGAATTACATGGAGCAACCGCGAACGGGCGACACCGAGAAGATCGTGGTGGGCGTTGGCGGCGAGTATTCCCTCATCATCAAAGGTCCAGTCACCGTCACCCGCTCGATGCCGTTGCGCGAGCTTGCCTCCATCCCGAAGGATCCGAACGTAGTCAACACCGGCATCGAGTGGCTGGGGCGGATTGGCCTTGGGTGGATTGTGGGCGGCGCTTTCGCGGACGCGGCCGCTGGCCCCACCGTCGTAAATCAGCCGGCGCCATTAGTTGTTGAGCAACAGATTCCGTTCCTCGTTCCAACTCCCTAATCGCCATGGCTCGCTTCATCGCGGTGAACGGGATCCGAACCAACGGTGTTGATAACATCGATCGGTTGACGGAGGAGTTACGCGCGCTGGGCCACGAGGTCATCGACCTAGGCTTGCCGGTGATCGGCGCGTTCGCCGCGGCCTCCCGGAAAACGCAAATGACGAACGGCCGGATGGTGGCCGATGCCGCGTTGCGCGCGTTCCCGGACGGCCGCGGAATAAATGTCATCGCCCATTCCAACGGAGTCCCATCGACGTACCGGAGCATGTGGCAACCCACCATCCAATTTGATACCCTTTTCCTATTCAACGGCGCGATGCGGGCGGGATACCCGTGGCCGACCGAAGGGTTCACCCGCGCCTTCAATATCTACAACCCTCACGACAAGGCACTCAAGTGGGGGAGCCGCGCGCGGTGGATCCGGCGTGAGCATATCTTCGGTGACTTCGGTCGGACTGGATACGATGGGCCGCGCGATCGCCGGATTGAGAATGTCCAAAACCCGTTCCGTGAAGGAAAGAATTTCCACAACCCTTGGCATTCTCGCCAAGAGGCGCGCCGGTGGGCTGAGCAGATCGGCCGATGGCTTAAAGAGTCGGAGCGGCCGTATGCGGTTTGCGACTCTCGCCTGCCCGCCTAGAAAGCCGCGCGCGGTTGACCTACCCTAGCGCCCGCGTTCCGGGAGATCGCGCCGCCTGCGCCGTTACGCGAGGCCGGGAACGTACAGCCGCGGCTCCTTGGTCGGGATCCGGCGCGGGTCGCGCGGGTCGCGCGGGTTTCCTATCCTCCCCTAAACTATTCCCTTCCCTCCTCTGATCTAAAAAGGTTTGTTTTATTTACCGGGAGGATGCCAAACCCGCGCGACCCGCGCGACCCGCGCCGGAGGCCGTCGAAAATAAATACCCTTTTACCGCGAAAGGTTCTCGACTTAGCGGAGAATGTAGCTATAACGGTGGTAGTGAAAGCAACGAAAGAAACCCCGAAAGAAAGAGAAAGAAAAATGACGGATAAAGAAACTGTAACCGAAGCGGCCGCGGCAATCCTCCGAACGAATGTGGAAGGGCGCTTGCTCTCCCTAACGGACGCAGACGTGGCTCTCCACTCCGGCCGCGCGGCTGATCTTTATATCGAGGAACGCGCTGAAGCTGATATGTACTTTCCTATCCTCCCGGTGGATGAGATCGACATGCGCGAGATCGTCGGTGAAGTTTTAGATTCGGCCGGAGCTTACGGCGAACACTACCACGGTTAACAAACCCGAAAGAAAGAGAGAAAGAAAATGACGACACTAGAATTACTAACGAACGCCGCCCAACGGATCATTCAAGATCCCCGTTACCTCCCCCACGCGCCGCTCTCCGATGAGAAGGCCGCGAAGATCGCCGCGGATGCCGCGGCTGATTATATCGACTACATGGAAAGCCGCGGCAAGCCCGCTCTCCCGGTCGACGCGAAAGAGCTTTGCGAACACGCGGACATCGCGATGGATCGCGACGGCCTCCTTGGAATGAACCTTTAACAAACCCGAAAGAACGGAGAAAGAAAATGCACTACGAAATAAATGTTTCACTAAACGGCCAACACTACTTCGGAACCCACGAGCGATCGGCGACGAACGGGGACAAGGCATACGACCTAGCGCGCGATCTTCGCGAACGGTTCCCGAAGTCGGAAGGATTTGAAGTCACGCTCTGGTACTATACCGGAACCTCAAAGCGGATGGACATCGACTCCGGGGAGGAACTGTGAACCGCCCCAAGCTCGCGACGGCCGCGGCCGATCCCGATACGGAAGCGGGAGCCATCGCGATCCTCGACCGGGAGAGCGACCACGATACCCGCGCCGCGTTCGCCGTACCGGATCCCGTGGTGGCCGGCGTGTGGAAGGTTACACTACCCCACGACCACTTCTATGGTTTCGAAGTCGCAACGGTATGTATCGTATATACGGCAAGCGGAGACTTCGAAAGCGCGCCCGCGGAGGTGTAAAAATAAATACCCCTTTTCCGCTATTAGGTATCGACTTAACGAGAAATGTAGCTATAACGGGTGTAGAGAAAGAACCCCAACCCCGAAAGAAAGAACGAAAATGAAAGTCATCCAAATAAAAGAAAGCCCCTACAGGAAAACCTACGCGACCGAAGCGAACCTGACGAAAGGAACCGCCGCGTTGGATCTGTCGCTAACGGCCTCGATGGAAAATATGAATGTCCGCGCCAGCTCCGTTCGCAAAATGATTTTTCGGATGCCGGATGCCGCGGCGCGCTGGACCGCGCTGTACGTATTAGATAACACCTCCACGTTCCTCGCAACCCAGATCTGCTTAGCCGGTTTCCACGTAACAAACTAATTCACCCGAAACAAAACCAAAACCAAAAGAGAAAGAAAATGAAGAAAGTAAAAAGCATTGAAGTAACTCCCGCCACCCCGACTAAAGAGCTTGTTGAATTCTGGAACAAGCACGCCGCGAAGATCGGCCGGAAGAAGGTGGTGAAGTTTTCCTCCCGCGGCGTAGCTGAGACACGCATCGACGTCCTACAGGATGAGCTGGGCGCTCTTGGCGCTCTCGCTACGGAAGAAGAAGGCGGCGAGGGGAACGGCGCAGGCGAATCCGGGAAGCGTTCCGCGGGCATCGCCCTTAGCTGGCAGGATCCGGCCGTGCGCGCGGCGCGATCGGAACGGTCATCCGTTACCGTCGACGGCGTACCCTACAAATCCTGCCCCGCGGCGTTTCGCGCTCTGGGGATCGACCTGAAAGGGTGTATCCAATTCCGCGGGATCCTGAAGGCGAACGGGAAAGAGACGGACAGCGAAGGCCGCAAGTGGGTCAACGTGCCGAAGGTAAAGAAGTAAACCCCCAAGCGCCGCGGCGAGAGATCCCGCGGCGCTTTCAATTTAACGGAGAAAATGAACATGGCTAAACATAGCAAGAAAACGGCGGGACGGCCGCGGAGTTACACGACTGAGACGGTGGTACGGATCCGGCCGCGTGGCGCGACCAAGCTTCAGAGCGAGTCCGTTAGCAAGGCGATCATCCTAATGATCCTGAACACCCGCGGCGTCGCGACTATCGGCGAGGTCAACAAGCACTTCGGATACGACACGACCCGATACATCCACTCCTTAATTCGAACCGGCTGGTTGGAGGTGGGCAAGTGATCGTCGGAGCCGGTCTGGCCGGTCTGATAACGGCCCACGCCCTTCCTCGCGAACCGATCTTGGAGGCGATGTCGGAGCCAACGGAGATCCACAAGGCGCTCCTCCGGTTTCGATCCACGGCCGTCGCCGATCTTACGGGAGTTGAATTCAAACCGGTGACCGTTCGTAAAGGGATCTGGAGTGACGGATCCTACCACGCCCCCTCGCCGCGGCTCGCCAATCTCTATTCGACAAAGGTGCTTGGGAAGGCGCTTGACCGATCTATCTGGAATGTCGATCCCGTCACCCGCTACATAGCGCCGCCCGACTTCTATGAACAACTCATCAATTCCGTGGGCCATCGGATTACTTGGGGCACGGCGATCGGAGGCGCGGACCTCGCGGGGCCGGATCCGGTAGTCACCACCGCGCCGCTCCCGGTAGTGATGAAGTTGCTAGGCTGGAGAATACCAGAGCTGGAATTTGATCGCGCGCCGATTACCGTCCAGCGCTTTCGGATCGAGGATTGCGACATCCACCAGACTGTTTATTTCCCGGACCATAGCCACCCGTTATATCGGGCGAGCGTCACCGGCGATCTACTCATCTGCGAATTTGTAAGCGGATATGATCGCGAGATCCCGCACGATTGGCTGACCGATACGCTCGATGTATTCGGCCTCCCGGCGATCGACCCGCCCGCACCGCTCGATGAAATCAAACAACAGTACGGGAAGATTGCGCCGATCGAGGAGCCCACGCGCCGCGGCCTTATCAGCCAGCTCACGACAAAACATAACATCTACTCCGTGGGCCGGTTCGCTACTTGGCGGAACATCCTTTTGGATGACGTCGCTCACGACGCCGCAATGGTCAAGCGGCTTATCCATTCCGGCGATTACGCGCGGACGCTCGCGGCGCTTCCGAAGGAGTTGACGTGAAACGAAAAAGATCGAACCGGAGCGCCGCGCCGCTTATAGATAAACGGATGGCGGGAGAGCTGTTGTTGTTCCTCGCCTTTGCCGCGGTGGCGGTGCTAGTCGCAATCGAAATATTGGACTGGAACCTAGGCCGCAACTAGAACTGAACTGAACAGAAACGAAAGAAGGAGAAAGATGAAGAAACCAGAAGTACAACTAGTCAACTACACCGGTGCCGGTTCGCCGGATCCCGCACGCGCCGCGGCGAACCTATTAGTGTTCACTAAGCAGACGCGATTGGAAATGAATCCTGATCTACTATCGGACATCGAAGGGTGGTCTGCGCACGCGATCCGGGAGCAGTTAGAATACATGGCCAATACGATTCCCTCCAGCTGGGAGTTTGTCGATTACACGTTCATGATAAATAACGTCACCCGCGGATTCACCCACCAGTTCGTTCGTACCCGGACGGGATCCTACGCCCAGCAAACAATGCGTGTTCTTAACGTCGACGGCTGGACCTACGGAACCGGCCCCACGGTTGCCGATAACGACGGTTGCCAAGAGCGATACGATGAGTGTATGACCGACATCACGCACGCCTATCGCGACCTCATCGCTATGGGCGCGAAGATCGAAGATGCGCGCGGCGTTCTCCCGACGAACATCCATACAAACATCGTCGCCAAATTCGATCTCCGAACGCTGGCGGACGTCGCGAGAAAGCGCGCGTCATCCCGGACCCAAGGCGAGTACCGAACGGTGCTCAACCTAATGTTAGAGGAGGTGAAGCGAGTCCACCCTTGGGCAACGCTTTTCTTTGATCGCACGTTCGATGCCGCGGCCGCGGAGTTGGAGGGAAAGGTGATGGGGATCATGCCCGACTCCGAAGCGCGAACCGCGGTGATCAAACTCATCGACCAGATGCGAGCGACCGTATGAGCATAGCTATCCCGCGCAAGCTCGTGGTGTTCGATCTCGACGGTTGTATCAGCGACGATCGCCACCGCCTCCACCTCCGGCCGGAGGATCCGAAAGGCGACTGGCTCCCGTACCATAACGCCGCGCCGTTGGATGAGCCGCGGAACGTCGATGAGGTTCAAGGCTACATAAACTCAGGCCACCGCATCTGGATCATTACCTCGCGGCCGGTGATGTTCGTGGCCGAAACGCGGCAGTGGCTGGCGAAGCGTTTCGGCCTAGCCGCGGCGGACTTCCTTCTCACCATGCGACCGGGAGGAGACGCGCGGCCGTCGCCGGGATTGAAGGCGGGGTTGCTCGCCAAGGCGATGACAGACATGGCGATGACGTTAATGGCTCGCCAAGCGATCGTTATGGCCCACGACAATCGCCAAGATATACTGGACGCATACGCCGCGCTAAATATCCCCACCCAACTCCTCAAGGCGTACCCGGAGGAGCCGAAAGAACACACCGGCGTTCCGGGGATCCTCCGGTCAATGGCGTCGACTTTTGAGGAGCGCAACGCGGTCTATAAAGACAACTACAAAACGGTGTCCGCGATCATGGCCGCGCTATTCCCGGACGGCGTACCCGCGGAGTTGTACCACGCTCCTCGCTTCGGCCTGCTGGAGATGGTCGTGGGGAAGCTCACCCGCTTTGTAGCGAGCGATCTAACGCACGCCGATTCTATTCACGACCTCGCGGTGTACGCCGCGATGATCGAAAGCGAAATAACAAAAGAGGAGGTAGCGCGATGATGAAAGTCACCTTGCTAGTACCAACGAACAAGCCTGTGGAATACATTCAAGATTTTCTTTTGAAACCCTCCAGCACAGAGGCGCTAAAACCCCTCTTGGAAAAGCACCCCGTTGGGATCAGCTTGATATCCCAACGGATGACCGAACCGGAATTTGCCGGCGCAATCGACGGCCGCGGCTTTGCCTCTTATCAGTTTACGAAACGAGCGCCGGAGCGCCCTGTCAGATTCAACTTGCTGAACCAAATTGGAGCTATCGCCGCGCGCGATTCGGAACACTACTTGATGGTGGATGATAACCTGGAATTCAGAAAGGATTCCGGCCGGAGGATTCTACAAGCTGTGGATTATATGGACGCCCAACCCCGGTGCGGCTCCATCCAGTTCACCGGCCACCTTGGCGGCTCGCCTTTCGGTGAGCGCATCGTACCGGTGAAGAGTTATTTTTCATCCACCGCGCGCGGCATATTATTCCGCAACATTAATGACGGCCGGATCTATACTGAGGAGCAGTGCCGTCAGGTCGGGCCATTCGCCGATTGTATCGTCACCATCAACGCGTTGTGCGCCGGTTATTATTTCGCCAAGAGTTTCAACCACTTCACCCAACACCGCGATAAGCAAACCACCGCGACGTATAATGCCGCGGAGTCGGACAATTTGCTTCACGACCACTTGCTTGAGGAGAGCTTTCTGCCTTGGTTTGAAAAGGAGTTTTTGCGCCCCTTCAAATTCACCTACAAAAACGGTTTCATGAAGATCGGTCGCCAGTGGAACAAAGAGATTGAGCGCCGGTATATCGCCGCTGGCGGATCCATGGATGTGTTCGAATGATCAGCCTGATATTCGATAATGAAACGACCGGCATCCCCCTTCACCCGACCGCGCGGCCGGAGGTACAACCGCGCATCGTGGAGTGGGGCGGGATCCTCGTGAACTCCCGCGGCGAGATCCTTGAGGAATTCGGAATGCTAGTGAACCCTGAGTACGTTATCCCGGACGGCGAGAAGATCGGAAAACTATTGGATGCCGCGGGCGTGCTAAAGATCTCCGGGATTGTCGTTGAGGATCTCGCGGAGGAGCCGACGTGGGGCGAAGCGGCCGCGACCATCCGCCCCTATTACGAGAAAGCGGATCAAGTCATCGCCCACAACCTCCCGTTCGATCACTCGATGGTCGAGTTGGAGAATGAACGGTGCGGGATCGAGGGATGGCCTTGGCCGGATCGCTTGACTTGTACGGTCGAGGAGCACCTACAGATGTTTGGCTATCGGATCCGGGAGAAAGATCTGTATGAATACTATACCGGGGTGCCGCTTGACCAGACCCACCGCGCGATGGATGACGCGAAGGCGCTTTTGGAAATTTGTAAGGCGAGCGGGGTGCTGGTATGAACCTCCCGAACCTCCGAACGAGGAGCGAGTACAGCTTCCGATCCGCATACGGACCTATTCCGCGAATCCTAAGCCGCCTAGAAGGGCTGACCTGCCCCGCGGCTGGGCTAGTAGATACCCTAGGAACGTGGGGCCACGTAGCGTGGGAGAAAGCGTTGAAGGATAGTCCGGTGAAAGCGATGTACGGCGCTGAGTTTCCGATTGAGATGATCGACGGCCGGAAACCTACATTCTGGATCCTCGCGCTTGACCTCGCGGCCTTCTATCGGATCTCCTCCACCCCTCCGCGATCCGAAGAAGAAGCGATGAAGCTGACCGGGGTGATCCGGTTCGCGGGCGCGGCGCTCCGGGATCCGGCCGCGTTCGATTACATCGACATCAACCCTTCCTCCCGCCTCCAACTCCGCAACGCCATCGACCTTCACCGGGAGACGGGCAAGCCGATGGTGCTAACGGGGTTGAACGATTACCCCGCGCCGGAGGATCGCGGCCGCTTCCTAGCGTGGAACGATTCGAAGCGCATGACACCCCAGTACATAATGAGCGGAGAGGAACTGGTTGAACGGTTCCGGGATACCGGCCTGCTGACGGAGAAGGAGTTGGCCGCGGCGATCGCGAACACCATCGAAGTCGGGGAACGGATCCCGGCGTTGGTTATGAAGCAGGCTCCGATCATTAAAGTGGACGGGGATTTTGAAGGCGCGATCGCCGCGGGGAAGGCGTACCGACTAGAGCGCGGGCACATCGAGGAGTGGACTGAAGAATATGAAGCGCGACTCCGGCGTGAGATGGTACTGATCGCTGAGAAGGATTATGTTTCATACTTCCTCGTGGTCGCCGATATGATCCTGTGGGCTAAGGAACGGATGCTGGTTGGACCGGCACGAGGATCCGCGGCCGGTTCGCTCGTTTGCTACCTGATGGAAATTACCGAAGTGGACCCGCTCGTTCACGGCCTGCTGTTCGAACGATTCATTGACGTCAACCGCGATGACCTCCCGGATATTGACGTTGACTTTAACGATAAGAAACGCCATCTGGTTCTCGACTATCTCGCGGTGAAGTACGGTCGCGAGAATGTTGCCCGGATCGGATCCGTGAACCGGCTCAAGCCGCGATCGGTCATGGCGCACGTCGGGAAGAAGTTAGGGATTTCAGCCGGCGCCACCTTCAGCGTTCTTAACGTCCTAGTTGAACACAGCTCCGGCGACGCACGCTATGGCCACGCCATGGAGGATACGATGGAGGGAACGCAACCGGGACGCGACTTCATAAAGAGCTATCCAGAGGCATCGCTCATCGGCGAGTTAGAGGAACACGCGAGCCATACCGGCCAGCACGCCGCGGGTATCATCGTCGCGAATGTTCCGGTGATCGAGTACTGTACGGTGCGCGACGGGATAGCCCACATCGATAAGAAGGAGGCGGAATATTTGAACCTTCTGAAGATCGACGCGCTGGGCCTCCGAACGCTAGGCGTCATCGAGGACACCGGCTGTATAACGCCGCAAGAGCTTTACGATATGAAGCTGGATGACCCGGAGGTGCTGGCGATATTTAATGAGCACAAATTCTCCGGCCTGTTCCAATTCGAAGGCGCGGCCCAACGGCGAGTAGCGGTTCAAATTCCGATCCGAAGTTTCAAACAGATCGACCACATCACCGCTCTCGCTCGACCGGGACCGCTGGGAGGCGGCGCGGCCACGGCGTACCTAAACCGCGACCGCGGCGAGGAGCCGATCACCTACCGCCACGAGTCCATGGCCGAGTACCTAGGCGAGACGCACGGCGTTGTTCTTTACCAAGAGCAGGTGATGAGGATCTGCCGGGAGATCGGCCGGTTCAGCTGGGCCGATACAGCCGCGATCCGGCGCATCATGTCCAAGTCGATCGGCCAAGAGTTTTTCGATAGCTACGGCGCGAAGTTTGCGAAGGGCGCAGAGGAGTCTGGGATGACCGCGGATGAGGCGGCGATCGCGTGGGAGGAGATTTGTTCATTCGGATCGTGGGGGATGAATAAGAGCCACACGGTTAGCTATGCGATCATCAGCTACTGGTGCGCGTACATGAAGCGATACCACCCGCTGGAATATGCCGCGGCTTGCCTACGAACCGCGAAGGATGACGAGCAAGCGGTGGAGATCCTCCGGGAGTTACGCGATGAGGGCGTTGAGTACGTTCCGTTTGATCCGGTACATTCGCAAGCGACGTGGACGGCCGCGGCCGGGAAGGTCATCGGTGGCTTCACTAATCTCCACGGCATTGGGCCGGTAAAGTCGGAACAATATATCCTCAAGCGCGAGTCCACCGGCCTAACGGAAAAGGAAGTCACCGCGCTCCTCGCGAGGAAGGTCAAGCACCACGACCTTTCCCCGGCCCATACGCTCTGGCAGGATTATTATTCCAACCCGGACACCTACAATATCCGGGGAGGGGTGAAGGAGTTTGGGGAGCTGGTCGAAGGTGAGGAGGCTGTGATGATTTGTATGCTCGTGAAGAACGATCGCCGCGACAAGAATGAGGCGATGTTAGTTGCGAAGCGCGGAGGCGATCGGATGAAGGGGCAGACGTTATTCCTAGACAGCTTTGTGGTCGATGATTCCATAAGCAAGCCCGCGCGGATCCGAACCAACCCGCGCCTATGGCGAGCGATCGGCGAACCGATGGCGGACAAAGCGGTGCCGGGGCAAGATTGGTTCCTCGTTCGCGGCCGGTGGCTCGCCGACTTCTCGATGTTGCTCGTTCAGAAAGTTAAATGCCTAACCAATCCGGGGATGTTCGAATGAGTGAGGAACAGAGAGATTTTGAAAAGTTTATTGGACGCCAACGAGAGGCGTACCGAAGGAATTGCATATATTGCCGCAAGGCATTTTCGGGCACCCGCTTTGATTGCGTTTGCCCTGATTGTAAGAACGGAGAAGATCATGAGTGAGCAAAGCGAATCTCTTGAAGCGGCTTGTTCTTTGGACGAACTGCGCCAAGAAATAGTGTGGATTGAGGAGGAGTTGACGGCAGATGCGGAACTTAACGGTTGTCGTGAGTGGGATCTCGTCAAGGATAGACACGCCGACAACCTCGACAAGCTGGAGGAATTGAAGGCACTTATTTTGGAGAACGCGGAGGTGAGCGACGAAGATCGCTCAACCGATTTGTTGAAAGGAGAAGAGTATGAGTGAACGAAAGTTGAAATGCACGGTTGAGGGTCAGCACGTTAAGCCCTGCTCCCTGCTCCGTGAATCTTGCGAGTACGGACACCCGAAGGGTAAGAAGCGTGGTCTTTGGTGCTGGGCTTTATCCACGATTGAGGGACCGACGCGGACAGTGTTCGGCTTTAAGAGCGGGGATCACACCGAGCGCGGAATGATCTTCCCTCATTGCCCGTTTTGCGCTGTGAGGATCGACGGACCTATTCAGCCGAACGGGGAGAGCAGGGGCGAAAGTCCTCCTGCCTCGATTGGTTCGGAAGGGGGGGCGTGATGAAGGTCATGGTAGAGGTAGAGTTCGATGTATATGGCGACTGGATTCCCCACGACATTGAGAAGTACATTGAGTCGGCAATTAGAGAAGATGTAAACGTGTGTTGGGGAGATCCAGAAATCGGATCGGAGGGAGCAATGCTTGTGAAGTTTGCCAAGGTTCAGAACGGGGAGCGCACGGTGAGTGAAACGAAACCAGTTGAAACGACTTGTTCGCCTTTTTGGTATGGTATCGGGGCATTCTTTGTCGCTCCAGTCGTCGCCATCTTCTGCATTCTTATGGGTGCGATGATGATCCTTGCGTGGCCGTTTATTCCATTCCTCTGCTATATGCAGAAAAAGGAGGAAATCAGTAAGGCGAACGCGGAGAGCGACGGTTCATCCATCGACTCGACTTGTTCAGAACAGAAAGGGGGTGAGTCGTGAGAAAGCCTGAACAAAAACTATACGACGCGATGAAGCGCCATAAGCCAACTCCGGTCTGGCTCCAACGAATTGAAAACCTAGTGGCGGAGGGGATGCCTGACGTCCACGTTAGTGGGCCGGAGAGCGAGTGCTGGGTGGAGCTGAAGTATGCGCTCCGACCGAAGCGAGAATCAACCCGCTTTCTAGGATCCCGCGGCTTGCGTCCGGGACAGATCAATTGGCACCTGAAGGCCGCGACTAAAGCCATCGTGACCTATGTCTTGATAAAGGATAACCACGGCGCGTTTTATCTCGTTCCCGGATCCCTCGCGCGGTATCTTAACGATATGCCGCGGGAGGAGATCCTTCATGAAACGATCGCCTCCGACTGGCCAGAAATTTTCACAGAACTAATGAACCCGAAGAAAGGAAAATGAAATGAAAATCATCTGCCAAGATGCTAACAACCCTGACGCAAAGCACTCGCAAACGATCGCGACAAACGTGTCGCCGATCTTCGCGGAGACGATGGTGAAGTTGCTTAACAATTATTACAACGCGCCCAACGCCGTCGATCCCCAAGCCAGTTCGCCGTTCCGTTTCGTCACGGCGGTCGGCTAATGCGCACCCAACCGTTCGATCACCAGAAGGAGGGCGCGCGCCGTCTTACCGCCAACCCGGAATTCTACGCGCTAGGAGCCGAACAGGGCACCGGGAAAACGTGGATGCTCATTGACGATATTGAACGCCAATTCGCGGCCGGGAAAATCAACGGCGCTCTTATCATCGCCCCCAAAGGAGTCCACACCAACTGGATCACTCGCGAGATCCCGACCCATATGTCCACGCCGGCCATCACCTCCTTCTGGCTTTCGGGATCCGGGAAGCGCCACGGCCGTGCGATGGAGCGTGCGGTGGAAGCGAACATCGAGGAGGAGCCGTTGGCGATCTTCGCGATGAACGTCGATGCGGTAAATACCAAAGCTGGATTCGCGATGGCGATGCGCTTCCTGAAGATCCGGCGCTGTATGCTTATCGTGGATGAGAGCCAGCGGATTAAAAACCCATCGGCCGCGCGATCGAAGAAGGTGCTGGTGTTATCCGAATTCGCCACCAGCCGTCGCATCGCCTCCGGTACGTTGGTCGCGAACAGCCCGTTGGATTTGTTTGGCCAATTCGAATTCCTCGCGGCCGGTTTACTAGGCACCACCTCCTTCCGATCCTTCACCGCGGAGTATGCGGAGTTGTTACCGGCGAACCACCGACTGGTCCAAGAGATCCGGGAACGGAGCCGCGGCCGCGGCAACCCTCAGATCGTCGCCAAGGATCGCGAAGGGAGGCCGAAGTATAAGAACCTGGACAAGCTACGGGGGCTGATGGCTCCCTACACCTACCGCGTTCTGAAGGCTGACTGCCTCGATCTCCCGGAGAAGATTTATCAGACGTTGCCCTATGAGCTATCGCCGAAGCAACGCCGCCTCCACGACCAGATCAAAACGGAGATGCGGTATGAACGCGACGATGGGGAGATTGATACCTTCACAGCCCTAACGATGGTGAATAAACTCCAACAGATCACCAGCGGATTTATCATGGTGGACGGCGAGGCCACGACGATCCAGGCCGATGAAGCAAAGCCGCGGATGACGGCGCTGATGAGCGCGATCGCGGACGCCAACCCGGACGGGAAGATCATTGTGTGGTGCCAATTCCAAGAGGAGATTCGAACGGTGGGCGCGGCGCTCCGAAAGGATGGGTTTGTCGTGGCGGAATACTACGGCCCCACGAAAGATCGCGACCGGGAGGAGGCGGTGGAGGCGTTCCAAAACGGCGCGGCTGATATCTTCCTCGCGACCCGCGCCGCGGAGACGGGGTTGACGCTTACCGCGGCCAGCACGGTGATCTATTACAGCTGGGGATATTCGCTGGAGGGATATTTACAATCCCAGGATCGCGCCCACCGGATCGGAACCCAGCGCAACGTCGTCATCGTCAATATCGTCGCGCGCGATACCATCGATGAACATGTAGCAAATTCCCTCCAAGCGAAAGAGGAAGTTGCCGCGGCGATCCTCGACCACCTGTGAAACGAAAGATACCCCGCGCCCCTTCTTTCCCCTTTCCTCCGGCGAGGATTTAGGGGAGGGTTGGGGTAGAGAGAAAAAGGAGAATGACTATGCTGAAGAAAGTTTTTATACCATCCATCCCCACCCGCTGGGACAAGGCGACGTCGACGCGCGTGCCGACGATCGACGTGAACGCCGCTTCCCAATTCGGCGATCTGATCCTGCTGGTCGATGAAGCCGCGGCCGGAGCCGATATCCAAAGCCAAATCGAGCGTATCGAAACGGGGATTGACGATGAGTTGACGGATCCCCTTGGAGAGTATTACCTGCTGTGCGTTGGGGACATCCCGTTGATCGCCGCGGCCGCGCACTACATCCAAGATCACCACGGCTTCATCAGCCTCCTCCGGTGGGATCGGATCGAGCAACGCTACAACGTATCTGAAATCAATTTTTGAGAACCGAAGAAAAGAAAGGAACGAGCATGAGTGAATTAGAACGAGTACAGAAGCTGGCGAAACTGCTGGTGGAAAAACAAGCGGTGGTCAAGCGCCTCGATGACGAATTGAAGGCTCATAAAAAAGAACTGCTTTCGCTTGAGCGCGAGGATCTACCCGCGCTGATGGAGGAGTTGGGGCTGAAGGATTTCACCCTGTCGACCGGTGAGAAGATCGCGGTGGTGAAAGACGTCGAAGCGGCGATCACTGAAAAGACGCGCTATGGCGCTCTGCGGTGGCTGCTGGCAAATAACTTTGGCGGCTTGATTAAGACGGTCGTGTCCATCGAATTCGGCCGCGGCGATCGGAACAAAGCGGAGGCCGTCCGGGAGGAGATCGCCGCCCATTACGACGATGTGGAGTTGTTGGAGAAAGTCCACCCCTCGACCCTCAAGGCGTTCGTCAAAGAACGGATGGCCGCGGGCGAACCTGTACCCGCGGACCTGTTCAACGTGCGCCCCTTCAGTAAAGCAAAAATCAATTAACCGAAACCAGAACAAGGAGACAGACATGGCTACTAAGAAAGCTACTAGCAAGAAAACGCCGGCAAAGGCCGGCAAGACAAACCTCCCCGCGGCACCGATCGACTTCGCAGGCGACGCGGGCGCGGGGATGGAGGGAGCGGATAAGGAATCATTTGCGATTCCGTTCCTCCGGGTGATCCAAAAGACCTCGCCTCAAGTCGATGAAGCCGCGCCGGAGTACGATGCGAACGCCGCGCCGGGGATGCTACTCAATACGGTCACCGGCCGGTTGTACGATGGAAAGAAGAAGGGTGTGACTTTTCTCCCTTGCGCCTTCCAACGCCGCTTCCTGCTTTGGGCTCCTCGCAACGAGGATGGCGGATTTGGCGGAGAGTACCTGCCGGAAGATGTCGCCGCGTTACGCGCCGAAGGAAAGGCTGTGTTGGTCGACGGCGCGCTGTACCAGCCCGATGATAACGGGAAGGTGAACCCGAAGAAGTCGTCACGATACGCCGACACCCGCGGCCACTTCGGTCTGTTGGTCGAGGATGGGAAAGCGTCACCCGTTCTCCTCTCGTTAGTCTCGACCCAGATCAAGAAGTCGAAGCAGTTGATGTCGATCTTGACGGAGGCGCGCGTTGAGACGGCAAACGGCCTCCAGTCTCCTCCCACGTGGATGAGCAAAATCAAGATCACTACGGTGCTGGAAAGTAATGACCAAGGATCGTGGTACGGCGTTCGCTTTGAGGCCGATGGCTTCATCGAAGATGGCGACTTGTACGCCGCGGGGAAAGCCTTCCACGATCAGATCATCGCGGGCGAGGCCAAAGCGAATTACGAACCGGCCGAAGGCGAGGAGGCTGACGGAAAATTCTAGGTTGGGGAAACTCACCACCGGATAGCCCCCTTGGCTCCCGGTGGACTTCCCTAGTCGAAGGCGCTGGCAGGCCGCTTGAAATAGTCTGCCCTAATTTTTGAAAGACCGATCTATGATAGATGAATTTTTAACTGCGATGAAGAACCTCTGCCCGGAAGGGTCGAGGGTCATGGAATGCTCGTTCCGCGGCGATCCGAACGGCGACCAGAAAGGGAAGTGGCGCGCGCGGATCCTAAACCGCGTTGACTGCCTCGATGATAAAGCGAACATCTACGTGTGCGTGAGCGCGATGAAGCAGAACGCGCGCGGCGAGTACCGGAGGCGCAAGGAGAATTTCGCGGGTGGCTTGCTCCTCATGATCGATGACCTAGGCGACGGCGCGGCCGCTAAGTTTCCGCTGAGTACGATCGCCGCGGCTCCTCCCACCGCCCTCATCGAAACGTCGAAGGATAATTTCCAGGCCGTTTACATATTCGACAAACCCGAATTGAGCTTGGTCCGCTTTGAGGCTCTCATCCGCGCCTTTATCGCGAAGGAGTTTCTGGGACAGGATACCGGGATGGCCGGAGTGAATCGGGTGTTCCGGCCTCCGATCGGCGTCAACGGAAAGCCGAAGCACGGAGGGTGGGCGGTGAGGTGCGAAGAATGGGCGCCAGAGCGCCGCTACAGCGTCGAAAAGCTCGCAACGGCTTTCGGCCTCGACCTAAAGGTGGCTGGTCCTAGGGTGCCTAGGGGAGCTACAGCGGCCAAGGCCGATAACATACGCGCGTTCGTTTCCGTCCGCGGCGCGTTGAAAGGCGCGGGGATGATGAAGCGGGAAGCGGATATGGCCGGTTGGGCTGACTGTATTTGCCCGTGGGTCGGAGAGCACACCGGCTCCGTCGATAACGGCGCGGCCATTCGGATCCCGGACGGCGACAACGGATGGTTTGGAGCGTTCAAATGCTTCCACGGCGCGTGCCAGGATCGAGGGTGGCGGGAGCTTACCGAATGGCTGGCCGACGAACAGACAGAACTTTTAGAATTGATAAATCACAACGCAGGGAGCTGGACCGAATATGAACGATAGTGAACTTGAAGCGATCGCGGCGGAGTGCGAGGGTGAATTCCAGCGCCGCGTTCGAACCATGAATGATTTTCGATACGACGAACAACAGGAAAAATATTGGGACGTAACTACCGGCCACCTCCTCGCCTCCAAGAGCGTTGACGGAGCGATCCCGAAAAGCGAATGGCCCACGCGACCGGACGGCCGAAGCGGAGAGCCAAAACAGTTCGCCCCCTCCGCGGCGATAAACGACGTGGACACCGGCTTGACGGTCGAGGGATCGACGTGGTGGCCGGGATTGCCGCGGCTCGTGGAGAATGTCGTCATGACCGAACGCGGCGCGCTACGGATCAAGGGCGCGATCTGCTTCAACTCGTATATCGAACCGGTCCACGATCTCCCCAAGGGCAAGGCCGATCCTACGCCGTGGACGGACCATGTAAAAAAGCTGTACCCGGATCCGATCGAGCATGAACGCTTTTTCGACTTCTGTGCCCACGCGCTCCAGCGGCCGGATGAGAAAGTGAACCACGGAATCGTGATGGCCGGTTCCCAAGGCATCGGGAAGGATACCGCGTTGCTCCCGATTCGCCGCGGCGTGGGTGAGTGGAATTCCGCGGAGGTGGACCCGGATACGATCACCGCCTCATACAACGGTTTCCTCAAGTCCGTTCTCCTCGTGATCAACGAGGTGCGACCCCACGATGAGGATCATAAAGCAAGCAACTTTTATAACGTCTTGAAGCCGCTCCTCGCCTCGCCCCCGGAGATGCTACCGATGACGCTCAAATACGCGAACACGATTCACATTCGAAACCTGTGCCACGTTATCCTAACGACGAACGATCCACTGGGCATGTATATCCCGGCCGAAGATCGGCGGCTGTTCGTTATGACGAGCGCCGCGAAGGATCCGAAGCTGGGCAACTTCTTTGAACCGGACTATTTTGAGAAGCTGTACAAGTGGCTAGAGGGCGCGGGAACGGCCCATGTAATCAAGTGGCTCCTCGTTCGCGATATATCCAAGTTCAACGTCTCCGCGCCGCCTCCGATGACGCGAGGAAAACAGGCCGTCATCGAAAGCTCCACGCAGGTGCGGCGAACGATCGTGGACAACCTCCTTGAAGAGTATATTGAAACGGTATTTGAGAAGAAGAAACCGGCCGTGATCTTCCACCGGGATCTCACCCAGTTCGTTCAAGCGGCCGAAGGCGTCTTTGACGATGCGGAGGCGCTGATCAAACAACTCAATACGAAACACTTCCACTTCAAGATGGCCGACCGCGGGTATGACCTCGTTCGAAACCCGGAGGCCGCGGAGTGGCGCCACGGAAAGTTTAGAACGCGGATGGCGTTCGTTCAACGCGACGTAACATTCGCAGATCAATTAACTACCATCCAAAGCGAGCTGGTCAAGCGACCGCTGGCGATGGACTTAAAGAAAGGAGACTAGAACGATGAAAAAGAAACTTGAGTACAAAGAGGAATGGCGCGGCGAGCACGAGGGCATCACGTTCCTAATCTCGCGCCATTCGAATCACGACAGGGAAAGTTGCTGGTGCTTCTATATCCTGTTGCCCATCGAAGCGATCCCGGAAGCGGAACGCGGCGCGTGGGTAGTGGAGGCCGACATGGACGTCAAGCCCTGGGCGCGGTATGACTATACAGAATCGCGCTGGGCAGATCTCGTTTGGCACGGCGGCATCACCTACTACGATTGCATGGACGGCGAGGTGATCAAAGCGGGGTGCGATTACAGCCACCTGTTCGATGAAGGTTGTCACTACGATGTAGAGGAGTTGGCGCACGATGCGCGCGCTTGTATAGATTCGCTCCGGGAACGTCTGGCGGTGCGGTGGCGATCCAATTGGGACGGAAGTTGGCACGCGACTGAGGCCGATCTGGACGCCCACGACCTAGCCAAACGGGAGGCCGCGAAATGAGCTTTCATAAACGATGGAGCCAGATCAGCACCCGGACTCCCGGACTCAAGCGCCAAGGGAAACGGAAAGAAGGAAAGAAGGAGATGGTGGCCTTGCCGAAGCTCGCATTCAAGAAAACGTGCCGTGCCTTCTACGAAGCGGGACTGGCCGACAACCAGAACAAAGGGACTGCGCCGTGTCGCTCGTTCCGGGACGTTGTGCGGGACGTATTCGGGAGAACGATATGAACAGGCCAGTCGAGAAGTGGATGGCCGAGTGGATTGAGAACCGGCTATGGGTCGACGTTCCCGGAGACGTCGAAGCGGATTGCGTAACGAGCGCGGATGTTGATAAAATTATTGCCGGTGCTATTCGGATGGCCGTGGCCGATCGAGCCCAGTCCAACGCGGCGCTGATGGCGATGCAAAAACGGGTGAACGTTGGCGTTGACGAACGAGTGAAAGGGGGCGAGTGATGAGCCTGCTAGAACTAAACCGGCTGGGCGGCTCCGAAGATCTAAAAGCGTTGGTGGATCAAGGCTCGCGAGACTTCTGGAAAAAGACTAAGGTCAGCCGGGATTGGGACTATATGAAACCGGATGAGAAACGAACCGATGAGCCGCGGAAACTAATGATCGCAAACTTTGTTAACTACAACATGAGGGGGCGGTGATGGGATACGTTCTGCCTCAACCTCCTAGAACGCCCAAGGCGTTCCTCCGACCGAAGCCAACCGCTACTCACGGCGCGCTGGCCCAAGACTCTAGGCCGTCGATAGGGAAGCGCGTATGGGAGGTGCTGGCGTTCGTTGCGTTCGTTACCCTACTGGCGCTGATCGGCCTATGGTTCGACGTCTCCGGGGAGTCGCTATGACCGACCCGCTCGATGTACTGCGTCCGCTAATACACATGGCGCATGACGACCCGATCCAACTGCTGGTGCTCCTCCTCGCTCTCCCGACAGAAGAAGGAACGCAAGTGACAAACTTGGCTCTCTCTAAGACGCTAGGAGACGTTGGAGGCCGTATGAGGCTAAAGTATACGCCGCAAGCCGTTGGACAGCGCAGAAGGGCATTAGCGGCCGAATTCCCCACGCTTAAAGACCAACTGACGCCGGGATCCGGTCGAGGGAACCACGGATGACCCTCCCCCCTCTTAGGTACTCCGCGAAACGCACGGATAGATGAG